>Ga0308169_10004448_pt1 | contig 13112 bp, 10 predicted proteins | sample PhyBR1_2_FD_202139 | JGI IMG/M metagenome (GOLD analysis project Ga0308169, IMG submission 202139) | Phyllosphere microbial communities from UC Gill Tract Community Farm, Albany, California, United States - DLSLSB.R1 | ecosystem: Host-associated > Plants > Phyllosphere > Unclassified | place...
CGACAGGTAGAAGCGTGAGGAGCCCGGGTCGCCCTGGCGGCCCGAACGGCCGCGCAGCTGGTTGTCGACGCGGCGCGACTCGTGGCGCTCGGTGCCGATGATGTGCAGGCCGCCCTGGGCCACCACGTGGTCGTGCAGCGACTGCCATTCGTCACGCAGTTGTTGCGACTGCGTGGCCTTCTGCTCGGGCGCCAGCGCCTCGTCGGCCTCGATGAACTGGATCTGCTTCTCGACGTTGCCGCCCAGGACGATGTCGGTACCGCGGCCGGCCATGTTGGTCGCGATGGTGATCATCTTCGGACGGCCGGCCTGGGCGATGATTTCCGCTTCGCGCGCGTGCTGCTTCGCGTTCAGCACGTTGTGCGGCAGCTTGTGCTTGTCCAGGATGCCGGACAGCAGCTCCGAGTTCTCGATCGAGGTGGTGCCCACCAGGACCGGCTGGCCGCGCTCGTGGCAGTCGCGGATGTCATTGACCATGGCCAGGTATTTTTCCTCGGCCGATTTGTAGACCTGGTCCTGGCGGTCCTTGCGCTGCGAGGGCTTGTTCGGCGGGATCACGACCGTCTCGAGGCCGTAGATCTCCTGGAATTCATAGGCTTCCGTGTCGGCGGTACCGGTCATGCCGGACAGCTTGGCGTACATGCGGAAGTAGTTCTGGAAGGTGATCGAGGCCAGGGTCTGGTTCTCGTTCTGGATGCGCACGCCTTCCTTGGCTTCCACCGCCTGGTGCAGGCCGTCGGACCAGCGGCGGCCCGTCATCAGGCGGCCGGTGAATTCGTCGACGATCACCACTTCATTGTTCTGCACCACGTAGTGCTGGTCCTTGTGGTACAGGACGTGGGCGCGCAGCGCCGCGTACAGGTGGTGGATCAGGGTGATGTTGGCGGCGTCGTACAGCGAGGCGCCTTCCGGCAGCAGGCCCATCTTGGTCAGGATCTGCTCGGCCTTCTCGTGGCCGGCTTCGGTCAGCAGCACGGTGTGCGCCTTCTCGTCCATGACGTAGTCGCCCGGCTTTTCGACCTCGCCCTTGCCGTCCGGCGTCTCTTCGCCGATCTGCTGTTCGAGCAGCGGCGGGACTTCGTTCATGCGGTGATACAGCTCGGTGTGGTTCTCGGCCTGGCCGGAGATAATCAAGGGAGTACGCGCTTCGTCGATCAAAATCGAGTCCACTTCGTCGACCACGGCGAAGTTCAGGCCGCGCTGCACGCGTTCCTTCGCGTCGTAGACCATGTTGTCGCGCAGGTAGTCGAAGCCGTATTCGTTGTTGGTGCCGTAGGTGATGTCGGAACCGTAGGCCTTCTGCTTGCTGTCGTGGTCCATCTGCGACAGGTTCACGCCGGTGGTGAGGCCGAGCCAGCCGTACAGACGGCCCATCTGCTCGGCGTCGCGCTGGGCCAGGTAATCGTTGACGGTCACGACGTGCACGCCCTTGCCGGACAGCGCGTTCAGGTAGACCGGCAGGGTCGCCATCAGGGTTTTACCTTCGCCGGTGCCCATCTCGGCGATCTTGCCATAGTGCAGAACCATGCCGCCGATCATCTGCACGTCGAAGTGGCGCATCTTGAGGACGCGCTTGGCCGCCTCGCGGCAGACGGCGAAGGCTTCGGGCAGGATGTCGTCGAGCGAGGCGCCGCCGGCGATGCGTTCTTTGAATTCCGGAGTCTTCGCCTTCAGTTCGGCATCCGACAGCTTTTCCATCTGCGGCTCGAGCGCGTTAATGTCGCGCACGGTTTTTTGGTATTGCTTGAGCAGTCGCTGGTTACGGCTGCCGAAAATCTTGGTCAGGAAAGACATGCTGTGTTCTAGATAAATACGCCGCTGTAAGGACTTCGAAAAGCCAAGGTTGATAGCAAAATGATATCAGCCGAAGACCACCTATGGCAAAAAGCCACCGATTTTATCATGCGATCCGGCCACACTTGGGGTTGACGAGGCGGATCACAAGCCCGGATGGCCGAAAAATGTTATCAAATTGCACTTGTCGATACATTTCCCGCACAAATCTTTTTGGCCAGGGCGCCGCTGTGGTATGTTGGGCCCATGTCGTCCCAGTCCTCCAAGTCCTACCCCTTCCATATCTACGGCACGCGCGACCGCCGCACGGCATTCGTCGCGACCGATTTCCTGCGCGCCAACGAACGCCTGGCCAGCCTGATGCCGACCGCTTTACGCATCGGCAACCTGCAAAAAGACGTGAAGGTGATCCTCCCGCCGATGTACGCCGGCTGCGAGGTGCTGTCGCTGCAGGAAGGCGCCCTCACCCTGTCCGCGCCCTCCTCGGCCGTGGCGGCCAAGCTGAAGCAGCAGCTGCCCAAGCTGCAGGCCGGGCTGCAGAAAAAGGGTTGGCAGGTGGAATCGGTGCGGATCAAGATCCAGGTCGGACGCGCGCTGGCCCAGCAGGCGCAGCTCGAGAAGAAGGCGGAGGGCGGATTCGAGTTGCCGCCGACGGCGGTGGACGCCTTCGATGAACTGGGTCACACCCTGGAAGACTCGCCGCAGAATGCGCCCTTGATTGCGGCGATCAGGCGGCTGGCGGAAAAGAGGAAGCGTTAAGTTCCTCGTCATTCCCGCGCAGGCGGGAATCCAAGTGCTGCGTGCACGCTGACAAAACTTGGGTCCCCGCCTCCGCGGGGACGACGAACCCGGGCGCGATCAGGTCAGCGCCCACTCCCTCTCCATCTGCGCCCCATACGACTCCGGCGCACGGGCCTGCTCTTCGAAGCTGACGAACTCGTACGATTCCGGATGCGCCAACAGTTCGCGCAGCAGCAGGTTGTTCAGGCCGTGGCCCGACTTGTGCGCCTCGTAGCTGGCCAGCAGCGGCGAGCCGACCATGTAGAGGTCGCCGATCGCATCGAGGATCTTGTGGCGCACGAACTCGTCTTCGTAGCGCAGGCCGTCGGCGTTGAGGATGCGGTACTCGTCCATCACGATGGCGTTTTCCAGCGAACCGCCGCGCGCCAGGCCCATGCCGCGCAGGCTTTCGACGTCCTGCATGAAGCCGAAGGTGCGCGCGCGCGCGACGTCGTGCACGTAGGAGACCTTGCCGAAGTCGACCACCGCGCGCTGCATGGTGCCGTCGACGGCGGGATGATTGAATTCGATGAAGAAGTCGAGCCTGAAGCCGTCGTACGGAGTCAGGCGCGCCCACTTCTCGCCGGCGCCGCTGCCCTGGCGCACTTCGACCGGTTTCAGGACGCGGATGAATTTCTTGGCCGCCGCCTGCTCCTGCACGCCGGCCTGCTGCAGCAGGAACACGAAGGACGAAGCCGAACCATCCATGATCGGGATTTCTTCGGCGGTGACGTCGATGTACAGATTGTCGATGCCCAGGCCGGCGCAGGCCGACATCAGGTGCTCGACCGTCGAGACGCGCGCATTGCTCTTGGTGAGCACCGACGCCATGCGGGTGTCGCCGACGATTTCCGCGGTCGCGGGGAACTCGACCACCGGGTCGAGGTCGACACGGCGAAACACGATGCCGGTGCCGACAGCCGCCGGGCGCAGGGTCAGTTCGACCTTGGTGCCGGAATGCAGGCCGACACCGGTAGTGCGCACCAGCTGTTTGATTGTTCTTTGTTTGAGCATTGGTCGATTATAGCCCAGGGCCCGTGGGCTCGCCGGCCGAGCCCCAGCCGCTGGTGGCTATGACACCACGTTTCAGGGATGTTCGCTCTCGGCGTGCACCGTTTCGTGGCGAATCAGGTACAAGCCGCTGCCGATGATGATGGCGGCGCCAAGCAGGGTGAAGCCATCCGGCAGGGTCTTCCACATCAGCCAGTCGATCGCCATGCCGAAGGCCAGGGCCGTGTACTCGAAGGGCGCGACCACCGAGGCTTCGCCGTGACTGAAGGCTTCGGTGATGGCAAGCTGGGCAAGGAAGCCGCTGACCGCCAGCGCCGCCAGGACCGGCAGGTGGCGCGCCTCCAGCGGCATCCAGGACGGCGCCGCCAGCAGCGTGGCCCCGGCCGCCATCATCGCCATCACCCAGAACACCATGTGCTCGGGACGGTCGCTACGCGCCAGGACGCGCCCGGTGACGGCCGACACCGCGTAGCCCACCGCCGACGCCAGCACCGCCAGCCCGCCCACGGTCAGGAAGCCCACCCCGCTCGGCCGCAGCACCACCAGCACGCCCGCCATGCCGACCGCGATCGCCAGCCAGCGCGCGGCGTTGACGCGCTCGCCCAGCACGGGCGCCGACAAGGCCGTGATCAGGATCGGCCCGATGAAGTAGATCGTGTAGGCCTCGGCCAGTGACAGCGTCTTCACGCCGTACGCGAACAGGGCCAGCATGGCGATGCCGATCACGCCGCGCAGCAGGTGCAGCGACCAGCGCACGCGCAGTACGGACCGGAACGCGCCGCGCCAGGCGACATACACGCACACCAGCGGCAGCGACGCCAGGCAGCGCAGCGCCGCCACCTGCATCGGCGGGAATTCCGCGGCCAGCAGCTTCATCATCGTATCCATGACCGAGAACGCGGCCACCGCCAGCAGCATCGCCTGGATGCTGCGCAGGTTGCCCTTCAGGCGATCGCTGGATGCGCTGCCATGCATGCCGGCGTTCAGAAAATCAGCCCAGCTGCTCGAGCATCTTCTCGGCCGACGACACCGTGAAGCCGCCGCCGCCCTCGAGGTTCAGCTGCTTGACCACGCCGTCGTCGACCAGCATCGAGTAGCGCTGGCTGCGCACGCCCAGGCCCTTGGCGGTCAGGTCGAGTTCGAGGCCGAGGGCCTTGGTGAAGGTGCCGCTGCCGTCGGCCATCATGCGCACGATGCCGGTCGATTTCTGGTCGCGGCCCCAGGCGCCCATCACGAAGGCGTCGTTGACGGACACGCACCAGATCTCGTCCACGCCCTTGGCCTTGAACTCGGCGGCATGCTGGACGTAGCCCGGCACGTGCTGGGCCGAGCAGGTCGGGGTGAAGGCGCCCGGCAGGCCGAAGATCACGACCTTCTTGCCCTTCACGAGGTCGGCCACGTTGAAGGTGTTCGGGCCGAGCGAGCAGCCTTCGGTTTCGGTCTCGATGAATTCCGACAGGGTGGCGTCAGGGAGGCGGTCGCCGGTCTGGATGGTCATGTGGTACTCCTGTTGTCGTGATAAGAATCCGCGAGTATAAAACAAAAGGCCAGGGACGCTTGGTCGTCCCTGGCCCTTCATCATGGAGTGTTATGGCAGCTTAGTCGGCTTGCTTGCGCAGGAAGGCCGGAATGTCGTAGGTCTCGACGCCGTTGTTCTGCATCGCGCGGACCTGCTCCGAGGCCTGCTCGCGGCGCCACACGGCCGGCTGCTTCATGCCGTCCATGCCGCCCGCGCCCGAGATCGAGCCCATGCCCATGCCGGTGCTGACGCCCGGAGCGCCCGACATCATCGGCGCATTGTAGGTGCCGGTGCGCAGCACCTGCTGCTGCTGCGGCTGCACCAGGGAGATGCTGGCCTTGTTCTTGCCCAGGCCGGTCGCGACCACGGTCACGCGCAGCTCGTCGCCCATCGAGTCGTCGTAGGCGATGCCTTGTGCGATCGCGGCGTCCGGTGCGGCGAAGGCGCGCACGGCGGCCATGACTTCCTTGATCTCTTTACCCTTCAGGCCGCGCGAAGCGGTGACGTTGACCAGCACGCCGCGCGCGCCCGACAGGTCGATACCGTCCAGCAGCGGCGACGCGACAGCCTGCTCGGCGGCGATGCGTGCGCGGTCGACGCCGGCGGCGGTCGCGGTGCCCATCATGGCCTTGCCCTGCTCGCTCATGATGGTCTTCACGTCGTTGAAGTCGACGTTGATGTGGCCCGGCACGTTGATGATCTCGGCGATACCGGCAACGGCGTTGTTCAGCACGTCGTCGGCATGCTTCATCCAGTCCAGCATCGATTCGTCTTCGTAGATGTCTTCCAGCTTTTCGTTCAGGATGACGATCAGCGAGTCGACGTGCTTGGTCAGCTCTTCGAGGCCGGTTTCGGCCACGCTCATGCACTTGCCGCCTTCGTAGGAGAACGGCTTGGAGACCACCGCCACGGTCAGCGCGCCCATGTTCTTGGCCACTTCGGCGACGATCGGCGCGGCGCCGGTGCCGGTGCCGCCGCCCATGCCGGCGGCGATGAAGACCATGTGCGCGCCGCGCAGCGCGTCTTCGATGCGTGCACGCGATTGCTCGGCCAGCTGGCGGCCGACTTCCGGACGCATGCCGGCGCCCAGACCGGAGTCGCCGATCTGGATGATGTTGTGGGCGCTCGACGCGGCCAGGGCCTGTGCGTCGGTGTTTGCGGCGATGAACTCGACACCGGCCACACCCTTGTTGATCATGTGTTGCACCGCGTTGCCACCTGCGCCGCCAACGCCGACGACCTTGATGACGGTGCCCAGTGCTGCGTTATCGACCATATCAAACTCCATGATGAACTCCTAATCTGTGTGTGCTGGTTTCCAAGCTACAGGCCTCATGATTTGCATCAAGACTGGAGATTGGAAACGTGCTCTATTTTAAAAATGTTTGCGTTCGTTAACCAAGAAAAACCGTTACTGCTTGTTACTTGAACCTCGAAATAGTCGCTACGCGTTGCTTTTTGGTAGAGACTGCTTCTCGGTCCATCAAAAATTACCGAGGAACCACTCCTTCATGCGCTGCCAAACCGCCTTCACCGAACCATCCTGGCGCGTGACGATATGGCCTCGCAGGTACTGCTTCTTTGCTTCCAGCAGCAGGCCGAGGACGGTCGCGTAGCGCGGACTGCGCACCACGTCGGCCAGCTGGCCCCGATACTCCGGCGTGCCGAGGCGCGCCGGTTTCAAAAAGATGTCTTCGGCCATCTCGATCATGCCGGGCATGATCGACGAGCCGCCTGTCAGCACGATGCCCGACGAGAGCACGCCCTCGTAGCCGGACTCGCGCACCACCTGGTGCACCATCGCGAACAGTTCCTCGACGCGCGGCTCGATCACCGCCGCCAGCGCCTGGCGCGACAGCGAGCGCGGACCGCGGTCGCCCAGGCCCGGCACTTCCAGGGTCTCGCCCGGATCGGCCAGCACCTGTTTGGCCACGCCGTAGCGGATCTTGATCTCCTCGGCTTCGCCGGTCGGGGTGCGCAACGCCATCGCGATGTCGCTGGTGATCTGGTCGCCGGCGATCGGGATCACCGCGGTGTGGCGGATCGCGCCGTCGCTGAAGACCGCGATGTCGGTGGTGCCGCCGCCGATGTCGATCAGGACCACGCCGAGTTCCTTCTCGTCGCCGGTCAGCACCGAATCGGCCGACGCCATCGGCTGCAGGATCAGGTCCGACACTTCCAGGCCGCAGCGGCGCACGCACTTTACGATATTTTGGACCGCAGACACCGCACCGGTGACGATGTGCACGCGCACCTCGAGGCGGATGCCGCTCATGCCGATCGGCTCGCGCACGTCTTCCTGATTGTCGACGATGAATTCCTGCGGCACCGTGTGCAGCAACTGCTGGTCGGTCGGGATGTTGACCGCCTTGGCCGTCTCGATCACGCGCGCGACGTCGGTCGAGGTGACTTCCTTGTCCTTGATGGCGACCATGCCGCTCGAGTTGAACGAGCGGATGTGGCTGCCGGCGATGCCCGCGTAGACGTTGCGGATCTTGCAGTCGGCCATCAGCTCGGCTTCTTCGAGCGCGCGCTGGATCGACTCGACGGTCGCCTCGATGTTGACGACAACGCCCTTCTTCAAACCTTTCGACTCGTGCTGGCCGAGTCCGATCACCTCATGGCGCCCATCGGCCATCACTTCGGCCACCACCGCCACCACCTTCGAGGTGCCGATGTCGAGGCCGACGATCAGGTTCTTCGCGTCTTTAGTCATGTTAGCTGTCGCCTGCTTTCAGTATTTTTAAATATGCTTTGTTGTTTTGGTCTTCTTCGCCGTCGCCGCCTTGACCGGTTTCGTGGCGTCGAGCGGCACGGTCAGCGCCGACGACGACAACGCCAGGCCGTTCGGGTACCGCATATCGATCGTGTCGATGCGTCCATCCTGCAGGCGCGCCACCAGCTGCGGATAGATGCTGACCAGGCGCCGCACCCGGTCCTTCATCGTGTTCGGGTCCTTCTCGCGGCCCAGCTCCACGCTCATGCCGTTGTCCAGCCGGACCGTCCAGGCGTAGCGGCTCGACAGGCTGAGCGAGGTCGGCACCAGGCGGATCGGCGCGAACCAGCCGCGCAATTCGGCGAAGCGCGACAGCACTTCCTTCTCACTGCCCTCCGGACCGTCGAAGGCCGGCAGCTCATGGTCCTCGTCCGCCTCGGCCAGGTTGGCGGTGAAGGCATCGCCCTTGACGGACAGCAGGCGTCCGTCCTCGCCCCAGGTGCCGAGCGCTTCATGCTCCTCGACCTGCACGATCAGCTGGTTCGGCCACTCGCGCCGCACGCTGGCCTTGCGCACCCAGGGCACGGCTTCGAAGGTGCTGCGCACCTGTTCCAGGTTGGTAGTGAAGAAGTTGCCCTTGATCTTCCCGACCACGCCGTTCTTCACGGTCAGGGTGTTCACGTGCTGCAGGTCCAGCCCGTACATGCTCTCGACACGCACCGAACGCAGCGTGAACATCGGGCGCTGCGACAGCCACCAGACGCCCGACGCCGCGCAGGCGAGCACCGTCAGCGCGGTGAGCGCGCCGGCGGTTGCGTTCAGAGCTCGCACGTCATGCCACATCGTTTATGCCTTTTCCTTCTTCGTACCGATCTTCAGGCTGGCCGTGCGCAGGATCCGCACGCACAGGTCCTCGTAGCTCGTGCCCTCGGCGCGCGCCGCCATCGGCACCAGCGAGTGCGTGGTCATGCCCGGCGAGGTGTTCACCTCCAGCAGGAAGTGCTTGCCGTCGGACTCGCGCAGCAGCACGTCGATGCGCGCCCAGCCCTCGCAACCCAGCGTGCGGTAGGCCTTCTCGACGTCGGCCTGGATCGCGGCCGTGGTCGCGGCGTCCAGCGGCGCCGGGCAGTGGTATTGCGTATCGTCCTTGAAGTACTTGTTCTGGTAGTCGTAGTTGCCTTCCGGCGCCACGATCTCGATGATCGGCAGCGCGCGTGCCTCCGCGCCCGTGCCCAGCACCGGCACCGAGAACTCGCGGCCTTCGATGAACTGCTCGGCCAGCACCCGCTTGTCGTAGCGGCGCGACACGTCGACGGCCGCCTGCAGCTCGTCCGCACGGGTCACTTTCGTGATGCCGATGCTCGAACCTTCCAGCGGCGCCTTGACGATCAGCGGCAGGCCCAGATCCGTGGCTACCTGATTGATATCGGCGCCCTCGTCGATCACTGCGTACCTCGGCGTCGGCACGCCGTGCGCCAGCCAGACGATCTTGGTGGTGATCTTGTCCATGCCGACGCTCGAGGCCATCACGCCGCTGCCGGTGTAGGGGATGCCGAGCTGTTCGAGTGCGCCCTGCAGGCTGCCGTCTTCGCCGTAGCGGCCGTGCAGCGCGATGAAGACGCGGTCGAATTTTTCCGCGGCCAGGTCGGCCAGCGAACGCTCGGCCGGATCGAAGGCGTGGGCGTCGACGCCTTTGCTCTTCAATGCATTCAGCACGCCGGTGCCGGACAGGATCGAGATCTCGCGCTCGGCGGAGCGGCCGCCGAACAGGACGCCGACCTTGCCCAGGGCGGCGATTTCAGATGGAGTGAGAATAGTTGCGCTCACGATTCTACCTTTTGAAGCTGTGTCAGTTGATGCGGAACCCCGCCGATCGAGCCGGCGCCCATGGTAAGCACGACGTCGCCGTCGCGCGCCACCTTGAGGATGGTCGCCGGCATGTCGGCGATGGATTCCACGAAAATCGGTTCGATCTGGCTGCTCGCGCGCAGAGCGCGTGCGAGCGCGCGGCCGTCGGCAGCCACGATCGGGGCTTCGCCGGCGGCGTACACCTCGGCCAGCAGCAGCACGTCGGGCGCGCCGAGCACCTTGACGAAGTCCTCGAACAGGTCGCGCGTGCGGGTGTAGCGGTGCGGCTGGAAGGCCAGCAGCAGGCGGCGGCCCGGGTAGGCTGCGCGCGCCGCGGCCAGCGTCACCTGCGCCTCGACCGGGTGGTGGCCGTAGTCGTCGACCAGGGTGAAGCTGCCGCCCTCCGGCAGCGGGATGTCGCCGTAGCGGGTGAAGCGCCGGCCGACGCCGCGGAACTCGCGCAGGCCGACGGCGGTCGCCTCGTCCGGCACGCCGATCTCGCGCGCGATCGCGATCGCCGAGCAGGCGTTCAGCACGTTGTGCATGCCCGGCTGGTTCAGTACGAATTCGGTGTCCGGATAGCCTTCCTGGCGCACCGTGAAGCGCATCAGGGTGCCATCGGCGCGAGCGTCGAGCGCGCGCACTTCGGCGTCCTCGGAAAAGCCGTAGGTCGTCACCGGCTTGGTCACCTGCGGCAGGATCGAGCGCACGTGCGGATCGTCGATGCACATCATCGCGCGGCCGTAGAACGGCAGGCGGTGCGTGAAATTCACGAACGCGGCCTTCAGCTTCTCGAAGTCGTGTTCGTAGGTGTCCATGTGGTCGGCGTCGATGTTGGTGATCACCTCGATCATCGGCGACAGGTTCAGGAACGATGCATCCGACTCGTCGGCCTCGGCCACGATGTATTCGCCGCTGCCCAGCTTGGCGTTGGCGCCGGCGCTGTTCAGGCGCCCGCCGATCACGAAGGTCGGGTCCAGGCCGCCCTGGGCCAGCACCGAGGCCACCAGGCTGGTGGTCGTGGTCTTGCCGTGGGTGCCGGCGATCGCGATGCCGCGCTTCAGGCGCATCAGTTCGGCCAGCATGATGGCGCGCGGGACCACCGGAATCTTGCCGGCGCGCGCCGCCACCACTTCCGGATTCGCCTCGTTGACGGCGGTCGAGGTGACCACCGCGTCGGCGCCCAGGATGTGTTCGGCCGCGTGGCCGATCTTCACGTTCGCACCCAGTTCGGCGAGGCGCTGGCTGGCGGCGTTCGACGCCAGGTCCGAGCCCGACACCTTGTAGCCGAGGTTGAGCAGCACCTCGGCGATGCCGCTCATGCCGCTGCCGCCAATGCCAACAAAATGGATATGCTTGATCTTGTGCTTCATCGTCCGGCCAGTTCCTCTAATACGTTGGCGATCGCCTCGTTGGCGTCGCGCCGGCCCACCGCCTGCGCTGCCTCGGCCATGCGCAGGCAGTCGTCACGGGTGGTCGTTTGCAGCAGCTGCGCCAGCTTCTGCGGATTCAGCTCGGCCTGCGGCAGGTGCACGGCCGCCTTCTGCGCCGCCATCCACACCGCGTTGTCGCGCTGGTGGCTGGTGGTGCTGGCCATGAAGGGCACCAGCACGCTGGCCACGCCTGCGGCGGTCAGTTCCGACACGGTGATCGCGCCGGCGCGGCAGATCACCAGGTCGGCGTTCGCATACTCGGCCGCCATGTCGTCGATGAAGTCGACCACATTCGCCTTCACGCCCGCCTGCGCGTACGCCGCGCGCAGGGCGTCGATGTTCTTCTTGCCCGACTGGTGGGTGACGAACGGGCGCACGCCTTCCGGAATCAATGCCAGCGCGGCCGGCACCGCGTCGTTCAGCACCTTGGCGCCGAGGCTGCCGCCGACCACCAGGATGTTCAGGGGACCGCTGCGGTTCAGGAAGCGGCGGCCCGGCGCGAGCATCTCCAGGATCTCCTTGCGCACCGGGTTGCCGGTGACGACCGCCTTGCCGGCAGCGTTGCCAAAGTCGGCCGGGAAGCCGAACAGCACGCGCTGGGCGTACGGGGTCAGGGTCTTGTTCGACAGGAGCAGCGCGGCGTCGGCATTCACCAGCGCCAGCGGCACGCCGCGCGAACGCGCCATCAGGCCGCCCGGCACGGTCACGTAGCCGCCCATGCCCAGCACCACGTCGGGTTTGCGCAAGGCGAGATATTTGCGGCAGGACGCGAAGCTGGCCACCAGCTTGAACGCGCCGCCAATCGTGTGGCCGAGGCCCTTGCCGCGCATGCCGGAAAAGTCGATGCTGTCCATCGCGATGCCGTGCTTCGGCACGATGTCCTTTTCCATGCCGTGCATGGTGCCCAGCCACGAGACTTCCCAGCCGCGCGCACGCATCGATTGCGCGATCGCGATGCCCGGGAAGATGTGGCCGCCGGTACCGGCCGCCATGATCATGAGCCTCTTGGTCATTGCCGGCCTCCTCGCATTTTGACGCGGTTCTCGTAATCGATGCGCAGCAGGATCGCCAGGCCGATACAGTTGAACAGGATGCCCGAGCCGCCGTAGCTCATCAGCGGCAGGGTCAGGCCCTTGGTCGGCAGCAGGCCGAGGTTCACGCCCATGTTGATGAAGACCTGCACGCCGAGCCAGATGCCGATGCCCTTCGCGGCCAGGCCGGCGAAGTGCTGCTCCAGCGCGATCGCCTGGCGGCCGATGTCGAAGGCGCGCTTGACCAGCCAGTAGAACAGGCCGATCACGACGATCACGCCGGCCAGGCCGAGCTCCTCGCCGATCACGGCCATGATGAAGTCGGTATGCGCTTCCGGCAGGTAGTGCAGTTTTTCGACGCTGCCGCCCAGGCCGACGCCGAAGAATTCGCCGCGGCCGAAGGCGATCAGCGAGTGCGTCAGCTGGTAGGCCTTGTCCTGGGCATTGCCCTCTTCCCACGGGTTCATGTAGGCGAACATGCGCGCGCGGCGGAACGGAGACAGCGCGATGATGGTCGAGAACACCAGCACCAGCACGGCGCCGATGCCGCCGAACCAGATCATGTTGAAGCCGCCCAGGAACAGGATGCCCATCGAGATGCAGACCACCACGCCGAACGCGCCCAGGTCGGGCTCGAGCATCAGCAGGCCGCCGACCAGCGCCATCGCGGCGGCCATCGGCATGAAGCCCTTGGTCAGCTTGTGCATGTACTGCTGCTTGCGCACCGTGAAGTCGGCCGCGTACAGCACGGCGACGACCTTCATGATCTCGGAAGGCTGCAGCTGCATGAGCTTGAGCGGAATCCAGCGCCTTGCGCCGTTGACCGAGTGGCCGAGGCCCGGCACCAGCACCGCCGCCAGCAGGACCAGCGTGCCGATGAACATCAGCGGCGCGAAGCGCTGCCAGGTCGACACCGGAACGCGGAAGCAGAACAGGCCGACCAGCAGCGAGAAGGCGATGAATGCCGCCTGGCGCATCAG
>Ga0308169_10004451_pt1 | contig 13109 bp, 13 predicted proteins | sample PhyBR1_2_FD_202139 | JGI IMG/M metagenome (GOLD analysis project Ga0308169, IMG submission 202139) | Phyllosphere microbial communities from UC Gill Tract Community Farm, Albany, California, United States - DLSLSB.R1 | ecosystem: Host-associated > Plants > Phyllosphere > Unclassified | place...
CGATGATCAGTCGAGAACTATCGCTCCTGACGGAGCCATAGTCGAGATACAAGGAGCTGCCGAGCGAAGCGAGGCTGCGATCTTTTTACCTGGCAGAACAAAAGATCGTCCGAACGCGGCCCGAGGCTTCGCCAGCTCCTACGGCCTAGCGGGAGCAAGCTCCCTCGGCACGGGGTCATGTGTTGAATCAGAACACGACGGTCTTGTTGCCGTGCACCAACACGCGGTCTTCAAGGTGATAACGCAAGCCGCGGGCCAACACCATCTTCTCGACGTCGCGACCGAATCGCACCATGTCTTCGATGCTGTCGCTGTGGCTGACGCGTACCACGTCCTGCTCGATGATCGGGCCGGCGTCCAGCTCCTCGGTCACGTAGTGGCACGTCGCGCCGATCAGCTTCACGCCGCGCATCGAAGCCTGGTGATACGGCTTCGCACCCACGAACGATGGCAGGAAACTGTGGTGGATGTTGATGACTTTGTGCGCGTATTCGCTGCACAGGGACGGCGGCAGGATCTGCATGTAGCGGGCCAGCACCACCACTTCTGCATCGTGCTGTTTGACCAGGCGCGAGACTTCGGCGAACGCGGGCTGCTTGTCCTGCGGGTTGACCGGTACGTGGTAGTACGGGATGCCGTGCCACTCCACCATGCTGCGCAAGTCGTCATGGTTGGAAATCACGCAGGCGATATCGCAATCGAGCTCATCGCTGTGCCAGCGGTGCAGCAAGTCAGCCAGGCAGTGAGACTCACGACTGGCCATCAGCACCACGCGTTTCTTCTGCGCGGTGTCAGTGATGCGCCAGTCCATCGAGAACTCTTCGGCAATGGGGGCGAACGCCTCGCGAAAGGCTTCGATGCCGAAGGGCAGCGAGTCGGCACGGATCTCGTGGCGCATGAAGAACCAGCCACTCTGATTGTCCGAATGATGGCTTGCTTCAGTGATCCAACCGTTATGGGACGCCAGAAAGTTACTGACTTTAGCAACGATACCGACGCGGTCCGGGCAAGCGATCACCAGCCGAAAAGTGCGCATTAGGGAAACTCCAGAACTTTCGCAAAGGCGGCCATTCTAGCCACTGTGCGGCAAAACTGCAGTACTGATGACACCACCGCCCTCTCCGTGATCAGCCGAGGCAGGGAAAGGCCTGGCCTGCGGTGGCATCGCTATATGTGTGAACAGATGTGAGCGCACATCACGTTACTTATTGGGCCGTTCATTTTGTGACACTGCACTATTTAATTAAATAAACACGGCTTAAATGTTTACTTGATGAAACTGTCTGATTACTATTGCTTCACTGTCTCCTTGTCACCCGCGTCCTACATAAGGTAGTCCCCATGTCCCTGATCAACGAATACCGCGCTACAGAAGAAGCCATCAAAGAACTGCAAGCTCGCCTGAAAAACCTGTCCGAAGACGACAAACTGCAAAAAGAACTGGAATTCGAAGGCAAACTGCGCACTCTGATGGGCGAATATTCCAAGTCCCTGCGCGATATCATTGCCCTGCTGGACCCAGAAGCCAAATCGGCCAAAGCCCCTCGTGGCGCTGCAAAAACTACTGGCACCAAACGCGCTCGCAAAGTTAAGCAGTACAAAAACCCGCACAACGGCGAAGTCATCGAAACCAAAGGTGGCAACCACAAGACTCTGAAAGAGTGGAAAGCCAAGTGGGGCGGTGACGTGGTAGAAGGCTGGGCAACCCTGCTGGGCTAAGCCTTGCCAGCCGGCGCCGCGCTTTACGCGGAGCTGCAAAGCCAAAAACGCCAGCGATTGCTGGCGTTTTTTTATGCCTTCATTTTACTCGCCTGAGCTCGAATCGCCGCGTGGCAATTCAAAGGCTAAAACGCTTACGCAATTGTTGACTGTAGCCCTGCCACTGCTGCAGAACCTCTTGCTGCAATGATGTAGAGAGCCCCATCCACTCTGCCATCGCCTCATCAAAACTGTTCAATGTATTAGGTGCGCCCCACTCCGGGGTCGTCAGGCGTTGCTGGCAAAATAGTTTCCAGCGTGCCTGCTCTTCTGGATCCAGGGTGTCGGGGAAGTTGCGGGCACGATATCGAAACAATAATTCCGGCAGTCGTTCATCGTCAAAAGGCCAATGCCCCTGTGCCAATTGAGCTGGATCCGCCATGCGAACTTGCTCACATAAACGGCGGTCTCGATCCCCCAGAAACCCCGCATATAACTGCTGCTCGGGATCTTCGCTGGCGGTGAAATCTTCCTGCCCATAAATAGCCTGGAGTTTGTCTTGCCAGACATGCTGTGCGTCAGTTAGCCGCAGCGCCCGCCCGCGAACGCCTTCCATGTCCATCTGCAGCCGTAACTGGTCCTCGGCGCGCAGGACAGCCAGTGGCGCAACCACCGGGCACTTGTTGATGTGAATGAGCTTGAGGGGCACCGGCAGTTCACCGTCGAGCAGGTCTTCGCGGCGGGTGTACAACCGTTGACGCAAAAGCTGCGCATCATGATCCAGCAACCCCTGGGGATCCAGGTGCAAGTCACAGACGATCAAGGCGTTGCGGTTCTTCGGGTGCCAGGCCAGCGGCAGCACCACCCCGATATAATTTCGCGCCGCCGAGAAACGCCCGGAGATGTGCACCATCGGCTGCAACAGCCGAATCTGGTCCAGCACCTTCTGTTTGCTGCGCAACTGGAACAGCCATTCATAGAGCCGGGGTTGTTTCTCGCGGATCAACCGGGCCAGGGCAATCGTCGCCCGCACATCCGACAACGCATCATGGGCCTGGCCATGGTCGATGCCGTTGACAGCGGTCAGGCGTTCGAGCTTGAGGGTGACGCGGCCGTCTTCTTGCGGCCAGGTGATCCCCTCTGGGCGCAGTGCATAGGCGGCGCGCACCAGGTCGATCAAGTCCCAGCGGCTGTTGCCGCCCTGCCATTCCCGGGCATACGGATCGAAAAAATTCCGATACAGGCTGTAGCGGGTCATTTCATCGTCGAAGCGCAAGGTGTTGTAGCCCGCACCACAGGTCCCGGGCGCAGCCAGTTGTGCGTGGATGCGGGTCATGAAATCGGCTTCGCTCAAGCCTTTTTCCGCCAGTTGCGCCGGTGTGATGCCGGTGATCGCACAGGCGGCCGGATGCGGCAGGATGTCATCGCTGGGCCGGCAGTAGAGGTTCACCGGCGCGTCGATTTCGTTGAGCTCGAAATCGGTACGGATCCCCGCCACTTGCAAGGGGCGGTCGCAACGCGGATTGATGCCGGTGGTCTCGTAGTCGTACCAGAAGATGGAAGTCACGGGGTGTTCCTGGGCTGAGGACTGGCGAAGTCTAGGCGTTCGAACCCGACACCCGCCACCGTTTCCGCCAGCGATCCTGTTGCAGCCCATGAAATGACACAAACAGTTGTATCGTGCGCCCGCACGAAGACTGCTAGCATCTGGGCCGAGATCGAACGTTCGAACGGCCCATCACAGGTTGCCCATGCTCGAGACACCAGCACTGCAAAGGAACGCGCCGCTGCCGCCCCCCCTGGACACGCGCTACCAGGTCGAAACGCCCGAGGGCATTGACCTGCCACTGCGCCCGGCGGGGCTGATGCCCCGTGCGCTGGCCTTCGCCATCGACTTGGGCATACGCGGACTCGTGCTGGGGCTGCTGTTTTTTGTCCTGGCGTTTTTCGGCGAACTGGGCATCGGCCTGGGATCGATCCTGCTGTTCGTCATCAGCTGGTGGTACATGGTGTTGTTCGAACTGTTCAACCAGGGCCGCTCGCCGGGCAAGCAAATGATGGGGTTGCGCGTGGTGCAGGACGACGGCAGGCCGATCGGCTGGTCCGCCTCGTTGATCCGCAACCTGCTGCGTTTCGTCGACATGCTGCCCTTTGGCTACGCCTTCGGCGCGATCAGTTGCCTGCAACATCCAACCTTCAAACGCCTCGGCGATCTTGCGGCCGGCACGTTGGTGGTCTATCGCGAGCAACCGGTCAAGCGCCCCGAGTTGCCATCGGCCCGAGCGTTGCGCTCGCCTTTTGCCCTGGGCCTGGCCGAACAACGCGCCGTGCTGGGTTTCGCCGAACGCCAGGGCGAACTTTCCGAAGCACGGGTTACTGAACTGGCAACGATCCTGGCCGTCCCGCTGAAGGTGCACCCCACCGGCGCCGTGGCCGAACTCAATGGCATCGCCCGTGGCCTGCTGGGGCCGACATGAAGCAAAGCCTGTTCGAAAGTCATCACCAAGGGGAATGGGAACACCTGTCCCGCCTGCTCGACCAGTTGGAGGGCAGCCGCAACGTTGCCCAGAGCAGCGACTTCCCCCACGTCTATCGACGGCTTTGCCATCATCTGGCGCTGGCCCAGGCGCGGGGCTACAGCAGCTTGCTGGTGGACACCTTGCAACAACTGGCGTTGCGCGGCCACCAACAGCTCTACCGTGACCGCAGTCGGCCAACGGCGAGCTTGTCGGCGTTCATCCTTGCCGGTTTCCCACGCCTGGTGCGCGAACAATGGCGATTCGTCCTCGCGGCCAGCCTGATGTTCCTGGGCAGCCTGGCCGCCATCGGTTTGTTGGTCTACCTGTTTCCAGAGCTGGTCTACAGCCTGCTGGGCGTCGAGGAGATCAGCCAGATCCGCAGCATGTACGACCCGGCGGCCGGGCATCTGGGACGTTCGATCGAGCGGGCCGCCAGCGAAGACTGGGTCATGTTCGGCTATTACATCATGCACAACATCGGCATTGCCTTTCAGACCTTTGCCAGCGGCTTGCTGTTTGGCCTGGGCAGCGCGTTCTTCCTGTTCTTCAACGGCCTGACCATTGGCGCGGTGGCTGGGCACCTGACCCAGATCGGCTCGGGCGGGACGTTCTGGTCATTCGTGATCGGCCACGGTGCCTTCGAGCTCACCGCCATTACCCTGGCCGGCGCCGCGGGCCTGCAACTGGGCTGGTCACTCATCGCACCGGGACGACTCACCCGGGGCGAAGCCTTGCGACTCGCCGCCGGCAAAAGCGTGCTGATGATCGGCGGCGTGATCCTCTTCCTGCTCATCGCCGCGTTCATCGAGGCCTATTGGTCCTCGAGCGCAGTGACCACCGTCACCAAGTACGCCGTCGGTACGCTGTTGTGGCTGTTGGTGCTGGGTTACCTGCTGTTTGCCGGGCGAGGCCAGCATGCGCCTGAGTGACGTCACCGTAACCATCCGACCGCGCACCACGTGGGAAGCCATGGACCTGGGCGTCTTGATGGCCCAGCAGCATCGACGGCTGCTGATGACCAGTTGGGCCATCGTCACGCTGCCGGTGTATGCGTTGCTGAGCCTGCTGCTGTGGGATTCACCATCCCTGGTAGTGTTTCTGTTCTGGTGGCTGAAACCAGCGTTTGACCGCCTGCCCCTGTACATCGTGTCCAAGGCGTTGTTTGGCGAGACCCCCACCTTGAAACAGGCCTTGCGCCAATGGCCGGCGCTGCTCAAGCCCCAGCTGCTGGCGAGCCTGACCTGGCGCCGGCTGAGCCTGAGCCGAAGCTTCCTGATGCCCGTCGTGCAACTCGAAGGGCTCGCCGGGGAAGCACGGGAACAACGCTTGCGCGTATTGCTGCAACGCAACGGCGGCGCGGCGCAGTGGTTGACCGTCATTGGCGTGCATCTGGAAACGGCCTTGTGGTTTGGCCTGATGGCCCTGTTCTATCTATTCGTGCCGCAACAAGTCGAACTGGAATGGGACTGGCAGACCCTGGTCGCCGTCGCCGAGCATGACTGGCTGTGGCTCGAACACCTGCTCAATTTTCTCTATCCGCTGCTGTTGATTATCTGGGAGCCGATCTACGTCGCCTGCGGCTTCAGCCTCTACCTGAATCGACGCACGATTCTCGAAGCCTGGGACATCGAACTGGTGTTCCGCCGCCTGCGCCAGCGCCTGAGTGCGGTCGCCCCGCTGCTGATGCTGGCGACGTTGATGCTGCTCCCGCTGGCGCCGCGCGCCTGGGCCGCCGAAGACGGCACTGCACCGGACAGCCCTCGCCTGCTCAACCAACCCGTCACCAGCGAAGCCTCTCGCGAAAGCATCAAGGCCATCCTCGACGCCCCGCCCTTCAAGAACCCGCAAACCGTGACGCGCTATCGCTTTGGCGAAGAGGCCCCGGAGCCGGCCGAGACCGACGAAGCCCCGGGTTGGCTCAAATCGATGTTCAAATGGGGTGCCAAACGCTTCGAAACGGTCGCTGCGCTGATTCAGGTCTTGCTCTGGGCCGCCCTGGTGGGTGCGCTCGCCTGGCTGGCCTGGCGTTATCGGGAAAGGCTCAACGCCCTGGTGAACCGCCGGCCGGCGAAGGGCCAGGTGATGGAACGGCCGACGCCAGCACGGATGTTCGGCCTGGATATCCGTGAAGAAAGCCTGCCGGACGATGTGGCGACCAGCGCCGAACAATTGTGGTCCAGCGCTCCCCGCGAAGCATTGGGGCTGCTCTATCGGGCCCTGCTCAGCCGCTTGCACCATGGATTCGGCGTCCCGTTGAAACCGTCCGACACCGAAGGCCAGGTGTTGCAACGTGTAGAGCAACTCCAGCATGAACAGCTGATGGCTTTCAGCAAGGACCTGACCCTGCATTGGCAGAACATTGCCTATGGACACCGGACGCCACCGGCCCATCTGCAACAGGAATTATGCGACGGCTGGCGCGGTTTGTTCGGTCCGGGAGCTTCCCGATGAGCCGGCGCGCGGGATGGCTGGTCGGCGCCCTGGTTGCCGCGCTGGGCGGCGTGTTGGCGATCTTCCTGTACGTGAAAGCCGTGCCGTACCAAGAGGTCATCGAGCACGGCCCGGCGCCTGAAGCCCAGGCCAATCCTTACCTGGCCGCCGAACATTATTTGCGCCGGCAAGGCATCAACGTCGAGCACGCCAACAGCCTGGACGTCCTGCCGACGCTGGAGCCGCGCCAACGCACACTGTTGCTGCTGGGGGAGCGAAGCAACATGACGCCACGGGACGTCGATCAAGTCATGAACTGGACCCGCGCCGGTGGCCGACTGCTGTTCGTCGCCGAAGCCCTGTGGGATGACAGCACGAGCAGCAGCGGTGACCTGCTGCTGGACCGCGTGCGGCTGCGCCAACTGCTGAGCAAGGACCTCAAGGCACCGGAGCCGGAGCTGATCAAGGATCCTTACCCCGAGTTGACCAAACTGTACCTGGAAGACGAAGAGGCGCCGGCCTACCTCGGCTTCGACACGGATTTCCACCTCGAAGACCCGCTGAACCTCGCCCAGGCGTGGGCCAACAGCGAGGCGGCGACCCACCTGATGCAACTGAACTACGGCCAGGGCACGATCACCGTGCTCACCGATGCAGAGCTGTGGAAAAACGATCACATCAACCAGTACGACAATGCCTGGCTGCTCTGGTACCTGAGCGCCGACACGGACGTCACGCTTCTGTTCAACACTGACCACGACAACCTGCTGACCCTGCTGCTGCGCTACTTTCCCCAAGCCATCGTGGCACTGCTGGCCTTGATCGCCCTTTGGCTCTGGCGCTCGGCGGTGCGTCATGGTCCGCTGCAACAACCCGCGCCCAAGGCCCGACGCCAATTGCAGGAACACCTGCAAGCCAGCGCCGCTTTTCAACTGCGCCACAACGGCCAGCAGCACCTGCTGCACAGCCTGCAGCAAGACGTACTGCGCCGGGCCCGTCAGCTTCATCCCGGTTTCGAACAACTGGTCGTCGCCGAACAATGGCAAGTGCTTGCCCGCCTGACCCGGCAGCCTACACGCGCCATCAGCCAGGCCCTCAGCCCCAGGCCGAAACAACGCCTGTCCAGCGCCGAGTTCTGCCGCCAGGTCGCCCTTTTGCAAACCCTTAGGAATGCCTTATGACTGAACAGAACGAACCCTCAGACAGCCAGGCCCACGCCGCCCAGCAACGCCAGCGCGCCAGTCAACTGGCCCAGGCGATCCGCACCGAGCTGCACAAGGCCGTGGTCGGCCAGGTCGCGGTGATCGACGATGTGCTCACGGCGCTGATCGCCGGCGGTCATGTCCTGCTCGAAGGTGTGCCGGGGCTGGGCAAGACGCTGCTGGTGCGCGCCCTGGCCCGCTGTTTCGGCGGCGAGTTCGCGCGCATCCAGTTCACGCCCGACCTGATGCCCAGCGACGTAACCGGCCACGCGGTGTACGACTTGCAGACCGAGCAGTTCAAGCTGCGCAAGGGCCCCGTGTTCACCAACCTGTTGTTGGCCGACGAGATCAACCGCGCGCCGGCCAAGACCCAGGCGGCGCTGCTCGAAGCCATGCAGGAGCGCCAGGTCACCCTCGAAGGTCGCGCATTGCCGATCGCCCAGCCGTTCATGGTGCTCGCCACCCAGAACCCGATCGAACAGGAAGGCACCTACCCGCTGCCCGAGGCCGAGCTCGACCGTTTCATGCTCAAGGTCCGCATGGACTACCCCGATGCCGACCAGGAATTGAATATGGTGCGCCAGGTCAGCCGCTCGACCCGCGCCGACATGCTCGATGTGCAGCCGTTGCGCACGGTGTTGCAGGCCAAGGACGTGCAAGCGCTGCAACGCATCGCCAGCGACCTGCCGATGGACGACCAGGTGCTCGATTATGCTGTGCGCCTGGCCCGCACCACCCGCACCTGGCCCGGCCTGACGATCGGCGCCGGACCCCGCGCCTCGATCGCCCTGGTCCGTTGCGCCCGAGCCCGGGCATTGCTGCGCGGCGGCGAGTTCGTGGTACCGGACGACATCAAGGGCTGCGCCCTGGCCGTGCTGCGCCATCGGGTACGGCTGGCGCCGGAGCTGGATATCGAGGGGCTTTCGGTGGATCAGGTGCTGGGGCAGTTGCTTGATCAAGTGTCGGCGCCACGGTTGTGATGAAGCTTTCCCTGACCGAAGCGCTTTGCGTGGCGAGGGAGCTTGCTCCCGCTGGAGGCGCAGCCTCCCCTTGCGGTGTGTCAGATGGAATTTGGGGGCTGCTGCGCAGCCCAGCGGGAGCAAGCTCCCTCGCCACGGGAAATCTACAGCCATGAAGCCTTCGCGCCTGCTGTTGATCTGGCTCGCGATCCTGCTGGCCGTCGGCATCATCCTGGGCGCCTTGCGAGCGCTGGGCGTCGCGGTGCCCTCGACTTTGCTGTCGATCCACTGGGGCTTGCTGCTGGCGCTGCTGGCCCTGTCGGTTCTCGACGCCGTGCGCGTCCGCCGCCTGCCCTCACCCCGAGTCCAACGGCAACTGCCCGGCAGCCTGGCACTCGGCCGCTGGAGCGACGTGCGACTGGACATCAGCCACGATCTAACCCAGCCATTGAAGATCCAACTCTTCGACCACGTGCCCGATGGCCTGGACTTCGAACACCTCCCTCTTGCGGCGGGACTACAACCCGGCCAGCTCATCCAACTCGGCTACCGCGTCCGTCCGCTGAAGCGCGGACACTTCAACTTCGAACACTGCGAAATCAACCTTCCGAGCCCAATGGGCCTGTGGACCGAAAAGCGCCTGCTGGAGGCCATCGACAGCACTCGCGTCTACCCGGACTTCGCCCGGCTCTACGATGGGCAATTACTGGCGGTGGACAACTGGCTCAGCCAGCTCGGCATCCGCCAGCGCCAACGGCGCGGCCAGGGGCAGGAATTCCATCAGTTGCGCGAATTTCGCGAAGGCGACAGCCTGCGCCAGATCGACTGGAAAGCCACCGCTCGCCACCGCGCCCCCATCGCCCGGGAATACGAAGACGAGCGCGACCAGCAAATCATCTTCATGCTCGACTGCGGTCGCCGCATGCGCAGCCAGGACGGCGAGCTGTCGCATTTCGACCACGCCCTCAACGCCTGCCTGCTGCTCAGCTACACCGCCCTGCGCCAGGGCGATGCCGTGGGCCTGAGCACCTTCGCCAGCGAACAACCCCGCTACCTCGCCCCGGTCAAAGGCACCGGCCAGCTCAATGTGTTGCTCAACACCGTGTATGACCTGGACAGCAGCCAACATCCCGCCGACTACCAGGCCGCCGTCACGCAACTGCTGGCCCGGCAGAAACGCAGGGCCTTGGTGGTGTTGGTGACTAACCTGCGGGATGAGGATGATGAAGAACTGCTGATTGCCGTCAAACGCTTGGGGCAACGGCATCGGGTGCTGGTGGCAAGCCTGCGGGAAGAAGCGCTGGACCGGCTGCGGCAGACGCCGGTGCAGACCTTGCCCGAGGCGTTGGCCTATTGCGGGACAGTAGATTACCTGAACGCACGGGCGACCTTGCATGAGCGATTGAGCGCCCATGGGATGGCGGTGCTGCAAGCCCGGCCCGGGGAGTTGGGGGCCGAGCTGGTGACGTTGTACCTGGGGTGGAAGAAGGCGGGGGATTTGTAGGCCGGATATTACGCATTGCTTCCGTCGTATCGGTTAATGATGCGCAACCGCTTTGTCTCACCTACGTACTCCATGACATCGGCCTCACCCTGCGCGTTGGTGGAAATCCAATCAACGTTATTCATTAGTACTGGGACCTGCTGTGCTGGCACATTTAAGAATTTGGAGATAGCACGGATATGCTCCCTAAAAAACGTGTCACCGGGGTTATCTGTAAAAGGTCCCGTCCTCCAATGGCTAGCGGTCACTAAATTGTGCCCCAACAACATAACCAACGGCTCACCGACCTCCTCCAACTCCACCACCTCCATGCGCAGGGAAAACTCGACATTGCGAGCAGTACCCCTGCAATCGAGCTCCCACGTGACCCCTTCGTCAGTCAGCAGTTGCGCTTGCGCCAACGGAGGCGTGATCACCGCACCGAAAGTTGCGGCAGGCTCCCCTTCCCAGATCAACCGGATACACCACCTCGCCGGCGCCGGTTCTAAGCTGCCCCAGGCAGTACTCGACCAGGGCGGTCCGGCGCTTTTCTTGCAGACTGCCCAGCGTATTCATTGCCATGATCGTCTACTCCTGGCTCAGGAAATCAATCGGTTCGAACAGCGCGCTCCTATCTCCAACCCCAACGCTGATCTCAAACTTACCGCCGGTAAGGCTCATGACGAACACACGTGTCTGGCCATCCTGGTTGGTGTGGGTGACGGCGGGCCGGAAAACCAGCTGATCCGCCTCGCTTGCGTCCCCAAGCACTTCGAACGTCCATTGCACCGGATGGTTTTTGACCCGGTTGCCGTACTGGTCCATCAAGGTGGCGTAGAGCTCGACTTCCTGGCCGAAGGGCACGCTCTGCAAAGGCACACGGGACTTCAGCGGCGGCGGGAATTGCAGCGAATCCGAGTCGGCGATGATATGGATGATCGGTGCCTGCACCGGCTCGAACAGGTCCACCCAGAACAATGGCGTCTCCGTGCCCATGACCGGCCCCGGTGTGTAGACCAACCTGACCTCACCGGCGGTATCCGTGTACCCGGGCTCGATGCTGCCCAGAACGGCGCTCCCTCGAACCCGAACACCGCTCAACGGATCGCCTTCGCGGCTCTTCAGGGTAACGGTGAAGGTGATGCGTTCGCCTGGCTTGTTTGCCACTGCCTCGTCTTTATCCGCGTCACAGGTCAGGGTGACGAGCCGCTTCAGATCCTCGACATAGGAGCCTTGGGGTGCGCGGGTTTCGGACAGGCTCAGCAACGCAAGATCCGCAGCCTCTTCGTACTTCGCCTTGTCGGAGGCATCGGTAACGGACGGCGCAAGCTCGCCGATCAGGAAAATGGTCAAGGCATCCATGCCCGTGCGCATCGCCAGCATGCGCACGCGGATCAGCAGATCCAGTTGGCTCAGGTTTTTCAGAATCATCAGGTCCGGGTCAATACGGCTGACGCATTCGCGTACTTCCTGGACGCTCCAGCCAAAAAATGCCGCGAGCCTGATCGACGCGGCTTGCTGGGCCAGGGCCAGCGCATCCGAACCCAGCGAATCAGAAAGCTGGTTGACCTCGCGCAGATAACCGAGCAGTTCGCTCGCCGATTGTTCGCCCAGTTCAAAGGCGTGGGTGAGCGTGGTCAGGTAATAAAGCGTACGAAGGGTGAACGCGTGCGGGTCATCGTCCCCCAGCCAGGCTTCATGGCCGTACGCCAGATAGTCTTGCAACAGCTCGACACTCAGCCCCAGCGTCGTTACCACCGCACTGCGGCGACGTATATCCGCCAACAGTATGAGTATCCGTCCCTCGATCTCCGCCCTCACGGTAACCGTTTCCACAGCCTGGGCATCCTGAACAGGCTCCATGGACAAGCCACTACCCGCATCGTCCGAACTCGCAGAATCACCGTCGAACGCGTCTGTTTTCCCATCATCAGAAGTCATTTCAAATCCCCAGTGTCATTTCAGCCGAGCCGTCGCAACGAAGTCGTCCAAGTCAATACCGCCCAACCCTGCCCAAACACCTGTCAAACCTGACAGTCGCGACCAACGGCGATCGTTCACGCAGCCAATCACCCAACTGACTACATAACCTTGCGCAACGGACTACAGATCCGCCAGAATCCGCCGGCTTGTGCGCCTTGGCCTTGCCCCGTAACGTGATCCGCGTCGCTGACGACTCAGCGATCGGGTTTAGTCGCCCGGTGGTAAAAGTGATGTGCGCAAGCGTCATCCAGTCGGGCTCCCCCCTGCCCGCACTTGATGGTGGCTGTTCGCAGGGCGCCCTCGGGCGCGCCGGGCTTCACTTTTCCACCGGTCGACTAACCTGCGTCCAGCCGCCACCCCTCGTTTAGTCGCGAGCCGGGTGGCAGCCACCATTACGGAAAAGTGAACATGATCAAGCCAACACCAAACCCACCCCACACCGACCCGCTATCCCCCCACGAAACCCTCGACGCGGAAAAGCTCGAGCAAGCCGCCCAAAGAGCCCTCGACTACTACCTCAAGCCCAACCACGGCCAGCCCGACAAGAAGCCTGCCAAACAACCGGACTACTTCATCGTCGCGCCCGACGCCGACCCCGAAGGCATGCTCGCGCACACCTACGAAACCTTCTGCTCGGTGAGCACGCTGATCCTGGATTTATCGGAAGACCTTGAAGGCGCCCCGCGCAACCTGGCCCTGGCGATTCATCAAATGGGCGAGATGGGAGTGCTGTTGCTGGAAAAGCTGCTCGATGGCGAAGCGAAAGTGCAGCGATAAGGGCTGCATAGGCAAGATGACCTGACTGCCCCCGTGGCGAGGGAGCTTGCTCCCGCTC
>Ga0308169_10004452_pt1 | contig 13108 bp, 9 predicted proteins | sample PhyBR1_2_FD_202139 | JGI IMG/M metagenome (GOLD analysis project Ga0308169, IMG submission 202139) | Phyllosphere microbial communities from UC Gill Tract Community Farm, Albany, California, United States - DLSLSB.R1 | ecosystem: Host-associated > Plants > Phyllosphere > Unclassified | place...
TGTAATTTTTAACCGATTGACCGTACGATGACCGTTGTCTCCTGCCCTACCTGCAGCAAGAAAGTCGAATGGATCGAGGCGAACAAGTATCGCCCGTTCTGCTCCGAGCGTTGCAAGCAAATCGACTTGGGCGCCTGGGCCGAAGAAAAATTCGTCATCCCCGGCGCCGTGCCGGCCGACCCGCTCGACCCGTTCGACGAGCCGCCACCACCTCAGCCACTACAGCGCTGACATGGCGCGCGCGCCGCATTCCACCGGCACGCGCCTGGCGCTGTGGGCAATTCGCCTGTACCAGCGCCACCTCTCTCCCCTCAAGGGTTTTTCCTGCGCCTGGCGCGCCACTACTGGCCGCGCCAGCTGCTCGGGCCATGGCTACCGCGTCATTGCGCGCCATGGCCTGAGGCTGGGGTTGCCGGTCCTGCGGCGCCAGTTGCGGCGTTGTGGTGCTGCGCACGACCGCGCGCTGGCTGCACGTGTGGTTGCGGCGCCCAATCCTGTCTTGCATTACCAGCGTGGGGAGTGCGACCTGCTGCCGTGCGACGGCTGCAGCAGGCCGCTGGGCAGTGCTCTGGCGAACCTGGGTTGCCAGGCAGCGGGGGAATGCGCGTGCGACAAGGTCGATCGCTGGCTCACGCGCTGGCTGCGCGGCTGGGGCGACGCGCGCAAGAAGTCACGGCAGCAGCGCTGATCTGCCATCCGTATGCCGTCGCGGAAGGTCACACCCAGGTACCTCGCCAGTCGAAGTCGGCGCTGGCGAGGGGCCTGCGCTAGCGAACTTTACGTTATGCGATCCGGAAAACGGACGCGGTCGAGCCATTCGAGCAGCGGTATCGTCGCCGGCAGCAGCGGACTGACACCATACGCGCCCTGCCAGGCAAAGGCCTGCCCTTCCAGGCTTTGCGGTTCACCAAGCCACTCGCGGCAGATGTAGAAATACAGGCGCACGTGGGCGTGCTCGTAGACGTGTTCGACGCAGCACCAGGCCTCCCCGCTCACGACCTGCACCCCGAGCTCTTCCATGAATTCGCGCTGCAGCGCCGCGAAGATATCTTCGCCCGCTTCGACTTTCCCGCCCGGGAATTCCCAGTAGCCGGCATACGGCTTGCCGTCCGGGCGCTGGCCGAGCAGCACGTCGCCATCGGCGCGCATCAGCACACCGACAGCGACATCGACGGGTTTGGCTTTCACGGTACTCATGCGGCGTGATCCGGTAGCTTGCCTGCGTAGTCCTTCGCGAACTGCCAGGCCACACGGCCCGAGCGCGAGCCGCGCTGCAAGGCCCATTGCAGCGCTTCGGGCCGCGCCGCCATGATCTGCTCCGGCGTGCAGCCGAAGCTGGCCAGCCAGTGGCCTGCAATCGCGAGGTAGTCGTCCTGGCGGAACGGGTAGAACGACAGCCACAAGCCAAACCGCTCGGACAGCGAGATTTTCTCTTCGACCGTCTCGCCCGGATGCAGGTCGCCATCCGTGCCATGCTGGTAGCCGGCGTTGTCCGACATTTTCTCGGGCATCAGGTGACGCCGGTTGGATGTGGCGTAGATCAGCACATTGTCGGACTGCGCCGAGATGCTGCCATCCAGCGCGACTTTGAGCGCCTTGTAGCCGGCCTCGCCCTCTTCGAACGACAGGTCGTCGCAAAAGATCACGAAGCGCTCGGGCCGGCCCGCGACCAGATCGACGATGTCGGGCAGGTCGGCCAGGTCGGCCTTGTCGACTTCGATCAGGCGCAGGCCCTGGTCGGCGTAGCCGTTCAGGCACGCTTTAATGAGCGACGATTTGCCGGTGCCGCGCGCGCCGGTCAGCAGCACGTTATTGGCCGGGCGACGCGCGACGAACTGGCGCGTGTTCTGCTCGATCTGGCGCTTTTGCGCGGCCACGTGGTGCAGGTCGTCCAGGTTGATGGTGGACGCATGCAGCACCGGCTGCAGGTAGTTGCCGGCGCCGCCCGCGCGGCGGCGCCAGCGGAAGGCCGTGCTGCGTTTCCAGTCCGGCTCACGGGCATGCGCGGCCGGTAGCACCGCCTCGAGGCGCTCGAGCAGGCCTTCGGCGCGGCGCAGGAACTGGTCCAGTGGCGACGTCAAGATCAGGACCGGTAGTCGGCGTTGATCGTCACGTAGTCGTGCGACAGGTCGCAGGTCCAGACCGTGGCCGTGGCGTCGCCGCGCGCGAGCTTGACGCGCACCGTGATCTCGGACTGCTTCATGATGCGCTGGCCGTCTTCTTCCCTGTAGTCGGGATTGCGCCCGCCCGCCTTGGCGACCCAGACGTCGTCCAGATACAGGTCGAGCTTCGTGACATCCAGATCGTCCACGCCGGCATAGCCGATGGCGGCCAGGATGCGGCCCAGGTTCGGGTCGGATGCGAAGAACGCGGTTTTCACCAGCGGCGAATGCGCGATCGCATACGCGATCTTGCGGCATTCGGCCACGTCGGCGCCTTCGTCGACCGTGATGGTCATGAACTTGGTGGCGCCCTCGCCGTCGCGGATGATCTGCTGCGCCAGGTTGCGCGAGATGTCGGTGACGGCTTCCTTCAACGCTTCGTAATCCGCGCCTTCGGCCTTGTCGATGACGAGCGAACCGGCGCCGGTGGCGACGATGATGAACGAGTCGTTGGTCGACGTATCGCCATCGATCGTGATCGCATTGAACGAATGGTCGGCCGCATGCTTGACCAGTTCATCGAGCACCGGCTGCGCGACCTTGGCATCGAACGCCAGGTAGCCCAGCATCGTGGCCATGTTCGGCTTGATCATGCCGGCGCCCTTGCTGATGCCGCTCATCGTGACGGTGTGCCCGCCGATGGTGACGGTGCGCGACGCGGCCTTCGGCTGCGTGTCGGTGGTCATGATCGCCTCGGCGGCGTTGTACCAGTTGTCCGCCTTCAGGTTCGACACTGCGGCCGGCAGGCCGGCGACGACTTTCTGCAGCGGCAGCTGCTCCAGGATCACGCCGGTCGAAAACGGCAGCACCTGGCCCGGCTCGATGTCCAGCAGCTTGGCCAGCTCGGCGCAGGTGGCCTGCGCATTGGCCAGGCCCTCTTCTCCCGTGCCCGCATTGGCGTTACCGGTATTGACCACCAGCGCGCGGATCGGCGCGCCGCCATTCCTGACGGCGGCCAGATTGGCCTTGCTGACCTGGACCGGCGCAGCGCAGAAGCGGTTCAGCGTGAACACGCCGGCGACCGTGGCGCCTTCGGCCACGCGCATGACGAGGATGTCCTTGCGGTTGGGCTTCTTGATGCCGGCTTCGGCGAAACCGATCTCGATACCGTTGACGGGTTTCAGGTCGGCTGCGACTGGCAGGGGGGAATTGACGGCCATGGTGATCTCGTTGGAAAAATTCGAATCGCTTATTGTAACGCCAGCGTCGCCACCACGCGGCAAGCATGCCGCCGCAAGTGCGAATGCATTTGACATACGACCGTCCCACCTGCGCACGGCATCTGCTCGTTCTCGCCCTGCCGGCTGTGGTATTTCTCCACAGCGATATCAAGGCAACGACAAAAGTCAAGGTTGGTGGATTCAGTGTCGGGCATGTTTATGAGCTAGTTCTTCAGCGAAAGATCTCATATGAACAGCCTAAATCTGAATAGAACCATATTCGAATACAGCCAGTGCAATCGTGCGATCCGCCTGCGTCTCGCCCATGGCGAGATAGACATGGAGGATGTGCTTGTGGTGGCTCGTCTGAGCGGACAAGAAACACTGTGTGGAGGTCTTGAATACCGCGTGGATTGCTTCTCGACTCAGGCGGATCTTCCTCTGAAAATGTTGATTGCGCTGCCTGCAGAGCTGCAATTCGTGACTGATCGCGGCACATTGCATTCGGTGTGCGGGATTCTCGCGCAGGTGTGCGCCGGACCGAGCGATGGTGGGCTGGCTACCTACCATTTAGTGATTCGCGATGCGCTGGCGCTGATGGAGCAGCGCGTGAACTCGCGTGTTTTCCAGAACATGCACGAAGTCGATATCTCGACGTTGCTGGTACGCGAGTGGCGCCTGAACAATCCGGTGCTGGCGATGGCATTCGAGATTGATACGACTGGCATTGCCAAGGAGGGTCCATCTCGGGAGCTGACCATGCAGCACAATGAATCCGATGCGGCGTTCCTGCGTCGTTTGTGGAAGCGGCGTGGCATTGCCTGGTTTTTTCGGCCAGGGAAGGCTGCCCAGCCCGCGTTTCCAGGCACACCCACTCATGTGCTGACACTGTTTAACAAACCGCTCGCGCTCGCCGAAAATGCCGTGGGCATTGCGCGGTTTCATCGCGATGCGAGCACTGAAGAGCGCGACGGCATCATCGGCTGGAGCGCTGTGCGTACGTTAAAGCCTGGTCGTGTTTCCCGACAAAGCTGGAATCCCTTACAGGGTCGGATGATGTACGCCTACTCCCCCACCCTCATGAAGCAGGGAACTGCAGGCACCCAATTTTCATCCGGCCTTGAGGATTACCAGATCGATCCACCCGGTATCGCGATGGATGCGGCCGACTATCGAACGCAGGGTGATTTACGCATTCAACGATTCGAATATGAGAGCAAGTGCTTTCACGGCGAAAGTGGCGTGCGCGATTTGCGTATCGGCGAGTGGTTTCGCCTCGACGGGCACCCCGAGATCGACCGTCACCCGGAAACCGAGCGGGAGTTCGTAGTCACAGACCTCTCGGTAGTGGCCGAAAACAACCTGCCCAAGGACGTTGATGAACGAATACGGCGTATGTTCGCCGCCGATTTGCTGGCCAACGCGTCGATTCACAAAGGGTTGGAACAAGCAAGCCAAGAGCGTGACGTGAAATACACCAATCGGTTCACCTGTGTGCGACGCGGAATACCGATCGTCCCGGCCTACGATCCGCGCACCGATCTGCCTAGAATAAAATTGCAGTCAGCCCTCGTGGTTGGGCCTCCTGGTGAGGAAGTACATTGCGACACTCTGGGACGGATCAAAGTGCGGTTTCCTGGCAATCGGGAGCAAGACCATCAGAGCCGCGGCGGCGCGAGCAATACCGACCGGGATTCCCCCTGGGTGCGTGTGGCCACTTCCTGGGCTAGCAACCACTGGGGCGGCATTAGCTTGCCACGCGTCGGCGATGAGGTATTGGTCGACTTTCTTGGTGGCGACCCGGATCGCCCCATCGTCGTCGGCCGGGTATTCGGCGGCGCGTCTCTTCCCCCTGCGTTCAGTCATTACGGCGCATTACCTGGGAATCGGTTCCTGGCTGGCATCAAGAGCAAGGAGGTAAACGGCACGCGCTACAACCAGCTCCGACTGGACGACACGCCCGGACAAATCAGCGCGCAACTGGCCAGTGAACATGGACATAGTCAGTTAAATCTGGGATGCCTGACCCACCCCAGGAACGATGGAAATGGCGAACCGCGGGGTGAAGGTGCTGAATTGCGCAGTGATCGTTCAGTCGTTGTGCGTGCAGCGCAATTGATGTTACTGACTACACAGGCGATGCTTGGTGCGACCGGCAAGCAACTCGAGCGCGAGCCTCTGCTGGCACTGCTGGAAAGTTCACAGGCCCTGCTTAAGGAACTCGGAGAATTCGCTGCACAGCATCAAGCACTGCCAGTCGATCTGACATCCCATCAGCAGCTAGCGGATAACCTCGGGAGCGCTGGCAGTGTGTCTGGTTCGGATGCGAATGGTGCCAGACAAGCAGCGGCTCTGATCGCCCAATATGCCGATGGAGGCTTCGTCAGCGCCACGCCGAAATCGACCGTCAGCTATAGCGGACGCCAACAGAATATTCTCGCGCAACAGCACATCCAGGCCGTTGCCGGTCAGCAGATCAATTTTAATGCCGGCAAAGGCATTTCCCTATTTGCGCACCAGGATGGAATGAAGCATATCGCGCGCTCAGGAAAGCTCGAACTCCAGGCGCAGCAGGACAGTGTCGGGATTGCTGCGGATGTCGATGTCAGGATCACTGCCAGTCAGGGTGAAGTCGTCATCGCGGCAAAGAAAAGCCTGACGCTGCTATGCGGCGGCGCGTATATAAAAATCTCTGATGGAAAGATCGAGCAAGGCTGTGCTGGCGACTTTACCGTCAAAGCCGCGAATCATCAATTTAACGGTCCCGCACAACAAGAGGCGAAATTGCCTTTCTTCCCTGCGGCTGAACACACCAACTGGCTGAAACTTGATCTGGACGGACACGAAGGCGCGCCAATGGCTGGTGTGCCCTACACCCTGTACATGGCCGGCGGCCAGCAAAAGGACGGAACGCTGGATGGCAACGGCATGGCCGAAGAGCGCAACCTGCCGGACACCATCGACAAGGTGGTTTATCACAACGCGCCATCAGCCCAGGACGAACCACGCGCGCGAGTTGATGAGCTGTTGGCGTCTGTCGATCGACTGGTGAGCGAGGCGCCGCGCCTGTCAGATGAGAATTCAATCAGGGGAGACGCGCGATGACCACCAGCGATCAAACATTGAGCGCCCTGAACGAAGTGCGCGGCTACCAGAAACCAGATGGTGTGGGAATCGGCGAGTGGATATGGGGCGCATTGCAAGGGGATTTTAATCCGGACAGAACGAACGGACAGATCGGCTTCGACATGGGGGTATCGCTGGTTCCGCTCGTCGATACGATTCTTGACCTGCGGGATCTGGTCGCAAATATTCGCCTCTACAGAAAAGACCCCGATAACAAAGTAACGATGTTTCTTATTGCGACAACGGCTATCGGCTTTATTCCCGAGATCGGCACCGTGGCCAAGAGTGGGCTGCGCCTTGTGTGGGTCTATCTGAAGCCATTGATCAAGCACGCGGACGATTTCACTAATGTCAGCAAGCTGGTCGCTTTGACGAATCGAGCGTGCGATCTCGCCCTGCCGAGGTTGACGGAATACCTCCAGCATAACCAGGTTGCAAAATGGGCGACGCGGGGGAAAATACCAGACGTTTACAAATTCATTTCAAAGAAAATCATAGAGGTTGCGGCGAGCATCAGCCCATCCGTTCTCAAAGGTCTGATCAACGAGAAGTGCGATGCGCTGAAAGAACTACTTAAAAAAATACGGATGATTGTTCCCACGGGTATTCGCGCGCTAGTGGATGACAGTCTGAAAATGCTCGATGAGTTTCGGAAAGCGGTTGGTGAGTGCATCGATGATTATGCGCAACCTGTCAGAACCGTACTCAAGGTCGTGGCAAAGAGGCTTGATGACCAAGCATGGCGGGTGGAAATATATCGAACGAATCGCGGTTGGATTGCACCGATTTCAGAATCTGGCTCGGCAAAACTGATTAATGCACAGCCTCCGGTTTGGGTTAAACCCTTTAAAGGAAGTCTTGACTATCCCCCGCTACAGTTAAGTGATGTAGAAGCTGCAAATCTGATGAAAATATATCCTAATCATCCAAAAATTACAGCCGGAAACGCGGCCACTTTCAGCAATATAGGTACTGGAATGGAAGCAAAATATATTACTGGCCCAGAAAAACTGTATCGAATTGTCGACCCTTCCAATGAAGGTGCGGGCATTTTTTGGATATCCGAAGCAGAGTTCAAAGCCACAAAAAGTCTCGCTGAGTGGCGCCGCCGTTTTGCAGTCAAGCCTGAATGGAATCAAAATGGTTGGTTTGTAGAATACGAGGTACAAGCCGGAGAAACTCTTGCAGTCTGGAGGGGGCCAGCTGCAAGTCAGGAACTAGGAGGAACAAACTATTATCTGGAAGGCGGAGCAGAGCAAATTTTATTTTTCCCAGGCAAACGGGATGATATGCACAATATAATGCCAAGAGTAGATCCTAAAACTGGCGATGACATCATGGACTACGCTGGAAATTTGGATCGTCGTGTTGAATTTACCGACATTGCCGGTGAAAAAGCTCCTGCCAAATTGCGCAAGCGGATTGTCGACCCTCACATAAAGGGTCCTATTGAAACTGGCTGGGGCGCAACCCATTATTCCCCGGAAGAAGCGAAAAGAATTCTTCTCAACTTACCTGTAAAGCCATAAGCGAAAAAGAAAGGAATGTAATGAGAAATATCAACCTCGAAGCTGCAATCTGGTATTTATTTACATCACCAGAATTTTTCGAGAAAGCAGCACTAGATACTGATTCCACATTGAGGTGGTTTGAGAATTTGGCCGTCTCTCGCAACGTTTCGAACTTTTGTAGAAATAATCAAATTTACGACACATTCAAATCTCTAGGTAATAATTTGAGAAGAGGATCAGCCCTAGCAAGACTTGGGGACTACCAACTCATTTTCGACACGGCGCGCTCATTCACCGGAAGTGCCCGAGGAATGCTTGAGCAGCCATTACATAGTTGGATGACAGAAAAGGAGCATCACGAGTTTGAATGGGTAAGGATTTCGAGGGCCACGGCATATACTAATCTAATAAAGATCTCGTTACATAACGCACTATGGGGCGCAGAAAGTTATTTTAGTCAATATTTAACATGTCAAAATCGACGAAATGATGATAATGGTTTTCCCGGAAGCAAAATCGTGGATTGGTACAATGATGAAGCTAACTATTATGAAAATTCATTTTTCCCTCCGCTGCCAGATCCCGCTATCGAGTACGTCGTTGATAAATCAATTTCTTGCCATACTGGTGAAGAGGTGCCATGGACAGGCGTATGGTATCCCGGCACAGGCTTACAAAATCACAGTCTCACCTTTGCAATTAAAGGAATGAGAATGCAGCCAGTGTATAAGGTGATTAAGACAACGGAAGAACTTAGAACAGAAACACGCATGTTTCCCCCGCCTGAAACAGTGGCGATCGCTACAACTTGGAACCCAGTCATTCCTGCCCCACCAAAAACGCACGTCCCAATCGAACTGTGGTCAAAGGCTGGCCAGCAATGCCCAAAAGAAGGCGTATGGGAGCCAACCGACCCCGGTGCAGCTCGCCGATACTATCGAGTCGGAGATGTCATGCTCAGTCTTGGATCGGCCCATGGTTATACTGTATGGCGATGGGTATCGGAACGTTAGTCCCGGTTTGCTGCAATCCGCACCGCCGCGAGATAAAGCGGCGTAACCCATTACATATCAATCAGCGGCTAGGCAAAAGAAAAGTGGCCGGGTTTCCCCGGCCACTTCTACATGCTACCTGCCTGCTGCGCCTACGCTAGCTTGCCGTGGCACTGCTTGAACTTCTTGCCGCTGCCACAAGGGCATGGGTCGTTACAGCCCACGTTCACTGATTTAGCTGGAGAAAAAGCCCCTGCCAAACTGCGCAAGCAAATTCTTGACCCACATATAAAGGGTCCATTTGAAACTGGTTGGGGAGCAACCGACTATACGCCTGAGGAAGCGAAAATAATTCTTCTCAATTTACCAGCCAATCCATAAAAATTAAAAAGGAATGTGATGAGGAATTTCAACTTAGAAGCTGCTATCTGGCATCTATTCACATCACCAGAATTTTTCGAAAACGCAGCGGAGGATGCAAATGCGACCATGAAGTGGTTCGAGACCTTGGCGGTCTCCCGCAAAGTGGCAAATTTTGGCAGGCATAATCAAATTTACGACACATTTAAAAGGCTGGCATGCAATTACACGCGAGGTGCAGCGTTGGCAAGACTAGGTAACTACCACGTGGTCTTGGACACTGCAACATCGGTTAGCGGAAGTGCTCGAGGAATGGTAGAGCAACCATTGCATAGCTGATGACCGAGAAAGAATATCAGGAATTTGATGAAATCCGCCTTTCAACAGCTATGCTGTATTCCAACATAATAACATCGGCTTTATACAATGCGATATGGGGCGCCACAAGCTATTTCAGCAAGAATCTAAAATATCCAGAGCGACGTAATGATGACGATAGGTTCCCCGGTAACGAGATCGTAAAGTGGTACAACAGCGGAATAGAAGAATATGACCAAGCACTTTTTAGTCGACTGCCAGATCCGTTGACTGACTACATTATAGATAATTCAATTTCATGTCATACAGGCGATGAAGTCCCGTGGACTGGCGTGTGGTTTCCCAAGACAGGCTCGGAGCACCATGGCCTCACCTTTGCAGTCAAAGGAGAGCGAATGCAGCCAGACTATAAAGTAATTAAGACGACAGAGGAATCACGCACTGAAACTGACATGTTTCCTCCCCCTGAAACACTCGCCATCGTCACCACTTGGCATCCTGTCATCGTCACACCACCCAAAGCCAAAACGGCGGTCGAATTATGGTCAAAAGCTAGCCAGCAATGCCCAAAAGAAGGCGTGTGGGAGCCAACCGCCCCCGGTGCAGCTCGGCGATACTATCGAGTCGGCGATCTCATGCTTAGTCTCGGGTCGGCCCATGGTTATACCGTATGGCGTTGGGTATTGGAACGTTAGTCCCGGTTTGCCACACTCCGCACCCGCCGCGAGGTAGAGCGGCCTAACCCTTACATATCAATCAGCGGCTAGGCAAAAGAAAAACGGCCGGGTTTCCCCGGCCGCTTCTACATGCTACCTGCCTGCTACGCTTACGCCAGCTTGCCGTGGCACTGCTTGAACTTCTTGCCGCTGCCGCAAGGGCATGGATCGTTGCGGCCGACCTTCACGCCCATGTAGCTGCTGTGGTCTTCGGCCGAGACCGCGTCGCCTTCGCCACCCTTGTTCGGGTTCGGATTGAACAGCTCTTCCGGCGCGGCCGACGGGTTGTAGTCAGCGTGCTGGTAGTTGACGTTCTCGAGCTGGGCCGCCTGCGCTGCCATTGCTGCTTCGGCCGCTTCGACTTCTTCGCGCGACTGGATGTGGACCGTCATGACGGTGCGGATCACTTCGTTCTTGATCAGATCCAGCATGCTGCTGAACAGCTCGAACGCTTCGCGCTTGTATTCCTGCTTCGGGTTCTTCTGTGCGTAGCCGCGCAGGTGGATACCCTGGCGCAGATGGTCCAGCGCCGCCAGATGTTCGCGCCAGTGGGTGTCGACGCTTTGCAGCATGACGTTGCGCTCGAAGCCGCCGAACGATTCGCGGCCCACGATGCCGACCTTGCTGTTGTACGAGGTTTCGGCCGCCGTCAGCACGCGCTCGAGCAGTTCGTCGTCGTTTAGGTTCGGCTCGTCCTGCAGCATCTGCTGCAGCGGCACGTTCAGGCTCCACTCGCCTGCCAGCGTCGTTTCCAGCGCCTTGACGTCCCACTGTTCTTCTACCGATTCGGCCGGCACATGGATGCGCACCTGGTCGGTGAACACGCCCACGCGCAGCGAATTGATCATCTCGCTGATGTCGGTCGCTTCGAGCAGTTCGTTACGCTGGGTATAGATCACCTTGCGCTGGTCGTTGGCGACATCGTCGTACTCGAGCAGTTGCTTGCGTACGTCGAAGTTACGGGCCTCGACCTTGCGCTGGGCCGATTCGATCGAGCGCGAGACGATGCCTGCTTCGATCGGTTCGCCTTCCGGCATTTTCAGGCGGTCCATGATCGCGCGCACGCGGTCGCCCGCGAAGATGCGCAGCAGCGCGTCGTCCAGGCACAGGTAGAAGCGGGACGAACCCGGATCGCCCTGACGGCCCGAACGGCCGCGCAGCTGGTTGTCGACGCGGCGCGATTCGTGGCGCTCGGTGCCGATGATGTGCAGGCCGCCGGCATTGACCACGTGGTCATGCAGCGATTGCCACTCGTCGCGCAGCGTCTGCGACTGGGCCGCTTTTTGCTCCGGGCTCAAGCTGTCATCGGCTTCGATGAGCTGGATCTGCTTGCCCATATTGCCGCCCAGGACGATGTCGGTACCACGGCCGGCCATATTGGTGGCGATGGTGATCATCTTGGGCCGGCCCGCCTGCGCGACGATCTCTGCTTCGCGTGCGTGCTGCTTCGCGTTCAGGACGTTGTGCGGCAGGTTCGCCTTGGTCAGGATGCCTGACAGCAGCTCGGAGTTCTCGATCGAGGTGGTGCCCACCAGGACCGGCTGGCCGCGCTCGTAGCAGTCACGGATGTCCATGACCATCGCGTTGTACTTCTCGTCGGACGTCTTGTAGACCTGATCCTGGCGGTCCTTGCGCTGCGACAGCCGGTTCGGCGGGACAACGACGGTTTCGAGGCCGTAGATTTCCTGGAATTCGAACGCTTCGGTGTCGGCAGTACCGGTCATGCCGGCCAGCTTGCCGTACATGCGGAAGTAGTTCTGGAACGTGATCGAGGCCAGTGTCTGGTTCTCGTTCTGGATGCGCACGCCCTCTTTCGCTTCGACGGCCTGGTGCAGGCCATCCGACCAGCGGCGGCCCGTCATCAGGCGGCCCGTGAATTCGTCGACGATCACGACTTCATTGTTCTGCACGACGTAGTGCTGGTCCTTGTGGTACAGGACGTGGGCGCGCAGCGCCGCGTACAGGTGGTGGATCAGCGTGATGTTGCCGGCGTCGTACAGCGACGCGCCTTCAGGCAGCAGGCCCATCTCGGTCAGGATCGCTTCGGCGTGCTCATGGCCCGATTCGGTCAGCAGCACGGTGTGCGCTTTCTCGTCCTTCAGGTAGTCGCCCGGGACTTCGATCTTGCCCTTGCCGTCCGGCGTTTCTTCGCCGATCTGCTGGACCAGCTGCGGCGGCACCGCGTTCAGGCGGATGTACAGGTCGGTGTGGTTCTCCGCCTGGCCCGAGATGATCAAAGGCGTGCGCGCTTCATCGATCAGGATCGAGTCGACTTCATCGACCACCGAGAAATTCAGGCCGCGCTGGACGCGCTCGCGCAGGTCGTAGACCATATTGTCGCGCAGATAGTCGAAGCCGAATTCGTTGTTGGTGCCGTACGTGATGTCCGAGCTGTAGGCTTTCTGCTTGCTGTCGTGGTCGAGCTGTGACAGGTTGACACCGGTCGTGAGGCCCAGCCAGCCGTACAGCTGGCCCATCTGGTCAGCATCGCGCTGCGCCAGGTAATCATTGACGGTAATGACGTGTACGCCCTTGCCCGACAGGCCGTTCAGGTAGACCGGCAGCGTGGCCATCAGGGTCTTGCCCTCGCCCGTGCCCATCTCCGCGATCTTGCCCTGGTGCAGGACCATGCCGCCAATCAGCTGGACGTCGAAGTGGCGCATCTTCATCACGCGCTTGGCAGCTTCGCGGCAGACGGCGAATGCTTCCGGCAGGATCTCGTCGAGGGTCGTGCCCTTGGCCAGCCGGTCCTTGAATTCAGGC
>Ga0308169_10004453_pt1 | contig 13108 bp, 21 predicted proteins | sample PhyBR1_2_FD_202139 | JGI IMG/M metagenome (GOLD analysis project Ga0308169, IMG submission 202139) | Phyllosphere microbial communities from UC Gill Tract Community Farm, Albany, California, United States - DLSLSB.R1 | ecosystem: Host-associated > Plants > Phyllosphere > Unclassified | place...
CAGCTTCGACGCGGCAAGCATGGCCTCGGAGGAGATCGGGTTGCGCTTCTGCGGCATGGTCGAGCTCGCGCCACGATGAGGCACAAATGGTTCTTGCACTGTTCTCAGCGCCGGCTACAGCCCTTCGTACGAGCATGGTTCACCCTCGGAAAACTCATTAGAGCACATGATGATCAGGTCCAGGGCGATCTTGCCGAGCGTCCCGCCGACAAGCTGTCCATGAGCCCGATGCCACATATGCTTAGCCCGGACACGTACTGCAAGGAAATTGACGATCTCCGCGACACCGTCCCGCGCCACATGCCACGATATAGCGGGGTTGCTCAGCCCGAGGTCCTCCGCCATCTTGGCCCGTACGCGTAGACCGACGTCCGAGTCGCCGAGGGACGCTAGTGTGCCAACGGCACCTCCGAAAGCCACCATGAGCGCCCGGGGCTTAAGCTCTTGAAGACGCTCATAGTGTCTGTTGATGGAAGAGAGGAACACGGCGATTTTGTAACCGAAAGTTATAGGCAGTGCGTGCTGGAGGTGGGTCCGGCCGGCCATGGGGGTGTCGCGGTACTTGGCCGCGAGGTTGGATAGGATCCCCTTGAGAGATTGTAGCTGGTCTTCGATGATGTCCAGCCCGGCTTGCATCTGGCGCATGGAGGCGAGGTCCATGATCTGGGGTCAGCTTTCTAGCCCATTCGATCATGTTCAGGGCTTACGTCCTGCGTGGTGGCCCCCCAGTGCTGCGGTCAGCTGCCACTTCGGAGCACGCGACGGGGGGCAGCTCACGAGGTACTTCCCGCTCTCTCCCTGACACATCGCGTCCAGCTGCCTGATCAATGGCAAGATCGGGTACCCGACGATGTCTGTCTCCTTGCGAAGCCGCTCAAAGTCTAGCTTATCCACCGCGCATCCCGCCTCGATCTGACGGCCCGCATCGGCCGGAATGACGCCCAAGGCTGCCTGAGCACCTGCCAGTCAGCAAGGCGCCAGAGCTCATGCTCAAGCACGTACGAGCCAAGGCCACTTCGGCCTCGACACAGCGGGCGATATAGGCCGTGTCGGCTGCGGGAGTCAGCCGTGTCCTCCGCCACATGGTCGCATGTTCACGTACTGAACTCGGCCCGCATGCGGTCGGAGGTGAAGATGTTGCGGAAGAGTCGCGAATCGTATGCAGAGATGGTCCCGTTCATCGTGCAAAGCGTTGATGAGGGTCCCAGAACTGTGCGCCCTGTACATATATCTTGACTGCCCAGCACCCGGAACGGTTTGAAGCGGTCATCGCGGTATTCGCGGTGTTCGGAAGTACGGCGGCGTTCGAGGGAGATGATCGAACCCCGCACAGCGGAAAGCTGCCTACTCGGCGTTCACGCAACATGTCATCCCTTGCCTTCCACTCAAGCGGCGGCGCCTGGAGATCATACGCCCCTCCGCATCCTCCACAGATCGTGCGGCGTTGGCGGCATTCATCTCAGGAGGCGGTCTCCAGCGCAATCAGGACACCCGGGCTCATCTTCGAATCAACCATCCTTCTTAATATTTAAGGATGACCTAGAAATCCCCAGGGTGCCCCGAGCATCCACTCACTCACAACCTCAAGCCCAACATGTTCTCCAAGTCTACACCTGTACCAGTCACCCAGCCGACGCAGATCGATGCTGGTCCGATGGAGACCAAGGAAGATATCGAGCAGCGGGAAGACTTTACCGCTGTCCCGGCCACTGCAAACGACGATGATCAAGTCGGATACGCCACGTTCGTGGCCGCTCAGAACAGTGGATACGTACCCGTAAGCGCTCCCCCGTTTTCCAGGCTAGACGTTCGAGTTCGGGGATGAAGGAAGGCAAGGCGCCAGAGATGAGAAAATGAAGTCATTAGCTCCGAGGCTGACCCCAGACACCTGCCGAGTCGCGGGCTGTCCTGCGACGCATCGACTGGTTCATCCTGCCGATATTCACCTTCACGCAGTGTCTGCAGTTCATGGATAAGTCTGCGCTCAACTACGCAAATCTGTTCGGATACCAAAAGGCCTTGGGCCTCCACGGCTCACAATGTGAGTCGAGACCAGTCCGACCGAGTCCCGGCTCATTGCTCAGATTCTTGGCTCGGAGGCGGCTTCTACGTGGGGTACCTGGTCGCTCAGTTCCCGATGGGGTACCTGCTTGGACGATACCCGTGAGTCACTGCGACGCTGCACATGCATGTGGCCTGTGGCTGATGTCAGCGCGGGCCGAGTCCTCGGGGTCAGCTGCCTCATCTGGGGCTTGGTGGTTCTCCTGTCCACTCAAGCGCACACCTTCGCAACAGCCATGACTGTGCGGATCTTTCTTGGCATGATGGAGGCCGTCGTCACTCCGGGCTTAAACTGTAAGCCCCCCCTTTCAGTCACTTCGTCGGCGGTTCTGACGTCCAGTGATGACGGGGTTTTGGTACACGAAGAAGGAGACCCCTAATCGCCAAACGCTCTGGTACTCTGCGTTGGGTCTCGGGGTGAGCTTTTCGCCCGCCTCCACCGCAGTACAATCTAATCCGACAGGGGATCATAGGCGGATTCATCGCCACAGGTATCAGCAAACGCCCTGAGAGTCCTACCATCCCGAACTGGACAGTCATCTTCTACATCCTTGGCGCCATCACCATGGCTTGGGCCTTCGTCCTGTACTTCGTGTTGGCCGACAGCCCATCGCGCGCGTTCTGGTTGGACGAAAAGCAAAAGTTCATCGCGGTGCAGCGGGTCTCGGCCGGAATGGTCGGTATCAAGTCGAAGAAGTTCAAGATCGCGCAAGTAAAGGCGGCGATGCTTGACCCCAAGACGTACCTTTTGTTCATCGCCACATTTGCTACGAGCATTCCCACGGGGGTACTGTCAAACTTCTCCACCGTCATGTGAGCTTTGACGTCTTCAGGTCGTGGGCGAGACTGATCAGTAGTATCCGGGACATCGGCTTCAACGCGTTTGAGACGACTCTCATGGACGTGGTACGGAACGTCTTCCAGATGATCGGGGTCATTGGCGCCGGATACTTCGCCACAAAAGTCAAGAACAGTGCGTCATTGTTCTTGTCACCAGGTGTACCTGTCCGCTGAGCCCGCAGCAAGAATCATCATGTGCACGTTCGGCAACATCGTCTGCATCACCGCCTCGGCTTGCCTGGCCTATTTACCGGCCGAGGCTAAGTGGGGCCGACTCGTCGCTTTGTGGTTCACCAACTTCCAGTCCATCGGCTTCGTCCTGGGCCTCGTTATGATCTCGTCAAACATCGGTGGATACACCAAGAAGCAGTTCACCTCTGGCCTGGTGTTCGTGGCGTACTGTGCGGGCAACATCGTTGGACCACAGTGTGAGTCTATGGGTTGGGGGCCGTTCGCCTAACGGTGCTGAAATCAGTCGTATACAGCTATGAGGCGCCGAGGTACAAGACCGCCACGACGGCCATGGTCGCCAGCTACAGCATCAAGACTGTTGCGCACCTGCTCCTCGGTGGTGAGTGCAAGGGATCCCAGCGAGTGCTGTTCGTGCTCAAGACCAGCTTACATGTTCCTCGACAACAAGCGTCGAGACCGGAACAATGGCCCTGTCGACGAGAACCGGGGAGCAGAGGCGGGTATGTTGGACGTTACCGAATTTGAGAACCCCGACTTCCGATACGTCTTGTGAAAAGCACAAAGGCAGGCCGGATGATAGGTCTTGGATAGGGTTTAGCGGGTATGATTACTTTCAGCTCTTAGTAGAAGTGTCAATGCCAGTGTCGCGGTCTTCCGTTCTTCGTTTCGGATTCAAGTCGTATTGTTCCCCTCTCAACGGACGCCCACACTACACGGTGCCTCATTTCACACTCGACTGCATCTCGATGATCCACTTCCGTCACCATCAATCTCACCATCTCAATCCTCCCTCTCCGCCTTAGACGCGGGCCTCGGACTGCTCCTCGGCGTCCTGTTCCTGGGCGGACCCGGCATCGAAGCCATCTTGGCGAACATGGGCTGTGACGGTGTCCGGGGCGTCCGCAGCTCCGGTCCTCCGCCCTCCATTCTGTTCAGCAAAGGCGACCCCGTCAACGGCATCGTCTCTTCCCCAGCGCCGAGTCCCCGCAGTCCACGATCCTGCAGCACAGCGGTCTCGAATTCGATGGCGTCCTCGCAGAAGAACGACCACCAGCCCACCGCGAGGGGGATGGTAAACGTGTGCCAGAGACTGTGGGCGTCGATGATCCGCGCGACGGGCCGGAAATCGAGCAGCTCGAACGACATGGCGAGGATCGTGAGGCCCACGAGGGTGATGGGGGTCATTGCGTGCAGCGAGCGGTTCTTGAGCGGATCATTTGGTGGGTAAGGGTTGGGGAAGGCGATAACCCGATCGCCGAGAGAGAAGCGGGGGTAGCGGAACGCAAAGGACAGGGACCATAGAATCCAGATCGCAAAGTGGACGAGGCCGAGCCCGACGACGAACTTGGTGTGGTAGCCGTATGGGAAGTGGCCGAGCGGGAAGGAGAGGAGATAGAGGAAGTGCGAGCCGACGACGAAGGCCACGATGGCCACGGCCGGGTAGGCGAGGCGCGACGTGGCCGTGGGCGTTTGCAGGTGGAAGACGCGGAGGATGGCGTAGATGAGCGAGCAGGCGACGGTAAGGGTCGCGGAGAAGTAATCGAGCCGCTCGGTCAGGGGAGTGTCTGCCGATCAGTTCAAAGTCACGCACGCAACGGACGACGGACTCACCTCTGATGTGGAAGACGGTGGACCAAACCCAGGTGTTGAGCTGGGCGTATCCAGCGAGCTGCAACCACCTCCTCAGCTTGTTCTCGGAGTGGACCCGTCGCTTCAGGTCATTCAGACCTTGCAAGTTCACCAGGAAGTTGCCTAGTGACATGAGCACCGAGAACGGCTCCTGGATGGGGCCGAGGCGGTAGAACGGCCATTTGCCGTAGACTACGCATGAGCACATCACCAAGTCATGAGCGCGAGCAACCCACATTGGTGCCATTTCGACCCCTGCCGGATGTTATCCGTGAACGAATGGGCACATTGGTACCGACAGTCATCTTGGCACGTCCAGCCGAACCACCTCAGGTAGAAGGCGATGGGCGGCTGGGACGGGTCGCAGTACGTCAAGTTGCAGCCTTTGAGACAGTGCTGGAAGGTCGGATTCCGGTCACCCGAGGACGCGAGCGCGACGGCGACGAGGGCGAGGACGAGCAGCACCACCGGCAAGCGGCACCGGGGCACGAGGGACATGTCGGAGGGGGGGGGGGGGGTATGGACGAAACCTGTCGTCAATGAGGGGTATATCAAGGCGAGATTGGGGGATCTAGTGATAAACGCCCCCCTGGGACGGGACGGGTAAGTGTGCGAGCAGAGAGGCCCTCCACTCTGGCGATTCATGCCGTGTGACACCACGTGTCGGCCCACAGCCCCTTTATCAGTCGCTCATGCTGTATGCCCATAGCCATCTGTGTATGCATGCGTCGCGACCATACTTTACCGTACTGTTCTCCAGCGAGTCTATCAGCTTGAACACTCGGGCTTTGAACGTTGAAAAGGCGGTGAAAGCGCACCTCGGGACCATCGACGATAGACACCGTTCGGCCAGTATCCACTTCTTGACCCGGCCAAAAAGATAGGCTCAAGGCGACGACCGTACCACATCAGACAATGACGAGACCTTAGCCGCGCCGACCTCCGCCTTGAACGATGCCGGCCAAGTCGCAAAAGTCGCGCATATCGAAAAAGACCCGAACACCAACGATCGAGCTCGGTGGACCGACGCACACGCCTATAGAGTCAGACGACGATGGAGGGACAAGCGGTGCTTCAGGCCCACGAGGTCGAGCCTCCGACGAGCTGAATGGCGCGCAAGCCACGAGCGAGGCAGAGGGGCTGCTGGGCAACGGCAAGCCTGCCAGAGAGCTGCCCGTCTCCGAGCGGAAAGGCTGGATATCGATCCTCGGCTTTGCAGTGAGTGTCATGATCCGTACCCGTAAAGCAAACGCTGACGTGCAGCTACCAAAGCGTCTTGCGCTCCTTTTCTCCCTGCCTTTAGGCCTGCTCGTAATCTTCCTGCTGTCAAGGCCAGGCTCTTCTATATCGAACATCACATTACCTACGCTCTACAATGGGACGCACACGTTCCATCCGACCACCCTCCTAATTTCCCTCGATGGATTCCGACCGTCTTACCTCGACTCGCACCCACATCTCGTGCAGAACCTCCTCGCCCTGGCCAACTCGACGCACGGCCTCAGGGCAGAATCGATGCAGCCTCGTTTCCCGACCCTGACGTTCCCGAACCACTGGTCCTTGATGACGGGGCTCTATCCGGAAAGCCACGGGATCGTCGCCAACGATTTCTGGGACCCGGTACATCGCCGACATTTCGTTTATACGAAGGAGGAACAGAGCTGGGATGGGGATTGGTGGTGGGGCGAGCCGATGTGGAGTGTCGCGCAGCGAGGAGGACGTATCGCAGCGAACATCATGTGGTGGGTCTGACGGATTCGTGTGCGTGCGTCCAGCTGAAGGTCAGGCCAGGACCGCCAGTGACCTCGCAAGGAATCGCGCCGTCGCTGTTCGTTCCGTACCGCGTGAGTCTTCTGCAGCTTTTAAGGAGCGTACAGGAGTCTGATGAGCAGAAGATGATGCCCTCGGACAAGCTCACTCAGGTGACTGATTGGCTGGATCTACCCATCACTCGGCGCCCTCAGCTCATCACGACTTACATCCCGAACATCGACCAGATGGGGCATAAAGGAGGACCTGATTCGGAGCTGGTGGAGAACGCCTTAGGGCTCGTGGACAAGTTCATCGGCGGGGTGGTGGCAGCACTCGACCAGCGGAATCTCACAGATATCGTCAACGTCTTGATCGTATCTGACCACGGTGCGTCGATCACTCGGTGGGAAGGAGCAACGCTTGACAGCAGGCATGACAAGTACAGCGAATGAGCGGTTGATCTACCTGGATAATATCCTCGGGGAGAAGGGCTACAGCGACATTGAGCACCGCGACGGTACGTTCTCGGCCAACTGTCTGGCGACCGCGGCTGATCCACAGGCTGGCCATCCGTTGGCCTGCGTTTCAAAGAGGGCAGTCCGACCGACGATTACCTGCAGGTCCTTTTAGACGCAGCAGCCAAGTCGGACGGCAGTTTCGCGGTATACACGCACGAGACCATGCCGGAGCGGTGGCACTTCAACGCGACGGAGCGGATCGCGCCGATATACATCGTGCCGAAGCTGGGTTGGGCAGTAACGGACAATGTGGGTTCGGACCAGGGCGGGATGTACGTGCTGACAAGCAGCATGAGCACAAGGTCATCAACAAGGGGGACTACAACCCGAAGGGCAATCACGGTTATGGTATGTTCATCTTGTGTTGGTGAGTCGGGCTGAAGCCAGATAACATCGAGCCCGACATGCAGGCGATCTTCTTCGCCCACGGCCCCTTCGCGCGGAAGCTCAAGGCGGTCTCTCGCCGGCGGGATGGGCTGATCAGGCGGGGCTGGGTGTCGATCGAGCCGCATGTGATGGAGAGTGGGTCTGCTCTGAAGCACCTGCACCACCGCATTATTGACGACAGGCTTTTCCAATCTAGAAATCTTCTCGTTGGTCATGCGCCTGATGGGACTGGAGTCGATCGAGCCGCCGCACAATGGGACATCAGGGTTCTGGGACTCGTACCTGATAGCCGATGTGTGATCACGTTTGATCCGGGTGATTGACCTGAAACATCTCCGCCGGCAGTGTCGCATAGTGCCTCCCGCCGACACATGTGTCGCCCGGGGGTTTTTGTGTGCGATCGTCCGTGCATGGCCGGTATGCAAGCTGTAAGGATCTATGACGGATCTTAGACATTATATACCCGGGTCGATATGGAGACGATGCAGGGTGAAACAAGACAAAGGAAGGAGATTAGATAAGATGGCGACACCCGCCGCAACGATAAGAGACTCGAGAGACCCGTCCAGTACGTCCTGAAGCAAGGCCCGCATCAGCGGGAACCTTTGGCAGCTATTCGACGTGGACGTTTAAGCAGCCTCCTCGGCCTCGGCCTCTCGCTTCCACGGGTAGCCACCGCCTGACGTCAGCCGGTGCACTCGCCAAACAAACGCGCATCACTCACAGGCTCGTCCGAAGCACTGTCCAGCGGGACCGGAGCTGGCAGCGGGGGCGGCAGAGAAGGTCTGCGGAGCAGCCTCAGCCTCAGCCTCTCGCTTCCAGGGGTATCCACCGCCTGAAGTTAGCCCGAACATGATATACCGATCAGAAGCACTCACAAGCTCGTCCGAAGCACTGGCCAGCGGGGCCGGTCGAAGAGGCAGGGGCGGCGGAGAAGGTCTGAGGCTCGGCCTCAGCCTCGGCCTCTCGCTTCCAGGGATATCCTCCGCCTATCGTCAGCCAAAGTCAACAGTGCTGTCGGGCGTCACTCACAAGCTCGTCCAAAGCATTGTCCGGAAGGGCCAGTCGACGAAGCGGGGGCGGCAGAGAAAGTCTGGGGCTCGGCCTCGGCCTCAGCCTCTCGCTTCCACGGGTATCCACCGCCTTGTCATCAGCCCTGATTGTGTCAAGACGGTGAACAGTCACTTACAGGCTCGTCCGAAGCATTGGCCAGCGGGGCCGGTGGAGGTGGCGGGGGCGGCGGAGAAGGTCTGGGCTTCGGCCTCAGCCTCTCGCTTCCAGGGGTAGCCACCGCCTGCAATTAGCACGAAATTCTAGCGATGTGCAAGTATGGGTGGCGTCGCTCGGTTGCAAGATGAGAACGGAACGGTAACGTACAAGCTCGTCCGAAGCACTGGCCAGCAGGACCGGAGCTAGCCGCAGGGGCAGCCGAGAAGGTCTGGGCGACCGGGGCGGCCGAGACGCCCGAGGCAGAGGCGGCAATAAGCGAGACGATGATGGCGGAGAGCTTCATGTTGGTGGTGTTGGGTGATAAACAGGTGACGGTAATGAGAGACTAGAGTCCAAGGCGGGTGTTAAGATGACGGGCTAGTGAGTAGCGCACTGGCGGTGTGGAGTCGAGGGAGATCGAGGTTGTATAGGATTGCGGGTGAGTGCGTGTGCCAGTAGTGCAGGGTCGTCGGACTCTTTATACCGTCACTGGAGGGAAGGGGGGATTGAGCGGACTCTCAGGCACGGAATGGCCAAGGAACTCTTTTTTTTACTCTCGTATCCCTCTTTTTCCAAGGGAGCGTGCCTGTGGAACAGGGGGTGGGGTGTATGATGCTGCGAACGGGCAAGGCGGTGAGAGTGGGCCGGGATTCGTAGTAGTGGGGGCGTCGACGAGGATCTGGGTGCCTGTTATGTCTCGGATTGGTGCAGGGAGGTGAAAGCTTAGTTCAGAGTTGATATGAGAACCGTAAACCTTTGAAGTTCACGCTCCCTTATACGATCGAGGACTTGTTGACTGTGGCACGTTGGGGAGGGCGTCATCGCAGCACGCGTACGCCGTATTACCCAAGGCTTGGCTGCCGACCCTGACGCCGCATTGCGAAAAGTGATCATCGGACCGAGTTGGTCCAGGTCACGACGGCCTAAGATTTGATCGACATCGAGCTTGTTCACGGCTGATCCGGGGGCCGGGGTGCTATGTCATTCCGAAAGACGCGAGTACGCAGAGTGCAGAAGATCGCCCATTCATGGGCATCGGGTACCTGATTGCCCGGCGGGGCGTGCTGAGAGTATTCTCAACACGACTGGCCTAGAAGCACAACAAGAGGCCTCAGGGTTGTGCACCACGCCGATAACAGACGGAGATTGCACCATCACCAGCCCAGTCAGTCGTGCGAGGCAAAACATCCGTCCGCACTTCCGAGTAAAGCTATCTCTGTCCCACGATCGGCCGCACTGAGACATCCGCGTCCGCGCAAACATCCTAAACATCGACCACCCCCCGCCCTGGGACCTGTGCCGCAGGCTCCATGTGCTTGAGACACGTCTCCACTTCTCACTTGCCACAGCTGACAGGGCCTCCAGACACCGGAGCATCTTCTCCCGACCCCACGACGCAGTCACGCCTCGAGCTTGGCGCACACGAGACATGCAGAGAGCCGATGGCGTTGCTGTACCTGGACCATACACTCCATGCAACCCGCAAACGCCACTTCGCGGTATCTACATGCACCGGCAACAGGGCTTCTTGTGGAGTCATTCTTTCCTTTCGTCATATGCAAGGGTCGTACGGCAACAGCTGCCGAACATTCTGGGTGGCGGAGCGCCATGCCCAGGTCAATCTGGACACGGCCGGGAGCGGGATATCGGATCCAGGCGATAGAGTATAAATGCATTATGTCCCTGCGGAATACAGTCATTTCAGGAGGGATATGTCCGGCAGAAAGGTCCAGAAACTGCCCGGACGTGCCGGTGTGTGCAGACGCGCGGGATGATGAATGACTGATCGAAAACGCCCGGCAGGTACAGGCACAGAGCTTAGCGCCATGGGATGGGCACATCCAATGTGGCGCACCCCACAGGGCGGCGTCCTGCCGGCTCGAACGGGATGACGCGGTTGCGCGCGTCAGTTGGGTTATGTTGTTTGGTTGTTTGGTCGCAAGGTTCAAACGCCCGATGCCGCATGCTCCCGAAGAAAGCTGACGACTCTGCTGGGCAGCATGTTGCCTATGCTCATGCTGTGCGTTCGCATGGCAGGCCGGCAGTGAGTCAGCATGGGTCGCCCTTCCCGGAGGAGCTGCGGCTTCTGCGGAGGCGTTGCGCAGAACTGCGCAGACATCCGTTTTCCAGCGGGCCGACGCTTCGGTGCGCGAATAACGCATGCGTATGCATCTGTTTAGCATACTTCCGGGCGGGTCCGTCTGCACGGCCACATGCTGCATTCCCCCGTCGCCACCGATGGTCGTCCGAACTCGCTGTGGTTCCCTCCCGTGAGACACCACAGGCACAATCGCGGCGCGCAGTGACGTGGGAGGTCTGCCATAAACGTGCATGACATCGCTACCATGCCTGGACATGCCTTGCAATCGTCACCGTTCATCCACCCAGCGATGCTTCCGAATTTCAGACGGTCCTTGGATACGACAAAGAAGAGCTCTGAATTGGTTTCTGCGATGGATCAATGGCTCGAACAGCGCGCGCCGATATGCATCACACCTCTCTGCCGCAATTATGAGCGAGGCGTTGTTTCTACGCTCGACGCCACCCTGATACGCGCGACGCCATGCAACCAAGATCTCGGGGTGACGCGTAAGCCAGGCTTGACGTCTGCTGGGGTACAACGATCGCCTGGACGAGAGGTCTTAGGTGGACAGCCATAAGATGCCAAGTCGCCGTGGACGAGAAATCAGTCGCGAAGGAGGCCCGCTGATTGACGTCATAATGTCTCGACTGATCAGTCATGTCGTTGCCGATCGCACCGCTCATGCAGCGTTCCATCACTCATCCACCAGCAAAGAGGATGTCGCCCAGGAAGACTAGGAGCTCCGCAGCTGCTGGCGAGAAGCGGAAACACGAGGAAGTCGCAGCAGCGGAGCCGGAAGCGGAGCACAAGACGGCTGAGGAGAGTGAGTCTCAATCGGGATCTGCAGTGCCGGGATTCCGCTGACAATAGATGCATCGCCCGAGGGCAAGCTCGACAATAGCGCGACAGAAGAGTCTTCGGAGCCGCCAAAGAAAGCGGCCAAGTCGTCCGGAACCTCCCCGCTGGAATGGCTCTTGTCGCCCGAGGCGTTCGACATGGCCCATCCTGAGATCCCCGAGGGACATGGCGAGATCGACTATGATTCCACGCAGCAGCGAAAGACCCCGCCCAAGTCTGACATTGACAAGGACCACGGCGCGACGCAGGACAAGGAGGCGATCATCCGTTATCCCCAGTCGGCCCTTACCCCTTTCCAAAATCTCGTCGCCGCGTCGATACTGTCTAAGCCGCTTTCCCACAAGCTCGGCCTGCGCACCATCCAGACGCTGCTGAACCCGCCGTTCTCGATCCGCACGCTGAAGGACCTGGACGAGGCGGGATACGAGGGCCGGCGGAAGATCATGTGGGAGGCGCGGACGCAGCACAAAGAGCGCACGGCTTCGTTGTTGGGTGATCTGTGTGAGGGGATCAAGGAGCTGTGCGGGGAGGACGAGGCGGACCTGTCGGAACTGAAGGGTGTCCACGAGAAGATCAAGGGCATCGATGACCCGAAGAAGGCGCAGGATGAGGTGGTCAAGGTGTTGACGGAGATCAAGGGCATTGGGCCAGGTGTGGCGAGCATCTTCCTGCGCAGGGTGCAGGGGGACTGGCCAGAGGTGTACCCTTACATCGACGATCGCAGCCTGCAGGCAGCGCGGGCATTCGGCCTCGTTTCAGAATCGGGCGGGGCGGAGGAGCTGGAGGACAAGGTAGGAGGGGATAGGCAAAAGCACGTCAAGGTGGTGGACGTTCTGATCGGGCTCGAGTTGGAGAAAAAGGTGGACGAAGCTCTCGCTGCGGCAGGCGTCAAGAACAAGTGAGGACAGTGTGATTGGTTGTAGACATGCTTTGTATGAGACAGATGTAAGGGTGTGCGAACTGTCGGTATGGGGAAACGGCAAGCCACGTGGTTATCTATCGGGTATAAACGCAATGACTGGCGCCTACGCATCCAGCGGCCCACCGCGTCATGGTCATTCATCCGCCCAGCGCATCAGGACCCCATGCAAAAGTTTCGAGTCACACGAGATGTTGACATAATACTGTACATGCACCATGATGCACTCCAACAGTGCCAAGCTGCGTGCAGTTCAGGTAGTCACTGGCAGGCGGGCGGTGTCGACTACAGGCAGCGGGACTAAGAAGCGGCTGGTGGTGCTCGGGTCTGGGTGGGGCGGATTCAGCGTCGCCCGGTAAGTTGCTGTACATACCGGTTAGTCACCCGTGCTCACCATGCAGCAAAGTCGACAAGTCCTTATTTGACGGCAAGTACATGCTGTGCCACGCCGACTCCCAACTCATATGCAGTCACGGTCGTCTCCCCCAACTCCTACTTCTCCTTCACCCCCTTCCTAGCCTCGACTGCTGTCGGCACCCTCGAGTTCAGGTGCGCAACGGAGCCGGTGCGGAGTCTGAAGGACGTGGATTTCGCACAAGGATGGGCAGACCGTATCGGTCAGTAGCAGCTGCTGCCCGCGACGGCTCGAATCATGCATGC
>Ga0308169_10004454_pt1 | contig 13108 bp, 9 predicted proteins | sample PhyBR1_2_FD_202139 | JGI IMG/M metagenome (GOLD analysis project Ga0308169, IMG submission 202139) | Phyllosphere microbial communities from UC Gill Tract Community Farm, Albany, California, United States - DLSLSB.R1 | ecosystem: Host-associated > Plants > Phyllosphere > Unclassified | place...
CCAGATTAATGCGTCGCTTCGGCCACTGTTTGCAGGTTTTCCGCCACACCGCCTCAATCTCACTGAGCAATGCTTCCGGCGTTTCCGCTTTGATGGCGACTTGCTCAAATTCTCCCTGCGCTACCAGTTGCGCATCGGCCAGTTGCCGTTCAATGCTGCTCGGCTTGACGCATAAACACAGCGTCCAGGCTCCGTTGGATGGCAGCTGAAAACTGCCGTTGCTGTTACCGCGTGCGCTCATCAGCGCCTTAGAGTGTTGCAGTTTTCCTTCATCCAGCAGCGCCTGCAAAATTTTACTGGTAGCCGGAATGGTTAAGCCGCTGAGGAGTGCCAATTGAGATTTACTGAGTTGCTTATGCCGCCACATCAGCGACATAAACAGCGCCTTATTATGTTTTCGCACCTGCAAATTGTTCAAACCAACCGGCTTCATTTTGTCTCCATTACACCCCATCCGCCCCGTTTACTAAACAGAGTTTACTGTCTTTTGTGATGGTTTCGCCATCCTCTTTACTACCGTTGCCTTAAAGTTCGTGCTCATCCCAATAACAAAAAAATATCCTCACCTCTCAAGAGACATTGAACATGACAACATCACCTGCAAACCATCCGTGGCTAATCCGCCTCGGTATTCCACCCGCGCTGGCCTGGGGCTACGTCGCTGTATTGCTGTTTATGATTGGCGATGGCGTGGAGTCGAACTATCTCGCGCCTTACCTGCATGAAAATGGTTTCTCACTCAATATCGCGGCGGCGGTGATCGCCTTCTACGGCGTCACCGTTACGCTCGGTTCTTGGCTGGCCGGTTCGCTCTCCACACTCATTGGCCCGCGCAAAGTGATGCTGGCAGGCGGTGTGATCTGGATTGTGTTTGAAGTGCTGTTCCTCGCCATCGCCTTGCCTTCCCATAGCGTGGCCTTGCTGGCGTTAACCTACGGTTTGCGCGGCGTTGCCTACCCCATGTTTGCCTATGCGTTTCTGGTGTGGATTCAGGCCGCCGCACCCGCCGATATGCGCGGTTCAGCAACCGGTTGGTTCTGGCTGGCGTTTACCGGCGGCTTGCCCACGCTGGGATCGCTGGTGGCGATCTTCTCAATACAGTTGATTGGTGAATACGCGACTTTCTGGCTGTCGCTTGGGCTGGTCGCATTGGGGTTACTGGTCATGGTGATCGCGCTGAAAGAACGCAGCGGCTATCAGTCGTTGCTCGATGAGCAACACCGTCAGCAGAGCGTTGCGCGTACGCTAATGGGCGGCATCGATATTGTGTGGCGTGAACCGCGCATCGCCGCCGCTGCCGTAGTGCGCATCATCAACACCACGCCTTACTTCGGCTTCTTTATTTTCCTGCCAGGCTTTTTCACCGAGCAGATCGGATTTACGCAAACCGAATACCTCAGCCTGATCACCATCATGGGTTTAGTCGGCATGAGTTTTAATCCCATTGTCGGAAAGCTCAGCGATCGCATCGGCTGGCGCAAAGTGCTGACGGTATTTGGTGGACTCGGCTCCGGCATCTCAATGTTGCTGATGTATTTTGTGCCGCAATGGAGCCACGGCAGCTTTGTCCTCAGCGTCATCTGCGCGTGTTTATATGGCATCACCTTGTGCGGCTATGTTCCCGCTGCCGCGCTGTTCTCTTCCCTGTGCCAGCCAAAAGATAAAGGCAACGCGATGGCGATTTACTGCTTTGCTGCCGGGCTTTCCACGTTCTTTGGCCCCGCGCTCTATGGCGCCTTTAACGCACTGTTTGGCACCTCGGGCGTGGTGTGGGGTTACGCCGCTTTGTACTTGATCAGCGCCCTGGTTTCCTGGTGCTTCCTGCTCAGCCCGCTTGATCCCGGCGAGCAGCATAATCCCGAGGCGCAGCGCCTGCGCCGTTTAGATTCTGTCGCTTCAGAGTAAAGAGAGAGCCATGAAAGAGTTTGATTACATTGTGGTGGGCGGCGGCAGCGCCGGTTGTATTGTCGCCGCCAGGTTAGTCACGGAAGGCAATGCGCGCGTGCTGCTGCTGGAAGCCGGGCGCGATGAGTATCACCCGGTGCTAAAGATGCCCGCAGGTTACATGAAGTTTCTCGCCAGCAACAAATTCCTCACCATGCACCAGACCGAGCCGCAGCCACAGCTCAACGGACGCGGCGTGATTGTGCCGCAGGCGAAAGTGTTAGGCGGCGGTTCGACGGTCAATGCGATGGTGTATATGCGCGGCCATCGCCAGGATTACGCCGACTGGAACAGCGCGCTCGGCAATCAGGGCATCGACTGGTCGTGGGATGCGCTGCTGCCGCACTTTACCGCCATCGAGGATAACGATCATCTCGGCGCGCCCCATCACGGCATCGGCGGGCCAATGAAAGTGTCGCATCTCGGCCACTTCAGCCCACTTAGCCGCGCTTATGTGAAAACTCTGCAGGGATTGGGCATTCCTTACACGCCGGATTTCAATACAGGCAATCCGTTTGGCGTAGGCTTTATGCAGCACACCATTAACGGTCAGACGCGCCAGCGCTGCAGCGTGGTGGATGCCTTTATTACGCCGCTGCGCCATGACGCGCGCTTGACCATTGTCACCGGCGCGCAGGTAGAGGAGATTCTTTTCGAGGGCGCAAATGCCAGCGGCGTACGCTACACACAGGATGGCCATCCGCAACGTGCCAGCGCGCGTAAAGAGGTGATTCTGGCTGCCGGTGCCTATCAAACGCCGAAGCTGCTGATGCTCTCCGGCATCGGTCCAAAAGCCCAGCTAAAACAGCATGGCATCACGCTGCGTCGACATTTGCCGGGTGTCGGCAAGAATTTGCAGGATCACTATGAAGTGCCAGTGGTGGCCAGCACCAACGGTGCCTTTGGCTATTACGGCCAGGATCGTGGCTGGCCGATGGTCAAAGCCGGCTTGCAATATATGTTGTTCAAAACCGGTCCGGTCACCACCACCGGCGTGGAAACCTGCGCCTTCTTTGATCCGCTCGATTTCAGGGCCACGCCAACGATTCAGATGTTTTGCGTGCCCACGGTGTATCTCGACCGCGACGTGATGGGCGCCGATCCCGGCCATGGCGTTACCGTCAATTCGCTGCTGCTGCGCCCCAAAGCGACCGGCGAGGTCACGCTGCGCGATAGCAGCGCCAGCAGCTTGCCGATTATCGATACGCAAATCTTTGGTCATCCCGACGATTTGGCGCGCACCATCGCCGGTTTCCGTTTTGCGCGTAAGGTCATCACCGCGACGCCCATCGGCGCGATGGTGCAGCAAGAGATCTTCCCCGGTGCAGAGATTACTTCAGATGAAACTATCGTCGAACACTGCAAACGCATGGTGAAAACCGGCTATCACCCGGTCGGCACTTGCCGCATGGGCCACGATAACGATCCGCTGGCGGTGTTACACGACGACCTGCGCGTGCGCGGCGTTAACCGCCTGCGCGTGGTCGATGCCTCAATGATGCCCAACATTATCAGCGGCAACACCAATGCTATTGTGATGGCGGTGGCTCACCGTGCTGCTGAATTGCTATTGCATACGCAGCAGAGCGAGAGCAAGGAGCACGCTTATGAGTGAAAAATTATCCCGCCTGCAGCGTGCACTCGCCTCCTGGCTGCTCGATGGTGTGCTGCTTACCCGGCGCGATAACATCGCCTGGCTGACCGACGGTGCCAGTTTTTACGTGGTGGAACGCGCCGAAGTCGGCGTGGCCAGCTTGCTCATCACGCAGGACAAGGTTCTACTGCTCGCCCCTGAAAATGAGATGCCGCGTATCCTCGCCGAAGAATCGCTGCCGTTTGCCTGTGAAACGCTGAGTTACCCGTGGTTTCAATCGTTAAATACCCTGTTGCCTGAGGGCAAATTCGGCAGCGATACGCCGCAAAACGGCATGTCTGATATTCAACAAGCGATGGTCGCACTGCGACAGGGCCTGAACAGCAACGAGCAGCAGCGATTTAAAGCGTTGGGGCGTGAAGCCGCGCAGATTGTCGAAGGCGTGGCGCGTCAGTTACAAGCAGGCGTGACGGAATGGCAGGTGGAGGCCGAGCTTGTCGCAGCCTGTCTGGCACGCGGTATTCGTCCGATGTGCACCTTAGTGGCGGCTGATGAGCGTATTAGCGCGTTCAAACACCCGGTGCCCACGCAGAAAAAGCTGCAACAACACATGCTGATCACGCTCGGTGCCGAGCGCCACGGGCTGCACGTGAGCCTGACGCGGTTAGTGCATATCGGCCAACCTGGACCCGCATTACGCCAGCGCCTCAACACGTTGTGCCAGATCCACGCCGATATTCTCTGTGCAACGCAGCCGGGCCAAAGCTGGTCAACGCTATTTCAGGCAATTAAAGATGCCTATCAGCGGCACGGACATGGCGATGCGTGGCGCGATCATCATCAGGGCGGCCCGGCGGGTTATGGTTGCCGCGACGTGATCCTAACGCCAGATACGCGCGGCGATATTCATTCTGATATTGCCGTGGCGTGGAATCCCACGCTCAGCGGCGTAAAAAGCGAAGATACCTTTTTGCTTACCGCTGAGGGCTGCGAAGCCTTAACGCGCAGTGGCGAATGGCCAATGATTACCGTGCAGCGCGGCGAGCGCACGTTGTACTTCCCAGACTGGCTGGCATTACCGGCATCTTCATAAGGAGGCGATTATGTCATCACGATTAGCTAATAAAACCGCGATTATCACCGGTGCTGGCAGCGGCATAGGCAGCGCAACCGCAACACTGTTTGCGCAACAAGGTGCTCGCGTGGTGCTGTTCGATCTTGACTGTGAAACCACCGAAGCGCTGGCGGCAGAGTTGCAGCAGCAAAGTGGCCAACACTGTATTGCCTATAGCGCAGATGTCACGCAACCCGAGGAGGTGCAGCGGGCGGTGAGCGAAGCGCAGCAAGCGCTGGGCCCGATTGATATTCTGATCAACTGCGCGGGCGTGAATGTGTTTCGCGATCCGCTGGCACTGGAAGATGACGACTGGCAGCGCTGTATGGAGGTCAATCTGAAAGGACCCTACAACCTGATCCGCAGCGTGCTGCCGGGCATGCTGGCGCGCCAGTACGGCAATATCGTTAACGTCGCGTCGGTACACGGGCACAAAATCATTCCCGGCGCGTTTCCCTATCCGGTCGCCAAGCACGGTTTGATTGGCCTGACGCGTTCGCTGGGCGTGGAGTACGCCAGCCAGGGCATTCGCATTAACAGCATTTCTCCGGGTTTGATTATGACGCCCGCCGCTGAAGCCTGGCTGGCAAGCTGTCCCGATCCGCAAGCCGAGCGTGAACGGCAGGCCGCTTTGCTACCGTGCAAACGTATTGGTGAACCGCAGGAAGTGGCATATACCGCGCTGTTTCTCGCCTCGGACGAAGCGCGCTTCATCAATGCCACCGATATCCTGGTTGATGGCGGACGCAGCCAGATTTATCACGAGTAATAAATGATATTTTTATCAGGTCGCCATTCATGGCGACCACGCTTAATCTAACCCTCAATCACCGGAATCTCATCCAGTTGGGTAAAGATCGCCATCCCCCGCTCCTTGCCAATCCGCACATCGTTATCAGCCCCCTGCGACGCGCCCGGAATGCGTAAAATAGCATCGCAACAGTGAATCAAACGATGCGCCACCGGATAGAGAAAAGATTCACTGATTTCATCGCCAATTGTCTGCGAACCGGCGGCGCTCGCCAGCGGCAACGCCAGCCACTCACCAATCACCGGCGTATGTCCGCGCTGGTAGACCTGCAGGGCAATCTGGTCTAATTTCTTAATGTTTTCATGAATTAACACTTGATTGCCGTTGGTGCCGCTGCGTACGGGCCCTGCTATAAGAATCAACATTGCGTTTCTCCAAAAATTCGATGGTGTGGGCAAGCGTTTTTTTGCACGATTTGCCCGGCGATAGGTGACAAAATCTACGCTAACATGCATAATCGTGCAGATACAAGCAAAAACATGAATGAGAAAATAATGCTCTCCAGCCAACGTAAACAGCAAATCCTCGCCATTCTGAGCGAAGAGAAACAGGTGATGTCGAGCGAGCTTAGCCAGCGCTTTGCGGTGTCGGAAGACTCAATTCGCCGCGATCTACGTGAGCTAGCCGCCGAAGGATTACTGCAACGTGTACACGGCGGTGCGCTGCCGGTTTCTGCCGCTATCGCACCGTTTGAAACACGCAAAAGCGTGCAGATTAGCTCTAAACGCCTTATCGCGCAGAAAGCGGTCCAGCTAATCCAGCCAGGCCAGGTAGTGATTATCGATGGCGGCACTACCACCGCCGAGATGGTGAAATTGCTGCCGCCGGATCTGGCATTTACCATGGTGACGCACAGCCCAAGCATCGCCGTGGCGCTGGTGGATTATCCGCAGGTTGACGTGATCATGATTGGCGGCCTGCTCTATCGCCATTCGGTGGTGGCGGTGGGTGCGGCGGTGCTGGAAGGCATTGCGCGGATTAATGCCGATCTGTTCTTCATGGGCGTGACCGGCGTGCACAAAACGGCGGGATTAACCACTGGCAACTACGAAGAGGCCGGGGTGAAACGTGCGCTTTCCGCACGCGCGGCGGAAACGGTGGTGATGGTGTCGAATGAGAAGCTGAATTCCGCTTCGGCGTTTGCCATCGGCGAATTATCACTGGCCAGCACCTTGATCGTTGATGCTCAACCCGATGACGAAATGTGCCAACTGCTGCGGAAAAAGCACATAACTGTGCTGTAAACGGCTATTCTTCGCTGCTGAAGAAACGTTCTGCCACTAGATAATCAGGAGCTTAATAAGATGTCTGAGAATCCTACCATCGCCCTTATTGGACCGGGCGCGATTGGCACCACCATCGCAGCGGCGCTGCATGAATCTGGACGCACGCCCACGATTTGCGGGCGTACCGCACATCCGCAGCTGGAGTTGCGTCACGACAGCGGCAAAATTATTGTTCCCGGCCCGGTGCTCACCAATCCCGCCGAGATCGCGCAACCGTTCGATCTGGTGTTTGTGGCGGTGAAAACCACCCAGGTTGAGGATACCGCGCCATGGCTGGCGGCGCTGTGTAATGAAAATACCGTGGTGTGCGCGCTGCAGAATGGCGTGGAGCAGAAAAGCCAACTCGCGCCCTATGTCAATGGCGCGACTGTGCTGCCGTCGGTGGTGTGGTTCCCGGCCCAGCGCGAACCGGACGCCTCGGTGTGGCTGCGCGAAAAGCCGCGCCTGACGCTGCCGGAAACGCCGCACGCTGAGTTGGTGGTTGCGGCACTGCGCGATACGCGCTGCGCGGTCGATCTCTCCGCCGATTTCCTGACCATTGCCTGGCGCAAACTGCTGCAAAACGCGGTTGCCGGTTTGATGGTGCTGTCGAATCGTCGTGCGGGTATGTTCCAGCGCGAAGACATCAGCGCGCTGGCGCTGGCCTATTTGCAGGAGTGCCTGACGGTAGCGCGCGCGGAAGGTGCCGCGTTAAACGATGAGGTGCCACAGGAGATTGTAGAACGCTTCCACCGCGCACCGACTGATTTAGGCACCTCGATCCTTGCCGACCGCCAGGCCGACCGTCCGCTGGAGTGGGATATCCGCAACGGCGTCGTGCAGCGTTATGGTCGGGCGCGCGGTATTCCCACGCCAATCAGCGATGTGATTGTGCCGCTGCTGGCGGCCGGTAGTGAGGGGCCAGGCTGATCATCTACATTCACGGTCGCCATCCATGGCGACCTCCCTCAACCGTCCCATCTACCCGTGTTTTATCCTGCCAACTTGCGAGATGTTAAAATCTTTACTAGGGTTTGCGCTTCTTCTGCCTCTTATAGCTTTCTTTTCCATTTATGAAATTACGGCTGCGAAAGCTATAAGATCGCGCCATTTTCTCAACTGGGGAATTTATGAGCACAGGAACGGATACAACACACTCAGCCACAGCCAGTGGCTTAACCGTTGATGACATCACCGTTATCGACAACAAATTGCTGAAACGCGCGGTCGGTGCCGCCGCATTGGGTAATGCGATGGAGTGGTTTGACTTCGGCGTTTACAGCTATCTCGCCGTGATCATTGGCCAGGTCTTCTTCGCCGATGCCAGCGCTGCCGCGCAGCTGATCGCTTCGTTCGGTACCTTCGCCGCGGCGTTTTTAGTGCGTCCGATTGGCGGCATGGTGTTTGGCCCACTCGGCGACCGCATTGGACGTCAGAAGGTATTGGCGTTAACCATGATCATGATGTCGATCGGTACTTTCTGTATCGGTCTGATTCCGAGCTATGCCAGCATTGGTATCGCTGCGCCGATTCTTCTGCTGCTGGCGCGCTTGCTGCAAGGGTTCTCCACCGGTGGTGAATATGGCGGTGCCGCGACCTTTATCGCGGAATACTCCACCGACAAACGTCGCGGCTTTATGGGTAGCTTCCTTGAGTTCGGTACGCTGGGTGGCTATCTGCTGGGCGCCAGCCTGGTGACAGCAATGATCGCTTTCTTACCGCATCAAACCATGATGGATTGGGGCTGGCGTGTGCCGTTCTTCCTCGCCGCGCCGTTGGGTCTGTTCGGTTTGTATATCCGCTTAAAGCTGGAAGAGACGCCCGCGTTTAAAGATCACATGGATAAGCGCGAAGAGATGGAGCACAACAAGCCGCGCCTGAGCGTGTGGCAGATGCTGCGCGATCAGCGTAAACCGCTGCTGAAATGTATTGGTCTGGTACTGTTGTTCAACGTCTCCAATTATATGCTGACCGCCTATATGCCGAGCTATTTAACCGGCGTGCTGGGAATGAGTGAATTATCCGGCCTGATGTTGGTGATGGTGATTATGTTTATCATGATGCCGCTGACGTTAATGTGGGGATATCTCACCGACCGCATTGGTCGCCGTCCGGTGATTGGTTTAGGCGCGTTGGGCTTAATCGTGCTGGCAATTCCGAGCTACATGTTGATTGGTTCCGGCAATATGCTGCTGGTGTTTGCCGGACTGGCGATTCTGGGCTTATTGCATACTTGTTTCAGCGGCACCATGCCGGCAACGTTACCGGCGCTGTTTGTCACCGATATTCGTTATAGCGCGCTGGCAATTGGTTTTAACTTATCGGTTTCGCTATTTGGTGGCACCACGCCGCTGATTACCGCATGGCTGGTGGATACCACGCACAATAATCTGATGCCGGCGTATTACATGATCGGTGCCGGTATTATTGGTTTACTGACGGTTTTAACCTTGAGTGAAACGGCCCGCAAACCGCTGAAAGGTTCATCGCCTGCGGTGGCAACAGAAGCGGAAGCGCATCGTTTGATCGATAAATTGCGTAAACGTAAGGTTAAGCATAAAACGGCTTAGGTTCGAGTCGGCATTAACAAAGGTCGCAGTCCTGCGGGATTTAAAGCGATTTTGAGTTAAGAATACGCACGACTGCGGCAGCGCGGATGTTGAGGCGACATCCCAATCCGCTGAACGAATGAGGGATTCCAGGGCGAGCCGCAGGGATGCGGCGAGAGGTGGCGCTGAGCAGGAGCGAATCGCCGCCGGTCCGTCAGGAATCGTGAATGAGTGAAGGCACCGCGAAGCGGCGGGTTGGGCTGGCGCAAGGCCCGGGAGTGCAGAGGGCGCGGCCAGGCGTCCTCTGCTCGGTCGCCGCACGAAGACACTGCAACTGCCTCAGCATAGGGCGAACGAAAGTCGCTCGGCGCTTAACTGAGCAGCATTACGCCATTCATGGCGACTTCATCTAACCGAAGCGTAAAAATCCCCCGCTTATTCGATAATTTCTTAAACCCGCCTGAAATCCTCTCGCGCGCGCCAGAAAACGCCAAAATATCGACTATGATTTGTTGTCCGACCTAACTTTCATCCCAAATTATTTATCGTTTTCAGCCAGTAGCGAATCGCTTGATGTCGTCCATTGCCCCTGCGTGGGCTAAACGAGGCAATTGAATGGAATTCAGATCATTTGAAAAATCCTGGGGCGCTGAAATTCTTGCTGATGACAGCGTCCGTTTTCGTGTTTGGGCACCAGGGCAGCAGCACATCACCTTAAGACTTGCCGATAACGACACCGCCATGCTCGACGCAGGCGACGGTTGGTTTGAGCTGCAAGTCAGCGGCGTGGCGCCCGGTGCAGAGTATAACTTTGTGCTGGACGATGGCACGGTGGTGCCGGATCCCGCCGCGCGTGCGCAAAAGGCTGATGTTAACGGCCCTTCACTGGTGGTCGATCCGCAAAGCTATCGCTGGCAGCACACCGAATGGCAAGGTCGTCCGTGGCATGAAACGGTGGTGTATGAAATGCACATCGGTACCTTCACGCCCGAAGGCACTTTCCAGGCGGCGATAGCTAAATTGCCGTGGCTGGCCGAATTAGGCATCACGCAGCTGGAAGTGCTGCCGGTGTCGCAGTTTGGTGGCAATCGCGGTTGGGGCTACGACGGCGTGCTGCTCTACGCTCCGCATGCGGCTTACGGATCGCCAGATGATTTCAAAGCCTTTATCGATGCCGCGCACGCGCACGGTTTGTCGGTAGTGCTGGATATCGTGCTCAACCACTTTGGCCCGGAAGGCAATTACCTGCCGCTGCTGGCGCCGGCGTTTTTCCACCAGGAACGCATGACGCCGTGGGGCGCAGGCATTGCATATGATGTCGATGCTGTGCGGCGCTACATTGTCGAAGCACCGCTCTACTGGCTGCAGGAATTTAATCTTGATGGCCTGCGTTTTGATGCCATTGACCAGATTGAAGACAGCTCCAGTAAGCATGCGCTGATTGAGATTGCCGAACGCATCCGTCAGGAAATTCCCGAGCGCCCTATTCATCTCACCACCGAAGATTGCCGCAACGTTATCTTCCTGCATCCGCGCGACAAACAGGGCAACGCGCCGCTGTTTACCGGTGAGTGGAACGATGATTTCCACAACGCGGTGCACGTGTTTGCAACCGGTGAAACTCATGCCTATTACGAAGATTTCGCCGACGTGCCGGAGAAGCTGGTGGCGCGCGTGCTGACTGAAGGCTTTGCTTATCAGGGCGAACTTTCACCGCAGAGTGGGCAGCGGCGCGGCGTGCCGAGCGCCAGCCAGCCGCCGGTGGCGTTTGTTGATTTCATCCAGAACCATGATCAGGTGGGTAACCGCGCGCAGGGCGATCGTTTGATCAGCCTGGCGGGCAGCGATCGCACCAAAGTGCTGCTGGCGACGCTGCTGCTGTCGCCGCATATTCCGCTGCTATTTATGGGCGAAGAGTATGGCGAAACGAATCCCTTCCTGTTCTTCACCGATTTCCACGGCGATCTGGCCAAAGCGGTGCGTGAAGGACGCGCGAAGGAGTTCACCGGGCACGCCGGGCATGACGAAGAGGTGCCGGATCCTAACGCCGAGCAGACCTTTACCCGCTCAAAACTTGACTGGGATAAGTTACAAACGCCTGAAGGCCAGAGCTGGCTGGCGCTCACGCGCGAGCTGCTGGCGCTGCGTCAGCAATATATCGTGCCGCTGCTGGCCGATGCGGGCGGCAACAGCGGCAAAGTGCTCGCCACCGCTGAAGGCTTTGTGGCCGTCAGCTGGCATTTCCCACAGGGCGAACTGTCGCTGGCGCTGAATATCGGCAAGCAGACGCAACCTTTACCCGCCACGCCAGGTCGCACGATTTTCGCCTGGCCGCAAGAAACTGAAGCATTATCACAACACGCCATCGTGGTGCGTTTGGATCAGGGAGCAACAAAATGAGTATTCCAACCGCGACGTATCGCATTCAGTTTCGCAACGGCATGACGTTTGATCGCGCCGCGGCGCTGGTGCCCTATCTGCAACGCCTTGGCATCAGCCATCTTTACGCGTCGCCGATATTTAGCGCCACCGCCGAATCCACCCACGGTTACGACGTCATCGATGCCAATGAGATCGAACCGGCGATTGGCGGCCGCGACGGCTTTAATCGTCTGGTTGAGGCGTTGCAGGACGCGGAGATTGGCTTGATTCTCGACATCGTGCCGAACCATATGGCGGCCTCGCTGGAGAATGCCTGGTGGCGTGATGTGATCGAGTATGGCGAGAGCAGCCGCTATGCCAATCATTTTGATATCGACTGGACGCGCCGCCTGACGCTGCCGTTTCTCGGCGACAGCTTCGAGAACGTGCTGGAAAACGGTGAGCTGAGCATTAAAGCGCATCCGCAAACTGGCCATCCCGCGCTGGCGTACTACGACAGCTTTTACCCGCTGACGCCCGCCAGCTGGCAGGATCGCGCCGACGAGGTGCTGGCGATGACTGAAGCCAAAGCGATTGCTGCACTGCATGAGCAGCAGCCGTGGCGTTTGATCAGCTGGCGCGATGCACGCAGCGAGCTCTCTTATCGCCGCTTCTTTGAGATCACCGGTCTGGTCGGCGTGCGCGTTGAAGATGAAGCGGTGTTTGCCGATTCCCACCGGCTGATTCTCGAACTGGTGCGCTCCGGTGCGGTCAGCGGCCTGCGCGTCGATCACGTTGATGGCCTTGCCGATCCACAAGGCTATTTGCGTCAGCTGCGCCAGGCCACCGGCCCGGATTGCTATATCACGGTGGAAAAGATCCTCGCCGAAGGAGAAAAGATCCCTGAGGATTGGCCGATTTCCGGCACCACCGGCTACGAATTTATTGCCGCGCTGTCGCACGCGCTGGTGGATGATTCGCAGATCGATACGCTGCATCTGGCCTATGAAGCCACCACCGGACAACGCAACGACGTTGAAGGCGGACTGCGCGTGGCGCGTGAATTGATGGTTGACCGCAATTTCGCCGGTGAGTTTGCGCGTCTGCTTAAACTGGCGACGCAGATTGCCGGTTCCGAACATCGCAACCTTGGCGAAGCGGAACTGCACGTCGCACTGCGCGAAATCCTCATCGCCTTCCCGGTGTATCGCACCTACGGCCAGCAGGACGGCATGCCGCTCGAAGGCGAAGAGCTGCTGCAACAGGTGCTGGAAACGGTGAAAAACAGCGCGTCACCGACGGTGTTGAGTTTGCTGCAGGCGATGCTGCTGGGCGCGGTTTCTGAAGAGAGCGAAAAAGACGCGCACGAATTCCGCATGCGCTTCCAGCAGCTGACCGGACCGCTGATGGCGAAATCGGTGGAAGACACGCTGTTCTTCCGCAATCACGTCGCGTTAGCCATCAATGAAG
>Ga0308169_10004455_pt1 | contig 13106 bp, 17 predicted proteins | sample PhyBR1_2_FD_202139 | JGI IMG/M metagenome (GOLD analysis project Ga0308169, IMG submission 202139) | Phyllosphere microbial communities from UC Gill Tract Community Farm, Albany, California, United States - DLSLSB.R1 | ecosystem: Host-associated > Plants > Phyllosphere > Unclassified | place...
ATGTATAGGCTTGGAAGCGGAAGTGGTTCGTTCTGCGGACGAACAAGCTGGCGTACTACAAGGACGACAGGGTAAGTCGCTCAGTGCTTATGGCAAGGTTTGAGCTGACATGCAGGAATACTCGCTCAAGAGGGTGTTGGACCTAAAGTCCGTCCAGACCGTGGCGCCTGTCACTATCAAGAAACATTCATTCTCGTTCGGCATTGTCACAGCCAAACGGACATTCCTCGCCAAGGCGTCGTCGCAGGACGAGATGGACGACTGGGTCAGAGCGATCAACTCGGCTCGGCGACGCTTATCAGAACGCGAAGAGGAAGAACGGGCCCGCCGGACGGGCTCCGCACCTGTCGCTGTGCCCGCTCGAGAACGCCCGGAGGCGATCGACACGCACCAGGGGACTTACTCGAGCGTGTTCACCTCTACCGCTGGTAGCTATACTGCTTCACCAGTTGCAACGACGAGCTACTTCACGTCTCATCCGGGAGCGCAGCCAAGCCATCTCGGTGGAACGCCGCTCACGAGTCCGACGGCCATTCCGCCATCATCGCCAATGGACATCACCAACAGCCTCACAGGCCAGATGGCTAAGATGAGCATGTCGCCGACGACATCGTCCGTCCCACGTATGCCACCGGGCCGGAAAATCTCCAGCGCATCGGCGAGGCGGGAGCCGTCCGCGTCGTCCATCGGCAGCTTAGACCATCACCCGTCAGCGCTTGGCGTCCACGCATTACAGCCCACAGTCAGCTCAGACGAGGACGAGCCGTACTTTTCTGAGCCTGGCGCGGCGTTTTCAGCTGGGATGTTCTCGAACCCGCCTAACGTGCAAGCGGCGCCGGTGGACCCGAACAAGATCATCCTGTCTGCGTACCTAATGAAGCGGAGCAAAGGACGTGGCAGGAAGGTGTGGAGAAAGCGGTGGTTCTACCTCACCTCGCAGGGCTTGACATATACAAAGTCGCACATGGTCAGTCGTTTTCGTTCCGCGAGGCCTTGGCTAACGCGCAGGATTCCCGCCCACTCCGCTTCATACCGCTCACGGTCGTTCTTGACGCGCTGGAGTTCCAGCCAAACGGTTCAGGGTCTGACGAGGACGATTCCGACTTCGACGCTCCATCCGAGTCGAGCCAGCCTACGAAAGCCGCTCGGCAGTTCAGCATGCGCGGTCGAGAAGTCGGTACGCCCAGACGCGCTCAGGCCGGCCCGAGCGGTTCGGCCGCAGCAGCAGACGAACACCTCTTCCGGGTCGTCACTGCCAAGCGTACTTTCGTCCTCTGCGCCCCATCAGAAGAGGACGAGATCAAGTGGCTCGCGGCGTTCCGGGCGCTATTGAATCGACAGCGCGATTGGTCGGGTTCCGGCGACGGGAGCATCAGTTCACCCCTCAGCCCCGCGATGGACTCGACGCCGTGGTTGAGCCTGCCCCAGCCCCATATGTCAGCGGGTTTGCCGACTATCGCGCAGCAGCCGCCAACGCCCGCGAGCGCCACGAGTGGCATGGACGTCAACACACCGAGCGTGAGCACCGCCGCGGGGCCGCCAGTAATGGGTCAGCCGGTGCAGACGCCGACGTCGCCCACGTCAGGAAGTGCGGCGATGGGAGGTCGCACACGGAGCGCGACGTACGTTGCCAAGGGGGCAGTGGCGGATGTGGTGCGCCGCTTCCATCCGGAGAATAAGGAGGTGCCGGCGACGCCGCAGCATGCGTAGGGGGATGAGGTGTATCTTGCTGGTGACGTGTTGTTGAGAGGGGAGTTGTTTTTGACGGCGTGAAGAAGTATGACGGCAGCACTTTAGCATCTTTGTGCAGATATTGATATGGTCGCAGATGTCTGATATGCGAAACGATTTTTACGAGCGCTGTGAGGTTTATGAACAGGCCCAACGTGAGGTATAGTGCCCAGTCTCGAATAGAGGGTCTCTGCATCGATCGCGTACATCGCTTATGGCCGAGAGCCAAAAGTGGAGGTACTACGAGTAGGTCACCTATGGATTGTCGGCTTTACTCATACTCGCATACTCGCATACTCGGGCCTTTTGAGTGCTTCTCAATCTACGCTATACCCTCATGAGCGATCTGTAGATACCAATTCGGCTGCACTGCCTCGGATGACCCCTGCAACACCACCGTCATGACCGCGACTCCTCCCCGCGCCACTAGCGGCCGCATCACTCCCCTCTCCCGACCAGCGAGCACCACCCTTCGCTCGAGCCTCGTCATACCGACATATCCCTCCGTTCTGCAGGAGCTCATTCACAACTCGCTCGATGCGGAAGCGACGGCCATCTCAATATGGGTGGACGCTTCACCGGCGAATGAGCTCTTGCGGGTGGAAGATGACGGACATGGTATACGAGCGGCGGACTTGAGTCGCATAGGAAGGAGGTACGAGAGTAGCAAAGAGTTGAGCGGGTCGGGGATGGGGTCGGCTTGTAGCTATGGATTCAGGGGCGAAGGTCAGCTCAAAGGATCAGGAGCAAAAGCCGATCTGACGCACAGCGTTGTCGTCGATTGCGGCGCTGGGGCTGGTGGATATCACGACGCGGGCGAGGGGGTCTCGAAGGTCTTTGTCGAAGGTGCTCAAGGTGGGGGAGCACTCGATGGATCTCAAATACCTGGCAGCTGACCTGTGGCAGGGCTCGGAAGTTTTGTTCGAGGGACAGTCTTCTCGGTCAATTGCAGGTCCACACGGGAGCGTCGTCACGGTGAAGGACCTATTCCACAATGTCAGCTGCCTCACGAACAGACAGCCGTCGAAGCTAATGTCAGGTGCCTGTCCGGCAAAGGGCACTGAGGGAGAATGGCACACCGTCGACCGTTACGGCTTGCCGTAAGATTGTGGAAGCCCTCGCCTTGGTGAGGCCGAATGTCAAGTGGTCGATGTGGGAAGAAGCGGCTGTTGGGTCGTCTGCCGGCGGGGCCAAGCAGATTCTGAGCATTCCTGGCGTGAGTGACCCCCAGCGAGACGCTTTGAGACGGTGCTAACGCAAGGCACAGAATAGCTTAGAGGTATACCGGGCGGTGTACGGCCGCGCCGCGGTCGAGGTGAGCTCATTCACGCTCTGATGGAGCTCGAGTTCATGGCCAGAGGGTGCAAAACATACGGGTCGCGGCGGGAAGGCAAAGAGTGGATGGGTTCATCAGCCTCGAGGGTCTCGTCAGCAAGGTCAGCTGCAAGCGTTACGTCCACGCGTCAGCTGATACCAGTCCCACCAGCATCTCTGTAGGCTCTACGACTTCTGGATTGGGCCAAAGCTCATGGAAAGACGTCAACTCCTTTCCGATCGAACGTGGGGACTTGCATCAAGCAGTCTCGAAACGCTTCGCCAGAAGCAGGTTCTCGGCTCTGACGCAGGACGCGATCATGGAACAGGAAGGGCACTTTCGTGAGCTCTCCGATGGGTTTCTTTTCCCACCCCGAAGCTCACGTCAGCACAGCGACACTCTCCACGAAGACCAGAGCGGTACCCTGTGTACGTGCTGAATGTGACGATACCGTCGGAAGATGTCGATGCGCTGTACGAGCCGAGAAAGAAAGTGCTGGGATACAAGGTCAGCTGCCTCGAGCCTGAGCTGTTCAGAGCTCATGTGTTAGGACATCGATGCAGTCTTGGTCTTGCTTCTGGCGGTCGTCGACGAGTTTTTGAAGAAGCACGGCTTTGTGTATGGTAAGCTGGAGGGGCCGGAGGACACGTCGCCCGAACGAATTTCAGGTCGACAGCGATCTGCGACACCGGTGATGCCCTCGCCATTACGAACCCAGATCGATCAAGGGTTTATAGCCTCGCGTCGTACGGAGATGCACAATGCGCCTCGATATGAAACACCCTCGCCGTCTAGACAAATACCGCCTACCACCCCAGTTCCTCGACTTCCGCCGGCCAAGCGCAGCACTGCGATCATGGATGAATCGACGCTGATCACGTCTTCGGGCCCGATCAAACGGCGAAAGCTGGACTCGAATGCGATGGCGAAAGGGGGTGAGCTGCTGCCGGAGGATGAGGACGGGTGCGAATGGCTGAGAGAGCTGCTGGCCGTGGGTACTTTTTGAATCGGGGCCGCGACATGGCTCACCAACAGAGATCACGTTCTCGGTCCGGCACTCCGAGATCTGGGTTCAACAAGACGCAAGTTCCCGCAGCGATTGCTGAGGGCATCGAAGAAGAGCCGAATACAATGGATGCTCGGTGCGACCACGTCGTGCCCATCAACATGTCAAACATGATCGTTCCGTCCCTTGACGTGACGTTTTCAGCCTCTGCGCTCGACCACATTCAGATGTTGAACCAAGTCGACCGGAAATTCATCGCGTGCGTGCTCCCGTCCGATGCCAAAGGCGAACGACACTCACAGCGAACGTTTGTCGTCATCGATCAGCATGCCGCGGATGAGCGCGTCAGCGTGGAGCGCTTGCAAAAGGAGCTGTGCGAGGGCTTCATGACCGATACGATGGAAGTGACCGGACTCAAAACGGAGATCAAGGTCGTTCTGAGTCGCGAAGAGGAGGCAATTCTGCGACAACGGGGCGTTTTGGACATCTTCGCACGCTGGGGTGTACGGATGGCAATGTCAGAGATGGGGGCGGGGATCGATACAGACTACGCGCAGATACGGATCGCGGCGGTGCCGGCAGTACTTGCCGGTCGGCTGGGGAAGAAAGAAGCGTCGGAACTGACCAGGCTGATCAAGCTCTACCTGTCGGTCTTGGACGTCTCGCTCGGCGAGCTGCGGGCCTTTCTGGCGGAATTAGTGAGCGGAGAAACGGATAGGGAAGGAGAGCTGGACTGGACGAGAGCCCTGAGGTGGATGCCTAAGGAGATGGTGGAGTTGGTAAACTCGAAGGCGTGTCGCGGTGAGCTGCACGAGGGGTCCCCTTGCGTTCCAGCTGACAAGCAGGCGCAATCATGTTCGGCGATAAGCTTGACAGAGAGCAATGCGAGCGCCTCGTCAGGCGGATGCGAGGCTGTAGGCAGCCCTTTGTGTGCGCTCATGGCCGGCCGAGCCTTGTCCCGCTGTTTGTGCTGGGTGATGAGGCCTGGACGGGTGGCGGGGCGGATGTCGGTGGCGGAAGGGTTGATTGGAAGGCTTGGAAGGGTCAGTCCGCCGGATGAACAGATATGGAGGAGGGTAAACCCTTGTTGTATGTTTTCATTCTTGTATGCATTGTTGACACATGTCGTTGGCAGGCTTGGCTCTGCGTTATAAACTGATAGATAGCATCGAAGTGCAAGCTGAAACAAGCCACCATCCGCGCTTATCAAAACGGGCTGTTTCATGACGTGTTCCGCCCCGAGTAATCTCTGAAGTTGAAGGGTCCCCTTGTGTACTGTAAGATGCCTTGCCGCTCAACAGCTATTCTCACTCTCGCACTCGCTATCAGCACCGATGCCGTTTAGAGCAAGGCTGCCACCTGCTTCGTTACCGAAACGGCGCCTTGCCGCGGTACGCCATGCGCCATGTATCGCTCGAACACGCTTGACACCCTCCTCCATCTGCATCGCCGGCCCGTCCTCCTTGAACCGAAATGTTCGGCATGCCTCAACATATCCCGCCCCGCGGTCCTACCCGTCCGCGTCAGCAGCACCGCCGAAAGCACGCAGCTCTCGCCTCTCAAATATCTCTCAGCTATTCTCTTTCCGCCCCCGCCGACCTCCCTCCCTGCACCTCGATAACGCCCGACAAGAGTTCCTCTCGCGCGCGGACCGTGGCGAGCTCGACCGGATGTTAGCGGCCTACGAGCTCGCACTCACCTCGGCCCGGTCGACATCGGTGTCCGGGTACACTGCCAGGGACGGTGGCGAGCTGTTGCTGAGCCGGGAGGATCTGATCGTGGGCATGCGGGCGCTGGCGAAGGCCAGGGATACGGAAAGCGCGGTAGAGGTGTTGTTGAGGATGGTGGAAGATGCACAGGAGGTTTTCGGGTATGAGATGGGGAAAGAGGAGTGGACGGCAGTGGTCGTTGGGCTGTTCCGCGCCGGTCGGGACGGTGAAGCGATGGAGAAGATCCGGGAGGTGAGGGCCCAGGGCGGGGAGGTGGATTTGTCGGAGGTTTTGAGTGTGGTGACCAGAGAGGCGTATGGCCATACCAAGGAGGTCTGGAAGATGATCAGCGGTGGTCATGGACCGACGGACGCGGACTGGAAACAATTGTTCGACTATCTGCGGCGGGGGGCAAAGAAGCGGATGGCGCGGGCGCAGCAGGAGATCGAGATTGTGGCGCGAAGAGCGGTCGAGGGGGATCATCCGTATGGCCCTCTGGGCCACACTGCCCGTCTACGGGCCTTGCTCGCGGCAGGAGACACCGAGACCGTCACGAGGGAAAAGCGATCGACGGCCACGGACGACGGCACAGCGGTCACCCCCCTCAAGGCTGTCTTGAAGAGTCGCGACGAGTGGCTCCTCGAGCTCGAGTATGCGCATCATGTCGGCGAGCAACGGACGCTCATGGAGGTGTGCAAGGAGATGACGGACACCGAGTATGAAGTGCCCCAGAAGGCATTGCGGTGGCTCGTGCTGGAGCGGCTACGTGATGGAGCGGGCTTGGAAGAGGCGGTCTCGTACGTCGAGACGGAGCTGGCTTGCGCTATCGGTCCGAAAGCGTTCTCGAAGATAATGAAGGATCGATATGAGCTGCTTGACCGGACACTCTCGCCCTCGCAACGATTGCGTCAGATCGAGCAGTGGAACGTGGAGGTTTACCGCCTAACACGGAGACGGGGCGTCGAGATCGATTGGAACATTGCCGAAGCCGTCATCGGGGCTACTGCCAATGCATCGTCGGAAGCGCTCGACGTCTGCTTCGAGATCTTCGCAGATGCTCTCCGGAACGACGATGCCATCGCAACTCGGAAACGGGAGAGACAACTGACGAAGGTCTTGCGATACCTGACGAGCGCGTGCGCGGAGAGTGACCCACCTAGATCGACGGCCGCCCGGGACCTGCTCGAACAGGCAGCGGCAATGGGCATCGACAAAGCGGTCGCGCAACCGGAACTCGTCAAGCTGATCGAGGGTGCGCCGGATCACGATGTAGCATACGAGATCTATGCCTACTACCATCGAGTCAACGCCGTCGACGAGGAGCTGTTCAACCGGATCGTCAATGCCTTTATCGGCCTCTCGCCAAAGGGCTCGGACTTTGTCCTCCCTCCGGCGGACCTTTTGCTCGAAATCGTCAAGAATATGAAGATGACGGACATCGAGCCCGGAGCGCACGTCTTTACAACCCTCGTGACGCGATATGGATGGCTCGCCAGCCAGAAAAGGGGCGTGCCATACGACGTTTACTCTCGCCGGCTCGTCGCGCTGCAGACGGCCGTGAGCGACATCCACAACCGAATCAAGCTCGACTCAGGGATCACCGTCGACGTCCCGCTGCTCAACGCGCTACTAGATGCGTACAACCGGATTGGGCAGCCCGATATCGCATTAACAATATGGAACGACCTGGTGGATCGGCGGTCGCGTACCGATCCGGCCGTGGCGAAAAGCCAGTACCCCACCTCTGTCTCGCTTGCGATGGACCTGTGCAGCCACCATGGGATGGAAGCGCGTCTGAGGCGGATATGGGCCTGGGCCCGACGACATGGTTTCGCAGAGACGCCGAAGACGTGGAACGGGTACGTGGAGGCGCTGTGCAGATTGGGGCATTACGAGGAAGCGACCGACGTGGCTGTGCGGCAGATGAAGGGTCGGGTGGATGGCGCGCCGGCGCCGGTGGTGGAGACGGTGAAGATCTTGTTGAAGTTTGGGTGGAAGGCGGGCCCGGCACGGAAAGCGATTGTCGATGCCGTCAAGAGCGAGTTGCCGGACTTGTGGGATAGAGTCAAACACACGGTAGCGAGCAAGGAAGAGCGAGAGCGGTGAGGCGTGAATGCCGGGCCTCGGGCTGCAGCCCGGTCTTGCAGGCGCGTCAAAGTGGGCGCATGTGGGGCTCTGCAGCGCATCTGGACGACGAGATCGTGGTGTACTGGATAGAGAACGGGCATAGTTGTAGCATCTTAGCATCATCATGCATGTAGCGCCATCTAGCATTTGATCAACACGAATGCGCGATTCGGCTCAGACGACGAGCGAGTAGCCGGCGAGACCCGACCCATCTCGGATCCTCATCTCATCTTTCACCCATCCCCCCCTGTATTGTCTTGTCCCGACTCCCACTCCATCCCGCCTGCCTTCTTTTGCGTACCCCCAGCAGGCCACCATGGGTAAGAAAGCAAGCATCAAGTACCGCTCCCTCCGCTCGAACCTCATTCACCTTCCTCTATCGCTATACGCCCAGCTCGCGCAGTCGCAAACGGTCAGTCCGCGTCGTGATCCCTCTTGCAAGTGGTGCCATGAGCTGTCGCTGACGCACAGCGACCACAAGGAATAATCCTGCACATCTCGCCTCTTATCGCCGGGTCGTCTAGCTCCAAGGCATCAGAGGCGTACCTGGGATGGAGCGGTCTCGCGGCGTCGTCGTCGTTGGGTCTGAGCGGAGTGGGCGCCGGGGATAAAGGGGTGCTGGAGACGTTGGAGGTGGATCCGGAGGTCGCGGGCGGGCTTGGGCTGCCGGAAGGGACGATAGTGAGTGGATTACTCTGCCTGACGAGCCGCTGGCGGAGGGCAGGGAGCGATGCTGGAAGCTGGATGGGCGGCCTGCTGATAACAGGTGGAAATTTCGATCATACACAACCCCACGCGTGCGCGGTCAGTGTCCGTCACGCCTTTGACATCGGACGATTGGGAGATCCTGGTGAGCTACCGAGGACGTGGTGGGCATGAGCTAACGGCAGGAACAAAACGCGTCGTTTCTGGAAGAGAACCTGCTGTCCCAGCTCCGAGCAGCGCGGAAGGGCCAGGAGATAGATGTCTGGGTACGGGGCCGCACAAAGATTCGCATACGCGTGGGTGAGTAGCAGTGACTCACGTCGGGGGTGTGAGGTGCGACGTGTGTGTAGCTCATGCGCAGACGACACCGACCCAGGAACGTCCACCGCGGTGCTGCTCATTCCGGATACCGAGGTGTACGTCGCGCCCCGCCCGAGGGGCATGAAGCCGAAGGCACCGGAGAGCCAGGTCATTCAGCCCGCTTCCTCTTTTGTCGATGGTAAAGGCAAGGAGAAAGCAACGGGTACGGGCTCGAGCGGGCCGAGCAAAGGGTTCAAGGCAAGACTTGTACCTGGACGAGTGGCCTCTGCGTGGGGCTCACCGGACTCGCCGGGGAAAGACGGCAAGGTCGTGTATTGCTCGAGGGAGACGCTCAGCAGGGCCAGACGCAAGTTTGGCGCAGATGGAGATGTCCTCGTCAGTCTCGAGCGGATGAGGCGAAAGGAGGATGAGGATACGACGGAGAAGACGCAGGAGGCAGCAGCTACGGAAGGCGCGGAGGGTGTGGAGAAGCGCGAGGATAAGCTTGAGTGCTGGCTCGTGGCCTGGGAGGAAGTGCCCGATGGGCATGTAGTCCTTGCAGGCAAGGCAGATGAAGGTTGGGAGGGATGGCAAGTTGTCCGGTGAGTTTGCGAGCCTCCATCCCGTGCAAGCATGCTGACGTGCAGTATCAGGCCAGTCGTCGGGGGAAAGCGGGCCAAGACCAAGAACGACAGAGCAGACCAGTTTTTGTGAGCTGACGCGGTCAAGATGTCGACCCAGGAACTGACGATAGACCTGAACGTGCCAGGTCAGTGCCCTTGGCCGGCATTGACAAGCTTGTCGAGGGTTCCTTGTCGTATCTACGGAGAATGGCGGTCTCTGATCGACCTCGTCCACTACTCCTAACCGGAGCGAAAGGGTCCGGCAAGACGAGCATAGCGAGGCTGATCGGCGAAGCAGCGGAGAACGATCGAGACCTTCTGACAGGTGAGCTCGCGGCCTTTTTCGGGAATCTCAGCTGACGGTGCAGAGGTGATGTACGACGATGTCGGGCGGATAGAAACAGAAGGGCGGATAACGACTATCAAAGACAAGATGACATCTTGGACGGAAAAAGCGGGGAAAAAGAGCCCCTGTGTGATCATCCTTGACGGGTTGGACATGCTCCTGCCGCCTGAGAACGAGGTGGGTCGGCTCGCTCTTGACGTTCATCTAGCTGACGTGTAGCTCACACCGTCATCGAACACTGCTGCTCTGGCGAATCACTTCTGCGACCTATTTGATCCGGCATCACTGCCGCCGGGAGTGCTGGTTCTCGTCACTAGTATCAGCTCGCAAGGACTGCATCCGCTTTTGAATCAGAAGCATGTCTTTGGCGAGACAGTCAAGATACCGCCCGCGAGCAAAGAGATCCGGCGCGAGGTGGGTTGTGGTGTCTACGGCGTAAGAATCCGCACTGATGCCAGATCTTGGAAGCACTTGTCAAGGCTCAACAGGTGGATCATCATGGCATGAATCTACTCGCCAATGGAGACAAGCCGCAAGAGATGGACTATGTCACCCTTGCGAGTATGACAGAGGGATACACCGCAGCCGACCTCAAGGACCTCGTGGGAAGTGCGCTGCAACAGGCTATCATCCGCTGCGCTCAGTCGGATGAGAAGGTGTGTTGGCGAGTTGGAAGTTGAACTGTAGCTGACTGTAGATCGAGATCACCTTGGGCGACTTCTCCGCGGCGCAGGCGGCTTTCACACCTCTCAGCCTCCGAGGAGTCAGCTTGCAGAAATCGGACGTAAAGTGGGCCGATATTGGCGGTGAGCTGGCGTCCGTTTCGACCTTGCGGTACTGAGCTCACGACCAGGCCTTCACGAGCCTCGCCGCGTGTTGCGCGAGACGCTAGAATGGCCGACGAGATATGCCCAGATCTTTGCCAACTGCCCATTACGCCTCCGGTCGGGGTGAGCGTTCATACAGTCAACTGAAACTTGGGCTGACGGCAGCTTGCTTTTGTACGGCTATCCGGGGTGCGGAAAGACGATGCTCGCGTCGGCAGTTGCCAAAGAATGCGGTCTCAACTTCATCTCGGTGAAAGGACCGGAGATCCTGAACAAGTATATCGGAGCGAGCGAAAAGTCTGTGCGGGACCTGTTCGAGCGGGCTAGTGCGGCAAAGCCTTGTATCCTGTTCTTTGACGAGTTCGACTCCATTGCCCCGAAAAGGTTAGCTTGCATTTTCATGCAGACATTTGAGCTGACGTGTAGAGGACATGACTCGACGGGGGTGACTGACCGAGTGGTCAATCAGCTTCTGACGGAAATGGACGGTGCGCAGGGCCTTGAGGGTGTGTATGTCCTGGCGGCGACAAGGTGAGCTGTGGCATCTGATGTATTCCTTAAAGCTCACTACAGCCGACCGGACCTGATTGATTCTGCTCTGCTCCGACCAGGACGTCTTGACAAATCGCTGCTATGCGACATGCCCTCGCAACAAGACCGCTTAGAGGTGCGTGCAATAGGCCTGAGGAGTGCTGTGGACTGATGACAGATCCTCCGCGCTGTATCTGCCAAACTCACCCTTGACCCGTCTATCGATATGGAATACATTGCTTCGGAAACAGAGGGACTGTCCGGAGCAGACTTGCAGGCGGTGGTGTACAATGCTCACCTCGAAGTCATCCAAGCGTCCATTGCCGACATTGGAGAGGAGGAGACGCCGAGCAAGGGCAAAGGCAAAGGCAAGGGCAAGGAAGTGGATGGGAAGGGTAAAAGCAAAGGCAAAAGCAATACAGAAGAGAAGACGCCGAAGGCCGAGAAGAAGAGGATGTGGAAGCAGATAGCCCCGGAAGGTGGACACGAAGTGCCTGGTCTCGCAGCGAGGGTGAGCCTGTTTGGACCGGCGGTAGCCATCAGCTGATGCGCCAGCTGGATGCCATACTGGCCGAGACGTCGGCTGGGCAGAAGGAGAGGAAAGAAATGAGCAAGCCTCTCACGGTGAGCTAGAGCGTCGATTTCGGCCACAGAAGCTCACGCTAGCCCGTCATTGAGCAGAAGCACCTCCTAAAGTCGTTGAGCAGCACGCGCCCCTCGGTAGCTCCGGCCGATTATGCCCGTCTGAAGCGGATGTGAGTATCACAGCGGAGCCAAATACGCTCGATATCTACGATCATGCCCTGAACGACAACTCGAGGCTGACGAGCAGATATCAGTCATTCGTCTCGGACCGGGATGGGACCATGGCGGATGGCGATCTAGGCCGAGAGACAGGCACGCGAGCGTCCTTGATGTGAGCTGGCGCTTGGATGTGGAAGGATATGAATATTAGCATCGCACAATGGCGATGCTGGCATGCATGCACTTCACATCCCCTTCTCGTCATGTATTCTGCGACCATAGAACTTCCATTCGCAAGATCGGTGATTGATGCCGGTGCAATAGTTCAGGGCAGAGGACCGGGAAGGGAGGTGTCCGAGATAACCGGAACCACCCAGTCAGCCCCAGTTTGCTCCTCCTTGCATCGAGAACGGGCGTACCTTGTTGACGGCGTCCTTTCACCTTGTGGAGAAGCAATCATGAACGTACAGACCCTCTTCGACGTCAAGGACAAGGTGAGCTCCCATGGCTCCGGGTCATGCACTAGTTGGCTGACGAGAGGTTGTGCTGGTCACTGGCGGTGGCCGCGGCGTGGGCGAGATGGTCCGTCGATCGTGCGCCCGTTTACCCCTGTCTCATCTAACACCAGATTGCCGCGGGCTACGTCGCGAACGGTGCCAAGGTGAGCTGTTTCCAAGAAGCCGTGTCTAGCCCTCTGACGGTCAGGTGTACATATCGAGCCGGACCGCTCAGGCATGCGAAGAGACTGCGAAGCGGTTGACGGAGTCGGGTCCGGGGCAATGTTTTGCCATACCCGCCGATTTGAGCAAGCTCGACGAGTGCGTGAGATTAACCGAGGAGCTGCAGAAGCGGGAGACAGGTGAGTTGCCGTCAAATACATCAGCAAGACCGGGACGAGACGCACACTAACGCGTAGTGCTGCATATTCTGGTGAGCGAGAGCACAGAGCTTGCTGCCATGCGGGCGACGCTTTACCTTCGCGTGAGGGTTCCCAGCGTAGCATCTGACAGCAGGTGAACAACTCGGGCGTGACATGGGGTGACACCTTTGCGACGTACCCCGATTCTGCGTTTACAAAGCTGTTGACACTCAATGTGCAGCGGGTGTTTACCCTTACGCAGAAGTTGGTGCCGATGCTGGAG
>Ga0308169_10004456_pt1 | contig 13106 bp, 16 predicted proteins | sample PhyBR1_2_FD_202139 | JGI IMG/M metagenome (GOLD analysis project Ga0308169, IMG submission 202139) | Phyllosphere microbial communities from UC Gill Tract Community Farm, Albany, California, United States - DLSLSB.R1 | ecosystem: Host-associated > Plants > Phyllosphere > Unclassified | place...
TGCGCAGTGACAGCGAGCGATACCGCCGCAGCGAGGCAGCGGGACGAACGTATCCTGCGCGAGAACGGATGGGACGTGCAGGTAAGTGCCCACTCTACCGTCACGCGACACTTCCTCTGACCCCCAGCGAGCCGTTGAGCAGATCTTCTCCGGTGCAGCTAGCTCTACCAGCCCTGCGCCCCAACCGACGAGCTCTGGCCCGTCGAGGTCGTCGTCGATGCTAGAGTCGGACCCGATGCTGAACCCGCCGCCGCCTGGTAGTCGCCGACTATCGGGTCCTGTGGGACGGCGGCCTTCAGGGGCAGGAACATCCGGCGTCGGGCTTTGGGGATTCATCAGCCTGCCTATCCGCCTTGCCCTCAGCATCATCACCAGTACATGGTACTTCATCGGTGAGCCCAGTGTTCTATCTTGTGGCCGCGCTGACTCTAGTCCGAACATTTATCCCTTTGTCCATCTTGCCCCGTCTACCGCAATTTCTCCTGCCTCCGAACGGTCCCACATCCCGCCAGAGACAGTCGAACCCCACTGCCGCAGCGCTCTCGTTCGTTCGGGATCTGGAGACGTTCACCGGCTGTTCGGCCGCGACCAACTCGCTCCCCGAATTCTACATCGGCCCGTACCGCGAGTTCATGCTCAATGTGCGCAAGGAGGGCAAGGTCGGGATGGTAGTGGTCGTGTGCGGGGAGCACGAAGATGACGAGGAGTTCAAGCGGGATGTGCTGTGTGACTCGGAGCTGGTCAGGACGTTGAAGGAGAAGGATATCATGGTGTGGGGAGCGGACGTCCGGTCTCGCGAGGGCTACCAGGGTGAGCCACGACCTGCGACCTGGCAGATACGACTGCTGACGGACAGTCGCTCAGACACTGCTGCATACGACATACCCTAGCATCACCTTTGTGTCCCTCCTTCCTGCTGCGCCCAACTCCAACTCGACCTCGGGGGCGAAGCTCTCTGTCCTCACCTCCATCGCCGGCCGCCCATCCACCACAACCTCGGCATCAAGCATCATACAAACACTCACCACTTCGGTCCTGCCGCGCGCGATGCCTTACCTGAACCGCCTCAAGCGCGAACGACTGTCGCTCGAAGAGGCGAGACATCTGCGGGAAGAACAAGATCGTGCATTCAGAGCCGCCGAGAAAAAGGACCGGGAGAAAGCAGAAGCGGCTCGCCAAGCCGCCGAGCTCGAGCGGCTGAAGGCCGAGAGGGAGGCCAAGGAAGCGGCGGACAAGGAGAAGCGCATAGCGGACAGGAGGGCTTGGAGGCGTTACGCCCGGAAGCATCTTTTGCCGCCATCGAGCGGGCCCATACGGGTCGCGCTGCGCACGCCCCTCAATGCCGAAAGAAACGTGCGGAATTTCGAAGCCGGGCCGTCGACAACTGCGCTGTTCGTGTATGCCGAGACGTTGCTGATCCCGGCTGAGGACGATCCTGCGCGCGACCCGGACTCACCTCCCACGGGGTACCAGCCGGAGTTGGATTTTAGGATAGTCACTTCGTTCCCGCGCAAGGAGATCTCGCGCGTGGAAACTGGAGGGGAGGCAGTGTGGGAGACGGTCAAGGGCGCAGGAGGTGCTTTGTTTGCGGAGAAGATCGAGCGTGGCGATTGGGGCGAGGCTGAAGCTCGCGCGATCAATGGAGATGATAGCGAGGATGAAGTTGTCGAGTGAAGTGATGCATGTGTGTTGTCTTGTTCCACCACTGTGCTCGTGCCCCGTTCCGTTACACATCAATTCCCGATTGCATCTCTCTTCTCTCCTCTTCTCCGCTACTACCAAGGCGGATAAAAGGTTGCATCATGAGGCACGCCTACATCTGCAGGGCTCGAGCTACCTTGTCCCTTGCGGCGTCGCCCAAGTACCGCTGCACCGTCCCGGTTCTCCTCTCAACCTCCTCAGCTCCCACCTGACCCCACTGCTTAACCTCACCACTAACGTCTAGCGTGATGGACTCCCTCAAGACCAGCGGCGAAGCGCCCTGGACCAGTCCACCCAGCAATCCCTTCCTTACCTCCTCCTTACCCTCCTCCCTCCACAAATACGATCCCACATGCCACACCGCAATCTTGTACAGCGCCTCCTGCCAGCATTCAGAGCACGCACGTACCCCGCCAAGACATCCTGGTCTTCCTCCGCCGGGAAGAAGTACGCCTCTAGACCCCCATTTTCCAGAAGCAGCTGATCGAGTCTGGTCCGGATGGAGCGGAGGGCTGTGGAGTGTTCCACCCAGAGAAGCTTGCGGAAATCAGTGGGATATGCCATCGCCTGTGGCGCGAGTACGAGCTGGGAGAATGACGGGTCGCCGTAGGATACAGCCTCGTATAGGGTGACAAAGTCCGAGTACCACGAGTAGAAGGGTACTTCGGGGCCCAGGAAGGGGGTCGAGGCGATCTCCATCGTGACCGGCGAAGGGACCGAGGAGCTCGTGTGCACCGGCTGAGTCGTGACCGTGGCGAGCAGGGCGGAGACATGCGCCGCGACAGCTTCGTCCCGGAAGATCTCGACGTGCACGCCGGCGGATTGGCTGTTATGCTCGAGCATAAACACTTTCATGAGGTTGAAGAGCAGCGATGAACGCGACAGCGGTTCGACGTCCAGAGCTTGTCGTGAAACCACAAGTGAAGCGCGTACAATGTCCACTTCCGAGGGAGTCCAATCGGGAGGGGCTTGCGCGAGAGCAGGCGACGAAGCCGATTCGAGGAGGATGTCCAACGGCGACCACGCCCAGTCAGCAGGGAGCGGCAGGCCAGGAGCTCTTTTCGTCTTCGCGTCGGGGAGTGCAGGTCGTCGTAGCGTAGTCGTGGCTTTCAGGTAAGTATGCGAAGGCCGAGTTGGGCCAACGACGAGCGCAGCACCGGGGAGGATCGTGTACTGCAGAAGAGGCCGGAGGATCTGCAATTTGTCAGGATGCTCGATCGACATGACTTCAACGGCGTTCGTGTCGACATGTCTAAGCAGCTGGTCGAGGAGGTCCAGGGCGTCGGGCTCGTCGCCTGTGTCAAACATGCGTAGCAGCGCCAAGGCGTTCTTGGACCAATCCACCCCGGTGAGGCTTCCATCTAGGCGGCCCGTACGTATCGCTTCGTACCGTAGACCCCGCGTTCTGACATCGCTTGACGAAATCCACTTTTGCAGCAAGGTTTGCTTTGTATCCGGACCGAGGATGTGCAAGCCGAGATTGGACTCGGCCAACGTGTTGTCAAGGCGGAGAACGGCTTCAACCGCTCGAGTCGTTGGCGAGTCGCCCGTCGTCCCGACACCGCGCGTGTCGAGCCATGCACCGACTGGTGACGTTTCGATCCCGCCAACGAGAGTTCTGATCTCGCCTTCTCCGCCACGCTCGCCGTTGATCTTCGCGCCAGTCACCCACGCACCGCAAAGCGCTAAAGCAGCGGCCAACTCTGTCTCCCGTCCCTTCTGCTTCGCTAGCGTTCCCAGAGCTGTTGTTGCCTCCTCGTCCCAGTCCATCGAGCTGACCTGGGCCCACGTCAAACCATGTTCCGGCGTAGTCTTGTGCGGATCGATTGCACATGTCGTCCAGACGGTCAAGCACCGGAAGTACTTCTCCACGATGAGCCTCGCCATCTCGCTCGGCTCGGACTTCATGCACTGCGCCTGGACCCATTCCCCAAGAGACCGCACGATGCCCGTCGACGAAGTGGCGTACGCAGCTGCAAGGCCGTATCGCCCAAGCGAAGCGAGAATAAGTAGCGCGTAGAAACACCTCTCGTCCGGCTCCCCGTTCGACCAGGTCTGCGGCAGGAGGAAACGGGACAGACGAGTGGGAATACCTGCTCCGACGACCACATCGGCACATGACCGAGATATTTCGATGGTGTCGACCAGTAGGCGCAAGGCCGCAATGGACGTGGGAGCGTCGTCGGCAGCGGTAAAGATCAGGCCGCCGACCCAGGCAGGAACATTTGGGCCGACCTGATCAGCGACTTCAGCCGTATGACACAGCGCCCGACACAATATTCTGATCAGCCGTACAATCGACATGTCAGGCAGAGTCGAATTCGGTCCGAGTAGGTCCTTTAACGTCGGCGCAAGCTCTTCGAAGGGGACTAATTCGAGGCCGGCGGGATCGGTATCAGGTCGGTATCGAGAACGCTCCCAGTCGTCTGTCCGCCACTGCCACGTCCTTCCACCTAGCGCGTCGTACAGAACATCCACGGCAGACCTGATCAGTCCAACCGAGCTGCCGGGTCGAAGCAGGATGTCCGCCGTCATCTCCACCGCTTTCTGTTTTGCGTTGGCGTTCTTGATCACGAGTGTGGTCTCATCGTCTAGCTCTCCAGCGTAGCCTTTGCCCAAGATCCGACCGAGCAGGCTGAGCATAGTAATCCTCTGAGAGGGCACCGTGGACCGGGACAGCCAGAGGATCTCGTCGATGGTATAGCCGGCCAGGTCGGGAGACGCGCCGTGATGATGGAGTCCTGCTGAAGTAGGCAGCGACGCCTTCGCCTCCTCGGACAAGACGTTGCCGGACAGATCGAAGCGTATGGCGGAGTCGGTTGCTGAGGATTCAGATGCTGATGGGCGCATCCACGCCAGCTTTGCCTCTTCTGGTGTCATGCCCTCCGATTTGGGCTTCCGAGCAGGCGCCTCCCTCGATTCACGGGCTGTAGTCTCGCTTGATACTGGCACTGCCGTCGCCCCTGAGACGTTGGGGCTGTGACCTGTCCATCAGCCAGTGACATCGAATAGAAGAACTCTGTGCGACTGACCTCCGGCGGCGGCCTGCGCTTTCTCCTTCTCTCGTTGCTCCTTCCGTTTCCGCATGAGCCCCATCAGTCCACCCCCGAACCGCGCAAGCAGCTCATCCCGCTCCTGATTCCTCTCCTCTTCCGTCATGCTGTCCACCCGAGCGTTGTTCTCCTCTTCCATCTGCCGCCGCAGGTCATCCGACTGGGACAGGCGATCGTGAAACGGCTGAGCGAAGTCGAGGTGCGGAAACTGTTCTCCATCTCGCGTGGTGAGGCTGGGGCTCGGTTTCGATGAGCTAGCTGTAGCGGATGAGGAGGCTTGAGATGATTGAGCGAAGCGCGAGGGGCCGGCCTGGCCGGTCTGTGCGGCGCGACGGCGAGGAGCGGGGAAGCCATGTTTCTGAGAGGAAGGGGCGGGTGGTTTAGGAGGTGCTGGGGCAGCAGACGATGGGTCTCTTTCGACTATCTCCCGGACAATCATGCTTTCGGGGTTGGCTGTATAGCTTTGAGGAGGGTTCGAGTCCGAGTGAGTTCGGGAAGGCGGAGTGAAGATTCAGAATCAAGGTTGTGGACAGGTCATGATGGACATTTGTAAACTGGTCAACCTCCACCTCGCCGTTGCCCCGCTCAAGCTGGCCCAACCGTGTGAGCCATCTCGCATCGCCGCACGACATGTAGCTGCCCCGACGTGTCCGTTAACCAAGGAAATGCAGCCCACAGATGGTTGATGACAAAGATGCATCGCGATGTACATACAAATATCGACAAGACTGATTAGTCCCTTGTCCAGTGGAAGCAAAAAACGAACAGAGACATGCCCAGTCAAGACGCCATATATGATTGATCTTCGCTTTGTGCTGAAACAGCAAAAACCTCATCACCAATATGGAAGGGACAAAAGGTCCTTCTTACTGGGTGAGGGACTGAAAGCGGGTGTGTTTGGGAGGTTTTAGGGAACGAGGGATTGTGAGGGGGATGACCAAGGTCTCGAGATTCCGGAACCGTGAGCAGGACGACCACTGACTGCAGCAGCGAACGGTTACATCTGGCGATCAGTTCTCGCTCCCTGGCAGATCAGAGAAGTAGAAGAAGCCGAGTTGTAAGGTCAGATAGTGCGAGTTGTACGCTTTCGACCTCGGCCCATCTCCGAAGAGACGGGCACTGATGAAGCCGTCGTCCTGACGTGCAAATGTCGAAGCAAGTTTCGTCCGGGGAGGTGGTCGAGAGGATTATACGCATCCGAGCGAGGACTCACCTTGATCTACATCTACACGACCATTCACATGGACAGAGTTGAAAGGCAACTGGGATCCCTCTGCGCCGAAATTTGGCTGCCGGCTCGAACTGGAGTCGTCTCTATTTGCGTGACCCACATATTTGACCTCCACTCGCGCGCCCCGATTTCATGATCCACCTCGCGTCTTGAGACGAGCGATCAACAACAATGAGCAACAAAGACCCAGCTACGATCAAGACTCGGCACTATGCCGCCTTGGCGGCCTCGTTACGCCAGCTCAACACCAACCTCGCTCAGTCCGAAGGCGACTACCAACGTTTGGCGGAACGGTTGCAGGCGATGCAACGGCTTGGAGCCTATCATGCCGCTCAGTACGGCGCTTCGGTCCAGGCCATACCGTTTCAGCTGACGGCAGATTCATGGCCGTGTCACGTATGCTCGATGTCGAGCTGGCCGAGGGTCAGCAGCAAATGCAGGAAGAGGCAGGGGGGTCGCAGGGCGAATGAGCTGCCGGCCATACAGACCTGTATCGTGGATTTACGGACATCTGGTTGTACATTATGACGACCTTTCATGCACGAATATATGGCCCCACCAGCTTGTTCTGTCCGGAGCGAGGGAAGGACTTTGTGGAGTCGGGGCGCAACGCGTCCGGTATGCCCACGTCTTCTCGGTCAGCCTTTTATGATCGGGATTGGCGCTCTCGGTATGAGATGCGGGTCAGAGCGGAGAGAGGGGGAGGGGCAGGCGGTGACCTGCGCCCAGCTAGACCCATCGACTCTCCCCTTACCATCCGTCTCCCCCTTTGCGTTCCTTCACCCATCCCGAGGCACTCATGCGGGACGCCTGTAGGGGCCAAAGCGAGTGTTCGTTGGTCACGTGCTTCATGCAATGTATGTGAGTCCGATTGACTATGATACCGCCACTGGCTCAGACCCCTACGCCCTCCGCCTCCTTACACCTTGAGCGTGCTCATGTCCGGCACATCGTCCTTCGCGAGCAATTGGGTGACCTTACCAATGGCGACAGTCTTGCCCTCATCACGAAGACTGAATCGACCCATCATCTTGTAGTCCTTGAACCGTTCGATACAGATCGGAGCGGCGGTCTCGAGGATACAGCTGACGAGCATGCCCTGTTTGGCGAACTGGGGAGCCTTCTTCGATCTTCGCCTGCGTCCGTCAGCACCCATGCCACAAGCTGCTTCTCGACCAGACTGACCGAGTGCGTTTCTCATAAAATGCCAGCAGCGTCTGCTGTCAGCTTCTGTCGGAGATTCTGTATAGGAACATACCGTCAGAGTCACCTCCTCGGACGCGGTGTGGACGTGAAGCACCGCCTGGTAACCTGGATATCAGCGTTGAGCGTCGCAAGACGGGGCTCCACCGACCATTCGCGATGATGTTCTTGGCGTCAATGACACTGAGATCTGCTCGGAATCGAGTGGCCACCTTGACCGGAGCGACGGTCGAGGTCAAGACGAATCCTGCCTGTCAGCCAAATCCCTCGGCAAATCTCACCGCCAGGGTGCCCCAACTAACCAGGTTGGATGTCTTCGTCATTGATACCTCTCAGACGCAGTCGGACATTGTCTCCAGCGAACGCTTGCTCCATCTCGTCCGCTTGCTCCGTGTAGATACCCGCAATTTCGACGTCCATCTTGTTCGGCATGAGCAGTAGCTTGTCTCCCTTCTTCACCCGGCCGGACTCTGCCATGAGCTTGTGACCAGCGGGACGATTACACGAGGCAGCTCACCGACTTTGCCCATACAGCATGTACCCAGCTCGTTGTACTTTTCCGAAACGGGCAGCATGAACGGCGCGTCGATGTTACGGTCAAGCACCTCGAAGTTGTCAAGGAACTGCAAGAGTGACGGGCCTCTGGATGTCAGTCTCGCAAACCCCTGGCAAGAACAGGCCGGGGGATGGAAAGGGGAAGTAATGGGAGAACGAAGGCAGGGAAAAGGAAATGGATCAAGACATCACGCACTCGTACCACGGAGCCTTCTTGCCGATAGGGTCTTTCATGTTCTCACCCATCTGCGCCGACACGGGAATGAACGTGAGGTCCGTCTTCGGGTTGAATCCGAGCGCCTTCAGGAACGGCGTGATCTTGCCCTTGATCTCCTCGAATCGCGCCTGGTCCCATTGGACAGTCGTGTCGTCCATTTTGTTCACAACCAACACGAGCTTGTTGATACCGTTGTTCTTGATCAGAACAGCGTGCTCTCGCGTTTGACCCTCTCGCTCGAAACCAGTTTCGAACTCTCCCTTTCGTGCGGACAAGACCTACCATTAGGATTCAATAGAGCGAGCAAAAGTGACACTTGCCAGCATCGCAACATCTGCTTGCGCAGCACCCGTGATCATGCTCGGCACATACGTCTTGTGCCCCGGTGCGTCCAAGATGGTGTAACGTCGCTTCTCGGTCTCGAAAGCAGCCCTGAGAGTCAATTTGGAAACATCGAGAGCCGCCATGAGCTTTGACCCACCTTCCCACCTCCACGGTCTTACCCTGTGCCCGTTCCTCCTTGCCGGAGTCGAGGGCGAAGGACAGATACCAACTGTCCTTTCCGAGCGCCTTGGCCTCCTGCTCGTACTTCTCCATCGTTCGCTTATCAATCGCTCCGGAGAGATGCAACAGTTGTCCACCCATAGTCGACTTTCCAGCGTCAACGTGTCCGGCGAACATGATGTTCAGGTGCGTCTTGATGTTCGCGTTGGTCGCATCGTCCGCGTACAAGTCCTTCATCACATCTTCTGAAGCAAGGGCCTGCTGCTCCTTGAAGACTGCCTCTGCGTCGGTCTTGGCGGACACTCGGGAGAAGTTGGTAGGAGTCGAGGTTCCGGAAGCCTTGATGACCTTGACCTGGGCATCGGTATCTGGCGCGACGGCATCCGGAGCCGGGGACGGGGCGGACTCGAGCTTTGTCGACGGCACATCAACCTTCTTCGCAGCAGCCGGAGCCGGCACGGTCTCCTTTGGCTCCGCGACAGGCTTCGACTCCTCCTTGGCCTCCTTCGGCTCCGGCTTCTCCTCCTTCGCGGCCGGCTTCGATCCTCCAATCGAGAGTGATGGCGCGGCTTTGGCAGCTCCTCCACCTCCGATCGACAACGACGGGGCAGCCTTCGTCGCTCCACCTCCGATCGACAGCGACGGGGCAGCCTTGGGAGCTCCACCTCCGATCGACAACGAAGGAGCCGCTTTGGGCGCACCACCTCCGATGTTCAACGACGCAGCGGGCTTCGGGGCGCCTCCACCGATGCTGAGCGACGCGGGCGCTTTGGGTTCTGACGAGGCGTCGGATCGGAGCTGAGGCGGCTGGAATCCCTGCACCGAGCGAGGCGTCTGCGTTTGGCCGGGGACGAATACCTGTCGCTGGCCCGGGACGAACGCTCGCTGCTGCGTGGGTGGCTGTTGCGGCTGAGTCGGAGGCGCGTATTGCTGCTGGTATCCCTGCTGACCACCGTACGGATACTGCTGCTGGCCAGGGTACCCTCCATATCCTCCTTGCGGGTATCCACCGTACTGCTGCTGGGCGTACGGGTCGTAGGCGCCCTGCTGAGGGTAACCTTGCTGTTGTTGTTGTTGTTGCTGCTGCTGAGCTCGGGGCACGAAGCCCTGCGATTGGCCCGGTCGGAACTCGAACGCGCCGGGGTTGAAGCCTCCAGGAGGGGGTGGGCCAGACATGATGTGTGTATCAAGCTCTTTGTGATGATCAGACTGAATGACTTGCACCGCGTTGAGCCTGGTCACTGCTTTTTCAACGACGCATGACGGAGTGGGAGTGGCAAAATGATCATTGGGAGATGCGGCTTATCACCCCGCCACGTCATGCTTCAACCCACCTGCCGGCACCGAGATTTCGAGCAGTCAAGTCACAGGCATGGAATGGTTGACTCTTCTCGGACCCGGTACATGCTCTCGATTCGTCTGATCAACACAAGGTTCACACATAGAGCAATGTCGTCTGTCTCCGAGTTCGTCGCTGCCGCTCTCAAGGCCGAGCCCTCGCTTGCCGGACAGGAATCGGCCGATCAGGCCGCCATCAAGAAGGTCGACGCTGAGACCGAGGGTCTTTCGAAGGACCTCGCTGTGGGTGCGACAAGCGAAGACTGGTTCTTGCGTCTGACTTGCAGGCCCTCGACAAGAGGCTCGCGCCCATCACCTACCTCCACTCGAACGTCCCCTCCACCGCAGACGTCAGCTTGTACTGCCACCTGCACCCCTCCATCGTGAGTCAACCCCGTTGGACCCAGACCGAGCTGACAACAGGCCGCCGCGCCCGCGACGCAACACCCGTCCCAACCCTCCGTCCTCCGGTACTTCCTGCATGTGCAAGATCTGCCGCCGGTCAAGTCGGCGCAGTCGTCTTTGCCCAACTCTTTCCCGCCCCTCGACATCGACATCAACTCGCTTCCCCCTCCGCCGCGGCAGGTCATTGCGCCCGTGAAGAAGGAGAAGAAGCCGAAGGCAGCTGCGGCTGGAGCGGCCGAGGCTGTGAAGGGGCAGGGCGAGGGTGTCATCGCGGCCGTGACTGCGGGTGCATCGGCTGCTGCCGCTGCCGTTGGTGATGCCGCCGCGGCCGTGAAGGAGGCCGTCGTTGGAGGTGGAGAGAAGGTCGAGAAGAAGGCCAAGAAGGAGAAGAAGGAGAAGCCGGCCAAGGCGCCGCAAGTGAAGGAGGAGCCCGCCGCGCCTGCGCCATCAATGATTGACCTCCGAGCCGGAAAGGTCCTGGATGGTGTGTAGCTGCCTTGCTCATTCGCCGTGAGTGCTGACCCAAAGTCAAGCGACACCCGGACGCCGACTCGCTGTATGTCGAGCAGATCGACGTCGGGGAGGCGGAGCCCCGAACAGTCTGCTCGGGACTGGTCAAGTACATGAAGGAGGAGGACATCCTTGGCAAGACAATCATCGTTGTTTGCAACTTGAAGCCCGTCACAATGCGCGGAGTCAAGTCGTACGCGATGTTGCTCTGTGCTTCCGCCAAGGACGGCAAGGACGAGGGAGGCATCGAGTTCGTCCTGCCGCCGCCGGGCACCCAACCAGGAGAGAGGATCTACTTTGAAGGAGAGAAGTTCGAGAGTGAGTCTTCATGCTCGGCGCGCAGCCTATCAGGGGGGCCTTTGAGCTCGGACGGCGAAGGTCAAAACACCCTGTATCGTGCTGACCCGCAGAGGCCACGCCCGAGGCGCAGCTGAACCCGAAGAAGAAGGTCTGGGAGACGGTCCAACCAGGTTTCACCACCCTCGACACGCTCGAGGCCGCTTGGATCGACCCCGAGACCAAGTCGACGCATCTGATCAGGACAAAGGATGGTGTTTGCAAGTCGCAGACTCTTGTCGGTGCCAGCTTGTCATAGACGCAGCATGCTATGCATCGCATACACCTTCGCATACACGGCATCGGTTGGGTGCTCGCCCGACCCGACGCCGTACTGTCTGTCTCGATGTGCCTAGAATCGGCAGTGTACAAGAGCATCGGGGAAGGCGTGATATTTCCTCTCCCCCCTTCTCCCCGTAATTTCTCGTCCCTTTCCCTCTCATTCGATGCCCTTCCGCTCTGCCTCCGACTACACTCTCCCTGTGCCTCTAACGAAACGAGGGGAAGGCGAGAGGGGCCCATCTCTGCGGAGCGAGATCTCCCACACCCTTGCTCCCATCTGCCTATCGTCCGGGAAGACCACCGGAGTCTGGACTCACAGCACGCATGCATGCATGCGACATGCGACGCCGCCCATCATGGAAGCGTCAACTCGTAAACAGATCGAATCAGATATAACTCTACAAACACGGCTTCCTCTCATACGCCCGCTCAGAACTCGTCCGGCGCGACGAAGCGCACCCGCGTCGCATTCGCCGTCCTCATCAACACGCCCATGTTCTCGTACTACCATCAGCTCTATCCCTTGCCGCTCCAAAGTCGTACTCACCTCCAGGACCGTATCCATCAACTGCGTCTCGGTGAATCCCTTCGCCAGCACCCGTGCCCTCACATCGTTCATCGCCATATCCTCCATCTCCTCGTCCTCGTCCTCGTCCTCGCTGCCGCGCCTCCTGCCCGCACCCGACGCCATATCCTTGATGATCCGGAAGATTTTGCTCGTGTCCGTCTGGTCCTCGCCCCCTCGCCCACCCTGGTGCTCGTACAGACTGCTCTTCGACACATCCATCAACCGCAGCGCCTCGTCCACGTCGCCCTGCGCGACCACATCGCCCATCCGCAGCCTCGCCAGCGCCTGCGAGAGTCGCAAGACCGCAAGCAGCGTCCGCGCCGAGACGTATGTGTAGTGCTTGTCGTCCGCCTCGTCCTCCTTTTGCTGCTTCCGCATTTGCACATAGCTCGACACGATGTACTCGGACATGGCGGGCGGGACGATCGGCCGCTTCTTCCTGCATTCGGCGATGTAATGCCGCATGAGCGTGGGGTCGACCGGCTCAAAGTCGAGCTCGGGGTGCGTGTTGTGCATGTGCACATAAGTGACGTGCTGGGCTAGACGCTCGTCGTCGTCGCGAGAGGGCGTATCGAGAATGAGGAACAAGACGTCGAATCGGGACAGCAGCGCCGCTGGGAGGTTGATGTTCTCCACCGGTGAGATTTTCGGGTTGTACCGTCCGTACAGCGGGTTGGCGGCTGCGAGGATGGACGTGCGAGCGTTGAGAGTCGTCGTGATTCCAGCTTTAGAGATCGAGATGGTCTGCTGCTCCATCACTTCGTGGATGGCCGTCCGGTCCGACTCGTCCATCTTGTCAAACTCGTCGATGCAGCAGATACCGTTGTCCGCGAGAACCAACGCTCCGCCCTCCAGCACCATCTCGTCGGTCACCGGGTCACGCATGACCGCAGCGGTAAGACCGACACCCGAGGATCCTCGTCCGGTCGTGTACACGCCTCGCGGCGCGACCTTGGTGATGTACTTGAGCAGCTGCGACTTGGCCACACCTGGGTCACCCATCAGGCACACGTTGATGTCACCCCTGATCTTCATGCCGTCGCCCACGCTCTTGCTCACACCCCCGATCAGCAGCAACAGCAGCGCCTTCTTCACATCCTCGTGGCCGTAAATCTCCGGTGCGATGGAGTTTGCCAGCCGGGAGTACAGGTTCGGGTCGTTGTCGAGTTCGCGGATTGCCTCCTGGATCTCGGGCGTGAGCTC
>Ga0308169_10004457_pt1 | contig 13105 bp, 16 predicted proteins | sample PhyBR1_2_FD_202139 | JGI IMG/M metagenome (GOLD analysis project Ga0308169, IMG submission 202139) | Phyllosphere microbial communities from UC Gill Tract Community Farm, Albany, California, United States - DLSLSB.R1 | ecosystem: Host-associated > Plants > Phyllosphere > Unclassified | place...
CCATCCTCCGTAGCTAAAAACGGGGACTCGCTACCTGTCAACTCGGATCGGAGCAGCGATCACTGAACCCCCACCAGCGGCCCGAGGCCACAGAGGTGGGGACTGGTCTTGCGACCGCCACAGCCAACGTCTCAACTCACCAGTCCAGTGTTACCGAGGTTTCGGTACTACCGTCAACGCCCGATCTTCCATGCCGTTTCACTCGGGCAGCTCACCAGCATCTTGGGGTTGGGGACGAATTCAGTGGTCATTTTGGTGATGTTGCTCAAAGCTCTTTTGGCGATGGGAGAACGTGTGAGTAGAGTATGGTACAGAATGATGGTCAAGATGGGGGGGGATGAAGGCTGCGATGCCAGCAACGCAAGTGTATGAAAGCCGATATTCACGGCCCGTCTCTCTCTCTCTTGGTGCAGCGTGGTGCGGGCTAGCATGTCGCACGATGACGCCTTTGAGTGGAGGTCAGGGTGGAGGTGTCTACCCGACCTCCACCTTCGGATATAGCCGAATGGGGTAATATCATATCTTCGGCGTGTTCATCAGGGCGTATCAATGTGCCGAAGTAGCCGTACGCAGACCTGGATTAGCCTGTCTTCACCCGAACGTCGAGGGATTTCGTGACCGGCCCGGTCTTGACCGTACCAAAATATCCTCTTGTCATCGGCTTCGGGTGAATGTGTACACACACGAGTTTCGGCGCAACGGTGGAGGTGTGCAACGTGCGAGGCAGTGCCCGTCCGCGCTCGCTCCGATGAGTCACTGAGCGAGGGTTACACACACTCCCCAGGCAAATCGAACACGCAAAACTCGCATACAGAGGCCATCTATGTCGAAGGATACCGGGAGTAGGCTAGAACAGGATGTCTTCGATCTTCTCCCCCAAAGTGCGATGTGTGGCCATCCTCTTTTCCTCTTCTTTTCGCGTCATCGACTCGATCTTGTCAAGATCCGACACGAGATCGACTTGATCGAGCGGGACCCAGAACCGCAAAGGCAATCGGCGGAAGATTCCCCAGTAGACCTTGTAGCCTGCAAGAATTGCCAAGAAGATGAAGATGGAGCCGTAGGCGAATACGAAGTCCGGACCATTGAAGGCACCAGGCAGGAAGACGTAATAGCCCTGGAAGAGGAAGACGAGCGGCGAGCAGACGAGCAGCGTATAGGCGGAGAATGGCTGGAGAGAGCCAAGCTGCGGCAAGTCGGATCGGCGTCCTTGCCTTGTCGAGGCGTAAAAGAACCGGAGGAAAGTGATGGCGATGCAGGTCCACGAGACAAGCTGCGCCGATGTGACGAGGTTGATCCACCAGTTGAGCACCTTGACGGTTCCCTGCGACAGAGACAGGTATGCCAGGCAGCCCATCGCCAGGGTGATCAGCACGCAAAGGTAGGGCACACCTTGCTTGTTGAGCCGGGCGAAGACCCGCGGTGCTTGGCCCTGTTGGGCCATACCATACAGTGATCGGCTGGCGGCGAAGACGAACGAATTTGTGGTGGAGAAGATGGATATGAGGATGACAGCGTTCACCAGCGACGGTAAGATCGGGATGCCCAGGCGGTTCATCGCTGCGGTTAGTCGTCGATTCTCGGTGCCAAAAACGAGAACAGCTCACAGATGATGTACGGACTCTTGGCCGCCCCGGGAGCTCCCGAGGCGATAGCGCCCAGTAAATTCGGGTCGTCCGCTGCGGAAACGATACCGACGCAGAGCGCTCCGCCAACGTAGAAGAATAGCAGCCGCCATATGGTGGTTTTGAACGCACGGGGCAGGATGCGCCTGGGGGCCATGACCTCTCCGCCTATCAGGGAGATATAATCCGGCCCGACGATCCTAGCATCAGCACGATCTCACGACGGCAGAATGCACTGGCACTCACGCAAAGGCTGCCCAGCAGACCGCATCGAATATGCCGCGGACGACATCTCTGAATCCGCTGGCTCCTCCAAACGGGCCAGGATCCTTCCAGAAGCGGAAGCCGTACCGATCGTTGAGAGGATTGCTGCTCGTGAGCCACAGCCGCAGTGGATCGTGCTACTCGACACACCCGCCACACATCGTGATCAGAGTGTAGAACATGAGACCGATGATCAAGAAGACTTTCGTGATGCTGATCCAGAACTCGGCTTCTCCGAACCATCGGACCGACCACAGGTTGATAGCTCCAAGGAGGACGAGGCCGACCGAGATGGCGACCGCCGAATTCAAGGTCTCTGTCCAGTACGAAATTATCACGTTCATGGCTGTGAACTCGAAGCAGATCAACGCCCATTGGGTAATGAGGTACTGTGCGGGTAAGCAACACATCAGGAGCTCGGACTCACATTCCAACCGAGCGCCATGCCGAATCCTCGATCGACGAACCTCGAGGCGAACGAGATGAAGCCTCCGTCAAGAGGCAACAGCGAGGTCATCTCGATAAGACAGTCTGACGCCGTCCAGACCACAAAGGTCCAGACGGATACCCCGATGAGGAGGCCGAGGGGTCCAGCTTTGGTCAAGGGTGATCCGATCGAGACAAACAGCGCGGCCCCGATGGACCCCGAGATGGCAATCAGCTGTACATGCCGCATGCGCAGACCCCTGGAATCAGCATGTCCCGACCATAAGCGGTGAGACACGTACCTGTGAGGGTCTTCGCCGCGAGCTGATAGCGCCTCGGGTTCGACGGCGTCAGAAGTCTGGGTCGGGAGGATCACCGGGACCGTGTCCGTCGTGACCAGATTTTTGTCATCCTCCAGCATGGCGAGATGGGCAAAGCGCGCCGATGCGTCCTTGAGATTCGAGAAGTAACAATCACAGACACAGCTGCTTATATGCACGTCATGGAACGGACGTGTGAATATGCCGAAAGCTGCTCTAACGCTGCTAACGCTGCGGCGCTTGAGAGATAAGGACTTGAACCGATCTGGGCGCAAGCGAACATGAAGCTGGTGACCAAGATGCGTTGGATGCTTGGCCACATACTTTCGCGCTAGCTGCAGAGCCTAAATCGTGTTTTGCAAACCAGCCGTCGCTTGCAGCAGAATCGTATTTGGAAATCTCGCCAAGTCATTGCAGATAGAGGTGCGAGTGGACGCAGAGTGCCCAAGGACGTCCCACTACACGCTTCTACTGTCCCTGCTTTTGACTGCTGATAATGGATTCCCACAGCAGAATTTGCGGACAGGGCGGAAAACGCTTCCGGGACGCGCTTGGCGAAGATTCGCACACACTCCATCTTCGTCGCGTTTAGTGCCTGTTTCTCCCATGTACATGTGTACATGGTACGGGGCTGCTGAGTGTTCGAAGGGCTGACTCCCGCGGCGCTTTCAAGCTTGACCCAGAGCTCGCTCACCCGATCTGGCGTCGCCGATATTCGTATGATCAAGTTCACATAGCCCTCCGAGAAATTCAGCTCCACGGGCGTCAATCTGAGCCTGACCTTTGTTCTCTGTGACGATGTGCATTTTCCAGAGACTTGATCATCGCATCAACTACAGATTCAACGAGAAACGGAGGTCTGCCGGCGAGGGTCACAGGTTCCGTGCAGATCACGTGTGGCATTCCGCTCCGGAACGAGGACTTGGCAGCCCCGATTGTACACTACATGCCCTGAAAATCAAGCTTTTGGAAAGAGCCTCGCTTGCAGAACGCTGGTAGCGCCTTATGCGCTGAGACCAGTCGTGACACTCACATGTGTTGTGTACAGGTGACGCCTCTTCCACTAAGCGCAGAGCGTTGCATCGTGCTTCGGCCAGCCCTCTCCCTCGCGACCGAAGTGGAAGGAACGGAGAACACCCTCGAGTCGACGAGCCCACTCCGTGCAAGCAAAGTGAGTCAGGGCCAAATTTGCGAGTGCCAGATTGTCAAAGAGAAGCCGGCGGCATCTCGTCCGCCTGCAGCAGGGAATATTGAGTTCCCAGCGTCTTCTGCAAGTCTGGCTCTACACAGTATCTTCATGGACCATTAATTTGCATGTTAAGTATGGACTGCGCGCTATCCTTGCATCACGATCGTCGCTCTCTCTCGATCCGGGCGTGGAAACTGTCTGTCCCGCTCTGCCCGAACGAGATGCGGTGGAGCGTTGCTCCGTCGACCTCTTCTCTCGACGAGGGCATGTCGCCATTACCTCCATTCTTGGCTCGAAGCCCTGCCGATGCGGGGCGTGTTTCGAGAACCAGCACGCTCACGTCGGCCACGAAGTCGCAGCGGATGAGTAATCCTTCTGAACGTTAGTCCCACGAATGACTCCAGTGGTCATGCGCTCAGCCAGCTTACCTTCGTCTTGTGCGACTTGCATCCCCGCAAGAGGGGCGAGCTTGTCCAGCATACCCAGCACAGCTACCTTTTTACCATCTAGATGCCACACCCTCGCCACCACCAGTAGCTCACATCCGCCTTTGTCGATTTCCAACTTCATTCCGCTCCAATCCCCAGTGACGATCTCGTATTTCGGTCGACTCGATAAGCCGACGCGCCAGAGAACGACCTCGTCGGAGTTTCCGGCGACAGTGATGGCGCTGCCCAAGGCCGCATCAAGCTCAGCCCTTGTGATGATGTCGACAGCCCGTCCCCCGCTTTCGGCTTTCCTAGGGTTCCAAGTGGCGATGAGCCCACCGTGAGCCTCCGCGATCGGCGAAACAGCGACCACAGCCGGTCCTTCTCCCTCGCCTTGTATGTTGTCCCAGAACCACCGTACGCTGGGTACAGTGGCCGGTATGGCTGTCTTGACACCTGCCAGCCTGCCGTGGTGGTCCCGCGCAGTGAGGCGGTCGAGAAGGGTCATATCGGATACCTCGCCCGGCGCGTCCGACACAAGCAAGGGCCCAGGACCGAGGGCACGTAAGAGAGCGTGATACAGCGGCCACCTGCTCTGCGGCGTTGTGGAGAACATGTCGAAATCGAGATCGAGGGCGAGGTGCCTCGTGAGGATGGAGGAGTAGACGTTCCAGCGGACGAAGTCGGAATGGTTGTCCGCGTACTTGAGGTTGAAGTCGTCCGAGTTGCTGGAGGTGAGCTTTGCTCTGTGAGCGGAGTACGGGCAAGGGGTGCCCGGGCACGCACCGGTAGACGAGTCTGCCGGGAGCACGCGCGAAGTCCAGGCCACCCGGACCGTTCAGCATCCGCTCGTTATGGCTCATGCACATGATGACCCGATTGAGGCTCCCCCAAGTCGCCTGCACAGCCGCCAACATTCCGGACCACATGGCGGCTTGAGCGTTTTCGGCCTCTTTGCCTATCAGGGCGTCGTAGGACGCTTGGTTGTCGATCTGAGCTCAGCCGGACGGACACAGTTGGACCGAAGGGTCAACTCACCTTCACGAAGCTGATACCAGCCTCCTTCAGCTCAGTCAGCCAGTCCCGCCAAAACCCTTCGGCCTTCTCTGGCGAAGGCAGCCAAGCAATAGACGGACCAGCCTTCATCTTCGTCACATCTCCGCGTGGCTGGTGACGCTCGGCTATACGGTGGGGTTTGCATTCGTATTTGTCCTTCAAGGCGCTGTTCGGGTCGATACCGTTCCAGTAGCCTTGAAGCGTCATCCAGACGCCGACTTCGCCCACTCCCTTGTCCTTCAGGGCTATGACGACCTCCGACAGTGAGGCGCCGAAGCCGTCCCAGGGTCCGAAAGAGTGGAGGTGCCTGCTCTGACCTCGATGGTCGGCGACGTCCTGCCAGCCGTCGTCTATGAGGAACGTCGAGGTCGGGTACGACGGCACAAGCGAGAGCAAGATGTCTTTGGTCGGTCGGGTTGCTGCGGGTGAGCACGCGATACGTTCGCTCAAGGGGGTCTCACCTCCTGCGCCGAGGCCTTCCCATGTACAGATGCCTATGCCATTCCAGAAGTCCGAGGTCGATGCCTTATCAAAGTGGGTGGAGCCGACCAGTCGCCTGGCCTCTGTCACGACACTTTCAACGATGCCGGCTTCATCCTTCGCTTCCGTAGACTGGGCACACATTACCCACACCCCCTGTTCTCCAGATGTGATACGTCGCGCATTCGCCGAGATACGACCATCTTGGACGATGAGATTGTTGTTGACTTCGAGGGTGGATATCGGGTAGACAGCGATTGTGGAGGACCAGTCGGGCGATTTCAACAGCAATAAGGACGAGGCCAGGTCCGGGTGATCTCGCAGCCTGGGATAAAGGGTGGGCTCGATCCAGGTTGGTCTGACCAGTGAGTTCAAACAGAGCGCGTCTCTTGCTACTTGGAGCTTTCTGCGAGACTCACTTGTTGCGCACCCACGAAAGGACCTTCCACTCTCCGAGATCACCGAAAACGTCCACCGGGAATGTCTTCACATCCCCGTGGGCGTCGAGCTTGACTTCCAGCACCCGGAATTGCATACTATCTGTCACAAAGGTCAAGGTAGGGGTTAAGCATAAGAGGATGAAGATGTACTGCATACATGTCGGCGTATGCCTAAATACATCACACAAGCGTCTTCGACCGTCCTTGCGGTACTGGTCGAGACGGACCTTTTTGTCTCGGAAGCGGGGGTGATTGAACGAAGCTGTTACTTCAGTCCGACCGAAGTTGGGCCGTTCGTCGGATCATCAGGGGGGGGTGGGGGGGCAGGGGATTCCTACCTTTCGCTCGCACTTGTCGCCTAGACGGCACGTCGCTGGGAAACGCACAGGCCAAAGGTCAAGGACGCACGCGAACCTTGATCACCCCCGGATTCGGGATCGGGATTGCCCGAAGCGGCGATGTCCGAAACCCGCCTGGATCGCTTGCTCATCGGTCCATGATACCCGATTACACGCCTCCCTTGTCTCCTCACCATCACCACCCCCACCAACATGCTCTTCACTCCTGCTGCGCTGCTTTCTCTCCCGTTGCTCGCTTCGGCAGCTCCCGCTGGCTTGACGTTCCAACAATATGCCGGCTCGGATATTCCGTCGGCCGATGGCGTACAGAAACTTGATATCGACCAGTCATGGGGTATCGATCTGAACGAGCTGCGGCTCGTGCAGTTCGGTGCGGATGAAGCTCCCGTGTGAGTCGGCACTGCGAGGCATGAAATCCCAGATAACGCTGCTGATTAGACAGCTGGATGTCCGAAGCGGATAAGATCAGAGCCAAGGCGGATGGCAAGCGGTTCATGGATATGTGAGTCGCTGCGAGCTCTTACCGCTGATCCCGGATCATCGTGGCCACTGTGAACGCGCAAACTGACGGCAGTACCGACACACCTACCCTCGGAATCTCCACATACTTTCTTCCGTCGGCAGTAACAACCCGATATGGTACGTCTCATCTCGCTGCACCAGGGCTTCGTCAGCGAAACTCGTCATCCGACCGACTCTTCCCGACCGAAGCTGACCCGCAGCATACCCCTCGCCAGGCAACCACTCGACCTACATTAACCATGTCTACAAGTCGTTCTCCATCGACGCCATGAAGGCCTTCTTGACCAAGTTCACCTCGTTCCGGACGCGGTACTACCGCTCCGACACGGGCAAGCAGTCTCAAAAATGGTTGTTGAGCCAGATCGAGGACATCGCAAAGGGACACGACGGAATGAGCGTTAGCGAGTTTGAGCACTCGTGGGGCCAGAACAGTATCATCGTCCGTTTTGCGCCAGCCAAGAAGGGAGAGGGCAAGGACGTCAAGAAGAAGGACGAGGGGCCTGTGACCGTTATCGGGGCACACCAGGATTCCGCAAACCAGTGGATCTTCTTCCCTGCCCCGTGAGGCGACACATGGAACATGTGCCCGTGGCTGACGATAGTGGTGCCGATGATGATGGGTCCGGAACCACGTCGTCCTTGACTGCTTTGCGTGCTCTTGCCGAAGCGAAGTACACTCCGCAGACGCCAGTCGAGTTCCACTACTTCTCCGCCGAGGAAGGAGGATTGCTCGGCTCGCAGGCCGTGGCGAAGGCGTACGAGGACAAGGGCATCAAGGTCAAGGCAATGCTGCAGATGGACATGACTGCTTGGGTCAAGGCGGGCACGACGGAGAGCGTGGGCATCATTCAGGACTTTGTCGACCCCGACCTGACGAGCTTCCTTGAGGAACTGGTAGGGGAGTACCGTGAGCTACAGACTTAGCGTTGGGAGATGAAGCCGGCTAACAGGCAGTGTCGATTCCGGCTGTGAAGACGAAGTGTGGTTACGCCTGCTCGGACCACTCGAGCTTCAGCAAAGCTGGATATCAGTCGTCCTTTGCGTGAGTCGCTGAGAACTCTTGTAGGGCGAGAGCTGATCGCAGCATTGAGAGTACATTTGAAGACTCGAACCACAACATCCATACCTCGGACGACACGATGAACCACCCCGAGTTCTCATTCACCCACATGCGAGAGTAAGTCCGACTGTACGCATGATCAGCCCATCCCATGGCGTCGGCTCTTGGTAACGTTGGCCTTGGGCTGATCTTTAGGTTCTCCAAGCTCGCTGTGGCGTTCGCTGTCGAGCTGGGCGGCGTTGTCGAGGCATAAACGAGTACATACATGGCATTAAGCTTCAAGCCAAGTCCACGCTCCTTCGCGCGATTGCTCGGCTCCGCGGACCCGAGATACCGCGGATATGAGTAACGTCTGTATACCCTGTAGAGTCCCAGTTGGAATGTATCGTACTCTTTCGCTTCTGAGTCCCCGGAAGTCTCCTGCTGCCACCGTGTCGGCATTCGAACGTGACTGACGACGCGGCGATCGGCCTGTCCCGGTGAGACCTACGGGTGCCTGCCGTCGAAGACCACGCACCCCAAGGACAATAGCGCCCAGCTAGACGGCACTCGTTTCAGCGTGTGACCAGCCTGGAGAATCAGGAACGAAATCGCGTGAGGGATTGTCTTCGAGACCGCGATTGTCCCCGTTTGACGGTTAGCAAAGTCTTTTTGCTCGGCGGTGGCTCGGTTAATTCTCCCAGGGATCTGAGAATCTCAGCAGGTGACCGAGGCGATGATGTGAGGGCGCTAGATCGCCCGCGTGCGTACAGTCAGGGTCGTTCCTGGATTGCCCGACGCCACTTCCATGCCGCCGTTTCAAGACGACGCAGAACCTTCGAAAACGTCCATTGTTGGGCCAGAGGGTCCGTCTCCCGCAGCTCCTATGCCCACCGGGTAATCGGTGCTGAACCGAATGGACACAGTGGCTCGGCGCACCAGCCGTGAGCGACGAGAGCGATGGGAAGCAGGAACGAGCGATGATTGCGTGAACAGCCTCGGCAAAATGGTTGTTTCTCTGACGGGAAAGCTTAAAAAATTGCTCTGGAGTCTAGGTTGTCGCTTCCAGCTCGCAGTCGGTGGTCGGATCTCCGCTCCAGCCACGGCTATTGACTTTGCGCTCGCCGGACAACTCGAACCGTCGATACCAAGGGCTTCATTAAGCGCCGCGCCCTTGCCTCTGACGTCCCTACGACGAGGGGCGGGGCTGCCGACCAAGTCGCGCCTCACAGAGCCCTGCCCTAATTGAATCAACGTGGACGGCGTGACCGAAATTTGTTATGCTTATGGACCGTGTAAGGGACCGATCCCGCTCTGTTGTCTGCACTACGCTATCACAGGCCTTGAGTGCACATTGACGACGGACACGAAGTGGAGCTGCTCGAAAAGGACGGCGAGGGGTGGATTGAGTCAAGCGGCAAGACCACTTCAGCACCAACGAATACGACGGCACTCGGGTCTGGCATAACGGCAGTGCGCCCAGAGGCGTGGCGTGTGCAGCGAGCGCGTGCCTGTGTCGGTCGGCAAGTGATCGTACGTTGAGCGATCAGGCTGTACCTTGTGACAGGTGGGTGTGTTCTCGTCAACGATCATCGATCCCCCTGTCGCTGATCTTGCGTTGGACAACGTGATATCCCCCGCTTTTACCTGGAGCTGACGTTTTTCAGCGCTATGGACCATTCGCCGTTTCCGCCGACGATCGCCCCCACCCCGCCAGCACCACACACACACACACGCGCACCCGCAGACCCGACACCCTAATCCTGCCCGTGACGCCCGACACGGTCGGATACAACCCCTCCAAAGGGGTCCTTCCGATCTTGTTGACACCACCAAAATTTCCGACCCTTCAGCCACCGCTCGTTTGATCAACCAAAGCTCGTGCTTGGCCCTCGCCTCTACGCAGCCGTTCTGACGCCCCACCTCACTGCGACTTACAAGGTCATTTATCGTTTAGTCTTCCCACGCTCGGAGTGATCTGATCAAGCGGGAACAGCGGCTATATCGTCCTCATCGGTCGCTCAGTTTCCGGCGGCATCAACAACGTTCCGCTCCGCATCTGCGTCGACCAGGCTAGCCATTCCCCGAACGGTCCTTTGAGTCCATCCTGCCTTTCGCGTTGCGCCTTGCTAGGATCTGCGGGGCAAGAGCACTGCCCCACTACGCGTACACGCTTGTCCCTGCTCCCTGACATCTCCGACCCTATCGCTGGGTATTTCTCGCTCCCTTTGACCCATATATATCCGGCCCATTAGCTTGGCGTCTTCGTCCCCCGCGGAGAGACGTTTCGACGGCTTGTCCTGGTCGCATCGATGGACCGCTTACGCCTGGACGACCACCAGCACACGCGGCAGTACGAGCACGAGACCTTTGGGAAATCGGCCGGATCGTCGGCTACGTCAATCTCCTTGCGCCCGCCATCGCCAAATTCCGCGCAACATGAGCGCTCGATGTCGCCGAGCGCCTACCCTGCCCGACCGCCATTCGGCCAGTACCCATCGGCCACCGACGTCCTCCACCCCCAAGCACAGTCCGCAGTCTACACAAGCTCTACTAGGTCTGAATTTTCTTCAACAAGTTCCGCGATACAGACTCGCAGGTTGGAACTGTACGAGGCCGAGCGCACGACCGAGCCCGCGCATAACTATGGCCTGGCGGACTCGGCGCGTCGGGTCAATGTGCTGGCGGCGTGTCTTCCCTGTAAGAGGGCGCATCTGGGATGCGACACACAGAGACCGTGCAAACGTTGTGTCAACATGGGAAAGGAGGCCTTGTGCGAGGATGTACCCGTGAGTGCCGCCTGCCCGGCATGTCGGGCATGTTTCCTGTGGTCAGCACCACGCTGATGAATAGCACAAGAAACGCGGTAGACCGAAACTGATCAAGCTGCCCCTGTCGGAACCGTACTCGCGCGTTCCGAGGCCCCTCCCTTCTGCCTGCCCGTCGCTCCCTGGCCCAGTGTCTTTCCGCCACAGAGGATCCGTCTCGAGCACAACCTCGAGCATTCCTTTCTCGCCGTCCACAATCTTGACGAACTTCGGTTCCGCGGCAGCGACGCCGACTGGTGCGCTGCTCACATCTCCAACCGGATCGATGGCGGTTCCATCGCCTTACCACTCTCCGCCGCCTAACCTCTCGTCTTTACCCGCTTCGACCGGCCCGAATTTCTTCGAGCTGTTTACCACCGTCGATTTCAAGGTCGTCCGTACAACTCCGGCTGTCTTCGATCTGACGGGCTTCCACTCGTTCGAATTCCTCAACCTCCCACTCGCCGAATTCCTGCACCCACTCGACGTGCACCTCGTTCAGGCCGACGGCATGTCACTGCTGCCTGCCGGGACAGGGAACACCACCACGAGACGCGAGACAATCCTCGCGCTAAACAACTTGAGCCCTCGCGAGCTGCTCAGCCCAGCAGCAGGGATGCTCGAGCCGTACCCGAATCAGAACGTCCGGTTTCGGAAAGCGAATGGCGAATGTGCGTGGTTCAACCTACGGTTGCACGCCGGCGGTGGACTCGGCGCGGATCTGGGCAGGCACGATACGCTCGATCAAGTATATTTTGTCATCTCGTTCCTATATCTCGACCAGCGTGTCGTCTCGCAGTCGCAGCACCAGGCTCAGGCGCAGATGCACACGCCCTTGTACCCGCCGCCGTCGGCCGGATCCGCGGGACCGCCCACGCCATTGTCCCCACCCGTTGTTCCCTCGGTCGCCTATCCAACAGTCAAAATATCAGCTCCGCCTGCTATGTCGAGCCTACTCCCCTCGTATTCCGGTGTCCCCACCGACGTCGGGATCGCAATCAACGCTGAGAATACTCTGACCTGTCCACAAACACACGAACCAGAGCCGACCGACAGCCCGCGCTCGCCACTCCGATCGAACATCCCCTCACCTGTTTTCTCCCGCTTTGGCTCAGCAACAAACTTCCGCAGCCATCAGCAGGCATCGCAGAGCACACAACCGCGAATGGCGTTCCTCGACCCGTATCGCGGCCCATCACCTTTACCTTCCCCCGCGACATCTTTGAGCGTTGGGCCTCACTCAGGGTTGACTGACGCGCGTTCTGGCTCGGGACCGCCATTCAGCGGAACAGCACACTTCGAAGCGTATCACCAGCCATCACGGACGGCAATTCCGTACCCGCAATACCCTCCTCAAGATATCGATGGTACGCCAGACGCGTTGGCGGCGGAACGGACCCGAAAGATCTCAGGTCGGTCAGATACTTCTCGTCGGGCGTGGGAGCTCTGAGTGCTGGATCCACGTATGCGCACTTTGCACCTACTCGGCAATGTATAGCCATCTCTTCAGTAATTCATGCAGAGGAAACTATCCAAGGCATCGGGTTAGATGAACGCAGATGTCTCATCAACCACCCCCCGCCGTCTCCACTTTGTTTATCAGTCCATTTTTTGCCCAACCACCCTGCCCAGTTTTCGGTGACCCGTGTTGTAGATAGTATCAGGAGGGGTAAAGACATAGGTGTTTCACAAAGCCTTTTGATGCGGCCATTGCACCAAGCTCCGAACCCCATTTTGAAGTGCGCCCATAGAGACACAACGAGATGAGTAACGCCCGCGCCACAGCACTCATGGGCAGCAGTGCAGGGAGGAGCTCAGGGCGAGGCGCTCTGTGTCCGCAGCTCGCACGCTCTTCCTCGCCTTTTCAAGCTGCGAATGGTGCTGGATGCCAACGATCTGAGGGGAGAGTGTGTATGTGCATTGCACTGTATCTCGCATCTATGGGCTCGGTTCGGACACGTATATTGCGCATTCGCCAGTTGTCTGTCGCGCGAACGGCTGTCGCCAACGCGTGGATCCCCCGACCTTGGCCCGCTGGGCGCGTCGAACTATTTCTTCATTCCTTCCATACTCCAGTGAACTTTGGATCCGTCTTCTTCCGGAACATCTTCTTCCTGTCTATCAGTACCACAGCAGTAAAGAAAAAACAA
>Ga0308169_10004458_pt1 | contig 13102 bp, 14 predicted proteins | sample PhyBR1_2_FD_202139 | JGI IMG/M metagenome (GOLD analysis project Ga0308169, IMG submission 202139) | Phyllosphere microbial communities from UC Gill Tract Community Farm, Albany, California, United States - DLSLSB.R1 | ecosystem: Host-associated > Plants > Phyllosphere > Unclassified | place...
TTAATGACATAATCTAAAAACTTATCTTGCTGCTTTAATCACAGCTTTCATTTGTTGAACAGCTTGAGCCAAACCGACAAACACCGCATCGGCAATAATAGAATGACCGATATTGAGCTCATGAATCTGTGGAATGGCAGCAATCGGGGTGACATTTTCCAGGTTCAAACCATGACCTGCATTCACGATCAGACCTTTCGCAGCTGCATATTCCGCGCCTTTGACAATACGCTCAAGTTCATGCTGCTGGGCTTCTGCGGTTTCAGCATCGGCATAAGCACCTGTATGTAACTCGATAGTTGGCGCACCGCAAGCCACGGCTGCATCAATTTGCGCAAAGTCGGCATCAATAAATAAAGACACTTCACAGCCAATTACCGACAAGGCCTGAGTAGCAGCTTTGACATCTTCAAAATGACCCACCACATCCAGGCCGCCTTCAGTGGTCACTTCCTGACGCTTTTCTGGCACAAAGCACACATGATGCGGCTTGATTTCCTTGGCAAATTCCACCATTTCCGGTGTTACAGCCATTTCCAGATTCATATGGGTCTTTAACACCGGACGCATGCGACGCACATCATCATCCTGAATGTGACGGCGGTCTTCACGCAAATGCAGGGTGATGCCCTCTGCGCCTGCCTGTTCGCAAATTAAAGCCGCATTCACCGGATCTGGATAAGTGGTTCCGCGCGCCTGTCGCAAAGTCGCCACATGGTCAATATTTACACCAAGCAATGCAGCCATAACAATTTCCTAACGATGTTTTAAATTAAGATTGAGTATTTTGAATCCACAATTGACGGCTTTTCAGCGGTCGGTCGCCCAAAAGAGCGGTAATGATCTGCCGATACAACTTAGCCAATAATTGTAACTGCTCGGAATTAAAATCCCTACCTTTTTCATAATCCTGCATCGAAAGAATCTGCCGCCCAGATAAAGTCGAACGTGACTGTTGTACTGTAGGAATAAAGCCATCGTTGAGCTGAAACAGATAAGATTGCGATTCCTGAATGTTATGTTGCTGTGCATCCATGGTAAAATCAAGTGCATAGCCCAGATCTTCTAACAGTGCATGTTCAAACTGACGTAAAATTTGTCTTAAGAAAAGATCAGGATGCTCCTGCTGTGCCAATTGTTGCAATTGCTGCAAGGTTTGATGGTATTGCACAAAGGTTTGCGGCATTTCCACTTCAACAGGACATAAACGTAGGATAATTTCATTCAGATAGAAACCGGAAAAGAACGCATCGCCAAAAAAGAAAATCGGCTGATTGACAATTTCCAGCTTGGTAAAATTTTTAAGCTCAGATTTACCGGAAGCCTGTACACAAATCGGTTGGTATTGCGGAGGTGGGGTTTGTCTCAAAATTCCATCCACACGGCCATACTCCTGAGTAAACAGATGCACAATATGGCTGCGCTCACGGTATTTACGATGATGGATTAAATAACCATGCAACAGTTCATTTCGCATGAATAATTCAGTCTAATCCTTTTTCTTTTCCGAATCAGAATCTTCGTCATCCCCATCCGGGATGATGGCACCCACCACAGCTGTTGTACCTTTAACCACGCCTTTCGTGGTTTTATAAGCCACTTTGACCGGAACCGTAACGATCTTGTGAATACAGCCTTGCAAGAACAATACACATGCAACAATAGTCAGTACTTTCATCATTAGGGTTCCTTTCAAAGTGAAAACTTAGATCCTAGATATCACTATAACCCAAGCTTTTTAATGCACGTTCATCATCAGACCAGCCACCTTTGACTTTCACCCAAAGCGTGAGCATGATTTTCTGTTCGAACATTTTTTCCATATCGGTACGGGCATCCATACCAATTTTTTTCAGCTTAGACCCTTTTTCACCAATTACGATGGCTTTTTGCCCTGGACGATCGACAAAAATGGTCGCATCAATATAAGTACATGCCGCTTTAGGACGACCTGTCTTCGGATTGATAGTGGCTTCTTCGGTCTTGAAAGATTCAATTTGCACAGTTAAATCATACGGCAGCTCTTCACCCAATTGACGCATAATTTTTTCACGAATCACTTCTGAAGCGAGGAAACGCTCTGAACGGTCAGTAATCTGATCCAGTGAATAAAGTGGCGGCTGGAAGGGCAAATACTTTTCAATGGTATTACGAAGATGCTCAAGGTTGGCACCACGTAACGCCGATACGGGCACAATCTCGGCAAAATTCATCAGCTTGGCACGCTCTTGAATCAATGGCAGTGCTTGATTCTTGTTTTCAAAAGTATCCAGCTTATTGATGACCAGGATGACCGGCATTTCTGCGTTTTTCAGTTTTTCCAATACAAGCTCATCGTTTTGGGTCCACTTTTGAGCATCCACCACGAACAGCACTAGATTAACATCACGCAGTGCAGAATGTGCAGCACGGTTCATCATTTTGTTGATGGCACGTACTTCTTTTTTATGCATCCCCGGCGTATCGACAAAAACTGCCTGAGATTTCTCGCGGGTATCAATCCCGACAATCTTATGGCGCGTAGTTTGCGGTTTACGTGAAGTAATCGAAAGCTTTTGACCCAATAAATGGTTCATTAATGTTGATTTACCCACATTCGGGCGTCCAACAATCGCAACAAAACCACTTTTGAAATCAGAAGGAATGGTCGTTCCTTGTGAGCTAAAGAATTGGTTAATTAAATCGTTACCGCTGTCTTGGTTTTGCGGTTCGTGATCAGCATCGATGTGATCGGAATGAGTAGTCATTAAGACTTTTGCTCCAATTGTTTTAAGATATCTGCCGCGACTGCCTGTTCGGCAAAGCGACGACTTGAACCCTCACCATACAATACCGGCAAGCCCTCAATCATGCATTCCACTTTGAAATGCTGATTCGGAGCATCACCTTGAATATCTACAACGTCATAAACAGGGAGAGGTTTTTTACGTGCCTGTAAATATTCCTGTAAGCGTGACTTAGGATCTTTGAGTTGGTCTGTAGGTTCGATATGGTCCAAATATGGCGCGTACCATTTCAGTACAATCTCTTGCAAGACTTTTAAATCGTTACAATCAACATAAATTGCACCAATAATCGCCTCTACAGTATCAGCAAGAATAGATTCCCGATGATGTCCACCCGATTTCAACTCACCCGTGCTTAAGATTAAACACGGACCAAGTTTTAAATCGTTTGCAATTTTGCCTAATGCTTCCTGACGAACCAATGTGGCCCGCATACGCGTTAAACGCCCTTCATTTTCTTGCGGGTAGGCTTGATACAAATAATGGGCAATGATCATCCCTAACAATGAATCGCCTAGAAATTCCAGGCGCTCATAGTTAGTTTTATGACTCACCGATCGGTGGGTCAGTGCAAGCTGCAATAATTCAGGCTGTTTGAACTGATAACCGATACGGTTGACTAAGCGCATATCACTTAGTTTGGGCTGACCTTTGATCAAAACTTTTCTCGAACTTTAACACTAAATCTATATTGAGTAAGAAAGGCTTTCTTATCTCATACTCTTTTTTCACTTCCAGACCGTCAACGTTTACTACTTTCGCAATTTCATCAAATTTTAGATCGCGCACATTATTCATGTCTAAACGCTGACTCATCTGGCTTGAGAATTTCGAAGGAGCAGTATTGGCCGGACTACTTTGTAGCAACTCCACAATTTGGCTATCCACTATTCGATCATCCCAATACGGTCCCCAAACCGCAATTGCAATTTTCACTAAAAAAGCAAAACCAATAATTGCAATTAAAATTGCAATATACGACGCCCCTTGTTGATTTTTACGCATTTGTTATTTTTTCCAGTCATGCTTAATCAATTACACCGTTGCGGTTAAACGACGGTAATTTAAATCCAGGTTCTTTATGCATCCATTTATAGAAGGCACGACCTGTTAGATTTTGTTCTGGTACAAAGCCCCAAAAACGACTGTCAGCACTTTGATCGCGATTATCCCCCATCGCAAAGTAATGACCTTGAGGTACTCTGACTTCCCAATATAAACCATTTTCAGATGAATATTTACCATTTTCAACATAGTTAATAAAGGGTGCCTGACGAGCAACATTCACCCCTTCGAGCTCACGCATTTTAAAGGTGTGCTTACCTAAGGTTTCCTGATGGTAAATTGAAGCGGGTGTATCCAGGATATCTTTTTCACGGCTAAATTCTACCGGAACTTTCGCCACTTTTTGTCCATTGATAATCAGTTGTCCATGATCATAGACAATATGGTCACCTGGCAAACCGACTACACGTTTGATATAGCTGATGGTCGGTTGTGGCGGATAACGGAACACAATTACATCACCGCGTTCTGGTTCACCTACATCAATGATTTTAGTATTTACGATGGGTAAACGCACACCATAATTAAATTTGTTGACTAAAATAAAGTCCCCAGTTTCCAGGGTCGGAACCATCGAATCTGAAGGAATATTAAAGGGTTCATATAGGAATGAACGCAGCACCAGCACAACTGCCAGAACTGGCCAGAAGTCATATGCCCATGTGATAATGAAATTTTCATTCCCCTTACCTAAGGTTTGTCTTTGTTTGAAAACAAACTTGTCGAGTAGCCACACCAAGAAAAAAATCAGCGTGACAGGAACGAGAATTAAATTAAAATCAAAATCCATGAGCTATATGACCTCTATTATTATCTTTCTACTTTCAACACAGCAAGGAACGCTTCTTGCGGGATTTCAACACTACCCACCTGCTTCATACGCTTCTTACCTTCTTTCTGTTTAGAAAGAAGTTTTTTCTTACGTGATACATCACCACCATAACATTTCGCCAATACGTTCTTACGCATCGCTTTTACAGTAGAACGGGCAATAATTTGCGCACCAATGGCCGCCTGAATCGCCACATCAAACATTTGACGCGGAATGAGATCTTTCATTTTTTCAACCAGTGCAATACCACGGTGACGTGCATCCTGACGGTGACAGATCATGGCCAAGGCATCAACTTTATCGCCATTAATGAGTACATCAACCTTCACCAGCGATGAGCTTTCAAAACGGATAAAGTTGTAATCGAGTGAGGCAAAACCGCGTGAACATGATTTCAATTTGTCGAAGAAATCCATCACCACTTCAGCCATTGGAATTTCAAAGGTAATCGAAACCTGATTGGCCATAAACTTCATGTCTTTTTGCACACCACGGCGCTCTACACATAAAGTCATCACATTGCCCAGATACTCTTGTGGTACCAGGATATGACACTCAGCAATCGGTTCACGTAAATCTTCAACGGTAGAACCATCTGGCATTTTTGATGGACTGTCGATATAGATCGTCTCACCATTTTTCATCACGGCTTCGTAAATTACGGTTGGCGCAGAAGAAATCAGATCCAGATCGTATTCACGCTCTAGACGCTCTTGTACGATTTCCATATGCAGCATCCCGAGGAAGCCACAGCGGAAACCAAAACCTAAAGCATCTGAGCTTTCAGGTTCAAAGAATAATGCCGAGTCATTGATTTGCAGCTTATGCAATGCTTCACGGAATGGTTCAAAATCACTTGAATCAATCGGGAATAAACCTGCATAGACCTGCGGTTTGACTTTTTTGAAACCGGGTAAAGTTGCAACATCAGGTGTGGCCGCAAGGGTAATGGTATCGCCCACAGGCGCACCAAAAATATCTTTAATACCGGCAATGATAAAACCGACTTCTCCGGCTTCTAACATTCCGGTTTCTGTATGTTTAGGATTGAAGATACCCACTGACGTAATGATATGCGATTGACCTGTTGATTTAATCAACATTTTATCGCCCTTACGCACGCGCCCCTGCTTGATACGCACCAAAGACACAACGCCCAGGTAGTTATCAAACCATGAGTCAATAATCAGGGCTTGTAGCGGTGCATCACGGTCACCTGTAGGTGCAGGAATCACATTGACCAGCGTTTCAAGCACCCCTTCAATGCCAAGGCCTGTTTTCGCAGAACAGGTTGGTGCCTCTGTCGCTTCAATCCCGATAATATCTTCAATTTCCTGAATTACACGTTCAGGTTCAGCCTGCGGCAAGTCAATTTTGTTGAGTACAGGAAGTACTTCAAGCCCTTGCTCAATGGCGGTATAGCAGTTCGCAACCGACTGCGCTTCAACCCCTTGCGCAGCATCGACAACCAAAAGCGCACCTTCACAGGCTGCTAGCGAACGTGATACTTCGTATGAAAAGTCCACGTGTCCTGGCGTGTCAATAAAGTTTAATTGGTATTCTTGACCATTCGGATGGGTATAGTACAACGTCACTGAGGCCGCTTTAATGGTAATACCACGTTCACGTTCCAGTTCCATAGAATCCAGAACCTGAGCCTGCATTTCGCGATCTTGCAAACCACCACAGGTTTGAATAAAGCGATCTGCCAGAGTCGATTTACCATGATCGATATGCGCAATAATCGAAAAGTTACGAATGTTTTTAATATCAACAGATTTTTTAGCTTGCGCCATGGGCTACCTTGAGAAAAAACACGCCATGCAACCAATAATTAATGCATGGCAAAAGCTGAATAGAAATTGCGTAGGATTATAGCAGATGGATTTTTCAATGTATCCTAAATAATGAATTCCTTTTTCGCTTTGAGCGTTATTTTGAAAATAAAACTCAATTGAACCTATGTACTCAGTTTGAAGCCATCCCATCATATTGACTAAAATCCAGCGGATTCAGTTGTTCTGATATCGGCTGATAGGCCTGAATAAATGTCGGTGACATGCGTTTTGGTCGACCTGTCGCAATTTCCACACAGGCCCATTTGGTATTACCCATAAATAAAACACTTTGGTCGTGAGGACGATAAAACACATATTGGCGGAAAGAATACAAGGCATTGACATCATCCAGCCAGGTACGCAAGACAATTTTTTCGCCTTCAAATGCCGCCTTACGATATTGCACATGGTGTTCTACCGCGACCATGGCATGTTTCAGTTCCAGGTATTGTTTCACCCCTAAACCCAGGGCATCAATATGTGCAGTGGCAACATCCTGCATCCAGTGCATATACACGACATTATTCACGTGTCCCAGACTGTCAATATCTTTTGCTTGAACGGTGATTTCCAAATCAAAAACTGTGCTCATCTATTTTGCTTACCCTTACGCTGTGTAAAAACGACCTTCAAGGTCAGACAGTCTACGTAATTTTAGATTGCAGTAAAATTGCAAAATATAAAAAAACCACTCATGCATAGAGTGGTTTTTATTTGATGGACTAGGACTATTCAATCCGCATACCTAAAATAGCGCGCTGATCCTGACGGATAATTGAAACCCGGGCAACTGAACCTTTTTTCAATTCAGATGCAGATTTAACAAAATCTTCACTATTCAAAATGGTTTTATTATTTACTTTGGTAATCACATCTCCTGCCATCAAACGTGATTGAGATGCAATCCCTCCGCGCTTAACTTCCTCTATCAAAATTCCGCCTTTAATATCCAGTTGTTTTTGCTCACTGGCAGTTAAATTACGAATCGTTATGCCTAAAACTGGACCTTTATTTTGAGCCGTCTGTTCAACTTTAGCCGGCGTATCGTCTGGTGCAGTCGTCAACGTTGCCGAGATATTACGAGTTTTATCATCCCGCAAAACTTGCAGTTGAATATTTTGGTTTGGTGAAGTTCTATTCAGGTAATTCAACAACTCTGAAGTTCTGGAAATAGGCGAGCCATTATATTTCAGGATGACATCGCCCGCCTTAAAGCCAGCTTTGGCTGCCGGAGAGTTGGGTGCGACCTGTGTTACCAATGAACCTTCAGGTTTGGACAGGTTATAAGATTCTGCAAGGTTGCGGTCAATGTCTTGCAACATGACGCCCAAATATGAACGGGTCACCTTGCCATTCTTTTTCAACTGCTCTGCCACATCCATTGCGACATCAATCGGAATGGAAAATGACAACCCCATATAGCCGCCAGTACCACTAAAGATACGCGAGTTTACCCCGACCACTTCACCGTTCTGGTTAAACAAGGGACCGCCTGAGTTACCCGGATTCAAAGCTACATCGGTTTGAATAAAGGGTACCGAGGTTTCCCCCATCATGTTACGCATTTTTGCACTGACAATACCAGCAGATGCAGAATAGTCAAAACCGAAAGGTGAACCAATAGCAAGTACCGGCTCACCGACTTTGAGCCGGTCTACATTTCCGGTACGCAATTCAGGGAAACTGGAACCATTGACTTTGAGTAGCGCTACATCGGTACGCGCATCACTTCCGACCACAGTCGCATCAATTTCACGGCGGTCATTTAGCATAATAGTAACTTTAGATGCATCTTCAACCACATGATGATTGGTCAACAGATAACCATCCTTACTGATAAAGAATGCACTACCATAAGCGGTTTTTTCTTGCTGAGCCTGTTGCTGCGGCACAATCACCTGATTTCCAAAAAAACGTTTTAAAATTTCAGGTATTTGTTGTTGTATCAGCTCTTCCTGAGTCATTTTTTTAACGACGTTTACACTCACCACCGCAGGACTGACCTGTTCAACCAGATTAGAAAAGTCTACCGAGGAAGCTGCTTGTGTTTGCATGGCCGCCATTGTAAATACAGCAGCATACATTCCTTTTTGTATATCGCGATTATTCATGTAAAGCATTTACTCCATTCATTACAACTATGCGTAGACAGTATTTAGCATAAAATATGTCTGTTTTGGGTAATAATACGTTTGATTATATTTGTATAAACAACAGCTTAAATCTTTCTTAAAAGTTTGTTGCTTTATTACTTTTTCTCATCATACATTAGCATATTAGCTCTTGTCTTTTGATCAAAAAAGCGGTGTTATTAGCAAACTTTTTTTCAAATTAGCTGATGGACATGTCTAATTTAAATACAACGCATCGTTTTGACATGATCATTGTGGGCAGTGGCGGTGCAGGGTTAAGTCTGGCCTTATCATTACCCGATCATTTCAATATTGCTGTTTTGGCCAAATCGGCACTCACCGAAGCCAGTACTTTTTATGCACAAGGGGGTGTCGCTGCGGTTTTAGATGAAACTGATTCAATTGAACAGCATATTGATGACACCATGATTGCAGGTGCACAGTTATGCGAGCGTGAAGCCGTCAAGCAGACTGTAGAAGGTGGCAAGCCTTCAGTGGATTTCCTGTTAAAACATGGCGTGCAATTTACTTTAGATGAACAGGAACAGCTGCATTTAACCCGCGAAGGCGGTCACTCTCATCGCCGTATTATTCATGCTGCAGATGCGACAGGTCGTGCCATTTCAACTACGTTAGTTGAACGCGCCCAAGAAAAACACAACATCACTATTTTTGAAAATTATATTGCCATTGATTTAATTACTTCAAAAAAACTTGGCCTGAAAGATCAAACCAATCGTGCCCTGGGCCTATACGCGCTTGATGAAAAAACTGAAAAGGTTCATACCTTCTTGGCAGCTTCTACTGCCCTAGCGTGTGGCGGCGCCATGAAAGCCTATCTGTATACCTCTAATCCGGATATCGCGACCGGTGATGGTATTGCCATGGCTTATCGTGCCGGTTGCCGGGTTGCCAATATGGAATTTAATCAGTTCCACCCGACCTGTCTTTATCATCCTCAAGCACGTTCTTTTTTAATTACCGAAGCCATGCGTGGTGAAGGAGCTTATTTACGCTTGCCTGATGGTGAACGTTTTATGCTGCGCTTTGACGAACGTGCTGAACTGGCGCCGCGGGATATTGTGGCACGTGCCATTGACTATGAAATTAAGCGTTTAGGGATACGTCATGTCTGGCTCGACATCACCCATAAAGATGAAACGTTTATTAAAGAGCACTTCCCGACACTATATGCACGTTTACTTGAATTAGGCATCGATATTACCAAGGACATGATTCCTGTGGTTCCTGCGGCGCACTATACTTGTGGCGGTGTGGTGGTCGATGATAATAGCCAGACCGACATTGAAGGTTTATATGCCATTGGTGAAACCTCTTATACCGGTTTACATGGTGCTAACCGAATGGCCAGTAACTCACTTTTAGAATGTTTTGTCTATGGAATGAGCGCAGCAAAACATATCGAAAGTCTGTTCAATCCAGATTATGTTTCGCCGGCTATTCCTGCCTGGGATGATTCCCAAGTCACCAATCCGGATGAAGATGTCGTTATTCTGCAAAACTGGGATGAACTGCGTCAGACCATGTGGAACTATGTCGGTATTGTAAGGACTACCAAACGTCTGCAACGTGCTTTACATCGTATCGAAATGTTGAAGCGTGAAATCACTGAATATTATCAGGATTACCAGGTCAGCAAAAACCTGATTGAACTGCGTAATCTGGTTTTGGTGTCCGAGATGATTGTGCGCTGTGCCATGGAACGCAAGGAATCACGCGGTTTGCATTACACCCTGGATTATCCGGAACTTGGGCCTGAACTGCGTAAAACCGTATTGACTCCACCCAACTTTCAGGTAGAAACCCCGTTGGTCAATGTAGATGCTTAAACTCGTGTAGCATATATAAAAAAGCCGAACATCTGTGTTCGGCTTTTTCAATCTATTACAGCTATTTATTGCCGGGGTGGTATGGAATAAGTACCCACTGCATGTGCAATCGGTTCATCCAGATCAATAGAATATAACCACACATCACCAACAATGAGGGCTTTCCCAACTTTCATTAATTGGCACACTGCACGAATATCCTGTGCTGCCGTTGGTTTTCTTAAAAAATTGATGGATAAATTGGTCGTAACAGCCAACGCAACAATACCGATTTCACCCAGGATCGCAATATACAGGGCATAATCGGCAGCGGTCATCATGGTCGGTCCAGACACCGTTCCGCCTGGTCTTAAATCCGCTGTTCCCACATGATAAATAATGGATGCGCTTTTTTCAGTGACTGATTCTATTTCGCATTTTTCCAGGCTTTGCGGAAATTCACGTTGCAAAAACTCAATAATTTCAGCTTTATTACTTTTCATTGTTTATAAAAAAATCTTCCATAATGTTAGCCACTATAGAAGATTTTTCATTTAAACCCAATCGCTGAGAATAACTACACTGATTGCAAACACCCAAGTGCCTGTCTAAATACTTGTTCGGGCGTTTGGGTGGCATCTAGACGTTTAATCCGCTCACCCTGCCGTTCCCAAAGCTCCTGATAGCCTGAACGTACTTTCTCAAAGAAAACAGCTTTCTCTTGCTCAAAGCGATCTAGTGCACCCCGTTCACGCGCACGTGCCATTCCCAACTCAGTCGGCGCATCTAGCCAAAAGGTGATATTCGGCATATGCGAAACGAAATTCGCATTTAATAGCTCTAATTTTTCTTTGCTTAAACCACGACCTGCACATTGATAGGCAAAACTGGCATCGGTAAAACGGTCACACAGCACCGTTTTACCTGCAGTTAATGCTGGAACAATCACTTGCTGCAAATGCTGTGCACGTGCCGCATACATGAGTAGCAATTCAGTATCATTGGACATGCTTTCCTCATGATTCACTGACAACAACAGGGAACGGATCTGTTCTGCCATCGGTGTACCGCCCGGTTCACGCGTCAGCACTACATCATGACCTTGCTGCACTAAATAATCATAAATTTTACGAATGAGTGTGGTTTTCCCGACACCTTCAGTGCCTTCAAAACTAATAAACATCCCCACTCCTTAATTTTTTGAACGAATGACAGTTAAATATTCTTGCACGGCACGATTATGCTCATCCAAACTTGCAGTAAATTTATGCCCACCATTGCCGGTAGCCACAAAATAAACGTTATTCGAATTGTCTGGGTGCATGGCAGCTTCGATGGCTTTTTGACTTGGCAATGCAATCGGAGTTGGCGGTAAGCCATTGTTCGTATAAGTGTTATAAGCAGTCGGTGTACGCAAATCTGTACGCGTGATATTGCCATTATAACGATCTCCCATGCCATAAATCACGGTTGGATCGGTTTGCAAACGCATTCCTTGTTGCAAACGACGGATAAATACTCCTGATACCTGATTTAACTCACGATCCAGACTGGTTTCTTTTTCTACAATAGAAGCCATAATCAGTGCTTCATATTTATCCTTATACGGCAAACCGCTGGCACGGTTATTCCATGCCTTATCCAAAGCCTTCATCTGACGCTTATATAAATCGGTCAAAATCTTCTTATCGCTTTCACCTTTGGCAAAGAAATAGGTATCGGGTGCAAACAGGCCTTCAGGATGGCTAAACGGAATACCTAAAGCTTGCAGCATTTGCTCTTGAGGAAGATTCAACACTTCTTTAGTGACCAAATCATCTTTTTTCAATTGTGCAATCAGCTGTTTAAAAGTGGTACCTTCAATCACCAGAATACGGTTCATCTGTGCATTTTCAGCATTCGATACCAGCTGCATTACTTCACGTACCGACATGCCCTGATGCACTTCATAGACACCGGCTTTCATGCTGTCATGAATGATAAACTTTTGATAAAGCTTTAACACAACAGGAAAACTGACTTTATCTTCCTTGGCTAAACGATCAATAAAACCTGAATAGGTATCCCCGTCATCGATGGCCAGCATCTGCTTTTGACCTTCCACAGGATAGGCTTTAAATAAGCTTGACCATAGGATCACCACAATCAAAACCACAAGACCTGCAAATAGAACGACGAAGCCTTTAAATGGAAATGCGTTTGTTGCTTTCTTTTTTGATTTTTTTTTGCTGCTGGACATATTAATGAATCTGATCTAATTGAAGGATATTAAAAAGTTCAATACAGGGTTGAACATTCAAAGCTTGCTGGTTAAGTTCAGTCACGAGTTTCATTGGACTTAAGGCATTACAGAAAAACAGGCTTTCAAATTTTGAGATGTCATCCATATCAATAAAACGCTGTTCACAGTGAATGCCTTGCTGTTGCATCCGGGACAAAATTTCCGCCCGCATCACACCATGGACGCCATTATAACGAAGTTCTGGCGTAATCCATGTATTGTTTAAACGAATGAAACAATTACTGCTTACTCCTTCAACAACAGTGCCTTGTACATCGGTCACTAAAGCTTCTGCCCAGCCGCGCTGATCGGCTTCATGTTTTAATAATACCTGTTCCA
>Ga0308169_10004461_pt1 | contig 13096 bp, 22 predicted proteins | sample PhyBR1_2_FD_202139 | JGI IMG/M metagenome (GOLD analysis project Ga0308169, IMG submission 202139) | Phyllosphere microbial communities from UC Gill Tract Community Farm, Albany, California, United States - DLSLSB.R1 | ecosystem: Host-associated > Plants > Phyllosphere > Unclassified | place...
CGTGAATGTGATGGCGGAGTGGTAGATGGAGTATCGGTCCTCGAGCGACTCTCGCGTGACTTTCAGGATGCTCATGTCGGTCTTGTTGTTCTTGTGCAAGAAGTTGAGGAAGAGCTCGGCAGACTTGACGCCTCGCAGGATCTCGTTTAGGATGACTCGCGGATCGGCGTTCTGGGCGTTAGCTGGGCTGGAGGGGTAGTACGAGTGGAGACTGACCACGTCCTCCTGGTCGACCGCTGCTTCTGGTCCGAAACCGGCCTCTGCCAACTTCTTCCTCACCTCCTCTACAAATCCCTGCGTGGCGACCTCAGCGATGTCGAACCCGATCTGGTATGCTTCTGCATATTGTTTATCCTTCACGAGCTTGACCAATGCCTCCGCACACGGCTCGTACGCGTCACTCTGCACCCAAAGGGTGGTGATGGCGTTGTAGTCGGGAACGGGAGAGAGGTTAAAAAGACGGAGGAGCAGCGCGAAGAGCTAGTCGTCAGCCGAGCATAGGCCCATTGCCGCTGCACTCACACTTTGTCGGAACTCCGCCGGCAGGTTGTCGTTTCCGCTAGCTCCACTGACAATCTCGTTCAAAACATATCTCAACAAGCTCTCGTCGTGCACTGGCCGTGTCGTCTTTGACGACGAAGCCGGGCCGCGCGAAGAGAGATAGAGCATTTCGATGAGGTCGAGCCGGCGCAGCGAAAGGGCGAGTCCCATTGCCTGCGGGTCAGCTTCTGCGACCATTTGCCTTGACAGACCACACGCACCAGCTTGCCATTCTCGTTTGAGCTGCTCCTGAGGACACTGTCGACAATCGCAGACAGCTTAGGGTCCAGCTTCTCCCCGCGTGAGGTCTGCTTGATCGCTCGGTCGAGGCATCCAGCTGGACGTGAGCATATCCAGCGGCAATCGGCTGTCACGCGACGCACCGATGATCGTCTCCTTGTACTCTGACTCTCCCTCTTGCGCGAACGCCGGTCCGGCTGACAGTGCGAATTCGACCGCCTCTTCTTGGATGTTCATGTAGAAGTAGACTTTCGAGATGAGAAGGGCGGCTTGGGGACGTGCATTCGCGGGCAGCTCGTTCGACAGCTCGTCCGTCAACAGCTCGCTGATAGTCAGCTCGGATTGTGAATGGACAGTGAGGAGCTATCTCACAGTAGCTTGAGCTCGTCTGAGATCTCTGCCCAAAACTGCGGGACGATCGACAAGAGATGCTGGAGAGCGTACACCCGGATGTCCTTGTCCTCATCTTGCAGCAGCGCCAGCGAGCCGGCTGTTTGTAAGCATTTGGTTTGAGCGCAACGAACTGCACGAACCTGCGCTCGTGGTGACGGCTGGGACTGGCATGATGTAGATGGTGAGGATAAGTTGAGGATAAGTTGAGGAGATTCGTGGTGTATAGTCGAGGCAGTCGAAGCTTGTCATCATCGACGAACGCTTACGCGCCGACACCCAAGCCAGACTCGTGGGTTTACACGTCACTGCGGGTGACGAGGGGTGATATATTTGATTCCGTTCCGCGGCTGATCGAGCCCGATCGTGAGTCATAGGCCCGTCGGAAGCATTCATCATACGCGACTGCCGGCGATCTCAGGCACGATCAGGTCGAATCCCCCCACCGTGATCGAAATACGAGTTACTGAGAGCGAAGCATGCACACGCCCATCCTCGGTCCATTAGGCATCTCTGCATCCCGGAGAGAACAGCTCATACATCGCTCCACCAGAGTTCCTCAGATCACAAGATTGGCTCGACTGCCATAGCTCCGCAGACTATCGATTCGCGCTCGGCGTTCTCTCGATTCAACCTTGATAGCCTCCGGGGTCAACACGTTGCTTGTGCATTGTTCGTCCACGTCAAATCCATACCGCCACTTCGGCCATCAATGGCCGCAGTCTCCTCTTTGCAAACGTCATTTCAACACCACATCTTCTTCGTCTAGTTGCCTACTTGTACCATTATGGGCCATGTGCACCCGCCAGTCTCGCCTGGCGCGAGCTCAAGGGAGCGCGAGAAGCACAACAAGGGGGAGATATGGTGGTGTGAGTGGTCCAATTCTACGTGCCAGGCGCGGTCACTGATACCAGCCAATGCGACGTTCTTCATCTGTCAGTCCTTCACATATAGCGACACGACTTGGGCCTGATCCCAGCAATGCACATCTTCGCGGTCGTCGGAATGACCTATCTGTCGCCGTTGGCTTCGCTGGATAAGCGCACCGCACTGCTGTGTTTCATTTCATGGCAGCTGGCCAGTTTTGGGTGAGCTTGCTGGTCTGGGCTTCTCCACATAGCTGACCGGCAGCGTCACAATAGGTATGCATTGGTCTGCTTCGCACCGCTAAGCGCACAGGGTATCACCGTCTCTGGTCACATCGCGCCTTCACCGCGACCCTCCCCCTTCGCATCGTACTCGCTTGGATGGGATCAATGGGCTTCCAGGGCAGCGTCAAGTGGTGGGTGCTGCGGCACCGTCTACATCACCGGTCAGTCTTCCTATCTGCTTCTTTTCCTCCTGCCTTATGGAGTGCTTCGTAAGTCTCACGGCAGCTTCACCGACTCCCCAATCCACGACCCATATTCCGCAACAAACGGCTTGTGGTACGCGCACTGCGGCTGGATCTTCCGGAAACCCACCTATCCCCGAATGAAGCTCATCGAGCGGAGCGACCTCGAGTCGGACGTCGTCGTGCGGTTTCAGCATCGATATTACGTGCCGATCGCCCTGTTCTCGGGGCTCATTTTGCCATGCGTGATTGCCAGGTATGGATGGGGAGACGGTATCGGAGGGCTGGTATGGGGAGGCGCGGTTGCGAGACTCTTGATCTGGCACACAACGTTCTGCATCAACTCGCTGGCGCATTGGACGGGGCTGCAGCCGTATACGGAGGAGGTCACCGCGAGGGGAAACTATGTGAGCTAGCCGTGCAGAAAAGCTGAGATGGAAGCTAAAGGCTAGCTGCTCGCTTTGCTCACGTCCGGCGAAGGTAATCACAAGTGAGCTGACGAAATGCTGCAGACATTCAAGCTGACGAGCAGCTTCCATCATGCATTCCCGTACGTGTCGACGGCTTCCAGCTGTTTCTTCCATGGCTGACCCGACAGGAAGGACTTCCGCAATGGCCCACACCCAGCGTGAGCTGACCGATCTCCCTTTCCCAGAGCTGAAGCTGACGAGCAGCGATTGGGACCCTACGAAATGGATCATCTGGCTGCTACACCTCTACACCCCCTTTGTCCCTTCCATCGCCCGCACCCCCGAATCCGCCATCCACACCGCCCAAGCCAAAGTCCACATGGCACACGCCGACCGCCTATACGCCTCCGTGCCGACGCACGAACGCGTCAAACCCATCGAAGAGCTACCAGTCTGGTCTCGTGCCGAGGTGTTACGCCGTCATGGGCATGTGCACGAGAACAGGCGAAGGGTGCTGTTGCTGGTCGAGGGGTGTATCGTGGATGTTGGGGGATACCTTGACGATCACCCAGGCGGTCAACAGTTGTTGCTCTCGCACTGCGTTAGGACTTTGCCGGACGAGAGCGACGCCGATAGCCCGCTCTCGTCGCCTTCGTGGGATGCCTCCTCGCCCACGACTGATTCGGGATACTTCTCGGCGGATCAGGGGGAGATGAAGCTGAAGGATGCAACGAGGGCGTTCTTTGGCGGGATGAACAACCATTCGGGGGCGGCGAAAGAATGGATGAGGTGTTTGCGCGTGGCGCGCCTCGAAGAGAGAATTCATAGTCCAAAGATGGATTTAGGCAGGGAAGGTGTACAGAAGTTGATTTAGATGAGAGTTCCTGTGCATACATACCATGTATCAAGCGGTCATCCAAATACGCGGGAAATTACGGGCACATAGCGCATGGGGTATGACCGGATGCCCGGGAGAGACCCTTCGTGTCTCCGAACAACAATTCGTGCACCTGAAGCCTTGATCACATCGGGGTTCCGCCTTGTCAGATCAGGGGTGCTTTACACCCGCTTAGATCTATTGGAGGGGAAGCCTGAGAAGGCGGGCGGGCGATCAGACAACGTATCCTAAGGCGAGGGTCCGCGGTACGTAGTGACATGCAAGGCATTACTGACGGTCCAAATGGAGCCCACATCGTTCTTCCGTCCACGAAGCCGCCCACATCATCTCCCATTCCCCTTCTTCTTGCCCTTGCCACCCTCGCCATGACCACCCTCCCCCGGGACGGGCGGCAACTTCTGGCTACTCCAATACCGCTCATCACCCACCCTCGGTGCCCGTCCACCTCCCAGTGCCGCACCGATAGTGGACGCCCGTGAATCGCGGTTCGTCGCCGGATAATGGCTGTTTGGGCTGACGATCGTGCTCGGCCGCGTCTCGTCACCCGTCCACCCGGTGTGCATCGTCCCGCGATAGGTCGGCGCACCCGTGGGCGGGTCGTACAGGCTCGGCAGGGTCGCCGCGTCCGAATATGGGCGGGGCTGGGAGAAGTCTTGTCGGGCCGTGATCGGCTCCGCGTCGTTCGACCGTACCGCCTGGGCCAGCCGTGACGCTCCCCCTGCCCGAGCTTTCGATTGTGCTGTGCCATTCTTCAGCACGCCGCGGCGTTGAGGGGGCGTATCGGGGGAAGAGGGAGACCCTTCACTTTCGGGCCCGGCGTTCGAGACGATCAATGTCCGGCCGGGCATGACAGCACTGACAATCTCGCTCTCGTCGTCGCTGTCGTATATGGTTGTGCGACCTGCCTTGAGCCGCTGCTGCGTGGTCGTATACGCAAGATTATCATCGGTGTCCCGTTTCCGGCTCGCGTACTTCGCTACAGGCACTTTGGGAGCCGGGCGCGGGTCGGCGAACGACAGCGGATCAGCCATCAGATCCGTTTCACGCTTCTGGTCGCGGCCGCGAGGTGAGGCGTATCCCCCAAACATGCTGAAAAAGGAAGTAGCCCTCGATCGCGCGGCGTCCCGGTCTGACTGGTGGGGGTATCGCACTATCTCGGTCCGGTCTTCGCCCGCTTGGGCTTTGCGTCTTTGTAAGTAGTATCGGAAGAGGAAGAACAAGAGGACGAGGGCGACGATTCCGCCTGCTATGCCGCCGACTATCGGGCCCCATTTCGTGGCTGGCGAGGGCTCGGAGTCGCTGTTGGTGCCGGGCGAGGGGGAAGCTGAAGGTGGGGTTGATGCAGTGATGTTTGAGGTGGGTCTTGTGGTCGTCGGCGGGCTCGTGGACGTGGGTTCGGCCGGAAACGAGCGGGAAAGCGTAATAGACCCTGTTGGCGTTACTGAAGCGTACAACGTGGCCGACTGCGACGCCGCGGCTGAGGGTTAGCCAATGATCGGGGATCATCGAGATTCGACTCACCGGGCGACCATCGCGCACCGTCCCATGGCCTCCAAGCATATGCAGGAAGTGGCTCCACGTCTTCCGCGAACCCCAAGCCGTCGGGGGTAAACGTGTCTCCGCATACGTCCCGCCACTGCTGCTCGATCGCCCAGCTGCCGCTTTCGCCGACTTGGCAGTATGTACACCCCGCCATGAGCGAGTATGCGACCGCATTGCATTGGCATGTCGTTTGAGCGGAGGGGAGCTCGTACGACCATGTAGGATCGAGGAGGGGCGGGACGTTGATATACGATGTCGGGTCGAGGCAGAGGGACTGAATGCGGGACCAGACGAGGCTGCGGTGAGCACAAATGTACGACAGCGGGTGCTGCCTTGGGGAGAGGTGTCCGGGCTTACCAAGGCGAATGGCCGGTCGGGCTGAACAACCATGAATTTGTGCTGTTCGGAGTGCAGGTCGCGTTTGTTGTCTGTGCACGGGCGTAAGACGAGAAAGTGAGTGATAGCCACAACACCCATCCGAGGGCTCTCATGGTTCGCGAAAAGAACGATCGTCGGCCATCAACCAGCGACTCTCCGCCTAGGCTCGAGCATGCCTATACCGCGCGGAAGTTAGTGACGCGGAACCGTTATTGCAATGGCTTAGTGAGACCACCAATGTCTTCGTACGGGAGGTAGTGCTCAGCTGGGGCATGTGAGGAGTGGACGACCACGGAGGCTGGTATGAAAGGATCTTGGGCTGATCCCACGCCGCGGCGTGAGGGGTCAAGCGGGCCGCGGTCGAATCCTTTGTTCGAGTGGCTAGCGCAGACTTGCCACGGCTTCGCGATGAGTATCATTTCCGTCGATGCCAGCATACGCGCATCCCATCCGGACTGGTGAAATGTAAGCCGTGCATCAACGAGCATGATCAATGGGCGGTAATCGGCCGAGGATTAGCGAAATTAAGCGAGCCACCCGGTTAATCGTCCAAGTCACCTCCACGCGCGCATCCCTCGGCGCGTATGGCTTTCGAGCCGTCCCCAAATAATATCAGGCCACACTCGACCTCGTCCCATAATCTCATCATACCCCTCATATCGCATACCCGCTCATCATGACTCAGGTCGATATCGTCCAGAAGATCCTCGACACCCTCCAGGCCTACCCGAAAGAGCTTGGAGCCGCTTTCGTGCTCTTCTCCACCGTCCTCTTCTACCTCTTGAACCAGAGTGAGTGGACCCGTCTGCGCCATGACCTCACTTTCCTACTTGCGTTGGACAGTCTGGGCCAAGAATGATCGACCTCGGCCGACTCTAGCCTCCTTGCCCCAGCTTCTTCGCATCACTTGTTCCCTCCTTTGCCCCCCTTTCCCCCTCCCCCCGCACTGCTAACCCCAGGCGTGCCCCGAAAAGTGCTCGACCCCGTCGAGTGGCGCTCCTTCCCCCTCATCGAGAAGCAGGCCCTCTCGCACAACACCGCGCTGTACCGCTTCGGCCTGCCACACCCGAATGACTCGCTCGGCCTCCCCGTCGGACAGCACATCTCCGTCATGGCCGAGATCAACGGCAAGGAGGTCATGCGGAGCTACACCCCCGCGACGCTGGACAGCGACAAGGGCCACTTTGACCTGGTTGTCAAGGCGAGTTCACCTCGTCTCTCAGCTTGGACCTATCCTCGCTCCCAGCTGACGTGCAGACGTACGAGAAGGGCAACATCTCGCGGTACCTCTCGCTCGTGACCATCGGCCAGACCGTCAAGATTAAGGGTCCCAAGGGCAAATTCGTTTACAAGCAAGTGGCCCGTTTCTCACGACCGACCGTCCATGTGCCGGCCGATCGTGGAAGTAGCCGCTGACTCTCCAGGGCCAACCTCGCCCCGCACCTGCTCATGATCGCCGGCGGAACGGGCATCACGCCCATGTACCAGATCATTCAGTCGTCGATGAAGGACGCCTCGGACAAGACCAAGATCTCGCTCATCTACGCCAACGTCGAGGAGGACGACATCTGTGAGTCGCCCCAATGTCAAGAATGTCCACTGATGGCAGTGCTGCGAAAGGAGCTTGAGGACCTCGCTGCCAAGTCCAACGGCCGATTCACCCTCTACGTAAGCTACCCAAGGCGCGGGAACCTAGCTCACGGCAGCACTGCCTGAACAAGGCCCCGGAGGGCTGGACCCAGGGCGTCGGATTCGTCACGAAGGAGATGATTGAGAAGCACCAGCCGGCCGGAGGCGTCGGATCGCCCGACCACGGTGTGGGACCCAAGGTCCTTTTGTGCGGCCCGCCGCCTATGATGACTGCCATGAAGTGGGTGGTCGCCCGGGTCCTGTTCCAGGCTGGACGAGGAAAGCTGATTCTCAGGGGGCATTTGAAGGAGCTCGGATACCCTGCGCCTCGGTCTGTGTCCAAGCTGGAGGACCAGGTCTTCTTGTTCTAGATGGGGCGGGGCGGAGAAGGGGAGACATACAGATAGACAAGCGTATGCAGACCACCGGGATTTCCTCGACGGTGTGATGCGTCCTAGAGTCATGGTTGATGCGACCTGCACCCACATTGCCAACTTTATTGTCCACTGGCTGAGGTGACGCCCCGATGCCATTTGAGACGCACGCGCAGTCTATGATTCTCTTCGCTGCAGGTGCAGGCGAACATATCGGAACGACGACCTAGGCGAGTTAAGCGACACCGCAACCCATTTCAACCAGACCATCTCCCTTCTTCACACTCATCTCGCACCATGTCCACGCCCCGACCCCACCCGCCGGACCGTATTCGAGTCTCCAGCCTCCAGCTACATCTCGCGCACGGCCTTGGCCCCTCGGCATTCGGGCTCGTACCGGCACCACCATGCCCCGCCCTCCTCTCGCTCGATATAGAGCTGGACGACAACGTCATCCCGTCCTGCACGGACGACGACACGATGGGCGGGCTGGGCATAAACTATTCGAGCACGTCCAAGGCGCTCATTGCGCTATGCGAGGGCCGCGAATGGTCGGGGCCCGAGGAACTCGTTCGCGCAGCGAGCGGCGTGCCGCTCCAGCTGGATGTGGTCCGCTCGGTGCGGGTCAGCGTGGAACTGCCCAAGGCGCTCTTACCCGCCCAAGCGGCCATCTATTCCGCGACCTTCGACCGTGCTGACGAGTCGGCGAAGGGCAGCGAGTGGAAGTGCGAGGTGAAGGACCTGAGGGTGCGGGCTATCATTGGGCTGCACCCGCACGAGAGGCAGATGAGGCAGTGGTTGGAGGTGGATGTGGGCGTGGAAGGGTATGCAGATGGATGGGACCATCGAGTCTTCGCGGAGCACGTGTACGATGTGAGTGTCGCAGATGACGTGCTCAGAGACCGTCGACGCTGTTCGCGAGAGTGCTTCAAGTCCAGCGCAAGAACACTTCTGACGGCAGTGGCTGGACAGGTCCGAGTACAGGACGATCGAAGCCCTCATAGACGCTCTGGCGCGGTTCATCCTCACCGATTCCTCGTTTGACGAAATGCTCACGCAACGATCCGAGCTGAGCATCACCCTTCGCAAGCCGTCCGCTTTGGCATTCGCTTGTCCCGTCATCTCCATACGGCGCATGCGGGGCGATTACGTCGATGTAAGGGCGAACACGTCCGGCCAAGCGGCAGGGATCTCAAGCAGCACATCGGCGCCCCCGGCGGGCTCAGATGTCAAGACCTCTGCGGCTTCTGGGCCCAGCTCGAACCCCGCCAGGGTGTTCGTCGCGATTGGCTCGAACATCGGCGACCGCATAGGTCATCTTCGTCGAGCGGTCGACCACGTCGCGAGGCAAGATGGCATCAAACTCGTCTCTACGTCGAGGCTGTACGAGAGTGAGCCGATGTACGTGGAGGATCAGGATCGGTTCATCAACGGTGTGATTGAGGTGAGTTCCCCGAGTCGAGACACCCGGCGGCTGCTGGTGGTGCATACTTTGCGCGGTGCCGTCAGAGCAGCAACGAGCGTCCGCATTACGTGATCCCATGACGCCGCGCTCACGTCCAGCTCGAGAGCTCACTTGCTCCACTTGACATCCTGCGAATCCTGAAGCGCACAGAGAGGCTCATCGGTCGCACAAAGACATTCCGGAACGGACCGCGCGTAGTCGACCTCGACTTGCTCGCGTACGGCAGCGACCGTGTACAGATCGGCCGAGTGGATGACCCCGAGGACCAGGATGGCATAGGCTGGCTCGAATGTCCGCACCCCCGGATAGGCGAACGGGAGTTCGTCCTGCGCCCATGGGCAGAGTGAGTCGTATCTCATGGATCACTCGTCTCCCAGAGCTGATTGCAGCCTCGCACCCAACCTCATTCTGCCCGGAGCGACGTCGCCCATCTCGGACCTCCTCGCAACCTTGCTCAAGAAACCACCGCCCTCCCTCGCGCCGATCATCCCATTCCCACACCCCGCTCGCCCACTCCGGTTGGAAGGTCGTCCGCGCCTCATGCAGATCTTCAACGCCACGCCCGATTCGTTCTCCGACGGCCACAGCGACAACCTCGACGTGGACTTCGCTCTGAAGAGCATCACGGCGCTGTTCGACCGGCCGACGACGTCGTCGGGCCCACCGCCCCCGCCCGATATCCTCGACATAGGCGGCATGTCCACCCGGCCCAACTCCACTCCGTGTACCGAACAAGAAGAGCTCGACCGCGTCGTCCCGCTCATACGCGCCATCCGAGCCGGCTCCGATGAACGTATCAGCCGCGTGCCCATCTCGGTCGATACGTACCGCGCCAGCGTTGCGCGCGCGGCCGTTCAAGCCGGCGCGTCGTGCATCAACGACGTCCGCGGAGGCTCGGAACCGGGTATGAAAGAGGTCATGGCGGAGCTGGGCGTCCCTGTTGTGCTCATGCACTCGCGCGGCGATTCGCACACCATGGGCTCGGCTGAACTGCAAGATTACTCGACACTGGGCGGGGTCGTGGAGGGCGTGCGGACCGAGCTGAGCGAGAGGGTCCGAGATGCGCTGGGCGCCGGCGTGAGGAGGTGGGATGTGGTTCTGGACCCGGGGCTGGGGTTTTCCAAGACCCCGGAAGACAATCTGGCGCTCTTGCGGCGCGTGACCGAGCTGAACGCGCCGGCGGCGTTCGCCTCGGGCGAGACGAGCAAGGCATCAGCGGAGGGCGCAGCGGATGCCGAGGACGTGATGGTGGGGCTGCCGATCCTGGTCGGAGGGAGCAGGAAGGGCTTCGTCGGACGCGTGATCGGCAGGGCAGGCAAGGACGAGGCCAGTCAGAGGGGGTATGGCGATGCGGCCGTGGTCGCTTGGTGTGCGGCGACGTCGGGTGTCGACGGGTCGACCCGGTCGAGCGGGGTGGACGTGCTCCGGGTGCATGATGCGCGCGCCATGGGCGAGGTGTTGAATATGTGGCGGGCGATCGAGGGGGCGTGAGCTGGCCGAGCAGATAAACGCTGAACGATATCTGCGCATGCATCTGTGCGGCGTGGTGTGGGCCAGAGGAGCTGTTGCGACGGAGGATCACCTGATGGCCATGGTCCCGAGTCCTGCGTCCGGATGACCTTGGCAGTGAGAACGCGGGACAGATGCGCGACTCGCTTGTGGGCGTCACGCCTGCCATCCGTTCCGCAGGCGCAGGCGCGTCAATGGTGCATCACGCATGACCCCTTCGATGTATTCTACGACCTTTGTTCCTGTCCATCGCTATATGGACATCGCTGCATCTTCTTGTACTTCAGATACGCCCCTTCCGGCCAATGTGCGGCAATTATCGACTGCTCGTCGCTCACCGTCCCCATGCCGCCGCCTCACAACGATGCCTTGGGCTTGAGCTCGCCCTTGACCACCTTGGACAACGATTCGGCAAAGTACTGCGCGTGAGTAAGCGCTCTTTGCAGGACACCCTGCGGATGGCTCGACGCACCTTGACGTTGCCCTCGTTCAAACCCGCCATGGAGATCCGCCCGTCCTTTGTCAAGTACACGTGGGCGTACTCCCACAGCTGCTCGACCTGCTCCGCGCTGACTGTTCGTGAGCGCCGCACAATGGGGCAACTCTTCTCTCAACTCACTGCCCGTGAAGGAGAACATGCCGATCTGAGACTTGATGTGGCCCCACTCTCCGGGCGTCTGCAGCTCCACCAGGAGATCGTACAGCCTCTCGCGCATCGCGATGATCCGGTCCGCCATCTTCTTAACCTCGGTCAACCACTCCTCGTACAGCTCCTTGTTGCTCAAAATCGTCGCGACGATCTGCGCGCCGTGCATCGGCGGCGATGAGTACAGGGGTCGGATGATCCGCTTGATCTGCGACAGGACGCGCTCCTTCTCTTCGGCCGACGAGACGATCATGGAGAATGTACCGGCTCGCTCGCCGTACAGACCCAGGTTCTTCGCGAACGACTGGCAGAGGAGGATCTGGTGACCCTGCTCGACAAAGTATCGGAGGGCAAAGGCGTCGTTGATGATGTCCCCGGAGGCGAAGCCTTGGTACGCCTGCGAGTCAGCTGAGCGGCTCGAACGCGCGAAGGAAAGCGGACCATGTCGAAGAGGACGAGGTGCTTCTTGCTCTTGACCAGCTCGGAGATCTCCTTCCACTGCGCCTGAGTTGGGTCGATACCCGTCGGGTTGTGCGCACACGCATGCAACAGGATCTGCCGTCAGCGACACCGATGTGGCGGTGATGATAGCTTACGATCGACCCGTCCTTGGCATTCTGGATGTCCTCCTTCATACCCGCAAAGTCGAGCCCGACCGTCTTCTTGTCAAAGTACCTGCCATCAGCTCCCGCCCGCGACCAGTAGCCCATCCCACGACGCGACCCACCTGTATCGCTTCACGGTGAGCCCGCTCGTCTCGGCTATGGGGATGTGGTTCCCCCACGTGGGGTCAGAGATCCAAATCTCTTTGGAGGGCTTATAGAACTGGCTCAGGAAGCCCATGGCGATCCGCAGGGCACCCGTGCCCGAGATGGACTGTGCGACGGCGATCTGCTCGTGAGCCCGGCCTTCGTGACGCGACGTCTCGGTCGGGAGAATAGAGGTGCAGACTCACTCGTCCCTCTTGCAGCGGTTTGCTGTCTTTGCCGTAGGCGAGCTCAGCCGCGAACTTGATGAACTCGGCGTCTCCCTGCGGTCAGGGACAAGTCGCGGGGTGTCAATCGTATCCGGTGCGCGGGGCACGGGCCGTCAACGCACAGTGATGGGCAGGTACTCCTTGTCGAGCTTCTTTTGGTGCAGGATGTCCTCGGCCTTGAGCACAGAGTTGAGGATGTAGGGCTTTCCGTTTTCGTCTCGCTGCGCGTGAGTTCGCATCCTCGGAAGTCGACGGGTGACTCACGTATGCGCCTACATGATCGAGTGTGACAAAGGGATGTACCGGTATAGCGAATGACGGGGCGAGTGGTATGAGGGAGGTAGGGGAGGTAGGCGAGCGAAACAGACGCGGTCAGCTCTCGATCACCGCTGAAACAAGCAGACGTACCGACACCGAGGTTGACCTTCTGAGGAGACGGGTCTTTCTTGAACGCATCAGAGACGCCTGTGCGGTGAGCCGGGCTCAGGCTGGGCAGAACGGGGGATGCATACCAAGAACTGGGTCAGGCGGACTGCACGTCAGCTCATCATCATCCAGGTCGCACGAGGAGCTCACCCCTGAGGGACGCCAGACCAGAAGTTTGAGATGCCTGGGGTCAGTGATGTGGCATGACGCAAGCTCCGGACGGCCGATCCCTGGTTGCCTCGAGCTCGAGCTCGGGCACAGTTGCGCTGCTGTGACAGTCACTCACTCATGATGGTGGAGGATATGGGTGATGGTGATGGTAGGATGCTAGAGCCGAGTC
>Ga0308169_10004464_pt1 | contig 13094 bp, 11 predicted proteins | sample PhyBR1_2_FD_202139 | JGI IMG/M metagenome (GOLD analysis project Ga0308169, IMG submission 202139) | Phyllosphere microbial communities from UC Gill Tract Community Farm, Albany, California, United States - DLSLSB.R1 | ecosystem: Host-associated > Plants > Phyllosphere > Unclassified | place...
CGCGCGCGCAGCAGAAGAGAGCGAGCGGCTTCGGGTCGTCGGCAAGCGGCAGGAGAGCACGCCCGAGTCGAAAGTAAGCGCTTCCTGCGCTCGATCTGGCGCCTCTCGTGCTCGCTCGCTGCTCGAAAGTGCTGTACATGCTCGTCATTGCAGAGCGACACGACCCTCGCCCTCCTCCTGCTCACTCGAGCACCGCCCTCTCGCCGCCGCCTCCCTATATCCGCGAGATGTAGAGGACTGTTCCCGGTCTCGGGGTCAGCTCTGTCTCTGGAGAGCACGAGCAGAGAGCGGCAGGAAGGGAAAGGGAGCGCACCGTTGTTGCCTCGCACGAACGCGTCGCCGTAGTCGTTGGTCTTGCGGCCGTTGACCCACTCCTCGGTCTGCTCCAACGCAATGTTCATGTAGCCGTCGAGGCAGCTCAGGACGCCTGTTTCGTCGGTCGTGCGGGGTCAGCTTTGCCATGTGAGCGGGTTCAAGGGAGGGAGGAGGGGAGGGGAGGGAGGAGGGACGGACCGCGGTAGTCGACGCCCGAGTTGAGGCGCACGACGACGGGCTGGCCGACGACGCCCTTGAGGAAGGCACCGGGGCCGGGGAGCTCGGTCGCCTGGGGCTGGGGCGAGTCGTGGTCGTTGGCGGTGGCCGGGGCGGAGTCCTGAGGAGGAGGCGAGGCGGACATGGCGAGGGGGGAGGTGCGCGGTCGGGCTGGGCGGTGGTCGTGCGTTGCTGTGCGTGTGCGAGCTGGGAGTAGAGCTGCTCGTGAGCTGGTCGGGGTGGTCCAGAGCGAGAGGCGACCCGCTCAGCTCTCCCCGCCTCTCCTTCATCTCTTGCTCTCCCGCACCATCGCTCTCCCACTCGGGCAGGCTCGCCACCATGCACGGCTCGGCTACCTCACCCTCGGCTACGACCTCGCCCAAGCTCGACCCCTTCGGCCGCCGCGAGAGCTACCTTCGAGCCCCGCTCCACAACCCGCAGGCCATCCGCCGTCAGGACGCCCTCAACGCCCAGCAGGAGGTCCGTCCCGCTCGCACACGTACCCTGCACCCGGAGACGCAGCTGATCCCCCGCCACTCGCAGCGCCGCAGACACGCCATCGAGGAGGCGAGGTCGACCTTCCGCGCGCTCGACATCATGGACGACCTCTCGCTCGCCGGCTCGTCCGACTCGTCCGACACCGAGCACGGCGACGCGCTCCCGCCGCCCTCGACCGCGGGCGGCGACGCGGCGACGAGCCCGCCGCCCGTCATCGGCAAGACCAAGCGCCAGCGGTTCAAGCCCAAGTTCGTCGCGTGGGCCAAGAACCTTCTCTCGCACGCCGAGACGCTCGACCTCCGTCACGGCCTCCCCGAGGGCCTCGAGAGCGAGTGGCGCGCCGTCGTCGTCCCCAAGGGCAAGCGGTGCCTGTGCGCGACTTCGAACTCGACCGGTCCGTCCGCTCTCCCTCCCTCTCGAGCGCCTCTCTCCCTCTTGTGGGTCTCTTTCCGGCGAGCTGACGCTCGGGCACCGCTCTCCTCGCAGCCGGCGTCAACACGATCCTCTACTCGCGCGTCGCAGGCCGCACGCTCGGCCGGTTCCGCACGTCCCTCCCGCCGGACTGCCTCCTCGACACGGTGTGGGACGCCGAGCTCGGCGTCCTGTGGGTCCTCGACCTGTGCAAGTGGCGCTCGACCTACTTTGTCAACTGTGACGCCGAGATGCGGTGCGTTCTCGCTCGGCTCTGCGCGTCCTGCTGCTGCCGACTCGACCTGACTCGCCCTCTCCTCGCACGCTCGCAGCGCCTTCTTCCTCTCGAGCAAGCTCTCCGAGCTCGACACGCAAGCCTACTTCCCGCCCTCGTCCCCCTTTGCGACCCAGTCGCAGACCGGCACGACCAAGACGCTCCTCGTCCTCCCCGTCCCGTCCCTCGCGCCGCCTCTCCTCCCCTCGACCCTCCTCCCGCTCCTCAACCCGCTCGCCGCCGCGTCGCACCCGGCACCGCAGGACCTCGCCGTCGCCGTCCTCGCGCCGTACGCCACGCCCGAGGGCCACCTCGCGCTCGCGCCCGCCGAGGCGCGCATCCCGCTCGCGCCAACGGGCGTCTTGCTGTACCTGAGCTCGGCGCACTACGCGAGCGGGACCACGCCGCTCGTCAGCTGGGTACCGTGCGGGGCCGAGGTCGACAGGGACGACAGGGACAGGGAGGGCGTCGAGAGGATGCTGACGCTCGTGAGCGAGTGGGCGGCGAGGGGAGGCGGGCCGGCGGCGGTTGCTGGGCTCGGTGAGGGACAGCAGGCGGACGGCATGGTCGACGGCGTTGCGTCGGGCATGGAGCAGTAGCGGGCGCGCTCGTCGTCGTCGTCGTCGTCGAGCGGTCCGGGCGAGTTTGGCGTGCGCCCGCTTTGATCTTCCTCTCGCACTTTTTGCACTGCACCGTCGTTCTTTCTCTCTCCTCTTCTGCGTGCGTCTCGCTCTCGTGCTCGCTGCTGCTCGTCGCGCAGAACGAAACGCCGGCTCGATCAACGCCCACCGGGACCAAGCCGCCGGCCCGTTCCCTCGGACCACTCTTGGCCGCCTGTCTTCCTGCTCGCCCTGGCTAACGACGCCGCCGAGGGCAGCGGCGCCGAGCCCGAGCATGCATGCTCGCCCCTCATCTCGGGCGAGTCCAGCGGGAGCTCCTCTTCCTGCTCCACACCGCCGCCGCTCCTCGACGATGGTCGCCGGCCTCTCCGCCCTTGCTCTCGCGCTCGCCGTCGCCTTGGCTGCACGGCACAGCACTGCTTCACCCGTCCAGCTACATGCGCGCTACAACGGCGGCGGCGCACCGTCCGCCGTGATCTCGAACGGCACGGTCGAAGGCGTCCTCCTCCCCACTTTCTCCCAGGACGGTGCGTCCTCCCTCTCCTCTGCGCGGCTGCGAGCCCAAGCTGACCCAGAGCTCGCACCCCACAGCATTCCTCGGCATCCCCTACGCCCAGCCACCGGTGGGCGACCTGCGCCTGCGGCGGGCTCGCTCGCTCGAGGCGCCGTTCGAGGGCGGCAAGGTCGCAGCGACGAGCTACTCGCCCTTTGTGCGTCCCTCTCTCTCTCTCTTTCCTGCTCGCGTACGAGAGACCTCGCTGACGAGGCGCCCTCGCTCGCAGTGCCCGGGCATCGGCGCCGACGACTACGGCTACGAGCTGTCCGAGTGAGCTCCCTTCTCCCTCTCTGCGTCGAGTCCGAGCCTGTCGAGCTGCAGCGAGCCGCTCGATCTCTCCCACAGTCGATGAGGAAGCTGACGAAAACCCCTCCGCGGCCGCAGGGACTGCCTGACGCTCAACATCATCCGCCCGGCCGGCGTCGACGAGAACGACAAGCTGCCTGTCGGCGTTTGGGTGCACGGCGGCTCGCTTCAGCAGGGTGGCAGCGGCGATATCCGGTACAACGGCAGCTACGTCGTGCAGCGCAGCATCGAGATGGAGAAGCCGATCGTGCGTCCTGCTCTCCCCTCCTCCTCACAGGACCTCCTTCTCGCTCTCTCGCCGAACATGCAACTGACCCACCTCGGCGGTCTGCAGATGTTCGTCTCGGTCAACTACCGCGTGTCGTCGCTCGGCTTCATGTCGTCGAACGAGCTGCGCGCCGAGGGCAACGTCAACCTCGGCCTGTACGACCTGCGACTCGCGCTGGGCTGGCTGCAGGACAACGTCAAGGCGTTCGGCGGTGACCCGAAGAAGGTCACGTTCTGGGGCGAGAGGTGCGTCCTTATCCACTCCCTCATCGTAGAGGTGCACCGAGGCCAAGGCGCTGACTCGCTCGCACGGACCCTCTCCCGCTCACAGCGCCGGCGCCGCCGCCATCTCGTACGAGTTCCTCTCGTACGGCCTCACCTCGACCAACCTGTTCCGCAGCGCCATCCTCGAGTCGGGCAGCCCGACCGGTCGTCCGCTCGCGACGGCCGAGGTCCTCCAGCCGCGCTTCGACCAGGTCGTCGCGAGCGCTGGCTGCAACGGCACGGCCGACGCCCTGTCGTGCCTGCGAGGGCTCTCGCTCGAGGCGTTCAACGCATCGGCGGCGGTGTTCAGCTGGAACCCGGTCGTCGACGGCGGGATCATCCCCGAGTACTCGAGCGACTCGATCCGCCGCGGCGCATTCGTCAAGGTCCCGCTCCTGATCGGCAGTGCGTCGGCTCTTTCTCGTTCCCTCGCTCTAGGCGCTGCACGAGCTCACCTCCTCCGCCTTGCGCGCAGCCAACACGGACGAGGGGACGGCCTTCGCGACCAAGGGCATCGAGACGGACGAGGAGCTCGCCGCGAGCCTCCAGGCGTACTACCCCAAGCTCACCAACTCGAGCACCGCTCGCCTCCTCGAGCTCTACCCGAACGACCCGAGCAAGGGTAGCCCGTTCGGCTCGGGCGACGGGCTCGTGTCGACCGGCGTCCAGGACAAGCGCAGCAACGCGCTCACTGGGTGCGTCCCCTCTCCTCTTCCCGCCTCGCGCTTCCCCCTCCTCGCTCAGCCGCTCACGCAAGCACTCTTCTATCCCTCAGTGACCTGCGCTACATCGCCGGCAAGCGCCTCCTCGCCGAGAAGTACGCCGCCGCCGGCCAGCCCGTCTTCTCGTACCGGTTCAACCAGCCCGCCGAGAACACGACGCTCGAGAGCGGCGTGCCGCACTTCCAGGAGGTCGCGTACGTCTTTGGCGTGCCGTACAAGACGGCCAACACGCTCGGGACGCGCCCGGGCGACAAGGAGCTGTCGAGGCTCATGATGTCACAGTGGATCTCGTTCATCCACGACGGCACGCCCAACAACCACGGCAGTGCGTCCCCCCCCTCTCTCTCCTTTTCCTGCCCTCCTTGCCCTCGAGCTCGCCGCTGACGAGCTTGAGCTCTCGCTCGCAGTCGAGGACGCGCCCGAGTGGCCCGACTACCGCTCGTCATCGAGCAACTTTGTCTACACGCGCCAGCAGTCGACGGTCGAGAAGGACGACTTCCGCAAGGACGGCATCGACTTTATCAAGAGCCTCGGGTGGGAGCTGAGTGCGTGAGCAGGGCGCACAGAGCAGAAGGCGAGTAGAGCAGGACGGGCCGGGGAGGGGGCTCGTGCGCTGACAACGACGGACGCTGTACTTCCTCTCGCTCTTCGCCCCTCTCGAGAGCGTGCAGAGAGAACCCTGGAGAGAGATGCAGAGGCAGGCTCGAGCAGGGCGAGGGCGAAGCGACCTCGCCATCGGCGAGAAGAGAGCCAGCTCTTCGAGCGGACGAGCCGCTCGGTCTCTCGCGCTCGCAGCTTTCGCACCGCTAGACTCGGGCACCTTGCTCGGCACTCTTGCTGCGCAGGACAAGCAGCTCTCGAACTCGCCGAGCAAGCGCCGCAAGAGAGAGGGAGGTCGCCAACGATGGGATCATTGCGCGCCCTCGAAGCGAAAGCGAACGGCTACACAACAAGGCGAAGGGGAGGGGGGTGTGGGAGAGGGGATCTCGAAAAGGGGTGGGTGAAAAGGCAAGGCACAGAGGTGGAGAAAAGCGAAAGGCGAGGGGGTGTGCGCCTCCTCCCCCCTCCCGACAAGCGTGTGCGGACCCTCCATCGTCCCACGGCGACGACGACGGCGACGGTGGAGCGCTCACGAGCGCTCACCGCGGAGGCGGCGCGCGAGCTGGATGTCTGCGGACGAGGTCAAGAAGGCGAGGTCAGCTCGAGAAGGACAAAGGGGAGGGACGAGGCGAGGAGGGAGAGACGCACCCTTGGGCTGGATCGTGACGCGCTTGGCGTGGATGGCGGCCAAGTTGGTGTCCTCGAAGAGCGAGACGAGGTAGGCCTCGGCGGCCTCCTGCAGCGCACCGATCGCCGACGACTGGAAGCGCAGGTCCGTCTTGAAGTCCTGGGCGATCTCGCGGACGAGGCGCTGGAAGCTGCGGACGGCGACGACGAGCGGGTCAGCAAGGTGCTCGTGGTGCAGGGCAGCTGGAACGAGGTGGGAGGTGGACGCACGGGAGCTTGCGGATGAGGAGCTCGGTCGACTTCTGGTAGCGACGGATCTCGCGGAGGGCGACGGTGCCGGGCTTGTACTGCGAGCGTGTAGAGCGAGTCAGTGAGGATGCTCGGGCACAGGGCAGAGCAGCACGAGAGGTAGGAGGGACGCACGCGGTGGGGCTTCTTGACACCGCCGGTCTGGGGCGCCGACTTGCGGGCGGCCTTGGCGGCGAGCTGCTTGCGCGGGGCCTTGCCACCGGTGGACTTGCGAGCGGTTTGCTGCGCGCAGGAAGGAAGCTAGTCAGCATGGCTGTGCGAGGAGGAGAGGCGAGGTTGTTGTTGTTGAGCGAGGAGTGTGGAGGTGGCGCTGACGACGACGACGGCGGCGAGGGGGCGAGGGCGTGTTTGTCGGCGAGGCGGGCTCGCCTTGTGGTGTGGGTGGGTGCACAGGTACGAGGAAGGTGGTGTGCGAAGGTGGAGCAGGAGCAGGCGAGGCTCACCTTGGTGCGGGCCATAGTTGCGAGAAAAGTGAGGTGAAGGGAAGAGAGAGGCGAGGGGGGCCAAACGAGCGAGTTTGAGCGACCTCTCCCCGAGCCGGTACGAGAGGCGCGCGCCTCAGAGCCTCAAAGCCCGCGCCTGGTAGCCGCAACTTTCGTCGCCTCGCTCGCCTCTCTCACTCTCTCTGAAGCCTTCCTGTCTGCTCCAAATTGCAGCAGCCCGGTTCTTCTCCCGCCCTGCACCTCGAAACGAGCCCGAACGAGCGAGGTGAGGGCGCGACGAGGCGGCGGGAGGTGGAATCGCTCGAATCTGGCCTCGCTGAGCGACTTGCACCAAGCCCTAGCCATCTGAGACTCGCCCGATCCAGCGCCGCGCGCGCCGCAGCTTGCGCCCTTGTTGCGCCTCCTGCCGACTGGACGACCTCCCGCAGCGACGGTCCTTCGAACGCTGGCTCACGCCTTCTTCTCGCACACTCCGTCATCGCAGTCTTCGCTCGACGTTTTGCACAGCGCTCGGTGAAGCAGAGCGGCGAGAGCTCGAGCGAAAGAGAGGTGCCAGCGAGGAGGAGAACCAGGTCGTTAGCGCCTTTCCTGGCGCCGAACGCTCGCAGATCGATTTGCGACAAGGCCCAGGAGCACAGCGACGCTTTCGGAAGCCCGAAAAGGTGAGGAGTGAGCGAGATGCGGTTTGCGAACTGGCGCCGGCGGCGGTACGAGCGGAGCGTCGCTGCGGGCGGCGCGGCGGCGCTGGCGCTCCTCCCCGCGCCACCTCGCACTTTGTCCTGTTCCTTGCTATTCTGCGGCAAACTCGAGCAGAGCTCGCGGAGGACATGCACTGCAAGGCAAAGTCGAGCCACCCTGACCTCGAGCGACCGGTCCAGCTTGCGCGCGAGCCGTGTGACCTCGAGAGGAGTGGTTCGAGGCAAGTGGCGCAGGCGAGAGAGCATGCTGCTGAGCTTGCGGAAAGAACAGCTCGAGCTCAGCCTCGGTCGCACGCACCCCCTCGTCAAAAGACGACGCCCGCAGCGAGGCGGAGGCGCTCCTCCTGCTCCTCCTTGTCCTCGCCGATCGCCCTCAGCTCCTGCGTCAACCGCAAGGCGCCTCATTCGCGCACGCCGACCACCCAGGCCTACTGCGCGCGCTCAACGCCGCCGCCACTCGTCCCCTCCCCACCCCGCGCTCCTCCCGCCGCCATGGTCCTGTCGCCCTCTGGCTCGTCGTTCTCGTCGCTGCGGTGGCCCATCCTCCGCCTCGCCAAGCTCGGGACCGCGTACCCCATCGAGGCCATCGTCACCGTCTTCTGCGCCGCCACCCTCGTCTACTTCCAGCTCATCAAGGTGAGCTCTCTCTCTCCGTGTCGTGGAGGACGACGAGCGGGATCGAACGACGCGACGCTCGCGTGTCGTCGCTCTGCGAGGGCTCGACGAGGTGCTGCACGGGTTGCAAAAGGCTCCTGGGCTTTGACAGCAGCAGCTCGCACGCGTCGGCGGGCTCTGGCGGCGGCGAGCCGGTTGCCCACTCCCTCCTCCACCCCAAGCTCCCCCTCGCCCCCCTTTGTTGGTGCGATCGAGGCGACCTTCTCTCGCGCAGGAGCACCGTTCGAGCTCGAGCAGCACAGTCCGCAAGCGCTGGAAGAGCACCCCTCGCTGACGCTCGCCCTCGTCTCCTCGCAGGTCGTGCGCAACTCGGACTTCCTCCTCTACGACGACGATGCCGCGCTCGGCGCGAGCGCCGCCAACCGCCACCCGTCCATCGCGTTCCACCCCTCGACCGGCGTGTGGTCGTCCGTCTCGCCGTCCGAGCCCGCGCCCGCCAACGCCGTCGAGCTGTGGCTCCGGCAGGTCATCGTCGAGGTCCCGACCGCCATGGCCGCCGCGCGCAAGAGCGAGGTCAAGGAGCTCCTCGACGCCGACTCGGCCCTCGCGTTCGACGGCATCGAGGACTGCTACACGGTCCAGGGCGAGTGCTGGAAGGCGCAGACCCAGCCGGCGCTCAACCTCACCGTCAAGTCGTTCGCCTTCACGTCGCTCGTCGGCCCGACCCAGTTCCTCGGCAACTTTAGCGTCTCGCCCCTCGAAACCGAGACGGTCGCGCTCGAGAAAGTGCGCCAGGGCGGCCGCAAGCGCTACACGAGCTTCTTCAACCGCGGCCGCGAGGACTTTGTCGTCGAGCCGACCGCGCCCAACGAGGACCGCAAGCGCGAGATGGAGAGCGTCCAGTGGGCGCTCTTTGCGGCCAAGGTGTTCGTCCTGCGCTTCTGGGGTCTCGCCAAGGTGCGTCGTCGTCGTCGTCGTCCACCGCCCGTCCCTCCTCCCTCCCGCGCACCCCTCACTGACTCGCTCTCTCTCCCTCTCCTCTTCGCCCGCTCGCAGAAGGCCGACTCGGCCGACATCTTCGTCATGCTCATCGCCTACGTCCTCATGCACTCGACGTTCGTGTCGCTGTACCTCAACATGAACCGCCTGTCGAGGTCGCTGCGGCCCAACTCGGGGTCGCTCGGGTTCTGGCTCGCCACCCTGTCGCTCGCGTCGTCGTGCGTCGCCTTCATGTTCGCCCTCTTGACGGCGTGGTACCTCGAGATCAGCGTCAACCCGGTCCTCCTCGGCGAGGCCCTCCCGTTCCTTGTAATTACGGTCGGCTTCGAGAAGCCGTTCGTCCTCACGCGCGCCGTCTTCTCGCACCCGTCGATCGGTCCCGGCGGCGCGTACGCCGGCGGCCAGAGCCGCGGCTCGATGACGCCCGTCAACGGCGCCGCCGGCAAGCCCATGACGCCGACCAACGCGTTCGGGCTCCGGTTCGCGCCGCCGGTCCCGGCGCGCGACATCGTGCGCACGGCCGTGTCCAAGACGGGCTACGGCATCATCCGCGACTACGCGCTCGAGGTCGCCGTCCTCGTCGTCGGCGCCATGAGCGGCGTCGCCGGCCTGCGCGAGTTCTGCCAGCTCGCGGCCGTCATCTTGGTGTGGGACGCGCTGTGCCTCGTCGGGTTCTTCGTGTCGGTCCTCACCATCATGGTCGAGATCCACCGCATCAAGGTGATCCGCCACTTCCGCCGCACCGACTCGTCGGCCGACCTGTCGCGCTTCCTCGACGACCCGGCCGCGCTCGCCGACGCCGAGGCGCCGGCGTCCGACGACGGCAGCGACGCACCGTCGGGCGCGCTCGGCCTGCGCGAGCGCCTGATCCGGGTCGTCACGGGCACGGCGAGCCCGGCCGCGCGCCTCAAGGTCCTCCTCATCGCCGCCTTCCTCGTCCTCCACTCGCTCAACCTCGTCACGACCCTCACGGCCAAGACGGCGCTCGGCCGTCACATCGACCACTCGGCGTCGACGGGCCACGTGCCGCAGATCGACACGTCGAACCCGGTCCTCACGTCGACCCTCCTCCAGCTCGTCGCCGCGCACGAGCCCGCCACCGAGCTCCTCGTCCACGTCGTCCCCGCCCTCCACTTCCGCGCCGTCGACCTCACCCTGCCGGCCATCGTCGCGCCGTCGACCGCGTCGCAGGTAAGCGGCGCCATGCCCAACCTGTCGTCGGCGTCGGCGTCGGGCTCGTTCGCGTCGATCGACCAGTTCCTGTCGCGGTGGACCCGCCTCGTCGGCGACCCGATCGTGTCCAAGTGGATCGTCATCGCGCTCGCCATGTCGCTCTTCCTCAACGGGTACCTCCTCAAGGGCATCGCGTCGGGCTCGGACTCGTTCGGGCACGGCTCGGCCGCCGAGGTCGCCGCGCGCATCCTCCTCGCGAGCACCGGGTCCGACGTCAACGACGACGACGACGAGGCGGCCAAGATGCGCCTGCGCCGCTCGTTCTCGCTCCTGCGCGAGGAGCTCCAGAACGAGTGGACCCAGAAGGACGCGGCCGTCATGCAGCGCGAGTACGCCCGCCACGAGCGCAAGGCCGAGCAGGACGCGCACCAGCCGGTCCCGAGCGTCATCAAGGTGACGGCCGCCAAGTCGGGCCGCCGCGGGTCCAACTCGTCCGACGACTCGTCGCCGCCCGGCTCGCCCATCCTCATCCGCACCCGCTCGTCGTCGCGCAAGAACGGCGCCGCCGCCGGCGCGACGCTCGCCGCCCCGCCCAACGCCGACGCGCAGGCGCTCGTCACGCCGCCGCAGCGCGAGCTCAAGCTGTCGCCGTCGACCGTCGCGCTCGTCCCCGCCGAGGGCATCCCGGACGCGCCGCGCGACCTCGACACGTGCGTCAAGCTGTTCGACGGCGGCAACGGCGCCGTCCTCCTCAACGACGAGGAGATCATCCTTCTCGTGCAGAAGGGCAAGGTCGCCGCGTACGCCCTCGAGAAGCTCCTCAACGACCACGTCCGCGCCGTCTCGATCCGCCGCGCCCTCATCTGTGCGTCCCTCTCTCTCTCTCCACCTCTTCAGGGTCCCTCTCTCGCTCGCTCGCACAGCCAACTGACGTTGTCGTCGTTGCTCCTCGCCCACAGCCCGCGCCTCGGCCCGCAAGACGCTCGAGTCGTCCGACCTGCCGTACCTCCACTTCGACTACTCGCGCGTCATGGGCCAGTGCTGCGAGAACGTCGTCGGCTACATGCCCCTGCCCGTCGGCATCGCCGGCCCGCTGCGCATCGACGGCGCCGTCCTGCCCATCCCGATGGCGACGACCGAGGGCGCGCTCGTCGCGTCGACCTCGCGCGGCTGCAAGGCGCTCAACGTGTCGGGCGGCGTCACGACGGTCGTCGTGCAGGACGCCATGACGCGCGGGCCGGCGCTCACGTTCCCGAGCGTCATCATGTGCGCCGCGGCCAAGCGCTGGGTCGACTCGGACGAGGGGTCCAACATCCTCAAGGCGGCGTTCAACTCGACGTCCCGGTTCGCGCGCCTCAAGAGCCTCAAGGCGGCCATGGCCGGGCGCACGCTCTTTGTGCGGTTCGCGACCCAGACGGGCGACGCCATGGGCATGAACATGATCTCGAAGGGGTGCGAGCGCGCGCTCGATGTCATGATGACGGATCACTTCCCCGACATGGTGATCGCGTCGCTCTCGGGCAACTACTGCACCGACAAGAAGCCCGCGGCGATCAACTGGATCGAGGGGCGCGGCAAGAGCGTCGTCGCCGAGGGCATCATCCCGGGCGAGGCGGTGCGCTCGATCCTCAAGACGACGGTCGACGACCTGTGCAAGCTCAACGTGACCAAGAACCTGATCGGCTCGTCGATGGCGGGCTCGATCGGCGGCAACAACGCGCATGCGTCCAACATCCTCACGGCCATCTACCTCGCGACGGGCCAGGACCCGGCGCAGAACGTCGAGTCGAGCAACTGCATGACGCTCATGGAGCCCATCAACGACGGCAAGGACCTGCTCATCACGTGCTCGATGCCGTCGATCGAGGTCGGCACCGTCGGCGGCGGCACCATCCTCCTCCCGCAGGCGTCGATGCTCGAGCTCCTCGGCGTCAAGGGCCCGCACCCGACCGCGCCCGGCCAGAACGCGCAGCAGCTCGCGCGCATCGTGTGCGCGAGCGTCATGGCCGGCGAGCTGTCGCTCATGTCGGCCCTCGCCGCGGGCTCGCTCGTCAAGAGCCACCTCGCGCACAACCGCTCGGCGCCCGCGACGCCCGCGCCGCAGACGCCGCAGCTCGGCATGAGCAGGTCGACCACTCCCGCGCTCTCGAACGGCGGCGGCGCGCCCCAGGCCCGGCTCGCGCCGTTGACGACGACCGGGCACTAGATCTCTCGCCCCTCGTCGTCGTCCTTCTCCCTCCTCGCAATACCCGCATCCTTCTGGTTTTCTCCTCTCTCCCTCTCTCTAGGTCGTTCTTGAGTCTCTCCCTGCCCCCTCGCCCCGGATCCGCACTCGCACCGCGCCCCTCGTTCCCTTCTCTCTCTCTCTCTCCCTCTCTCCTCCGTCGTCGTCGTCGTCGTCTTTGTCGGAGGTCCTCTCGAGCAGTGCTCCTTCTCCAAGTTATCTCCTGCAACTCGCACGCCCCTTCTCGATCTCTCTCTCTTTCAGCAACTGCACGAGAGCGACGCGTCGAGAGCCGAGAGAGGCTCGTGCTCGCTCACGCTCACCCGCTCTGTCTCGCTCTCGCTCTCGCAGAGCCCGAACTCGCTCGCTCTCTTGAGTCAAGAAGCGCGCACAGAGAAGGAGACGAGTCGTTGGCATGGTCTGGGCGCGCAAGGGCGAGAGGAAGAAAGAGAGGAGGAAGGGGGAAGCTACTGCTCGAGCGGGGCTAGCCCGGCTTGGAGAGAGAGAGAGAGGGAAACATGAAGGGAGCGCAGGAGGGACGAGACTGCTTGGGGGTCATGAGGAGGGGTCATGAGGAGGGGTAGGTACGGTGGGAGGTGCGGGAGGGACGAAGGGAGGGAGGACGAGAGGAGGAGAGAGGAGGCCCGAGGCTCTACTTGCTCATCATCATCCGGACGAACCTGCGGCGCGCGAGTGAGCGAGACGTCAGCCTCGAGCAGCTCACGCTGCACGACGGCGAGAACAGACACAGAGAGAGAGGAAGCACGGACGCACTCGTCGTAGTTGATCTGGCCGTCGCCGTCCGTGTCGGCCTCGCGGATCATCTCCTCGACCTCGGTGTCGCTCAGCTTCTCGCCGAGGTTGGTCATGACGTGCCTCAGCTCGGCGGCCGAGATGAAGCCGTTGCCGTCCTTGTCAAAGACCTTGAACGCCTCGCGCACCTCCTCCTCCGAGTCG
>Ga0308169_10004467_pt1 | contig 13090 bp, 14 predicted proteins | sample PhyBR1_2_FD_202139 | JGI IMG/M metagenome (GOLD analysis project Ga0308169, IMG submission 202139) | Phyllosphere microbial communities from UC Gill Tract Community Farm, Albany, California, United States - DLSLSB.R1 | ecosystem: Host-associated > Plants > Phyllosphere > Unclassified | place...
TGAGAGTATTGGTGGATGATCGTGAGGAAGAAGGGGACTGGGTGAGCTCGACGACGAAATGGGCCCGCTATATATCGTACTCCACCGGGCAGCGCAAGCCCCGCCCGTTCGAGAAGAGCCATGAAGGGAGTGCTGCTTATGGCGCTGCGCGCGTCTTATCACACGTGTAAGATTAGCCTTCAACCTTTGCAGACAAGCCTCCGCGGCGGCCATTCAAGATCAAGGCAGAAAGGATTGGGCATCGATCGGCGTGTGGGGCGTGTAAGGCGGTCCAAGTGCCGTCCGAGATCGCGACGGACACTGAAAGTGGGACGGGCTTCCTCGTGGAGTAGGTGCATCTCGCTTAAACTGGTTTCGCGAGGGGCCTAAATACAACCCCGGGGGTCCGGTGCAAGATTGTCGGGGGCAGAGACACGACTCCGCCTGGTGGTCAGAACGAGCGGTCTTGGTATCTGACAAGTGGCGTCAGCTGCTCGAGCGGCGAGACGAGCCGGGTGGGGATATCATTTGACGACCGTGGTCGCAATGCATCAGGGTTACCTGCCATGCTTAGCCAAAGACACTCCCCAGCACGCTCTCCATGCCCTTCTCGCGCATGCCATCCTTGTCCACCGCCTGCCTCTGCCTGTAGTTCCGCTTCGCTTTCTCCCCACCCAGTCCTTCGTCCGCCTTTCTCTTATCGCCCGTCTTGCCTCCATCTCCACCACTCTTCCCGGGCGCTTCGCCATTTGCGCCCTCGCGTGCGCCCGGCGTATTCCCCGTGTTGTCCGCCGCAGCCTTCTTCGCCCTTCGCTTATCTAGCACCCGGGCAAGTTCGACATTGCGCAGATACTCGCTCTGCTCCGCCTTGGACCGTGTGATCTCATTTCGGAGTCGGGACTGGTGGGCCTGCCTCTCGTACGCTATTGTCAGCACCCCTCTCGGCTATAGCCTCGCAGAACATGGACTGGACTCACCGACCTGCTCGCCAAGCATCTCCCACTTGAACCCGCTTAGATACCGCATCGTCCAGATATCATCCCTCCACCGATCGCCCTTCTTCCCGCCAATAACCTCTGCATTGAGCATCGTCGCCACCGTCTTCGCCACGCTCTTGTCCATAAACTCCACCCAGGCCTCGCTATAGTTCGCTTGCTGGTGTTTCTGCTTCTTCTTGTCCGCGTTGGGGTTGTACCCCGTCGGTGCTGATTGTCAGCATGCATCGAAGGAAGGCCAATCATCGACTTGCCGTCCCGCGCTTGGGCATAGACGCGCCCGACCTCGCCCCACCGCGCCATGAGGTGCTTGACCTTGTGCGGGGTCATCCCGGGCGGAAGACGAGAGATGTAGATTATGCCGGGTGAGGGGGCGGCTTTGCGCTTCGTGCCTGCTTTGGCCGTCTTTGACTTGCTCTTCGAACGCGACGTGGATGGCCCGGCCTCATTGGCCTCTTCTGGGACATTCTGAGCCGCGTGCTCGTTCTCGACGGTGTGTGAGTCGGGCGAGGGCATGATGATGATGATGACTGGAGCAATACTGATCCGGGTTCCAGTGATTCAACTTTTGCCTTCCAGGCACCGTCACGCGGCGGTGAAGAGTTGGCGGTGTCATTACAAATGGTGACTAATCGCAGGGTTTTCATTACAAAGCTGTGTGTGAGCTCTGAATAGCGGGATCAAATGTGACTAGTAACCCCCGCAGGCGATAGAGGCGGTGATGACGCACTGAACACGCCCAAACATCACTCGTGCATTCATTCACCCCACATACACACTCGACGCTCATCACTCCTCGGGCTACAGACGGCGTCAGTCTTGTCCACCCGGTGATCGACGCCGACGAATAACGACCATACAACAACCGAGCCTCGGTACGACAGGCGACCTCTTGGAAACGCGACCAGGCTGGTGATCAACAAAGCGCCAGCCACCTTCCCCTTCCTCGGTTCCCCACACCGCCTTTGCTCACAAGAGTCGATCATGGCTCAACCACCCCAGCCCAACCGCTCGCAATCTTCGACGTCGCTGTCACGTCTCTACAATGGCCCCAGTGCCCTCGGCCGTGCAGAGGACAATGACCCGGCCCTGGACTTCTGCAACTCCTTCTGGGGTCCCGGCGATAAAGGGTACGAGGTGCTCATGGCCCGCCTGCGTGGAGCGACGCGGACGGTCGATGAGATCCGGGCGTTCTGGAAGGAACGTATAGCCATCGAGGAGGAGTATGCGAAGAAGCTGGCCAAGCTGAGCAAGACGACCGTGGGGCGCGACGAGATCGGCGATCTGCAGGGGTGCCTAAAACACGTGTTGAGCGAGACGGGGCAGCAGGCCAGCTACCACGCTGCGCTCTCTCAGGAGCTGAGGGAGAGCGTCGAAAGCCCGACGGCGGAGTTTGGGAACCGGCTGGCGAATCTGCGAAAGGGGTTGCAGGGGAGCGTTGAGAAGTCGTACAAGAATAAGGGGCTGCAGGAGGGCCACGTGAACAAGGTGCGATACGAAGGCGGGGTGGCCACAGAATGGTACTGACGGCAGGCAAAAGAGCGATACGAGTCAGACTGCCTCAAGCTGAACTCGTATACCGCCAATCTGAACCTCGTCCAGGGCAAGGAGCTCGAACGGATTCAGCAGAAGCTGAGCAAAGTGCAGCAGACAATTGGGGCGAACGAGCAGGATTTCAGGCAGTTTGTCAAGGTCACGGAGGGGACGGTGATGAAGTGGGAAGGCGAATGGAAGAGCTTCTGCGATGTGAGTGGGATGTCGAAGCCGCGGCTGCGGCCGGCGCTGATGAACAGCATGTACAGGACCTCGAAGAGGATCGATTGGCCATGACCAAGGATATCATCTGGGCTTACGCGAACGCCGTATCGCAAGTGTGTGTGGAAGACGACGGAGTGAGTTGTGATTGTGTCTCGGGGCTGTTTGGCTGACTGGGCAGTCTTGTGAGAGGATTCGAGAGAAGCTCGAGCAGTTTGAGCCCCAGAATGACATGGTCACTTTCGTCCGAGGCTGGGGAACAGGCGACAGCATTCCTGGTAAGTAAGGACGATGACAAACCTTTTCCTAATCCCTGCCCGCCGTCCCAGACATACATTCTGGAGAACCCAGCTGACTCCAGACCCACCCAAATTCATCAACTACGCGGCTGGCGAGGTATACTCAAGTCAACCGACCTTCCATCCAGCTCGATTCGAGCGTATATCGTCTAAGCCGCCTGGCTCTGCCCAACCACACCAGGATTACCAAGTCCAGCAAACCACCGAGCCCGAATCTCAACATCAGCCAGAGCCGACCCGCGAAGAACGAAACATCGCTCCGCCCATCGCACCGCCCAACGGCGACTCGCAGACGGGCCTTCCGGACGTCCGAAACCTCAACATCAACGATGCGTCCCGAACGACCTCCCCGGAGCAACAGCAGAAGCCGTTTGGCGGAATCGCGCTGCCCGGTATGAGCGCCGCGCCGGTGCCTGCACAATCGCTGCCCGACCGACGATCATCGATGGGCCCGCCGCCCCTGCCATCTTCGACCATGTCGATGCCGCAGCCGCGTACCCCTTCGCGACAGAGTCACAATGCCATCGACGAGGAGGACCCGATGGTGCGAGCGCTTGCCAATTTACGCAAAGAGCCCCCACCTCCCGACAGCATCCGTCGCAACCCTTCCAATCGACGGGCCGAGTCGATCTACTCCAACCAGGGCTCCGTCCGAAATGGCATCAACCCGCCCGCTTCGCCAGGGCCCGGAGCTGGGGCGTTCCGCGGTGCGCCGTCTCCCGGACCCGGCCAGCTCAAGTCAACCTCGTCGCCTGCGCCGGGACAGCAGCCAAACATCCGGGCATCGTACCAGCAACCCTCGCAGACCCGGCAATCCGTCGATATGGGTCTGTCACCGCCTCCTGGTGGCCACACGGCCGCGGCGCTCGCCAAGTCGATGGACGAGTTCCATCGCCAGTCTTCGCGTGATCAACGACAAAGCGTCAACTACTCGAGCTTCGCGGATGACGTGGTCGGCTCGCACCCGTCGTCTCGACCGGCCTCACCAGCCGCGACGTCCGCACCGAGAGCGCCCTCGCCAGCGATGATGCAGGCGCCTCGACAGCCCGAGACGCACATCGCCGACGAAGTGCTGTCGCAGTACCACCAAGCCTTCCCGGGCGAGCGTCAGAGTCGGTCTCGAGCAGGATCGCGCGCCGGATCGATCCGAAGTGGCCGCTCTCGCGCGGGCTCGATCAACACGCAGGCCCCACCCCCCGCCGGCCAACAACCGCCCCCTTCTCCCGGCCGACAAGGATTCGCCGGGATCGGTGCTGGCGGAGGAAGGAGTCCTTCGCCGCAGCCGGCGGCTTTCCGCTCGCCAAGCCCCAGTCCGCAAGCTGGTCAGGGATCGCTTGGCCCGCAGAATCTGGGTATCACGCTGGACGAGAAGGGTGGTGTTGCGCACGATTCGATGGCCGAGGCGTACCGAAGGCAGTATCAGCAGTCTCAGCAGGATGGGTCCCAGGCGGGTGGATACGGCGGCGGGTCCGGTCGACCGACATCGACTTATGGGGGATCGCAAGTCGGCTACGGTGGACAGAGCGCCCCGAGCGGACCCAGCCATGGACATCAACCCCCTCAGCAGCAGCAGGGCCCGCAATACGGGAACCAGCCGCCTCAGCAGAACCCTTACCAGCGTTCGGCTTCGCCCGCTCCCCCGGCGGTGCAACAGTCGACGCAGTACTTCCCTGCTTATTCGCCCATTCAGCCTCAGCAGCCACCGGTGTCGCAGCAGCCTCCGCCCGGCCCAGCGCATTGGCAACGACAGAGCCAGCAGTCGATATCCCCCGCACCGGTACAGCAGCCCCAACACCAACAGGCGTACGGCGCCCCCGGCGGGCAGGGTGGATACGGCCAGCATTCGCCCGCACAGCCGCAGTATGCGGGTTACCAGCAGCAAGCCCCGCCACAGCAACAGCAGTACGGCGCGCCGGCTCAGAACCAGTACGCCCGGTCGGCTTCACCGGCGCCGCCTCACCAGCACCAGCAGCAGCAGCAACATTCGCAGAGCTACGGATACCGTGCGCCCAGTCCCCAGCCTCAAGCTCAACCGCAATATCAGCCGCAACAGCAGCAGCAAATGCGAGGTCGCACCCCGAGCCCGCAGCCTGGCGTGGCTCCGCAGAATGCTGCACCAACGGGGCAGTGGTCGACTTCAGGCCAGCCCGTCTTGTTCTGTGAGTGTTGTCCCTTTCGCGTCTACAGGGAGCCTGGAACCGAGTCTGTCAGAGAACGTGAGCTGATAACAGACGTGAAAGCGCTGTACGATTACCAGGCGCAGTCCGCGGCGGAGTTTGACTTCCAAGCGGGCGACATCATCGCTGTGACCAACACGCCAGAGGACGGGTGGTGGTCTGGTGAACTGCTGGATGAGGCGAGGAGGCAGGCGGGCAGGACTGACTTCCCGAGCAATTTGTGAGTGGAGCCCAGACGGTATCTGTTCGGGGCATTAGCTGATGGAAGCGTGTGCCTGTTCTAGAGACGATTTCGACATGGGATGGGACGATACGGGCATTTATGATGCGACGATGACGATCTAGGAGTCACTGAATACGAGCATAGACAAGGGGATGGACTGAAAGCAGAGGAGCTGTGAAACGAGGAGGTGACGAGCCTTTGAGCGGAATGAGATGGGACGATCGATGACATGATGCATGATATGTCGCATGATCTTTCCTGCTGTCGTTGTATCGACCTGTGCAATGTTCCCAGCATTAGCATTCAACAGACGGTGGCAAAATCACGCGCGTTGGGACCCCCGATTGCCGGTGTTTGCCCGGAGTTTTATGAATGTGGCACTCTGTGGCCGGGAAGGAAGGTGACTGGCCCGGACCTCCACGCGCGTCATGCCATGCAATACGTTGGACGTTGAGCTGGAACCTCGTACTCGTACTCGACATCTCATCACCGTATTGCTTCTGTCGACACACACCTCCGATACCCCCAGTACAGCTCAGCATACCTCGTACGCATCACACACGACTCGAGAGACCAAGGACGAGCCCGAGAAAGCGACGCTTTGGATCTAGGTCGCCGTTATGAGCCACGCTCAGCAGGCTGTCATGCTCCCGCAGGGATGGGAGGCGCGGTGGTGAGTTGTCTGCTGCGTAGCGGTCCGCCATGCTTTTGGGGAGACGGGCTGACTGGTAGGGATGCGCAGAGCCAGGCTTACATCTATGTTGGTGAGTCGAGCTTCGGGGATCGAGGGATTCGCATGTGCAAGCTCGCCGAGGAGCTGGCGTACTCGTCGTGTCCGTGTCCAGCCCTGGAGAGCGTGAAGGCGCTGAGCGTGTGCGCCCAACAGTGGAGAGCGCTACGGGGTGACCCGGACGATCGCCGTCAAGCGGACTTGTGATCGCCGAGTACCAGCTGACGCCAGACCAATCGACTGGCCGATCGCAATGGGAAGTACCCACCCAACCGACCTACCCCTCCGCCCACCCCTCTGCTTCGCCCCCACCACAGCCCCATCCCACCGCTCCAGCTCCTCGCGCCGGGCGTCGGCAGTACCCGACCGCCCAGATCCAGCAGATGTACGGCGGCGGAGGATACGGCGACCACTCGGCGCCTCAACAGCCCGGATACCCTGACCAAAGCGGGGCAGGTGGATTCCAGCAGCCCGCGGCGGCGCCGCAGTTCTTCACGCCCGGCATGGCCGACCAGCAGCAGCCGATGCAGCCCGGACTGCAACAGCCAGGTTACGGCGGAGCGCAGCAACAGCCCGTACCGGTCGACCAGATGGCGAGCCAGTTCGGGCAGATGAACGTGGGCTACGGCGGTGCACAGGGCGGATACGGCGGACAGGCCGCACCGGGAGCGGGATACGGACAGGGACAGACGGCGTACCAGGAGAAGCAGCTGCATTCGATCCAGACGGTCAACCTCATCGGCATGCAGCCGGACGTAACCGGTCTCGAGGCACCCCCTCCGCCGGCACTGTTACCGGCCAACGCATCCGTCACGCAATCACCACACATCCAGCCCGACCCTTCCTACCAGCGCTGTACGCTTGCGTCCATGCCGACGACCCAGTCCTTGCTCAACAAGTCGAAGCTGCCCCTCGCGCTCGTCATGGCGCCGTATCGCTCGTTCAGGGAGAGCGAAGGCGACGACCCGGTGCCCGTCGTGGAAGACAGCGTCATCGCGCGATGTCGACGTTGTCGGGCATACATCAACCCGTTCGTGACGTTCATCGAGGGCGGCAACCGGTGGAAGTGCTGCATGTGTGGCCTGTCGAACGAGGTGCCCCAGCTGTTTGACTGGAACCAGCAAGAAGGAAAGCCCGCCGACCGATGGGCCCGTAAAGAGCTGAACCATTCCGTCGTCGAGTTCATTGCACCCACAGAGTACATGGTACGACCGCCCCAACCGCCCGTGTACGCCTTCTTGATCGACGTGTCGGCCGCGGCGGTCCAGAGCGGCATGGTCGCCACTGCCGCGCGGACGATACTGGAGTCGCTCGACAGTCTGCCCAACGCGGACAAACGGACAAAGGTCGCTTTCATCGCTGTCTCGACGTCACTCCACTTCTTCTCCCTCCCTGCCGGCGCAAAGGAAGGCAGCATGTTGATCGTCTCCGACCTGTCCGACGTGTTCTTGCCGAAACCGGTCGACCTGCTCGTCAACCTCGACGAGTCGCGCGGCGCGATCGAGAGCTTCCTCGGCAAGCTGAGCGACCTGTTCGCCGACTCGCACACGATTGGCAACGCCCTGGGATCGGCCCTGCAGGCCGCGCATCAGCTCATCGGGAAGTACGGAGGAAAAATCATCGCACTGTCGTCTTCGCTTCCGACCATCGGAGAGGGCGCGCTCAAGTCCCGAGACGATCCCAAATTGCTCGGCACGAGCAAGGAGAGCTCCCTGCTCAATGCCGCCTCGAGCTTTTACAAGACGTTCGCGATCGAGTGCTCGAAGCAGCAAGTCTCGGTGGACATGTTCTTGTTCTCGGCGAGCTACACCGACGTCGCGACCTTGTCTTGCCTGCCGCGATATACCGCCGGACAGACGTATCTCTACCCTGGATTCAGTGCCGCACGCCAAGAAGACGCCATCAAGTTCGCGAGCGAGTTTGCCAAGGTCCTGGCTATGCCCATCGGTCTTGAGGCTGTCATCCGTGTGCGTGCCACGCGCGGTATCCGCATGTCCGCGTTCCACGGCAACTTCTTCATCCGCTCGACGGACCTGCTCGCGCTGCCGACGGTACCGGAGGACCAGAACTATGTGATCGAGCTGCAAGTCGAGGACGATCTCAAGGGGCCATTCGTGGTTATCCAGACGGCTATTCTGCACACGACGTGCTATGGCGAGAGGCGTATCCGGGTCATCACGCAGGCGATGCCCACGACCGACTCGACTGCCGAGCTGTATGCCTCGGCGGACCAGGTCGCCATTGCCGCCTTCCTCGCGAACAAGGCCGTCGAGAAGAGCATGACTGGCACGCTGGACGACGGGCGCAACCTCGTGACGAACGCGCTGAGTGCGATGTTGTCGGTGTACAAAAACCAAGTCACCTCTTCGGCGGGCGCCTCGGCCCAGCTCGCCGTCCCCGACAACCTCAAGCTCTTGCCGCTGTTATGCTGCGGCCTGGTCAAACACGTCGGGCTGCGCGAAGGAGCCACCATCCCGCCCGACCTCCGCGCGTACGCCCAATGCCTGCTCACGACGCTGCCGACGCAGTCGCTCGTGCCGTACATCCACCCCCGCTTCTACTCGCTGCACAACATGCCCCCCGAGGCTGGCACGATCGGCGACCACGGCGTGATCCTCCCGCCCGCGCTCAACCTCACGTCGGAGCGCCTGGAGCGACACGGCCTGTTCTTGATCGAGGACAGCCAGAATATCTTCCTCTGGGTCGGGCACGAGGCCGTCCCGCGATTGATACAGGATGTGTTTGACCTACCATCGTACGCCGACCTGCAGGGAGGCAAGTATACCCTCCCGCGACTGGACAACCCGTTCTCGCAGCGCGTCAATGCGATCGTGGATAAGACGCGGGAGCTTCGACGCGGAGTGTACAGGCCGCACCTGTATGTCGTCAAGAGCGATGCGGAGCCGGCGCTCAGGAGCTGGGCGCTGAGTCTGTTGATTGAGGACCGGATGGACAAGATGCCTAGTTATGCGCAGTACTTGACGACGGTGAAGAACAAGGTGGGTGCGGAGTGAGCCAGATCGGGACGCAGCTGATAGACAGGTGAACGCGTAAGAGAGGGGAGTTTGGGTAGAGAGGTACATGGCGAGATGAGGTTTGAGGGACAGTGACGTGTCGCCAGAGGAGTGGGCGAAACGGTGTGCTGGGAGTGTTGGACGAGTATGCAGGCCGGAGGCGCGTGATCCATGTAGAAGAGAAGACAGATACAAGATGCACTGATACGGTTCATGCATTCTTCGAAAACGATGCGCAAGACAGCGTGAGAGACAGCGAGACAGAATGGAGTCAGCGACCGAGGAACTTCATGACGAGAGAGAGAGGGGGCGTTGGTAAAGCTACAAAGGCTTCACGTCGATGCTGCGGTCAGTCAGACGTCCTGGAATGGACTGCACGCGGATCACTCACGGCCCGACGAGGTTTTCCACCATGATAAGCTGCACGATCTCGCGGATGGCAGCACGGTCCGCTTCGGCGACAGCGCGATTGAGGCGTACTTCGATGGTCGTCAGGTGCCGGGTGGTCGTTTCGTGGGTATGGTCGCCTCCGTCTGTGGCTTCGACTCCGCCACCAGCCGAACCCGGAGGAGCAACTCCCATGTGGTCCTTGTACGTCGTCGTGTCCTTGGTGCAGGTCGTCTCCTCGGTGGTGCTCTTGATGGAGATGGGCCAGGCGGCTGGCGTTTAGACCGAGCGCGAGCGTAGTGCTAGGCCTGTCGGGATGACGAGCGGGGCAGCTTGGATCACCCACCTGCATCGGGTATGAAGTGCTCCGTCAGCTTAACCTCCAGCTGGACGATCTGGGCCTCGCTGAAGTGTTGCGGGAAGGACATAGCGATGCCCTGCTGGTCAGCGCTGCCAGTCTCTCACATACGTGAGGCGGTCGATGTAGAGCCATCCCTTTGTCCGAGTCAGAGGTAAAGCTGAAAGCGAACGATCCCGTGCAGAAAAGCATCCATGTCGTGCATATGCCCATGACGCTGATGTAGCTGAGTGTGGTGTGCACCACCGAACTCGGAGGCCACGCACTGTGCGCGCACAACGCGAACGGCCTAGTCCTCCTCCGGGTCTTCTTTGCGCCGGAAACACGCGACCCATTTATCCCCCTTATTCCGCTCCACCTTCTTCCCCTCCTCGGTCGCCGTCCGCGCCGCCAACAGGATCGGATCGTCCGCGAGCGTTTCCGTCGGGATATACTCGAACAGCGGGTGGGCGTGCAGGTGGTGTGCCATCCATTCGTGCAGGTCTGCGCATCAGCAGTCGCCCAGTGCTGGAAAGCACGATACCAGGCCTACCTTTCACGTCTGTCACCGTGTACAAGATCCCGCCGGGTCGGAGGATATACGCATACTCGGCCAACAGCGTCGTCCTGTCATCAGCTCCAGGATCGACCAGCGAAGCCTTCGTGCTATATTGAGCCGCCCAACTCACGTCACGATCCGCGCCTTCTGCTTCCGGAGCTTGAAGTGCGGGTCGGGGAACAGGAAGAAAATCTTGGTCAACTGTCCTTTCCGGAAGAAGTTGGGCATGTGTTTCATCGAGTTTGCGCGGATGACGCTGACGTTTTCGAAGGACCCGGGGACTTTATCAGGGCTGTCCGCGGGCAGGCGGGCCTGGATCTGGCGCGAGGCGAGGATGCGGTCCCGGACATAGGCGGTCACTGCCACGCGGATCTCCATCCCTGCGCATGAGCGAGACATCTCACGCGACTGTAGGTGCAACTGGAACGCAGAAAGTGGCTCACCTAGCATGAGGGTATCGGGGAATTGGGGCGCAAGAGCCATGAGCAGTCCACCGAATCCGCATCCGACATCTGCCCACTCAACCTCCTTCTGCGGCTGCGAGTGCTGCGGGACGTCGGCGAGACCGTCAGAGGGTGCGGAGAAGTAGGTGGGGTAGTGCGTCGACCAATCCATCTGGTCCGGGCTCGGTGGGCTATCATGAGCTGTGAAAGGAGCGCTGACAAGGATCTCACTAGTCGAGCGCATGGTCTAGGAAGACATTGGCATGAGCCCGCTGCCGGTAGTAGCGTTTCTGCTGGATTAGCCAAGTCGGGCGTAAACGGCATTCGGCACCCACTTGAGGGATGAGCCTTTGCAAGTCATCTTCCGTCGCGGGTGTGCCGGAATGCGAGGAGGGCTGAGGCGAAAGGGTAGAGGGGCCAGCTTGCATCGTGTCTGATTCTCTGGGTCGCTTGGCCATGTCTGTTGAGCGGAAGGGGCACGGCGTGGGTGGTTTGAGGGCTGTCAACAACAGATGATGCTGGTCTGAACTTTTGGACGTGGGTCGGAAACCAAGCCTGAAAGCGGCCATGTCCGCCCTCTACCCGTTGGAAGCGGGATCAAAATCGACACGGGTCGACTGAAATTGCCCCCTCTCCCCCTCAGCCATCCACTCGATCCATCTCTAGCATCACACACCCATACCTCACTCACTCACATCCCTCCCTCGGGCAGGCGCAACATGATCCGTCGTCTCGCCGCAACCGGCATTCCGTCATCTTCCTCATTGTCACATCGCCTCGCCTCCTCCTGCGCCACTTCATCAACCACCTCTCTCGCCTCGTCGCAATGCCGCCCCTCCATCTCCTCCAGCGGCGGTAAAGGGCGTCTGCGCATGCGCGGCGGGTCAATCTCCGCTCGAATCGTTGCGAACAGGCAAGCTCGTCAACATCAGTCCGAGCGGGCTACCATCCAGCCGATCTCGGTGCCTCATCTCGGTCGTGGTCGATCCAGTCGGCGTTTATCGTCCCGCCCTCCCTCTACGCCGTTCGTGCACACCGACAAGGCAGGCCCGACCGACGCGCTCCACTTGGGTCTCACGCCGGCCCACATGCCCCTGCCCATTCCGCTTGGCACGGAGCAGTACTTTTCACAACGGGGAGAGCGGTACAACCCCGTGCCGGTCCCCACGCAGTGGAGCGACCCCGAGCTCGGGCCCTTCGACGCCTCGATATCGGACCAAACGATCCTCAACGGCGATCTGGACGCGATGGTCAAGGCCAATGGGAGCTCATTTGACAGCTTCCACACCGGCCTAAGCGACCACCTGCACGTCATGTTCACCCTGGCCCGCCCGGCGCGGACGCATCACCTCGGAACGAAAGTCAGCCCTGAGTTCTTCGATGCCAACTCGCCCACGCTCGCTTCGCGGCTCAACTCGGCGGTGAACGAGGCGGGGCAGAAGAACGCCCTGGCGGCGGAGAAGGAGTGGGAGGCGGTCTTGGCCAAGTTGGGCCAGGCTGGCCGGGCGGAGCAGGCGCACGAGGGAAAGGCCGCGGCGGTGCAGGTCTCGCAGGCGGAGCGAGGGGCGGTCGACGCGGCGGTCTCGGATTTGAATGAACTACTTGGAGAGCTGGCGCTGGACGAGTCGAGGGCCGTGGCGGGCGGCAGGAAGAAGTCGGGATCGGCGAGGATGATGTGCGTTGTGGATGGCGATAATGGCGAGGAGCAGTGGATCAGGATGGACAGCACGAGACGGAAGAGGAAGAAGAAGATCAACAAGCACAAGTTCAAGAAGAGGAGAAAGGTCCGTCACGGTCGGTGGTCGTGATTGTACATGGGAAGCTGACGTCCAGGCGCAACGCGCATTGAGGAAGAAGTTGGGCAAGTAGGCAACAGCTAGAATCTTACAATGCACACATCTTTCCGGCTTTCGTGAATGACATTGGGATGCTGGGACGGTGCCGTGCGGTGTAATCCGACTGTCTTCATTCTCGGTGTGACGGGCAGGACTCGGCGCGATGCAGATTGCAGGGCCTGATTACGCGCATTAGTCCCATCTAATACCTCCGTATATACGGCATCAGAGAATCCTAGCACACGCCGTTACACAAGCAGGCAATTCCACGGGCAGATGCGCGCGCAGTCCCGTGAGTCACCTGAACCATGAAAACCCATTCTGTCGTGTGCTCTTGTCGATCTCGTCTCTCGTGTT
>Ga0308169_10004468_pt1 | contig 13089 bp, 14 predicted proteins | sample PhyBR1_2_FD_202139 | JGI IMG/M metagenome (GOLD analysis project Ga0308169, IMG submission 202139) | Phyllosphere microbial communities from UC Gill Tract Community Farm, Albany, California, United States - DLSLSB.R1 | ecosystem: Host-associated > Plants > Phyllosphere > Unclassified | place...
CGCCGCTCTCTTGTTGGGTCGGGCGGGCTGGCTGGTGAGCGTGCTGAGGCGTGTGGTGAGGCCCGAGCCGGGGTTGGCGATGAGCGAGAGTCGGTCGGGGTCGAGGACAGAGCTGGGCTGGGCCGGTCGTGTGTCGCGCGCGAGAAAGTCTCTGGTGGGTGTGCTGGTAGCTGTGCAGGCGTCTGATACGCTGCTGGTGCAGGAGAGAGACGAGACGAGCGTGACGTCGCTCCGCTCGCCGCTCCGCCGGCCGACGACCCTCGCTCTCGCCTCGACCGCTTCGCTTCCTTCAGCAGGGACTTGCTTGCTAAAGCTCTGCTGTACCTACCTGCTCTGTGCTCCCTCTCCAGAGGGCCCCGCGGAGCGAAAAGCAGAGACCGTTGCTCGCCGCCGCCGAACCTCCTCTTCGCCGACGGACCGGACTCTCCGTGCGCCCCGAGCACCGCTCGCCCGACCGGCCCTGGGCACCTTGTTGCTTGGCTTCCCGCTTCTCGCCTCGCCGCTACCTGCGCTTCTCTCCTCGGCGAGACGAGCTCGTTCACCGTCGCCGCGCTCATGAGCTCTCGCAACTGTGCGTCGCCCTCCTCTCCTCGCCCTGTTTCTCCCCACTCCCATTGACTCGCTTCTCTGCAGACTCTTCGAGCCGCTCCGCCGCCGGTCGCAGCAGGAGAGGGATGAGGGGCAGTGCGCCCGACGATTCGGAGGATGGATCACCGGTGCGTCCAGGTTTCGCTCGAGCTCATGAGGCGCAGCCAGCTAACCCTGCTTCCGCACCGCACAGATCGACACGACCGTTCCGTACCAGGACTTCACGGTGCGTCCCTCCTCTCGAGCCCTTCCCTAGCTCCTTGACTGACTCAGTCGTCGCCGCCGTCCGCAGCCGCTCGCGTCGTCGCGTTCCACGAGGGGCCCGGCGTCACCGCGCTCCTCGCGGGAAGTTCAGTACCCGCGCTACGCGTACATTGCTGAGCTCGCCGCACCGCTCACGAGGAGCAAAGGTCCCGCCAAGCCGAAGAGGTGCGTCCTCCCTCGAGCCGAGAAGCCGTGCCAGGCCGCGCACTGACCCCTCTTCCTCCCGCACCACCGCAGCATGCTCCTCGTGAGCGACCTCGACAACACGCTCTTTGGCCCTAACGGCGACGGCGTCATCGCGCGCCCGTACCTGCGCACGTTCATCCGCTACATCATGCACCCGGACACGCCTTACTCGCTCGCCATCTGGACCTTCTCGGGCCGCATGTACGGCATCGCTCACCTCAGGCAGTGCGGCATGGGCAAGGTGCGTCTGCTCATCGTCATCTTCAGTTCTCTCGGGGCGACGACGTTGACGTTCTTCGCCTCGCGACGCAGTACCTGTTCGACTCGGACGACCTCAAGGACCCGAAGCTCAAGCCGGGCCTGCTCGCCGTCTGGGGCTACGAGGACTCGGGCTTCCTGCCGCACGTGTACGGCCGCATGGCGTCGGGCAAAGCCGTCAAGGACCTCGACCTCGTGCGTCCCTCTCCTCCCGCCTCCCTGTCTGCCTGCTCCAGACTTGACGCTCGTTCCTCCTGCGCCCGCAGATGTGGAGCCTGCTCAACGCGACGACGGGCTCGGACTGGTCGCCGCTCAACTCGCTCCTCCAGGACGACCTCGCCTCGAACGGCCGCGCGCAGCCCGACAACATCATCAACTGCCCCGTCTTCACGACCAAGTGCCCCGACGACGACTTCCTCCTCGCCCAGATCGGCGTCCTCGAAGAGCTGTGCGTCCCCTTCCGGCTCACGCGCCTCGCTCGCGGGACCGTACTGACTCTGAGGCGAGGGTCCGTGCGCAGCTCGACCACGTCCAACGTCGGCGCCGCCATCAAGCTCGGCAACCTCAAACACGGCATCCCGCTCGACAAGCTCGACAAGTACGTGCGGCGCGCGACCGAGGTATGCGCCAAGCTCGGCATCAAGGTCTCGAGGGGCACGGCGTACCCGGACCCAGGTACGTCGCCTTCTTCCTCTCTGACTTGACCGCTCGATACCGGTGTGCAGTCCTGAATCTCGTGCTCCTACGTACGCAGCGGTCATCAAGGAGCTCAAGGAGAACGCTCGACCTGTCGGCCCGGCACACGACGCTGCGCAAGAACCCGCCTGTGCGCCTCCTCTCCCTCCTCCCCTCTCGAACGCTGCGCCGACGTTAACGCCCGTCCCTCTCGAAACAGTCCCGCACCCTGGGGCGCTCCCCTTGGTCCACCCGTCGCCCAAGCGCACCGCCACGGGCATGGTCCTCTCGCCCTCGTCGCTCTACAAGTCCGAGGTCGCCGTCCCGAGCACGGCCGGCCGGGTCCACAAGCCGCTCGTCATCTTCGACCTCGACGGCACGCTGTATACGAGGCCGCCGCAGCACCTCGAGCACATCCCGGAGGGCGAGCCATCCGGCCGGCCGTACCTGCGCACGTTCCTCATGTGGCTCCTCCGCCCCGAGTCGCCCTGGAGTGTGTCCTTCTTCCTCTACCTCTCGCCTCCTGCCTCACCGTAACTGACACCCCGTCCTTGCGCGCAGCGATGGCGATCTGGACGGGCTCGCAGAAGGCGACAGCCGTCAAGTGCCTGTACGAGCTCGACCTCGGCCTCGTCGGCCCATCGCTCATCAAGGGCGAGGCCGAGCTGCTTCACCCGAAGCTCGTCGCGCTCTGGGCGCGCGAGGACGTCGGCCTTACCGACAAGGACTTTGTCAGCTACGTCGCAATTGTCAAGGACCTCGACAAGCTCTGGGAGCACCTTGTGCGTCCTCTCTCTCTCTCTCTCTCTCTCTCTCTCTCTCTCTCTCTCTCTCTCTCTCTCTCTCTCTCTCTCTCTCTCTCTCTCTCTCTCTCTCTCTCTCTCTCGCCTCATTACGGTCGCGCCTCACGCTAACGCTATCCTTCACGCACGCAGGCCGACGGGCACCTCGGCAAGTTCGACCCGCTCAACACCGTCATGGTCGACGACACGCCGAGCAAGCTCCGCGCGCAGCCGTCGTCCCTCAACGCGGCGCCGACGTACGACTACCCGCTCGGGCCGTCGACCTATACGGTCGCGTCGCAGCTCGACGGCTTCCTTCTCGCGCTCGCCGACATGCTCGACGAGCTCGCGCCGCAGAGCAACTTTGCGAACTTTATCTCGCGCGCCGGCTGGAACAAGGTGCTCGGACGCATGGACATGACGGACAAGCGCAATGCCGGGATCGAGTTGCTCGAGCGGGCGAGGATCCCGGTCGAGGCCGAGGCGAGGGGCCTCTTGCCCGGGACCGAGCCGACGAGCAAGAGGGACCAGGGTGGACGCACCGGTGCGTCTCTCAGTTGCTCTCGCTCGCCTCTCTCACCTCTCTCGTGACTTACTCTTCGTCCTGTTCGGCGCGCCCGCAGCCCTCAGCGGCACGACGTCGTCCGCCAACCGCCTCACCTCGTCGAGCCTCGCCGGCCTCTCTCGCGCCAAGCCGTCCGCCGTCACCTCCGACACGGACAACGCCCCGCCGGGCGACGACGGGTTCAGCACCGACACCGACACGACCGACGCGAGCGTCGACGGCGACTCGGACGACGCCGAGGAGGAGGCGAGGCGGCCGGCGAGGAACTCGAGCAGTGCGGCGAGGAAGAGCGCGGGCGGCGCGAGGAGGTAGTGCGACCCTACTTGGACGTATTGGCTGCGAATGAAGACGCCCCCCTGCCCTATGCTCTTCTCGCGGTGCGTCGACGCCGTCTCGAGAGCTGGACGAGGTCCGTGCAGCCAACTTGCGAAGGTCCCGCCCGACGGGTCCTCCTGGCCTCAGCTCGGTGCCATAGATCTTGAGCTCGTGCGGGCGGTATAAAGATCGGTCCTGCGACTAGTAGACGTCGCAGCTGACCTTGTCTGACGCTGTTGAGGAACGCAAAAAAAGAAGTGATCGCACCCAGGTTTGAACTGAGGACCTTCAGTGAACTAGATGTTAAACTGACGTGATGACCAACTACACCATGCAACCTTGCTTGTTTCGTTGCGCTTGGGCCTGCATACAGATAGTATTGTAGATTGACGTCCCGCCACTTAGCCGAATCCGCTGTCGCTCTCTGGCTTCGCGCCCTTCCCTCGCCGTGCAGCCGGTCCCTGCTCGCTCATCGAACTGCTTGCACCGGTGAGGCGTGCAACGCAGAGGGGGCCGCTTGCATCTGGCCGCTCGGGGCTCGCTCGCCCGCTCGGACCCTTCTCAGTCTCCACGCTCTCGTGCTCGCACATGAAGCCCGGCTTGGATCGGTTGAGCAGGAGCCGCTCTCTGCATTCGCTAGTGCCGCTGAAGGGGAGCTCTATGACAATACGCTGCAATACAGACCCTGCGCCCGTCCTCCCAAAGCCGACGCTCGCGCCGCTCTACAACCCCTTGTTGAACTCGACGCGCTCGTACGGCACGGCCTTGAACCGCTCCTCGAGCTTCTTCGGGTCGATGCTCGCGCGGCTCGGGAACGCGGCGATGGCGGGCGGGAGGAAGACGAGGAGCGAGGCGCCGATCAGGCCGAGGTTGAGGACCGTGCTGTTGCGGGCGCCGTTCGGGCCGCGGAAGGCGCCGCGGCGCTCGAGGAGGGTGATGAGGAGGGGAGGGAGGATGAGGGTCGGGCTGCGGGCGGGAGGGCACAAGGACGTCAGAGCTGGACGGGCATGGAGAGACGAGCCGAAGAAGAAGAGGACGACGACGCACATGTTGGTGAGGACCCGACTCGCCGCCGTCTGGCCGACGGCGTACGTCCCTGCGACCGAGCTCTTGCCGAGCACCTCGGAGCTGGGCCGGCCCGTCACCGGGTCGCTCGGCGCGTACACCGAGATGCCGTCGCGCATCTCCTTCCACCGCATGAGGCCGATGTTGACGCACCCGGCGCTCGCGACGGCGGCGAAGGGCACGAGCTTGCCGAGGAGGGCGCGCGCAGAGGGCGACACGCGCAGGCGCGGGACGAGCTGCGACAGGCCGACGGCGATCGAGCACGACGCGAGCGTCGCGGCGGCGTAGGCGGCTGCGAGCACGAGCCCGAGGTCAGACCCTTCCTCACAACGACGAGCAAAGCGAAGAGGACGCACAGGCAATCTCGGTCGTCGACATGCTGATCGACTTGTTGGCGTTCGAGTAGTTGACAGCGACTGCGGTCCGTGCACGGCGTCAGGACCTGGCTCTCGCTCGCCCGCGCCTCGACGAAGAAGGACAGGACGCACCGTTGAGCGACTGGTTGGCCCACTGCCAGAAGATGACGCCCTTGAGCGACGGGTTGGGCATGAGCATGCCGGCGACGATGACGAGGTTGGTCGGGACGAACGCCGACAGGCGGAACGGGAGCGGGACGGCCTCGCCCGTGTCTGCGGCGAAGTACAGTTGCGCGTCAGCAGGTGAGGGAGGCGAGCGAGAAAGGCCGGGCGAGCGGGTCCGCACCAGGGTGGATGGACGAGTCGACGACTGCGAGAGGGCGAGAGCCTGTAGGGTCAGCGAAGCGGTTCCTCGGCGAGAGACGCACGCTCAGAGAAGGGGAAAGGACGCACGCTGCTTTGCCTTCCAGACGCCGGCCTCCTCCTCGTGGCCCCACGCCTTGCGCCCTGCGCCGGTGCCGTCCTGGTACTCGCGGAGGAGGCGCTGCGCGTTGGCGAGGTCGGTCGACGAGGCGAGGAGGGTCAAGGGCGAGGTTATGGACGCAAAGTGGCGCAGGCGGCCGACTGCGAAAGGGCGTTTGCGAGGTGTCAGTGCCGGAGTTGAGCCGGGAGGAGAGCGGAGGAGGAGGAGAGGGGGGCGGACCGTAGGTCTTGGTGTCGTAGCGGGGCTGGGCTGCGAGCAGTCGACAAGGTCAGCTCCATCCTGCGCGGCGCAGGCTTCTCTGCCGGTAGCTCGCTCGTCGAGGTGGTCGCCAAGCCCGGTTCGAGGTTGAGTCGACGAGATGGTGGAGCCGCCCTCGTCCGCTCCCACCTCAGCAGAGCCCTCGTCTGGTCCACACCCTACCGTTCCGTGCCTCGTACTTTTTGACGGGCCCGATCACGCCCAGGAGGGGTGGGAGAGGAGGAGAGGGGACGAACTGATGTCGACCGGCGGGGATTCGGGCTGTTTGCCGCCGTGAGCTGCGGCAGGGGCTGCGGTCGCGAGCGGGGTCGACATGGCGAGTCTATGTGCGCGCAGCTGGTGCGTCTGTAGGGTCTAGCGAGCTGTGAGCGCCGAGGGGAGAAAGCCGACCCCGCTCGACCTCCTCGGCCCGTCGGCTGTCGAGCTGCTTCCTCCTCGTACCGGCCCTCTACAGAGCTATGCACGGCACTGCAGCGCTCAGCTTGCGCTCCACCCTCGCCCCTCGCTCCATCGCCAGCAAAGCCCGCAAGTTCAAGCCCCCGCTCTCGACCCCGACCTCGCACGCCAACCCGCCGCCCGCTCACCCTCGACCAGCCGCCTGGGTCCCGCCAACCGGCGACACTGCCGCAGCGCAGGGTTCCCTCGGCGCGACCGAGCCCCCGCCGAGCCCGCCGCAGCCGAGGGCCGTCCCTCGAGCGACCCCGTTCGACGCACCCAGAGGTGGGGCCTTCCAGCGTCGACCGGGCGAGTACCGCGAGCCACCAGCAGTCGCAGCAGCCAGGAGCAAGAGCGTCGGGCAGCGCAGCGTGTGGGAGTCGTACCTCGGTCCGTCGCCCTTCCTCCTCCTCCCCGACTCCATCTCGCCCTCGTTCTGCCTCTCTCGGACGCTCCCACTGACACGCTCCAACCCGCAGTCCTCCCCTGGCACACCCGCCTCTACCTCTGGCTCGGCCTCGGCACCTTTGCCCTCGTCGGCCTCTACGGCGGCGACTACTTCTTCCCCGAGACGGACGAGGAGAAGGCGGCGCGCGGCGAGATTGCGCCCGACGCCTTGCCGGCGCTCGCAGGGCAGCAGGACGGCGTGACGCAGGGAGCGGCCGCAGGCGACGGCGCGACGAGCGAGCGAGGCGGCGTCGGGACGGCGGCGGGCAAGCAGGTCTGAGCGCACAGCTGCAACTCGAGCTCGTTCCTACGCACCTCTTCCTTCATCGAGCCGCTCCCCTGTTCACAATGACGCTCTCGTACTCGAGCTCAGAAAGAGAAGAGCAAGGAACGAGGAAGAGAGAGCAAGAAGGACAGCGTCTATCTTTCACTCGCTCGCGCTACTCCTTGCCCCTCAGCTTGCGGATGCCCTTGGCGGCGACGGCCCACCCGCCGAGCGGCGCGATCCCGATCCTCCAGACCCACACCCTCGCCGCCTCCTGGACCCGCCGCGCCGCCCGCTCGGCCTCCTGCCCGGGCGGCAGCGCGCCCGCCTCTTCGCCCCACGCTGCACCGCCGCTCGCTCCCGAGTCGGTCGCCGCGCTCCCGATGCTCGCACTCCTCCTCCCCCTCGCCCTGCTCCACCGCGCGCGCTGCTCGACCCTGAACCGCGTCAGGCGCCGCACGACGCTCGCGACGACGAGTACGACGGGCACGGCGAGGTTGAGCGGGCTCGGGAGCGGCGGCGTGCTGAACGCGCTCGGGAGGCTCTCGAGCCTGCGCCCGCCGCCGCCGCTCAGCCCGCCCGCGCGCGGCGGCACGAACGTGAAGTACCGGTTGACGGCGAGGCGCTCGCGCCGCGAGCGGAACGCCACCTCGCGCGAGTAGCGGTCCCACCCGTCGAGGTCGTCGAGCTCGTGCCGGGCCGAGGTCGACGTGGCCGGCGTCGCGAGCGACGACGACGAGGGCGTCGGCGAGACCGAGGGACGGCCGCCCGAAAAGTAGGCGAGGACGACGCCGAGGACGAGCGTAAAGGCGAGCGTCGTGCGCGCCTCGATCGGCGACGACCGAGGGGTCGAAGAGGACGAGGTCGTGGCGGCGAGGGCGGTCGGCGTCGAGAGGCCCGCCGGCGCGAGGACGAGGCGCATCGGCGCCTCGAGGACGGCGAGCGCGACGCCCGGGTAGTCGATTTCGCCGCTCAGGCTCCACAGCGTGAGGAGCCCAAACACGGCAAAGTAGGTCGAGAACTGGACGAGGCCGCCGAGGTTGGCCTCGAGGCTGCGCAGCGCGCGGTGCGACACGGGGACCGCCTTGGGCGGCGCGCGGTACCCGACGTCGCGCCGCTTGCGCCCGTCGCGGATCTTGGTCCACTGCTGGTGCGTCGGCGTGCCGAACGACGGCAGGTTCTGCGGCAAGACGCGCGACGCGGCGAGGAACGGTACGCTCCACGCGAGGAGCGACAGCGACGTCGCGAGGAGGAACGTCGGCTTGTGGCGCGGCGTCGAGATGTAGAAGGCGAAGATGCGGATGAAGAGCGACACGAAGACGAGGGCGTGGTGCAGGAGAGGGAGGAGGGTCGAGGGCGAGAGGGGGAGCGACGACTGCGGGCCGTGGTTGAACTGCGAGGGGCGGCATCAGCGACGGCGAGCGAGAGAGCAAGAGAGCGAGAGAGACGACGACGCACCCATGCTCGACCGACTTCTCCTGCCCAGCCAAACGTGCCGGCGACCCACAGCCACCACACGAGCCCGGTAAGGACGCTCCACGACTTGACCGGCCTCGCTCCCCCTCCTCGCTCGGGGATGCTGACCTCGTCCGGCGCGAGCGGGTTGAAGGCGTCGAAGTGCGAGTAGGACGAGAACATGAGGATGTAGACCGTGATGAAGGCGTGCAGCGTCGAGAGGATGTAGGTCTGGGTGTGGAGGATCCTGCGAGCGCGAGGTCCGAGAGCGGCGTCAGCTCGCGAGCCCCGACGAGGCGGCGAGAGGATGCACGCACCGAGGGATCGAGAAGCGGTCGAGGCGGATGAACGACTCCTTCCACGAGAGGCTCGTCGTGCCGGACCGAGGCGAAGGCAGGAGGCCGTTGCGCCACACGTACTCGGTCGAGGCGAGGACGACCGGGTGCGACACGAGGTTCTCGGCCTCGACGAGCGGTGCCGACGACAAGGTGAGGAGGAGGTCGAGGGCTGCGAGCGCGTATGAGGTACAATCAGCAAGTCTGCGCAGGAGAAAGAGGCAGAGAGAGAGCGAGACGCACAGCACGTCGCGCGGTCCATCGAGTCGTAGTTGAGCGGAAAGTCGTGGAAGAGGAGCGTCACGAGCGCATCCTCGTCGTCGTCGTCCTCGTCATTGTCCTGCGACGACCCATGGCCGTGCCCGTGCGCCGACCCGGCGGCGTCCCTCGCGTCGCCCGAGAAGAGGTACGAGTCGAGCAGGCCCTCGACGACCTTGTACAAGCGCTCGCCGAGCTCGCGGCGCGCCTTGAACATGCGCAGCTCGCCGTCGACGCCCGGATCCGTCTCTTGCACCGCGCCGCGGTACTCTGCCTGGAGCGAGACGAGGAGCGAGAGGAGGCCGGCGAGGAACAGTGCCGAGGGCGAGGGGACGACGGTCGGGTCGATCGTCTGCGACGACAGGGGCGAGGGTCGTGCGGGGATGGTCGACGAGGTCGAGGAGAGGGACGAGGTGGAAGACGAAGGGTGCGTCGGCGGGCGGTGGGCGAGTGCGGCGGCGGCGGGGAGGTTGGACGAGTTGAGGGTCGCGAGCGACGCCGGCCGGTTCGTCGCCAAGATCGACCCGACGCTGTACGCCCTCGACGGCGTCTCTGCGCCCGCCGAGCCGTTGCTCGCCGCGCCTGGCGCTGCCCCACCGCCGCCGCTCGCCGCGCCGGGCGCCGCGCGGGTGAGGTCCGGCAACCACCGGTCGAGGACGGCGCGGTGGCGCGGGAGGACGAGGACGGTGCGCAGGAAGGCGATCTCGGCGTCGGCCTCGTCCTCGGGCATGTCGTGCGGGAGGGTCGGCAGGCCCGGAGGCACGGTGTAGCCGCGGATGCGCAGCTCGGCGAGGAGGGCGAGGACCATGCCCTGGATGGCGATGTCGTCCTCGGTGAGGATGAAGCCGGCATGCGAGTTGAACACGGCCGTCGAGGGCGAGTGTCGTGGTGCTGGAGGAGCTGGCGGAGGAGGAGGCGGCGGACCCGAAGCGGGGGAGGAGGGCGACCGCGGCTCGGGCGTGCCGGTGCTCGCGGCGAGCAGAGGTGTTCGCTCTGAGGTTGGCATGTCGAGCTGCGCGACCGTGCTCGAGCTCGAGCGGGCGAGCGAGCTGGAGAGGGCGGAGGAGTGGTGCGCCTCCTCGTTGTCGTTCTCGTCAGCTCATTTCCGCTCGCTCTTCTCGCCGTGTTTGTTCGACGGCTCGACTGCGACTATGACATGCTCACAGAAGGCGCGGAGCCGGAAGAGCTCAACAGCGAGCTTCCCTCGACTTTCGCTTCCGCTCGACCGCTCTCGGCGGCGCGGCGACGCAGGTCAGGGCACAGATCTCGTTACGCAAAGCTCAGCGACGGCGCACAGCGTCTCACTGCTCGACCTTGGCCTTCTTCGCCTCGCCCTCGCCCTCGCCGTCCTCGGCCTTGCGCTTGGGCGCCAGCGCCGCCGCGTCGACCTCGCCCGCCTGCTCGTCCTCCTTCTTGACGCCGCCCTCGACGACCCGGAGGACGTTCTCCTCGCTGCCGCCCTTGGCGTCGTCGCCCTCGACCTTGACCTGCTCCTGGACGACGACACGCGCCGGCGCCGGCGCCGCAGACGCGTCGGGCGCCTTCTTCTTGCGCTTGACGAGCGCGCTCAGGTCGTTGACGCTGCCGCTCTGCTGCTGCTGGGCGACGACGCCCTGCGACTGGCGCAGGAGGGCCTCGAGGGCCGAGTCGGCGGCGGTCGGCGCCGGCGCGGTCGGGACGGTGCGCAGGTCCTCGATCTGCGGGCGGGCGAAGGTGCGTGCGGGGTCAGCGAGAGTGAAGGGCGGTGCGAGAGGGAGAGCGGGGGCGCACCTTCATGTCGACGTCGCCAAGGAGGCCCTTGATGTCGTCAATCTCGCGCTTGACCTTGTCGTCCCGGTCGGCCTCGGGCGCCTGCTCGAGCTCGGCGAGCTTGAGGACGAGGACGCCCTTGGCCTGCTCGGCGTGCTCGACGGCGCGCTCGGTCCCGTTGGGGACAAAGTCGAGCGCGAGCGCGATGAGCATGTGCAGCTCGGACAGGGCGCGGTCGTGAGGCGCGACGACGGTCGACAGGGACGAGAGCGCCGCCGAGTACTCGGTGACGGCCGGCTCGAATTGCTCTGCAGGGCGAGGCGTCAGGATCCGTTTCGAGGCTGGTCAAAGGAGGGACAGCGAGAGAGAGGGACGCACCGGACTCGGTAGCGACGTCGCCGAGCAGGCGGTGCACGTCGGCGAGCTGCTCCTTCTTGGTCCTCCTCGACACGTCGAGCTCGGCCTTCTTGTCCTTGGCCTCGTCCTTGACGGCACGCTCGAGCTCGCTCTCGACCTGGTCGACCTCCTTCTTGAGGATGGCCCTGGCCATGTCGAACACCTGGAACGCCGACTCGAGGTCGTCCTCGCGGTCCGCTCCCGGCGCACCATCCTCGCCCTCGTCCTCCCCCTCACCGTCTCCCTCGCCGGCCTCGGCCTCGCCCTCGCCCTCGCCGTCGTCCTCGGCGTCGCCGCCAAAGTGGAACTTGGGGTTCGAGGGCCCGGCGGCGGCGTTCGAGGACGACGAGCCCGAGGCGGACGGGCCGGCAGCGGCAGCGGTTGAAGGCGCGTCTGCGGGCAGGGGGGACCGCTTCAGCGTGACTGGACGAGGCGGGCGGGCGAGGGAACAAGAGGGAGAAGGGGCGCACCGGACGGGTTGTCCTGCGGAGCGGCGCCGCCGAGGACAGCGCTCTGGGCGATGGCGCTGCCGAGGAGGGCCTTGCCGTAGAGGACGAGGGCGTCGACGTTCTCGGGCGCGAGGTCGCCGTGCGTGTTGGTGCTGCGGGGAGAGAGGACGTCAGGGACGAACGAGACCAGAGAAGCGAGGCGGAGGAGAGGAGGGTGCTCACGAGTGTTCGACGGCGAGGGCGAGGTGGTCGCAGGCGTCAGCCCACCTCTTGAGGGCGAGTGCGCGGATGCCGTGCGCGAGGTGGTCGGCGGGGGCGGAGGGAGCAGAGGCGGAGGGCGGAGCGGTCGAGGAGGAGGACGAGCTGCGAGGGAGGGGAGCGGGTGTCGAGGGTCAGGTGGACGTGTCTGGTGCGGGTGAGAGGGTGGTGCGCACCTGGCCATGGCTGCTCGAGTGCGAGAGGGTGCAGGACCGACCTCGAACATGGTCGCGTCGAGCACGAGCGCGAGCAGCCGAGAGATGAGGCGCGTCTCACCTCGCTCGACCCCCTCTGCGTGGGCCACAGTGGGCTAGCGAGTACCTCGTAGGGCTTGACTGCAGCTCCAGGCCATCGCAAGCCGCCCTCGCCGAGGTGACTTCGCTCTCGACCTCGGCCGGCTCGGCTCGCGCGGCTCGTCGCAGCTTGTTGGCCTCTGGTCCTCTCCGCCTACCACCGGCGCAGGCCATGGTCCGCCTCGTCGTCAAGGCTACGCTCTCTGGGTCCACATTCCCGCGCAGGACATCCTTCCCCGACGCCTTCTCGGTGCGTCCTCGTCCTCCTCCCCACTCGGGCTTCGCAGCAGCCTCGACCACTGTACTGACCCTCTCGACCCTCGCCACGCGCAGCTCGACCGCCAGGACCTCGCCCTCAAGGTACGCCTCAGGCCCCTCTACACACCCAGCCCGAGCCGCACGAGCCAGAGACGCTGACTCCCTTCTCCTCGCTGTGCGCAGCTCGCCCGCTCCTTCTCGCTTCAGCCAGGCTCGTTCCGCCTCGCCTGTGCGTCCCACTCTCTCTCTATCTTTTGCAAGCTGCTGCGCGAGCTGACCACCGACATTCGGCAACAGACCGCGACGACGACAACGACTTGATCGAGCTCGTCTCGACCTCGGACCTGCGCGAGGCGCTCGACTACTTCTCGACCGACGCCTCGTCCTCGTCGTCGGCCAGCACTTCCGGCTGGTTCGGCGTCGGCAGCGGCACCTCCACCGTCCAGCCCGACTCGCCCGAGTGCATCACGCTCAAGCTCGAGCTCCTCGTCCACTACGACGGCCCCTCGCTATCCGAGAGCGGCAGCTCGGTCTACTCGCTCGGCGGCAGCGCACGCAGTCGCAGCGGGAGCAGCAGCGCCGGTAGCGACGACTCGCGCGGCTGGGCGAGCCTGCGCGTCGACGACGGGCCCGTCCCTCGCGCTCGTCGCGCGCTGTCGCACGGGTCGTCGACGACCGACGCCGAGAGCGATAGG
>Ga0308169_10004469_pt1 | contig 13088 bp, 24 predicted proteins | sample PhyBR1_2_FD_202139 | JGI IMG/M metagenome (GOLD analysis project Ga0308169, IMG submission 202139) | Phyllosphere microbial communities from UC Gill Tract Community Farm, Albany, California, United States - DLSLSB.R1 | ecosystem: Host-associated > Plants > Phyllosphere > Unclassified | place...
GACGGCGGCGTGGATTCTGCAGGCCTGTGACCACTCGGTCCAGTTTGGCGGGATGTGCGCGCTCTGCGGGGCAGATATGACCCAGTGAGCTGCCGACGTCCGGAAAGTTGAGGGATAGCTGACGGGTAGGGGAGACTACATGACTCGGCCGCAGGAGGACAGCAAGGCGGGCCCATCGAAGAAGCAGTATGCGATGACACATGATGCAGGCGGAGTGACCGTCTCGGAGAAGGTAGGCTAACGTCTCATACTCCTGCCGGCCCCATAGTGAGGTCAAGACTGAGCATCAGGAAGCGAAGCTGCTGGAAACGCAGGACCAGAGTAATCTCCTTGTGGCCCGGAAACTGTCTCTCATCGTGGACTTGGACCAGACGATCATACACACCACCGTCGAGCCGACAATCGGCGAATGGCTCGACGAGATTGAAGCGGGCCGCGCCGGTACCAAGCCTTCTTCATCGTCATCGGCTGAAGGAACCAACGATACGACAACTCCACCGAGATCGCCGATCAAGAAGGAGAAGAACCCAAACGAGAAGGCGTTACGAGATGTGGCGCGCTTCCAGCTGTCGGATGACCTGCCGCTCGGGTACGATCCCAAGGGCAAGGGGAAGATTCCGCCAGGACACGAGAGGTGGTATTACACGAAACCTCGGTGAGCTCTTCCGACTCACACAAACGGCTTGCCGGAGGTGCATCTCGCTGGCGCTTTGCTAACTGTAGGCCCGGGCTAAACCGGTTCTTGGAGGAGATGAACAAGATGTACGAGATGCACGTCTACACGATGGGGACCCGGTCGTATGCCGATGCGATATGCAACGCAATCGACCCGGAAGGGAAGTATTTCGGGACGCGGATATTGAGCAGGGATGAGAGCGGGAGTGAGCTGCATCCAACAGTCGTGGTATGCGCCAGCTGACGTCAGGTTCGTTCGTGAAGGATCTGCAAAGGTTGTTCCCCACGAACAGGAATATGGCGGTGATCATCGACGACCGGGCGGATGTGTGGAAGAACGACCTGTCAAACCTGGTCAAGGTCATCCCGTGTGAGCTGCCGACTCCCTAGCTGTCCATCCTGCTGGCCGCTGACCCGCAGACGACTTCTTTGGCATCGGCGATATCAACGCCTCGTTCCTCCCTCCACGGACAGACCAGCCCATCCCTTCGTCTCCGGCATCTTCAGCTTCGACACCTTCTCCGCAGACGCCCGGCTCAACCTCGACGCCCGATACAGATGTCTCGCCCGCGCGCGAGAACCTCATTGCCAAGTCGAAGATGCTCGACGAGTTGAGCGAGAGCCGGCCGCTGGCGAAGATGCAGGAGCAACTGGAGAGGGAGGGCGCAGGTGCAGGAGATGGATCCAGCGATGGCGGTACGACTTCAGGTGGTGATGCTGCGGGCGCGGCTAGTGGGAAAGGCAGCCCCAAGTCCGGATCAGACGACCAAGTCGAGGCGAACAGGAGCGAGCGGTCGACGACACCGCCTGGATCGCCTTCGAAGGCGCGGAAGCCACTCCTGAATCCACACGACGATGAGCTCGAGCGTGTCGGGGCGGTACGTCAGCCTCACTTCGAGCAGCGACGCCAGTCCGCTTATGCCAGATTCTGTCCCGGATACACCAGAGCTGGTACTCTGCATACGACCGCCGCACGAATCGGCAACCCGGCGCCAACCTCCCATTGGGCTGCGACGTCGCAGTGAGTCGACCATCGGAATCTGATCACGCGGCTCCGTGAATTGGGTGTAAGCCCCGCTGACGCCCAGTCGATCATCTCGGATATCCGGGCTGAAGTCTTCGACGGATGCAGGTTTATCTTCTCGGGCGTGATCCCACTTGGCACGAAGGCGGAAGATTCGGAAGTGTGGAGCACGGCTGACTCGTTTGGCGCTACAGTGACGAACGACGTGCGGGATACGACCATCACGCACTGTATCACAGCCACAGAGGGGACGGAGAAGGTGTACCGCGCTCGTCGGAACGGGGCGAATGTGGTCTGGTTGGACTGGTTCCACCGGTGTGTGGCGCTCTGGGAGCGGGTGGATGAGAAGGAATGGATGGTGCTGGCGCCAAAGAGGGATGGCCCATTCGAAGACAACAAGGGGGAGGCAAGTCGCCCCGGGAGCGGAAGTGGCACCCCGGAGACGGGCACTCTTGGGTTGACGGATGAACTTGGCAAAACGGGCTCTGCAGCGCGGACCGAGGACGCCACGGAGAGCGAGAACGGGGATGACGCCGAGTGGGGAGGCCTGGGCCAAGACGAGCTGGATGCGCTCATGCGCGAGGCGGCCGAGGCGGGCGAGGATGAGAGCGATGATGGGTCGAATTTTGGTACGGAGGGGATGGGCGATGCTCCGAGGTGGGCTGTCATGGTCTCGCCAGAAATGTGCTGAGCTCACGCGCAGCTCCCCTTTACGGTCGATATTGAGCTCGCCACGTGCCAGTCGTGCAGGATCAGTCGAGAGCGATGCGAGTCAGCCGGACACGCCGAAGAAGCGCGTGCGGTATGCGGATGAGGAAGATTTGCCGCTCGAGAGCTTCAAAGATGCCTCGCCCGAGTGAGCCGCCTGATCTGTTTGCGGGTCCCGAAGTGTGCGGGCTGACGGGCAGCGACGTGGTGGACAGGCCGAAGAAGCGAGCGAGGGCGTTGTTGTTGCCGCCGGGCGAGGGCGATGCCGTCCCTGACGCAAACAAATTCAAGTACAAGAGCAAGGGCAGGACGGTGGGAGGAGATGCGGAAGCGAATGGGTATAGGGATGAAGAAGAGACTCCAAGGAAAGACTCGATCGGAACTGGTGCTGCAGAGGATGGCGCTAGCGACGACGCGGAGAAGGGCGGCGAGGAGGGCGAGGAGGACGACGAGTTTGCGGCGCTGGTGAGCTGGCGACGACTCGATGGGTTTCGAGCTGACGTGAAGCTGCACGCTGAGACGGATTGACAGAAGACGAGTACGGTATCGCGGATGGTGTCTGTTTCATCCTACGTGCATCAAGAAAGCATATATACATACACTAGCCAAGTATACAATCATGCATCTTCCGCCGGCGTCAGCACTCGCGGGGAGCTGTATGTCTGGTTGCGAGAGCTTGTAACAGGGTGCCCGTTGACGGACCATGTTGGATTAGACCGGGACGCGAGATGCCAGAATCCGCTGACCACCCTTGGTCGTTCCGTCCCCGTCAATGAGTTCCGCCTCACCGGCCACCAAATGGTCGGTCAATCTTCCCAACCCCCAAGTGTGCTACCGGCCTATCGCACCGGGACGAAATTCCTCCTACCCAGCAACAGCCCCTTCACGGCCCGCACCTCCCTGCGCACGTCGTCCCAGTCCGTCCGGGCCGTGCCCGGCGCGCCGCTCGCGCCACTTGCTCCCGTGCCATTTGCGGCGGACCTCGCGCCCGCGCTGGCGAGATTTTGGCTCAACGACCCCAGTCCGACGGAGAACGACGATCCTCGGCCCGACATCTGGTCCGAACGGAGATACATCTCGCGGCGCAGGTGCGAGGTGTACCAGTCGAGCGTGGAGAGGAGGGAGACGCGCGTGGTGGACGTGCTTGATATGGCGGAGGAAAGGGCGGCGAGGGACGCGGAGAGGGAGGCGAGGTTGTCCACGGGGAGGGGGTGGGCGTGCGGGTGCGAATGCGTGGTGGCGGGGGAGTTGGAGTCGGTTGTCTGACCGTGGCCCGCTCGGGCGAGTTGGGCGGTGCCGTCGTGGGGCTTCGAGTCGATGGCTTTCCGTCCCCCGCCCCGGGGCTTACTCGTGTCGGACGCGCTGGAGCTAGCTGATGATGGGATCTCCTCGATCCCGGACCGGTGTTCGCGGTCCTGTGTCGCCCTCGTCGTTTCCAGCTCCTGTCCTTCGGCGACGTCCTTTTCGCCCGTCCTCACTTGATCGATCGCTTGCTTCTTCCCGGGTCTGGCATTCGCGGGCGGTAAGAGTGGACTAGCCCTTAACACCCTCAGGCCCTGCACGAGCCGCGCCCACCGCGCCCTCTGCTGGTCCATCAACACCCCGCGGGCGGAAAACGTCGAGTGCAGGAGCGGGAGGATGAACGTCGAGAAGAAGAGGCCGATGATCGCTGATGAGCCCAGGACTAGGGAGAGGACGTATGAGAGGCGCTTCAGGTCGGAGAGGAGGGTCAACCGGGGGTTCGTGGGCGACCACGCAGAGTGTGGGGGCTGCCATGTCGGCGGCGGCGGCGGCGGCGGAGTGTTGTATGATATCGACGCCGGCAGGTCGTGCTCGGCCGGGGTACCAACTTGGCTTGCTGTGGCGGTAGACGCAGATGCAGAAGCAGATCCAGGCCCAGATCCAGACCCAGATCCAGATCCAGATGCAGAGGCAGACGCGGGCGGCTCATGCGAGTCTGGAGTGGATTCGACGGTCGAGTCGGGTTCGGGTGCGGTGGAAGGGCCATTAACCGGAGAGGTGCTATCCGTCGAGGAGGGATCGCGGCCGGTGTCGGAAGTTGGGTGGTCGCGGGCCCATGGTGGTGGGCGGGCGTCCGAGGGCATTTTGCCTGTACCGTTGCGGCTGCTATCGGCCATGGGGGAAGGGATGAAAGGTGTATGGGTGAGAGGGAAGAGCAGGCAAGGGGTGATGGCAGTCAACTCGGCCTGTTTCGGCAACAGGATCGACCAGGCAGGCATTCACTCACCCATCCATCCTCGCCCCCCTGTCTTCCAACCATCGATCACCTATCTCTCTCTTCCCGACATGTCCGCGCCAATACCGGATCTGCTCTCGCCACCATTAGGTGACGAACATGCAGGTAGGTGTCTGTGCCCTTCTCATCGTCCCAGCCTCAGTACTGCTAGATGCGCTGCTCCCCTCGCCCGCTCCCCGCTATGACGCGTCGAACACCATCGTCTCCCACCGCCATCACCTCACCCCATCTCTCTCTGGCGCCCTGTGACTCGGTTATATCTTCACGTCCACCTCGAAGACGCGTAACCGCGCGCACCGATGCTCATCACAGACCGCTCCCTCGCGGCATCCATCGCCAAACCCTCCGCCAAAGACGCCCTCGAGACATACAAGCAGAAAGATACATCAAAGGGTACGTCTCCGGTGCTCTACTTTATACACACCCTTGCCCCGTTGCGCCGCGCTCACCCCAGTCGTCGTGCGCTTCAAGTCGATCGGCTCGGCGCCGATCATGAAGAACAACGTGTTCAAGATCACGGCCGGCAACAAGTTTCAGGCGGTCATCGTGTTCTTGAGAGGGCAGTTGGGGCTCAAGGCGGGCGAGCCGCTGGTGAGTTCTGGCTGCGTCGCGTCTCTCAGCCGTTGCTGGCCGCGTGAGGGGTCCCGATCGGCGAGGTGGCCGTCGCGGCCAGGCGACTCTTCGAGATGAGGCAGGCCGCTGACCCCAGTTCACGTATATCAACGCTGCGTTCGCGCCGGCGCCGGACGATACGGTCGGGAGTCTCTTTCGAGTGAGTTGCGTGGCGTCTTCTCCAGCCCCCTTGCCCCCTCTGAAACTCCTGAGCCTGCTGTGCTCTGACGTACAACGCGCAGACACCTGGGATGCCCCAAGCTGACCCGCAGTGTTTCGGAACGGAGGGACACTTGATAGTCAACTACAGCAACACCCAAGCGTGGGGTTGAGCGCGCGACGGGGAACGGGAAAGCAAACCCTCCCTCGATCCGACAGGTCACGACGAGCAGGTGCGCCGGCTGCAGACACCAATGGCGGTGTAGACCACATACACAGGTGACGATCACCCTGCGTCCGAGGCAGCGACGCGGGTAGACTGTGGACTTGTCGCATTGTATCATAGACTGTACCACCCCTCCCCTCCGGACCGGCCAGCCGGCCGGTCCATATGTATCATACGATAACGACCCTGCTTGCTCGTCCCCTTCGCGCGCTTTTGTTCGTATCTCCCGTGGGTCCTACCTTACTTTTTGAAGATCCACTTCTTGGCTTCCTCGGCGATCTTCTCCTCCTCCTCCTTCGTCGGAGGCTTTCTCCTCTCGGGGACGCCAAGACCGTTGTGCACGCCCGGGCGGGCCTTGATCCGCTCGACCCACGCAGCGAGCTTGGGCGTCGGGGTGATGTCGATCCCGGCCCAGGCGTGGCTGTTCACCCAGCCGAAGACTGGCGTTAGCGCGGGCACGGCGAGGAGGGGCAAGAACGAGGGCGAGGGCGAGGGGCCAGTCAAAGAAAGAGGAACCTTGATAAAGAGCGAGAAGAGCGGAGGCGATTGGCGAGGGAGGGGTAGGTCGGGCATAGAGGCTTTTTTTGGGAACACCACAACTCACCGTTGATATCGGCGATGCTGAATTTGTCGCCGACGAGCCACTCGCCCTTGCCCGCGTTCAGGCCGTCCTCGAGGACGGTGTAGAGCCGCTGCGTCTCTTCTTGGTATCGCTTGATGCCGTATGGGATCTTCTCCGGGGCGTATCGGCTGGGCGTCAGCACGGGGGAACGGTGCTGCTTGCTAGTTCTCCGTCCGCCTCAACTGCCGAACGTCTCTAGCCGCACAGAACGGCAGTTCCTCAACCCTGCAGGAGTCCTTCGCGTGGTCCTCCCTGCACAGCACACAAGACCGCACCATCACAACACGACACCGCGACTCACAAGAAATGGTTCGCCTGGCCCTGCATGGGTCCCACTCCTCCATGCGCGAAGAAGATCCAGCTGAGGGCCTTGCTCCTGAGCAGTTTATCCTCGAACCAGAACTTGTTCTCCGTGTCGTAGTTCTCCACCAGCCACAACAAGATGCTCGCGCTCTCAAAGACGTTGTGCCCCGCGCCGGTGGCCGGGTCCGTCACGTTGTCGTCCACGAGCGCGGGGATGCGGCCGTTCGGGTTGATCTTGAGGAACTCGGGCTTCTTCTGGTCCGTGTTCGCAAAGGACAGGGCGGAGAAGTCGTACGACAGCTTCGGGTTGTCCGGGTACGCGAGCAGCAGCTCCTCGAGCAGGATCGAGACTTTGACGCCGTTGGGCGTGCCGACGGTGTAGAGGTGGAGCTTGGCGGGGTCGGACGAGTTGGCGAGGGACTCGGGCCGCTGGAAGGGCGGGAGCTCGGACTGGGAGGACATTGTGCGTCTGGGGACCGGGTTGCTGGCGGGCGTGTAGGCGTTGGGCGAAGTGAGGCACAGGTGTGATACGGTCGGAACAGCGATGCGTGCGAGGGGCGATCTGCAGTGGACGGTGAGCGAACGGATGGGGCGGAGGCTCATAGACCGGGGATCGGGAGTATGCAGTCGGTATATGTAGTCTCTGCGAGTGATACTCTAACGTGCTCAGTCAGCAAATCTCAGCTGAATAACGCGATTGCGCCTCCGTCATTCCCGGAATGTCCGTCGAATTCTTTCGTCATCGATCCTCACTCGAGGCCGTCGGTCTACGCCGATGTCGCTTCCGAGCCCCTCGTGTGGCTCGACTGCTTGCGAACACCCCGTCTGAGTGTCGTGCTCATCGTCCTCGTCAACCCCGAGTGTGGACGTGCAACCAGCCCAGATCGCATACGCCACACAGCAACCGCCACATGCCGTGAAGCCAGATCCAGATTTGCATTGCAGCAGTACGCAGAGTATACGTTACATCTACGTTGTATCCAGGGAGTATGTGTTTTTCGTGCGTGTGCGTATGACCCAAAACAAAGGCTGTCAGGAGTACATTTTTGTGGCAAACAATTACCAACCGCCCTCGGCGTTCTGGGTGGCCTGGGCCGGGTCGGCGGCCCAGTCCTCACCGGTCTGGGCGTCGGCGGACCAGTCGAGAGCCTGGTCGTTGGGCTGGGCGGCGAAGACGGCGTCGGCGGCGTTTCCAGCGTCCCACTCGGCGGAGACGGCGGCGGCGCCGGCGGTGGCAGCGGCGTCGGCGTCCTCGCCGTTCTCGGCAGCGGCCGCGGCGGCCTTCTCGGCGGCCTCTCGCTCAATCTCCTCCGGGTCTCGGTAGAAGAACAGGTCCGGGAGGGTCTCCCATCCGTTGGCGCCGGTGGGGCCTCGGGGGATGGTGCCCTTGAGTCGGAGGACCTCTCGGCAGAGGAGGTACCACATGAGACCGATCGAGTGTCGCGACTTGTTGTTGGTGGGGATGGCAACGTCGACAAACTTGAGCGAGGCGTCGGTGTCGCAGAAGGCGATGACGGGGATGTTGACGTACGCGGCCTCTCGGATGGCCTGGTGGTCGACTCGGGGGTCGGTGACGATGATCACTCGCGGCTCCTTGAACGATCGGGTGATGTAGTTGGTGAAGTTACCGGGGGTGAATCGGCCGGCGATGGGCTGAGCACCGGTGAAGCCGGCGAACTTGAGGACGGCTCGGTGGCCGTACGGTCGGGCCGAGATGACGGCGATGTCGTGCGGGTTCTCGATGGTAGCGAGGACTCGGGCGGCGAGGACGAGCTTCTCCCAGGTCTTGCCGAGGTTGATGACGTGGATACCTAAAGTAAGCTCGAAGTCACGCGCAGCGGGACGGCGGGCGACGGGCTGGGCCCGGTTGACAGCAAAGAACCAGCTGGCGACAAAGGCGCGTCTGCCTATCCCAAGTCGCTGTCGCAGCCCTTCCGGCCAGAGCCCCTCTCCCTCTGCTTCCTGCGCACGCCGTCTCCCCTCTCTCCATCCCGTCTCATCCTCTCAGCAACCTCGACCGCGCCCAAGCCCACACACCCCATCAAATACAATCCACACGCAAACTTACCATCGGCTCGTCGCTTGAAGACGTACGGCTCCATGGTCTTGTCGCAGTTCTTAGTACCGAGGTGGCACTGGGCGGAGAGGAGGAGCTGGATGTCCTCCTCAGTAGCCTGGAGGGCGGCGGGGAGCTTGTCGGCGGACATTGTGTGTGGTTGGTTTGGTGTTGGGTGGTGGATGTTTAGGGTCGTGTTGGGGCTTGCGTACTTGAAGAAAAGGTCCGTTGACGAGAGTCGGTCTGGGGGTGAGTGAGGCGCTCTTCGTCGGTGGTGTGTTGTAGACGGGGACGCACCAAGGGAGCTATGTGCTTCTTCCGTTTACTTGCGAGCCTAAAGCAAACGATGATGAGGAAGGGGCTATCGGCAGCGAGCGTGCGCCAAAAGATGTCCTGCGCAGGTGCCCATTCACACATTCGCTCGTCGGCGATAAGCACCCAGATTTGATCCCGCCATCGGTGTTAAGCTTTTGCCACCCCCTCGGTGATCCCCTTCGGTCGATCGATAGCGGGATCAAATAGGCTCATCCCTTGCGTCATTACGATTCTGACCCTTACAATCATGTTGTAATGCGGGGACTCATTAAATCCAGGGCATTGGGCCGGTCGGTCGGGTCAGGATCTCCGGCTCCACCAGGGTGGTGCCTGGAGAAAAAGGTGGGATTGCACCGTGTGAATGCTAGTGCTCTGGTAGTGCGCAATCGGTCCAGAGTAGAGAGAGCGTGTGAGCGGTCAATCCGGCGAGCGGCGGAAGCGCTAACGGAGGCGGCGGCGGCGGCGGCGGCGAATCGGTTTCCAGTCCCCCTCCCATGACTCGAGTTGAAAGACACCTTGCATACACTTGAAAAAGATCATCCCAACAAGAATACAAGAAGCGACTCAGTAAAGACCACCCAGAAAGCGACGCACGCATACACGAAATCGACTGGGTACCGCCTTCGCGTGCCTCGCCGCTCTCGTTGTCGCCGGCTTCATCGCCCCGAGACCGGTCCTCACGGTCAACGCCGGTGACCCGCCCGGATCTCGAGCAGCTAGGAGAAAAGAGGCCCTCATCGCCTGTACGTCGTCCGACTCGCTCGCTGCCGTCTCCCCAGCTCACCTCACAGCCACCATACACCGCTCACGCAAACGGAAACGCAAGAAAACCCACCTACCGGCCACTCCGACAATCCACCGCACTTCCCACCCTCTCTTCATCCTTTGCCGCCGGGCCACTCGGTCTTGTTTCAAACCACCACTCATTTCTCGATCCGACTCATGCGATACTACTGAAAACACACGAACTCAAGGAACACACTTATCGGTCATGGTCTACATCATCTCTATCACTGTCGATTGCTCGCTCTCGAGCGGGTGCTGAGCTGGTTGAGACATTCAAACAAATACGAGGTCCTCGCCACCGAAGACGCCCCGCTCGAATCGTCAATTCACATCGTCATTTCCTCGCCCCGTCCGACCTGCCCTGCCCACCGCGCGACGTCCTGTCCTAATCAACCGCGTACCGGATCGCCCACTGTGTAGTACATTTCGCCGCGTCTAACCGTTCTTGGGCGATCGTTTTGGGTCTACTTGCCCGGGTATACCCCCTCGTCCCTCAATACGCCTGTTTGGTTCGCCCGCTCCTTCGGATCCGGCCACGAACTCCCCTCGCAAACTCGTCTTCCTCACACCCACTCCGATCTCATCGCGCACCGCTCGGCGCCATCTCCTTTCACCCCATATCCCTACTCGCGCACGCGGACCGGTTGCATACTCGCGTCAACGCATTCAAAGGAGCGGGATCGTCATCGCCGACAAAAGCGCCTCCAAGCACCCCGTCCTCCATCTTCCCGCCACCCCCCAGGACACTTGCACTATCATCCACGCACACTTCCAGCGTGACCAGGCGCATCCATCTCGAAACCACAATCACGTAGCATCACACTCCCACGCAGGAGCGAAGAAAACGGCGGCGATCTGTACTTCCGCAAAAACACCTATCCGCCACCGCACTTCTTCGCCACCCTCCATCTACATCCCCACTCTACATCACCCTCGTCATGTCCCGTACCGCGACTGCCACCCCGCCGCCGACGTACTTCCCCCAGCGCAATGCGACCCCGACCATGCGGCATTGTTCCGCGCCGAACGTCACCGCTGTCCATTTCGCCTCTCGCCACCCCCATCAACCCCACCAGCCGAGGAAGAAGTCCCGAAATGTCTCTTCCGCTGCTGGCGCAGTCGTCGGTGCCTTAAGCCCGAGAAAGCGAACGGTGGAGATCGGCGCTGTGACCCCGACGGAGGACGCCCTGGGCATGTCTTTCGAGGATATCTCGCCGATGGAGGCGGCAGTCATCACGGCGGAGGGAACGGCTCGCACCCAGTCGCCGGTGTCCCAGCAGGGCAAGAGCACGGACAAAACCGGGCAGGATGAGGATGGCGATCAGATCATGGGAAGGGTCACGCCGACCCCGTCCATGGCCACGTCCTATTCCGAGTCCTTCATCTCGACCACCTTGCCCACCCCTTCCTCCTCGCGAGCTCCCTCCCTTCTTCAGCCGGAGATAGCCATCGACGCAGAGGCCGCCGCGACATCCGGAGTGCCCATTGTTGCCCCATCGCCGCTGGCCGCGAAACCGTCATGGGTCCCGTACTTTGGCAAGATGGCCAAAGCCGTCGTCAACACCGGCTTCATCCCCTTCGCGGACAAGAAGAAGAAGGACGCGCAGTTCGCGTTGTCAGCTCCGGCTTCACCCCCATCGGCACCTTCGCCCTCGCCCGCGTCACCGTCGCACAAGGACGACGCGGTGTTTGTGCCTACTGGCCCTACACCTCGTCCTACTTCTGAGGAACTATCCCAGCTCAGCGAGGAGGCCGCTTTGGAGCGAAGGAGGGAATGGGCAATGGAGCAGCACCGGCGGGTCACCGAGTGCGCGCGGCTGTGCTCGCAGTGGCCGCAGTCGGGGTATAACCAGTCGAAGTGGGGTCCTAACGGTGAGCTAGAGGATACGCCTCGAGGCTGAGCGGACTGACGCGCAGGATCCCGCAATTTCTATGAACCCCAATCCTACGCCAACCCGCAATATGTCGCGTCGCTCATGACGCGACAAGCGGACCTCGAGCGGCAGATGCACCAGCAATCCGCCCTATACTACACCTGCCGGAACTATCGCGCGTCGTCCGAGGGCTCGTCGATGATGGACTCGGAGGCGTCCCTGGACAGCTACGAGTCGGCTCAGACGTCGCCGACCTCGCCTGCGGCGTCGTTGTCGTTGTCTGCCGACTTGTCCGCCGCGATGGCCAGCCCGCTCATCTCTGCGGACCAGGACCAGTCGGCCTCGCAGGTATCACTGTCGTCCGCCTCGCCCGCCTCGCGCAGCCCGGAAAAGGGCGCGCAGAGCTTGACGGAGCTGGACACGTTCAGCAAGGTCTCGCTCGACTCGTCCGTCGAGCTCGACCCTTACGTGCCCGTTTCGCGATCATTCACCCGTTCTCAACCCGCCGTCCGGCCAGCTCGGGCGCAGTCGTGCGGTGCCAAGCGGCCGCTCACGACCGAGGCGTACGAGGAGGAGAAGCGACGAAGGGTCGACGAGGCTGCCGTGGTATCCGAGGCAGTCGACAGCGGCGTGATCATTCCGCCCACGACGCTCAAACCGCCCGTCATCGGCTCGAAGCAGCTCTCCGCGTCTGTCCCCGACCTGTCCGCCGTGAAGGTCAGCACCTCTGGCGCTGTCTTCGGGCACATGGTCAAGACGTCGGATACCCACCCCATCATCATCTCCCCGTTTTTCCCCACCGAGCTCATCCCGACCATCGCCCGCTCGGTCATCCTTCCTCCGCAGGACATCGAGTCGGCGTCGGCATCGGGCTTCATGCTCGGCTCGAGGATCGATGTGCCGTCCCTGCTGCTCTCGTTCGCCCCGCCCGCGCGACCCAACGGCAATGTCGTCGTCCCGTCCCTGGCGCACATGTCCGGCTCTGCTTCGAGCGACGCCCAAGGAGAGGTGAAGTTGGGCAACCTGCTCTTGAGCAGCTGTCCGGGCAAGAGGCTAAGGATGGAGAGGCCGGTCAAGGGCCGGGGACCGGTGTGCAGGGATCTGGCGACGGATCTGCGGCGGATCAAGAGCGAGGGCGTGGGATGTCTTGTCTGGTGAGTGGCGTTTCTTCCGCGATGGCCGCACAAGGAGGAAGGTAGAAAGACGACGACCCGCGACCCGAAGTGGGAGGCTCAGATGCTGACCGCAGCTGCCTGGACGACCCTGAACTCGCCCTTCTCGGTGTCCCCTGGGAGACATACCATCAAGTCGCTCTTGAGATCGGCCTCGATGTCATCCGGCTCCCCATGCCCGATGGCTTTACCCCCGTCTCGCTCACGCTGTTCGACGAGCAGGTGTCGATGATCGTGCGGGATTACTCGCTGAAGGGCATCAATGTGCTCGTGCATTGTCGAGGTGAGTCCTTTGATCT
>Ga0308169_10004470_pt1 | contig 13088 bp, 11 predicted proteins | sample PhyBR1_2_FD_202139 | JGI IMG/M metagenome (GOLD analysis project Ga0308169, IMG submission 202139) | Phyllosphere microbial communities from UC Gill Tract Community Farm, Albany, California, United States - DLSLSB.R1 | ecosystem: Host-associated > Plants > Phyllosphere > Unclassified | place...
TTCCGCCGCCTCGTAGAGCCTCGCCGAAACCGCTTCCGGTCGACCTGGCTCCGAGAGTCACCATTGCCGAGCGCCGAGCGATGGTGCTTCCGTCCCCGAACGGTCCCCTCTCGTCACCTTTTGACAACGGCAAGGTGCGGCGCGATCCGCGGCCAACAGCCGGCTCGACGGCTGACACAAACGACGCGGATTCTGATTACGTTTCGCGAGCGGTCAAAAAGGCCAAAAAGGCCCAGCCAAAGTTGACCAATGCGGAGCGTCTAGCTGTTCTCGTGGGCGGCATCAAGATCGTCCAGCAAAAGTCCGACATCGCCGACATTGAGACGCCGCTTGCCGATAATCTCGGGATGAAGGTGGAGACGAGCTCGCGCGCGGTGGCAGATGTCTCGGGCGATGATCTGGTGCTGGACGCTCTGCGCGAGACGGAGCGTCAAGAGTCAGAAACGGTCAAACGGGTGGGCAAGGAGATCGCGAGGGGTTTGCAGAAGGAAAGGACGACCGATGCTTCTCTCAGGGCCGTCTATCACGAGCTGCAGAAGGAATGGATCGGCCATTGCGAGTACCTCGACGGGCTCATGGCGAAACGAGGACCACCGCCAGCCGACTTGTACGCTATCCCAAGCTCACTCCTACCCGCCCTGCCACCCGTGGCTGGCCCTCTGCCGCTCACACCGGTTGAAGACGTCCCAACGAGGGGTTCTCGCCGACGTGGAGGGATCTATGGCGATATGGTGTCGACCGAAGCGGACTTTGAGGCGATCTTGGCCGAGTTTGCGGACGATGCCGCCAAGGATCCGAACCTTCGAGCGAGCAAGACCACGGCAGTGGTGCCTGACATGATGACGCCCCGGGAGCGGAAGCTAGCGTACGACGACGAGAACGATATCGTCGACGACCCGCTCACGTATTACGACTACGCAGGCACCGCCGAGCCGATCTGGACCGACGAAGAGCGCGCGGCTTTCCTGAAGCGATACCTGTCTTACCCGAAGCAATTTGGCAAGATCGCCGAGGTGCTCGAGAACAAGACGGCGGCGCAGTGCGTTGCGTACTATTACCGTACGAAAAAGGACGTCGACTACAAGGGCATGCTGGCCTCCAAGCGGGGCGATAAGAAGAAGAAGGCGCTGCCGATCAAGAGCAGCGGCAAGAGTTCGGCATTGCTTTCGAACCTGGGTCAACAGAAGCCGACGGTCAATCCCGCCACAACGCCCGGACCACGGAGCAACATTATCCCGTCCGCTAAGAAGGACGAGACGGCTAGCGTGCGTAGAAAGGTTAGGGAGAGCGCGGCGTCCACGCCGGGTGTTGAGGGACTGAATGGGCGGAGGAAGAAGAGTGACACGCTCGAAGAGGGTGGCGCGGATAACAGCGCTGTGCCTTCTCGAGCGGGGAGCGAGACCCCTTCGATCGCCAAGAGCAAGATGCGCATGTCAGTCAAGGGCGCCAAGCGGCCGCGCATGAGCTCGATGACCGAGTTTCCGCCACTTGCGACTGCGCCAGCTGTCGTCCCTCCGGAGGACTCCTCCGGCCCAACAACGGCCACGGCGACAGCAGCAGGAGGAACAGCGCCGACGACGGCAACGGCCACTACGGCGGCCGCTCCAGCCACGACGACTCCGGGAGACCTCTTGCCCCCGATGAAGCGCTCGGGCAAACGCCGCAAGGTCGACCCGAACGACCCGAACGCCCCGCCTGAGGAGAAAGTCACCGAGCCCCGGCCCGGTCGACGACCAACAACCAACTCGTACTGGTCCGTCGAGGAGAAGAAGAAGTTCCGAGAACTGGTCGTTTCGCACGGGACAGACGCGAAGGCCATCGCGGCGGAACTGGTGGGCAAATCCGAGAGGCAGGTGCAGAACTTCTGGGAGGCGCATAGGGAGGATATGAACCTTGATTTCTTGGCGAAGGGCGGCGAAGAGGCTCTGGCCGAGGTTCGGAGGGTCAATGGCGCGACGGAGAAGCCGGATACCAAGCCGGTGAGTCCCGCGCCACGCGCCGGCGAGGTCGAAACTGATGCGCAGGCGGTGGCGATCGGGCAAGGCCAGCCGGCATCGTATGGACGATCCATATACGATGTCTACTCTGGACGCAGACCATCCGAGGCGTTTGAGCAGCGATTTGCCGAGCCTCGCCTGGGCATGTTCCCGCCTACAGCCCAGCCTCAGGCGGTGGCGAATGGCACAGGCGACTCCGCGCCGGTCTCGCGTAGCGGTGGCATGCGAATTTCGGCGCTGCTCAACGACGAGCCGACTGCGACGTCGCACCGTGACCCCTCGCCGGTCATATTGCCGTCCATGTCGATGGTGACTCGCGACGTCGATGCCGCCTCTGACGGGACGGTGTCTGAACGAGACGCCGAAGGAGGGATCATCGCTCGGCCTTCCCCGCGAGGAATCCCGCCCGTCCCTGGACCGGCCTATCCCAGCTCATACGACCCAGCACGTGCCCCGGACGCGTATGATCGTCGCGATCCGGCGTACCGAGCATCGACCGCCCAGCCTGCCCCGTATCCGCCCGAACATTCGGTCTATTACGCGCATCAGCCGCCTCCCCGCGCCGCGACCGCTGCGCCGACGCTTCCGCCCAGGCAGTACGAGTACGGACGGGATCCACACCCGCACACCTACTACTCGCATCCGCCACCCCCTCACTCGCGATCATACCCTCCCCCACCACCAGCTCAAGTATCGTCGCACCCTGGCCATCCGCCGCAGCCGCACACGCTTCACGCAGGTCATGCACCTCACGCTCACCCCGCGCATTCCGCTCCTCCGCCATCTAGACCGACGCAGCCGCATCCATCACATGCGACGCATCCGGCTCATCCGAGCCATCCGCCCTCGAACCCTGTGGTACATGCACCGACTCCACAGCATAGGCAGTATCACCCCGCTCCAGCTCACGAGTGGCGTAGGGACGAAACCAGGCTGGGCGGGCCGCCTGGACCACCAGCAGTTCCGCCTCCTAACGGCCTGGCTCGACCGGCGGCGGTGTACGAGTCGCGCCCGCATGGGTCGATGCAATGATGTTGCTTGAAGGGTGAGGATCGAGTGCCGGACTTGGTAGGGAGAGTGTACCCGACCGCGGCGGCATACAGGCAACATATGTTCATTTTTTTTCTCCCCGGGTATTCTCGAAATGTTGTAACAGTCATAAGCAGGAAGAAGTCGAATAAAGTGCATCCGGAGAAGGCAATACAGTGTACCAGTAGATGCCTATGGGATGCATAACTTGGGCATCCATAGTAGGTGCTGACGTGTAAAAGCAAGACCCACCGGTTTATCCTCGCCACTGGCGCGTGTGTGGGCTGCTCTGTGATGATGATTACGTGAGATCTGGTTTTACAAAAACTTACACCGGTACGCGCCCCTGACCAACCGATTTTTAGCCATTGCACTGAACTGTGTCGGTATATTGTCCCTCACCTCTACCCCCTTCTCCCCTTTGTACCTCCCTTACATGTCCAGACTGAACCCTTCCTCACACTCTTTCAACCCCGCCTCCGTCTCGCCCTCTCGCTTCGCTCCGAAAGCGACAAAGGCCACCTCGTCCGTCTCCGCCGCCGCCTCGCCATCCGCCATGTCCCCCGTCGCCACGGGCACCCCAACGGGCACTCCCCCTCCCCCGACCGCCCTGCCCGCCACGCCCATGCTCGAGGTGCTCATCCAGCTGGCGAACGCCCCGTCCAACGTCGAGGCCAAGTCCACCGCGGACGGTATAGCCCTCACCCTCAAAAAGGCCCCTCGAACGATTGAGGCCTTGCAAGATGCAAAGATTGTCGATGTCATCCTCGCCTGGGCGGCGTCCAGCTCGAACTACGAGAAGGAGTCGGCGGCGGTCCTCGTCGAGCGGATATCACGGAGCCTGGGCACCGGTATCGAGGGCGTATTTTTGCCCCTCATCCCGGCTGTTCTGAACCTTGCGCAGGACAAGGGACAGCCGGTCAGGAGCGCCGTGAACAGCGCGATGACGGCTTTGATCAAGGCTACGGCGGTCGAGGGGAGCAGGATGGTGTTTGATGTGCTGTGCCGAGTGCTCGAGGACACCAAGGGATGGAGGACCAAGGTCGCTGCGTTGAAGGCCATGGAGGGCCTCGTCAAGCCCGGAGCCGAGGAGTGGGTCGCCAACGAGCTGGGACGTGTCATCCCCGTCATTGAGCACTCCATGCACGACACCAAGACCGAGGTGAGTGTAGCGTTGCGCTCCGTCGCGATGCATGGCTGAGAAGTGGTGGAATCAGCGCTGACTGGCAGGTCTCTGCCGCCGCCGTCAAGGCCGCTACGACGCTCTGCGGTACCCTTCCCAACCCGGATGTGCTCAAGCACATCTCCCTCCTTGTCTCCGCCATGGCCTCGCCCCAAGCCGTCCCCGGAACCATCAAGGGTCTGTCCTCCACCACCTTCGTCGCCGAGGTCAACGCCCCGACCCTCGCTGTCCTCGTCCCACTCCTCACACGTGCACTCAAGGAGCGATCGACCGACACCCAGCGAATGACCTGTATCGTCATCGGTAACTTGGTCAAGCTTGTGCGAGACCCTACCGTCGCTGCACGATACCTCTCCATCCTTGTTCCCGGTGTGCAGCAGATCGCCGAGGGCGCCGCTTTCCCCGAGATCCGAGCTTTCGCCCAGACCGCCCTGGACATCCTGCTCGGTGCCGGTGCCTCCGCCAACGCCACGCCCTTGCCGCCTCGAGACATCCCGCTCGCCGTGACCGAGGCGTTGACCGTCATGGCTCCCCACCTCCAGATCAAGGGCTTCCCCGCCCGACCTTCCATCCCCGTCTCCGTTTCGCTCCCCAACGCGCCCGTCGTTGCTCACGCCGTCGAGTACCAGGCCAACGTTGTTGCCGATCTCGTCGATCTGCGAAGGTGGGACGCCAGCATTTGGGAGGCTAAGGGTCTGGGCTCGTTCATGAAGCTCCTGCTCGGCGCCGAGGAGGGCGCCAAGTCGACCGAGGCAATCCGAAAGGCGTTTATGGAAATCGACCGACAAAAGTACGCCCCCGCCGAAGAGGATGACGGTTCGGGCGGTCCGCTCCTTTGCGACATCCAATTCTCGCTCGCTTACGGAGGTCTGCTGTTGCTCAACCACACGAACCTCAAACTTCGACGAGGAAGGCGATACGGTATCTGTGCCGGTAACGGTGCTGGAAAGTCGACCTTGATGAAGGCCATCCGAGACGGCAAGGTTGAGGGCTTCCCGCCACCAGATGAGCTGCGAACGATCATGGTTGAGCACGCTCTGCAAGGCGAGGACACCTCCCAGTCGATCCTCAACTTCATCTGTTCCGACCCCAAGCTTGCCTCAAAAGCCCGCGAGGAGGTCTCGGCGATGCTGCTCTCTGTCGGCTTTTCGGATGAGAAGCAGGCCGACCCCGTCGCGTCGCTGTCTGGAGGATGGAAGATGAAGCTCGAGCTCGCTCGAGCCATGCTTATCGGTGCCGACATCCTGCTCCTCGATGAGCCGACGAACCACTTGGACGTGCAGACCGTCGCCTGGCTCGAGCAGTACCTGTGTAACCTCCCGGACATCACTTGTATGATCGTCTCGCACGACTCTGGTTTCCTCGACAACGTGTGTACCGACATCATCCACTACGAGCAGAAGAAGCTCGCCTACTACCCCGGTAACCTGTCCAAGTTCGTCGAGAAGGTGCCCGAGGCGAAGTCGTACTACACCCTTGCCGCCACGAGCATCAAGTTCAGCTTCCCCCCTCCCGGATCGCTCATGGGTGTCCGATCCAACACGCGTGCGATCATGAAGCTCTCGGGATGTACGTTCACCTACCCCGGCATGCAGCGCCCGAGCTTGAAGAACGTTTCTTGTTCACTCTCGCTCTCGTCCCGAGTTGGGATCGTTGGCCCGAACGGTGCCGGAAAGTCGACCCTCATCAAGCTGCTCACCGGAGAGACGGTCCCGCAGGAGGGTACGGTGCACAAACACCCGGCGCTTCGAGTCGGATACGTCGCTCAACACGCCTTCCACCACATCAACTTGCACTTGACCAAGACTGCCGTGCAGTACATGTGAGTCGCGCTTCACGCGAGAAAGGTCTACAGCTGACGCCAGTCAATGGCGATACCAGGACGGACATGACCGAGAGATGCTGGAGAAGGCCACGCGAGTGCTCACGGACGAGGACAAGGCGATGATGGAAATTCCCATCGAGGGCAAGAACGGCGAGCTGAGGAAGATTGAGGTTGGTTCATGATTTCGAGCATGCCGGTATGGCGTAGCTTACCCCAGTTCATTCTCGGTCGACAGAAGCTGAAGAAGTCGTTCCAATACGAGGTCAAGTTCAGGGGCATGGACCACAGGGTGAGTACGAAGACAGGTACGAAGGGATGTAGCTGATCTCAGCACAACGCCTGGATTCCCCGGGATGTCTTGATTGAGAAGGGCTTCACCAAGCTCCTTGGACAGTTCGACGACATGGAGTCCTCGCGAGAGGGTGCCGGTATGCGAGACACCAAGGCTTCAGCCGTTCGAGAGGTGCTCGAGGCTGTGGGTCTCGACGGAGACATTGCTCAGTACAACGAGATGTCTGGTCTTTCCGGTGGACAAAAGGTCAAGGTTGTCATTGCCGCTGCCATGTTCAACAGGCCGCAATGTCTCTTCCTCGACGAGCCGACGAACTTCTTGGACCGAGAGGCCCTCGGTGGTCTGGCCGTCGCCATCAAGGAGTGGGGAGGTGCCGTGTGCATCATCTCGCACTCTACCGAATTCGTCTCGGCCCTCTGCCCCGAAATCTGGCACGTCGACAACGGAGAGCTCACGCACATGGGCAAGGTCGCCCTTGTCGAGGATGCCTTCGACGAGCCCTCCCGACCCTCCTCGCGCACGACTTCCAAGGCCGGCACGCCGCGGACTGCCTCGGTGGCCAACACCCCAGGCACGAGCGCTGCGCCCAGCGCAGCCAACTCGGATGACGATGGCGCCGCGGACAGCCTGGCCAAGTTGGCGCTCAAGCCCAAGAAGAAGAAGAAGATGACCCGAAACGAGGTCAAGGCGCAGGAGGCCAGGAGAGCTAAGCGGAAGTTGGACTGGCTCACGTATGGAGGTGAGTCTGCAACATGCCTTGAGCCGCTTAGGTCGGTGCGCTGACATGCAGGCGAGCGAGAGCCCGATACCGATGACGAGTAAGGCGGAGTACAGGTGATCGAGGCGTTGCAGGCTGATGCGGGAAGCATCAGTCGCGTCAGAGAGCAACGAACGAACTATTTTAACGGACGGTCTTGTATCTAATTCTTTGGTCCAATCCTGCGGGGTGAGGGACTGCGTCAACGTATATACCCTATAGAGTTGTGAGATGAGTCTCTCCGAGTCCCGCACGTTATGTCATAGATGAGCTTCTGCGAACGGGGACATGTTGGGCCCGGCCTCGTACCGATTCGGGTGGAGAAACCAGTACCTCTGGTCATGAGTGCAGAATTCGCTCTATAGGTGCATCAGATGCGTCATATCCTACAACATCGACTGCCCGCTCTCGTCTGGCTTGCTAGCGGCCCCAATTCAGTCTCGAGCACGGCCTGCAAGACTGGGGCGAGGGAACACTGCCAGTCCAGCCTGGTCGAACGCCCCGCTATCTGCCCCTCCTCTTCCCCACATCACCCACTGATTCGCCGTCTATTGTCCCGTAAGCGCCTCGTTCACCTTCGCACCGGCCGGGTGGTTCCGCTTGTAGTCCCAGATCCTGTACAGCTGCGCGAGACCCGTCGAGCCGACGAAGAAGTTGACGGCGGCGAGGGAGTAGTTGACCGGGGTGATGACCATCGAGTACCGGACCTGAGCGTCAGCGGTGAGATCCACGCCATTCACATTGGAAAGCGATGGGATCAGTATAGGGAGGACCGACGTACCCAGATGAAGCCCGTAGCGGCCAGTGCGATGTTTTGGCTCGTGGAAAGCTTTTCGGCGGGTCGACCGAGGTCCTTCAGTCCAGCAGCGACAAGCCCCCACTTGGCGAGCGGCGCCCAGAAGAAGATGGTCCTGAGAGTCAGCACACAACTCCAGGTCGATCGACGGGCGCGGCCAGGCGTGCAACGATGCAAAAGAAGTTGGCCGAGGCCGAGGGAACAGAAGGACCGGGCGAAGCTCACTTGGGCCCGGCGGGGTGGTTCATGAAAGCCTGAAACTTGGAGGCGCCTTGAGCGGCGGCGGCGTTGGAGGCGGGTGCGGACATGGTGACGAGGATGTGCAGGCGGGGTAGGGCGTCGAGAAGAACGAGTAGGCAGTATGTGTATTGATTGATGTACGAGTTGAATGGCGAAACGGGAGGCCGCCGACCGACCCGAGGGGGTGCGGAGATGAAAGATGGACCGCCGCGCGCCTAGCGACTGAGACGGCGTTTTGGGGGCTGTGGCACCGCTCGTCAGGGGAGCGAGCGACGCTGAACTGGGTGCATGGAGGTGCATGTGAAGCGCACACCTAGGATGCATGATTACAGTCGCGATGAGGTATACGGAAGGGAATCGAGAGAGGCAGGGCTTGACCACCGGGACAGGGAGCTGAAGGGCAATGCGAGGTGGCATGGTTCACATGAGAATCACTGATGGTTTCCGGCTGACCACCTTCGGCGCCCTGGTAGTGTTCCGTCCAGCAAGAGCATGAATTCTGGCTACAGCAACGCGCATATTCAGTCTGTAACTCATCCCGCTCGTCGAGTAGCGCGTCCTTTCAGAGCGAGTAGCTTCACTGATGCATGTGATGTCAATGCACGTCCAGTCTACGCTGACAGCCCATGAATCACAACCAGCTCCTTCTCGCACAACACCACCGGCACCGCCCTGTTTCCCACAGTCACCTCCCCCACGCCCAACATCGCCCCTCGATCGCCTCCTGAGACCCTCATGACCCCCTGCTTCGCCACCGCACTCGTCGTCGGCGGGTAGTAGACATACACATTGCCCGAGGCGGGCCCCGAACCACCCGCGTCAAAAGCCAACACTGTCGCGCCCTTTCTCGCACCGCTATCAGCTGCCCTCGTGACGTGGCGGACGATCCTCGTGTCTTTCTTGCTGGACAGCACGAAGCTCAACGCTGGGCTCGTTGCCACGTGCTTCCAGCCCTCCTTCGCCGGGTTGGCTGTCGACGTCGGCGGGTCGAACAGCAAGCCATCCACTGCCGACTTGACCATCACGTCCACGCCGCGCAGGGGTAGACTGACCACCGAGCTCTGGTTCTTTGACCAGCTTGGTTTGCCATCCACGATATAACCGACGGACACCTCGCGTCCAACCTTACCGCCCGGACCGCTCTCGCTGTAAATCCCTCCCTGGCCTTCGCCGAAATCTTCCCCGTCTTCGAGGTCGTAGTCCATCTCCTCGCGCAAGAGGGCGGGTATAGCAGGATGATTGCCCTCAGGTTCGGCGTCGGAGCGCTGCTTGATGTTCGAGAAGGTACTCCGCACGGCGTCCAGCATGGATTGCGACAACGTCTCTGGGACATCTTCGTCCTCTGCCTCGTCGTCGTCATCATCTTCAGGCGGAGCGAAAACCGACGGCCACCGCGTGTTCTCGTCGGCCTTGGCCAACTCCAGCTCAAGCGTGTAATTGGCAGTATCGAAGCTGTATGTCGAGGCGTCGGGGTCCACGCCCGTCCAGAACTGTCTCGTAGGCGTGCGAAGGAACGTCGACAGAGGCGGCTGGGCGGAGGAAGATGCGAGGGAGAAGGAGAATGCCGAGGACGTGAGATCGACGATGATGTCCTTGCGGGTCGTTCCTGATGGTAGAGGGATCGTTACCGAGACCGAGTCCGACGTCTGCGTCCATGAGAAAGGCCAAATCTTCTCCTCGGCCGGCTCGACCGGCTCCGTGACGTCAACGTCCATCTTGTCCTCGTTCGATGCGGCAGGAGGCTCGGGCAAGGAAGCGCCGAGGCCCAGCCGTTCAGCCTTTTCCTTCGCCTCACGTTTCACACGTTCCTTTTCCGTCTCTTCGGCTTGCGGCTGCGCATCTCGGTACTCCTCGCCGGCTAACACAACCCACCCCTCCCCGTTCCATGTGCACCAGAACGGCGCGTCTCCTCCGATGAACCTCCAAGTGACCTCCAGATTCTCCGGCGAGTGATCTACTCCGTTCGACTTGGACACATCAAGTGCAACCTCGAGCAGCTCGAACGTTGTCGATTGCGAGCTGATCTTCCGCTTCCCGCCCGTCTGCGGCACAGAACGGCTGATGAGGAGGCGGTATGTCGAGTCGACAATGACGTGCGATGCTTGGAGAACGAAAGGCAAAGGCTGGCTGGGGGTGTCGTTTAGGTCGTATCGGGCTATGAGAGACCCAGAGAAGGTCTCGGCGGAGGCGGGCGTGGTCGAGAGAATGTAGATGGAGCCCGAACCGGTAGCTACCGCCCACGTCATCTCGTTCAGAGCTAGGACTGATGGGTACTCTGGATGTTGCTCCTGCTCGGTCGACGATATCGGAGCTGGTAGACTCGCCAGCGTGCTGAAAGTCGGTACGAGCTCATCCTGCAGTCAGCACCCTCCTGGGCCGTCTTGAGTGGGTTTGTGGACGTACGTCCAGCTGGAAGCCGACGATATTCCAATCCGCGTCGACGTACACCCCTCTTCTCCCCGACGTGGTGAGGTGGTCCCATGATACCCTTGCCCTTGTCTCCTTGAACGACAAAATGTACGTGTTGTAACCGACTCGAGACTGCGTTGCGCCTGAACCGGGTAGCGGGTAAGCCGAGGTATCTTCGTCCGGGTCGAGGGGGTTTAGGCGGTATGTCTCGAATTGCGGGTACAGCAGAGATCGGTCGGGTTGGAATAGGTGGCTCATGATATGCGTACTATCCTTTGTTTATGATCGCAGCCGCCGGGTTCAGCGTCGCAGGATGACTGGAACGGCAGAAGGACGGAAGTGATGTGTAAGAGAGGGCGAAGGTCAAGAGACAACCTCCACCTCCGTATTACGTCTTTCGTTTCATCATTGACAACCATCCACTCAACCTCCACTCTATTAAACGTTCGGCCTCGTCGCATCATAGTGCTCGAGAGTCACAAGATCCACTGGTCGCTCTTGCAGATAGCCTTTGGGCGACGAACGACAATTACACTGCGCCCAATGAGATGAGATGACCTCGACCTCGGCACAGGCGAAACTGCCCCCGCCGGCAATATTCACGCACGATGAAACCCTTCACGCCATCCTGCTCCCGCCTCTTGCGCTCTTCCTCAGCGATCTGTCGGCTCCCGAGCACCTGATCAAGCTGCATGACATCCTCGACCGGTTTCGGACGCCGGAAAGCTATCACCGCATAGACGTCCGGCTGGTCGAGAGCTCAGAGCTGCCTCCAGATGGTCCTGCGGCTGATGCCACTGAAACCGCGGCCGACAAAGTTGAGACCGCCGGCCCAGCAGCCAGCGACCAGGATGATGGGGACCAGAGTGCGGGGCAGAAGGTGGCTCAGCCGACGGCGACAAGGGAGCAAACAGCGTCAAGGAAGAGGAAGAGGGATCCTGGCGAGCCGGTGATATTGCCTGAAGGGATGGGGATGGCGGAGTATCTACTCGCCAATCCAAGGACCGTCTACACGGAGGACGAGGAGGAATCGTCGACGCCAAGTGCAGCCGCCGTTCCGAACGGTGATACATCAGGAGCCCCCGAACCGAAGCTTTCAGACGATCATACCTTGGCGGCCGTCGCGGACGGCTTCACCCCGACCATCCCCACCGTAATGCCCATTCCCGTACATCAGCTCCCTCCCGCCGCTCCGACTCGTCGCGTCCGCGAGCTTCGGCTTGACCTTCGCACTCTCGATGCTGCTGCGCTCTTCCACCTTGAGACATGGCGACGCGAAGTTCTCGGCCTGCAGCGGCTCGACCTAGAACACCCCGACTCGATATGGTACCAGTATCCCTCTCCATCTCCTTCGGCGCCTGTCGAGCCGTCTCGCCCCAAGAAGCGACCAGGAAACCCGCCAAAGCGACGCTCCACTGCGCGGGAGACCGCAGAACTGCCTCAGGAACAGGCACCGGCGACGGGAGCTGGAGCGGACAGGGAGGACCACGGAGAGCTTGTCCAAGCGTTGGCATCGCATGAAGATGGAGCAAATTGGGGGAGCACCAATGGGGAGGCCGTGGAGGCAACAGCCAAATCTCTGCCGGATGTTACGATCCTGGATGCGCTGGACTCGATCGAGGAGCAAGGGGTGGCGGACGCCTCTGGTCCGCCCATGCCACAACCTGTGGAGGAGGAAGGAGAGCCAGAGCTGGACTCGATCGATCTGGAGCCGACTATGTCCCCTTCACCTGATGTGATCCTCGATGATCTTTTCGATCGACGCGAAGAGAACGACCCAGACTTCGTCCCGCCCGAGACGAAGCCGCAGCGAAACCGCGTGCCGAGAACCAACCGCTCGCCTACGACGAACGACCTAGCCGGCTCTTCGGCCTTTGGCAACCTGGACGATATCGTCGACTTGACGACCGAGATCGATGGAGATCCGACAGACCAGGAGGTTGGGCCGGTGGAGTCCATCGATCTCGTTCCCAAGCATCTCGTACCGAGCGCGTCTCCGCCCTTGTCGTCGGGACTTGGCAACAAACAAGATGTCGCCAAGAGGAAGAGGAAGTACATCTTCATCGGGGTCGAAATCCCCGCACCCCGCCGACGACCGCCATCCACTGAAGGCGAGTCGAGCGATAGCGCGAGCGCGAAAAAGAGGAAGATGGTGCTGGACCTTACCAGCCCTGAGAAGCAGGAGAGGAAGATCAAGGAGTCAAGGAAGAGTATTCGGTCCGAGATGCTGCAAGATGAGGCGTCCGTTGAACAAGCGGAGGAAAGCGCTTCAATGGCGATCGAGGATGATTATGTGATGGACATCCACCCCGCTGGAGGGACGGAGTACACTGTGCCGGATGGTAAGCAGACTCATCCGGAGACCATCGTACCGAGCATCACGCGCGGCGATGACGAGTGGGACTTCCTCCGGGAGCTGTAAGACTGTAAGCGAGCATCGGTATGGGAGGGGAGACCTGACGATCAGACTGTACGATGGAATTCATAGTCGAAACGATCATTCTACGAACATGCACGAGCACCATCTATGAGCTCAGTCGGAGCATATTCGCTTCTCTTC
>Ga0308169_10004473_pt1 | contig 13086 bp, 15 predicted proteins | sample PhyBR1_2_FD_202139 | JGI IMG/M metagenome (GOLD analysis project Ga0308169, IMG submission 202139) | Phyllosphere microbial communities from UC Gill Tract Community Farm, Albany, California, United States - DLSLSB.R1 | ecosystem: Host-associated > Plants > Phyllosphere > Unclassified | place...
GCCGGCGAGCCCGACCGCGACTCCCTCGGAGATCACGCTCGAGGAGACGGACTACGTCGGCCGCAACATCGACGACGTGCTCGCGGACCTGCGCGGTCTCGGGCTGCGCCCGCATCCGGTCCAGCAGCCCAACGACGGCTCCCATCGCGATGACTCGGTCATCTCGGTCTCTCCCACGACCGGCCTGGTCGCGGGTGACCGGGTGACGGTCGACTACTACGGGACGGCTCCGAAGCAGAGCCCGACACCCACGCCGTCGCCGACGCCGACCCCCAAGCCGACGCCGAAGCCGACGCCCACCCCGACGCCCACCCCCACACCGACCCCGTCCCCGACGCCGACCCCGGCAGCGCCCACGCCTGCCGTGGGGACGACGGCGCCGGGTGCCGCATCTCTGAGCAGTCCGGGAGCCTGACCATGGTCCAGTCCGAGCCCACCATCGTCGGTGGCCGCTACGAGCTCGGCGAGCTCCTCGGCCGCGGCGGGATGGCGGAGGTCCGCAAGGGCACCGACACCCGCCTCGGCCGCATCGTCGCGGTCAAGCGGCTGCGCACCGACCTCGCCAGCGATGCCACCTTCCAGGCGCGCTTCCGACGTGAGGCGCAGTCGTCGGCCAGCCTCAACCACCCGGCGATCGTCTCGGTCTACGACACCGGCGAGGAGCCGGTGTCCGATGGCGGCGGGTCCGTCGCCCAGCCCTACATCGTGATGGAGTACGTCGCGGGCCGGACGCTGCGCGACATCCTGCGCGAGGGCCGCAAGATCCTTCCCGAGCGCGCCCTCGAGATCACCTCCGACGTGCTCGCGGCGCTCGACTACAGCCACCGTGCCGGCATCATCCACCGCGACATCAAGCCGGGGAACGTGATGCTCACGCCCAGCGGTGACGTGAAGGTGATGGACTTCGGGATCGCGCGGGCGATCGCCGACTCGCACCAGACCATGACGCAGACGGCCGCCGTCGTCGGCACGGCTCAGTACCTCTCCCCCGAGCAGGCGCGCGGTGAGACCGTGGACTCCCGCTCCGACGTCTACTCCGCCGGCTGTCTTCTCTACGAGCTGCTCGCCGGCCGGCCGCCGTTCGTGGGCGACTCGCCGGTCTCGGTCGCCTATCAGCACGTGCGCGAGCAGGCGGCGCCGCCGTCGACCCACGACACGTCGCTGCCGCCGGCCATCGACGCGATCGTGATGAAGTCGCTGGCCAAGCGTGTCGAGGACCGCTACCAGTCCGCCGCCGCGATGCGCAGCGACATCGAGCGCTACCTCGCCGGCCGCCCGGTGGAGGCCGTCGCCCCGGTGGTGGCGCCCGAGCCCGGCGCGGTCAGCGATGCCACCCAGGTGGTCTCCCAGACCAGCGTGGTGCCGATGGGCAACGTCGTGGACGAGGACGAGCCGTCTGGATCCCGTACGGGGCTCTTGGTCGTGCTGGCGCTGTTCGTGCTCGCGATCGTGGCCGCCGGTGCGTTCCTGTTGCCGCACCTGTTCAACGACGGCAACCACCAGGTCGCCGTGCCGAACGTGGTCGGCAAGACGCAGGACCAGGCGCGCCAGGCGATCGCCGACGCCGGGCTGAACGTCAACATCGAGGGCTATCAGCCCTCCGACACCGTGCCGACCGACACCGTGCTCAAGCAGACCCCGGAGGGCGGGGTGGGCGCGTACGCCGATCCCGACACGACCGTCAGCCTGACGCTCTCCTCCGGCAAGCCGGACGTGACGATCCAGCAGGTCGCCGGGATGAGCTTCGCCGATGCCAAGGACCTGCTCACCGGCGCGGGGCTGGTCGTGAAGCGCAACGACGTCGACTCCGACCAGACCAAGGGGCAGGTCCTGTCGGCCAACCCGGCCGCAGGCACCACCGTGCAGAGCGGCACCACCGTCACCCTCGACGTCTCGAAGGGCCCGAAGGCCATCCCCGACGTCTCCAAGATGACGGTCGAGAAGGCCGAGCAGGCGATCCGCCAGGCGGGCTTCGTCCCGGTCCGCGTCGACGACAACGCCTCCACCGCGCCCGCCGGCACGGTGACCCGGCAGTCGCCGCAGGCGGGAGAGACACAGAAGCAGGGCCAGCAGGTGGTCATCTGGGTCTCGACCTACACGCCGGCCCCGACCCCCACCCCGTCCGCCACGCCGACATGCGACGCGCCGGTCACGAACCCCGACGGCACCGTCACCTGCCCCGACGACACCGGAGACGGCCTGCTGCCGTAACGCGACCGCGCCGGCGGCGCCGTCCTCAGGCGAGCGGCTTGGCGTAGGTCAGGTCCAGCAGGCCCTTGTACGCCGGCGCCTTGACCTCGGCGTCGGCGTCGAGCGACCAGCCGACCTGGATCTCGGGGTCGGCGGCGTCCCGCTGGAAGCTCTGCACGTAGCGGTTCTGGGCGAGCGAGGCCAGCAGCCCGGCCCGGTCACCGACCGCCTGGATGACGAACGGCTGCGGGTACGGCACGCCCTGGAGCAGGACCGTGCTGCCCGAGCACTTGATTCCCGTCGTGGAGACGATGCGCTGACCAGCAACGGTGACCGCCTGGGCGCCGCCCGCCCACAGCGCGTTCACCACCGCCTGGATGTCCTGCTGGTGCACGACGAGCTGGTTGGGGTCGAGCGTGGTCCTCTCGATCAGGTCGCGCGGCGCGTCCGAGAGCGTGATCCGGACGCCCTCGCCCGTGACGGCGCTGAGGCCGGCGGGCCGGCGGAGCGCGTCCGCCTCGCCCTGCGCCTTGCGTACGGTCGCGTCCGGAACGGCGTTGGTCAACTCCGTGACCTGCTTCTGCAGGTCGGAGACCTGGCGCTGGAGCCTCTGGTAGTCGCCACGCTCGCTGCTGGCCAGGGTGGCCAGGTCCACGTAGCGGCCCGGGCGCAGGTCGGTGCCGTGGCTGTTGACGGCGCTGACCACGAAGAGCCCGCCGCAGACCAGCACGACCAGCGGGGTCGCAACCCGCCACGGCGACCAGCGTTGGCCCGAGCCTGACCCGGCGCCGAGCGGCCAGCGCCGAGGGGGCCGGGCCTTCGCGTCGGGGCGTGCGTGGGTTCCGGAGGTCACGACGACTAGGCTACGCGGGATCGTCCAGCCCGGACGAAGCGATGTAGCTGTGGAACAGGAGTAGCACCCGTGGCCAAGATCAAGCTGGGGAACCCGCTGGACGAGGACCGACCCAAGGCCTTCTCAGTGCGGTTCCTGGTCGCACTGGTGGCGATCGCGCTCGGCATCGCGTGGATCCTCTACTACTACTTCGGCGCGCGCACGGGCCTGAACGGCAAGGAGCACGGCATCAGCTTCATCCGCGACCTCGCGGGCTGGAACTACCTGATCGGCTTCGTGCTCTTCTTCCTCGGGCTGATCATCGCCGCTCACCCGGACACCCCGCTGGGCCGCGGCCGCGGTGTGGTGACCGGAATGCTGGGCTGCTTCGTCCTGGGCCTGATCTGGATCTGCGTGTACTACATCTGGTCCAACAACGGCATCGAGCACATCTGGGTCTTCAACGACCTCGGCCAGAAGAACCTCCTGGTCGGCATCGGGTTCATGGCCGTGGGCTTCGCCTACGCCACCCGCTGGGAGTGAGCACTCCCCGCGCTTCTCGGCCCGTACGACCAGAACCCCCGGTGTCCTGTGGACACCGGGGGTTCTGCACATCCGGGGATAACCCTGTGGATGAATTACAAGCGTGTATTTCATCCACAGGTCTCTCCACACCTGTGGGAAATCAGCCGAGCTGGACCGACCGGATCACGACCGCGATCACCAGCAGCACGCCGGCGCCGGCAAGGCCGGTCCACTGCAGCCGCTGCTGGCGCAGGCTCGAGGTGAACGACATGATCGCGCCGATCACCAGGCCGCCCAGGAAGCCGCCCAGGTGTGCCTGCCAGGAGATCCCGGAGCTGCTGAAGGTGAGGTAGAAGTTGAGCGCCGCCACGATCACGAGCTGCTGGACCGGCAGGCCCCGGCGCAGGAACAGCACGATCAGCGCGCCGAGCAGACCGAAGATGGCCCCCGAGGCGCCGAGCGTCGGCGTGTACGGGGCGGCGGCCCAGTAGACCAGCGCCGAGCCGGCCAGACCACAGAGCAGATAGGTCGCCAAGAAGCGCGCCCGCCCGATGCCCTGCTCGAGCAGCGGACCGATCATCCACAGCGAGAACATGTTGAACCCGAGGTGGAGCAGCTGCTGGTGGGTGAAGACGCTGGTCAGCAGCTGCCAGTAGCCGCCGTGGGCGACACCGCGGGCGACGGTGCCCCCGCTCGCCCCGCAAGCGGCGTCGGGGATGTTCTCCAGCGGCAGGAACCCGTCCCGGATGGCACACAGATTCTCAGCATGCAGCATCAGGTTGTACAGCACCGCGCCCGAGGCGACCTGCACCAGCAGGAAGACAGCCACGTTGATGCCGATCAGCGTCCACGTCACCGGCATCGCGCGGAACGCGGAGCGGGCGGCATAGCCGCGCTTGGGCTGGCGGACCGTACGCCGGCCCTCCGCCACGCACTCGGGGCACTGGAAGCCGACCGACGCCGGCGTCATGCAATCCGGACAGATCGGCCGGTCGCACCGCTGGCAACGGATGTGCGACTCGCGCCCGGGGTGCCGGTAGCAGACCGGGGCCCCGGGCGACTCAGCCTCAGATGTCGGTTGCTCAGTCAACGATCTCGACGGTGTTGATCACGATGGCGTCCTTGGGACGGTCCATCGCACCCGTCGGCACGGTGCCGATCGCGTCGACGACGGCCTTCGACTCGTCGTCGGCGACCTCGCCGAAGATCGTGTGCTTGAAGTTGAGCCAGGTCGTCGGCGCCGTGGTGATGAAGAACTGCGAGCCGTTCGTACCCGGGCCGGCGTTGGCCATGGCGAGCAGGTACGGCTTGTCGAAGGTCAGCTCGGGGTGCGGCTCGTCCTTGAAGGTGTAGCCCGGGCCGCCGGTGCCGGTGCCCTGCGGGCAGCCGCCCTGGATCATGAAGCCGTCGATGACGCGGTGGAAGACGAGGCCGTCGTAGAAGGGCTCGCCCGGCGCCTTGGCGGAGTTCTCCTTCTCGCCCTTCGCCAGACCGACGAAGTTCGCCACCGTCTCCGGCGCGTGGTTCGGGAAGAGCTCGATGCGGATGTCGCCCTTGTTGGTGTGCAGGATCGCGTTAGTCACCCCGCGAGCCTATCTCTACGCCCCGCAGGGCCACGCCGCACGCACGCCCGGTGCCGACGCGCGGGGCGAGCGCTCAGGCCGCGAGGACCTCGGCGTGCTCGGCCTGCACCTTGCGGATGGCGCGGATCTCGGCCCAGAAGCTGGCGAAGGGGATCGTCCCGCACAGCAGCGTGACGATCGAGAAGGGCATGTCCCACTTCGCCTGGCGTGCCAGCAGGAACGTGGTCACGAGGTAGACCATGTAGAGGTAGCCGTGCGCGATGCCGACGTCCTGGGTGATGAAGGCGCCGATGTCCTTGACCGTGGAGCCATCCGAGCCGAGCAGATCCATCGGCAGCCCGATGACCACGAGCACGATGAGTAGCACTCCGACGGTCGTCGCGATGATCTTGTAGGCGGTCAGCGTCTTCTTCACGTCGCAGAGGGTACGTCGTCGGCCACCGGCTCCTGCTCCTCGGGGAGGAGCGACGCCTCCGCGGGGCGGGTGAGGTCACGGACCCAGCGCCACCAGATGTAGATCGCGAAGAGCGAGAACACCCACCACTCGAGCGCGTAGAGCGCGTTGCGCAGGCCGGTGGTGAAGCTGGCCTGCGGCAGCGAGTTGAGGGTGGCGGCGGCCAGTCCGGCGGAGCCGTCGTTGACGGCGGCGTCGCTCGCCGGCCAGCCGCGCTCGCGATCGGCGACGACGGCGTACCCGCTGTAGAGGTCCTGCCGGACATGGCTCATCGCATCGGCGATGTTGAGCTCCGGCAGCCGGTCGTCGGCGGGATCCGCGTCGGTCAGGCCGCCGTCCTCGGGCGGCTGCAGCCAGCCGACCAGCTTCGCGGCGCCGCTCGGGGGCGCGGGAGCGTTCGCCGGGTCGTCGGTCCACCCACGGACCACGTAGATCGCGGCGCCCTGGCCGCTGGTGTCCACCAGGAGAGGGGTGGCCACCCAGTAGCCGTCCTGGTGTCCGCTGACATACACGGTGCTCTCCGGCAGCCAGGTGCCCTCGAGGACCGCCGGGCGGCCGGTCTCCTCGCCGGGGAAGGCGTCGTTGTGACCGAAGACGTCGCTCAACGGAACCGGGGTGGCATGCGCGAGCGCGGCGCTCTTCTCGTCCTTGTGGCCCTGGGAGACGGTCCACTGCCACCAGCCGAGCAGGATCGTGACGACGACCACGAGGGTGCCCAGCGCGTGCAGGCCCCACAGGCGCGCGCTCCACCACCTCGGCGGCGTGGAACCAGGGACGTTCGGCACCCCGTCAGGGTACGACGGCCCTACCGGCTCCCACGGATCGGCGATAGACACGATGTCGTGTGTGAGTACTGCGGCTGTCGACAGATCGAGCCCCTCGCGATCCTGATGGACGAGCACTTCGAGCTGCTCGACCTGGGCGGCACCATCCGACGCCATCTCCTCGCCGGAGAGAGGGCAGCGGCCTGGGAGCTGCTCGGGCCGTTCGCCGACAAGCTGATGAGCCACATCGGGTGGGAGGAGCGCGGTGTCTTCCGCGCCCTCAGGGATCAGGGCGAGTTCGTCGAGACCATCGCCGAGCTCGAGCAGGAGCACCTCGACCTGGACGAGGAGCTCAGCGGTCTCGACCTCGACGACCCGGGCTTCGAGGCCACCGTGTTCGCGATGCTGGACGATCTCATCGTCCACATCGACAAGGAGAACCTCGGGATCTTCCCGGTCTCGACGGTGACCCTCAACGCGGCGGGCTGGGACACCATCGAGCGTGCCCAGCGTCAGGCCGGCCGCTGGCACCATCACGATCACGCCCACCACGACCACGAGGGCGCCCATCAGCACCAGCACGCCCACCAGCACTGAGGGCCGGCACCACGGGTCTGGCGCGCGCCTAGCCTAGGAGCCGCAGATCGCGAACGGCAGCTTGCCGCGCAGCGCCTGCTGGGCGGCATCGACCGGGTCGGTCATGCGATAGCCGATCCGGCCGGTGCCGGGGTCGGCCGCGCCGTGCGTGAATGCGGTCCGAAACCCGGGGACACCGTCGCCGAGCCGCAGCCGGACGAACAGGTCGTCCCGGTCGGCACCGAGGTAGGCGGTGGCGAGGGTCTGTCCGAAGCTGACCGCGTACGCATCGAGCGGCTCGAGTCGCTGCCCCTGGTCGTCCCCGGGCAGGCAGCCGCGGGCCACGTACGTCGCCTCGGCCTCGGGACCGGTGACCAGCGCGGCCACATCGGCCCAGCCGGCATCGTCGGCGGCGAGGGTCCGGCTGCTGACGATCCTGGAGCCGGTGTCCACCACCGCGCCGGCGAGCGGACCGGCGTCGGCCGCGGCCGCCTGTCGCACCGCCCCCATGTCCGCCTGCGGGCCGAAGGCGAGCACCCAGCCGGCCGAGGTGGCGTCGGCGCCGGAGTAGTGCGCCTCCCAGGCGACGTCGTCGGGTCCGAAGCCGCGCAGCTGGGGGGCGTACGGCCGCAGCATGCCGGTGCTCAGCAGCGGCGAGTGCTTGGTGGCGTCCTGCCAGAAGCCCGGGTCACCGGGCTCGGCACCGTACTGGGCCCTGACCTGGTCGAAGTCGGTGATGCTGAGCGTGGTCGCGTCGTGGGGCACCAGGGCCAGCACCGCCCGGGCGGGCGGCAGCGTGGGGTCGTACGTCGCCGTCGGGCTCGCCATCGCCGAGGGCGGCGACGTGGGCGCGGCCACCGGGTCGTGTCCGCACGCGGTCAGTCCGGGTGCCAGCAGTCCCAGCGCGACGAGCCCCATGCCCCACCGCTTGGTCATGCGCTCACCATAACGGGGCTGGCGGCCGAGGAGCGCGGGTCGCACGCCGGACCGCGCACGACGGTCTGGCTTCAATCCGGGGTCCGCTCGCCGATAGGACGACCTGACCGCACCTTCGCAGCACCGTCGCTGTTCCCCTCGGGAGACGTCCATGACCCACCACGCGCTGTTCGACCCGCTCGTCCTGGTCGCGGGCGAGTCGGTCTGGGAGCGATACCCCGACGGTCGTGTCATCTGGCACGCCTCGCCCTATCGCGACACGCTCGGCTTCGACGAGATGTTCGCGGCCGGGACGGTCGATGAGTTCCTCGGCCGGCTGCATCCCGAGGACGCCGCGCGCGTCCGCCGGCGCCATGGCACGACGACCGATGGGCCCGGCCGGGTGTGGGCCGACGAGTACCGCGTGCGCCGCGACGACGGCAGGTACGTCACCCTGCGCTTCCGCGGCTTCACGCTGCCGCCGTCGTCCGACCCGGGCGCGCCGCTGTCGGTCGGCACGGCGCGCGACGTGACCGCCGACCGGGAGAACGAGCGCAAGCTCAGTGCGTCGGTCGACTATGCCGACGCCCTCATCGACTCCATCCCCGGGGCGTTCTACCACGTGGACCGCGAGAGCCTCCTGATGCTGCGCTGGAACACGAAGTTCCGCGAGATCACCGGCTACTCCGACGAGGAGCTCGGCACCATGACGGCCGGCGAGTTCTTCGGCGAGGACGAGCGGGAGAAGGTCCAGGCCGCGATCGAGGACATCTTCGTCCACGGGCACGGACAGGTCTCGGCCGGCTTCCTGGGCAAGGACGGCAGCCGCAAGCCGTACTTCTTCACCGGTCAGCCCTACCTCCACGAGGGTCGGGAGAGCTACGTCGGGGTCGCGCTGTCGATGGACGAGCAGGTGGAGCTCCAGCAGCAGCTGCGGCACGCGGCCACCCACGACGCACTCACCGGCCTGGCGAATCGCACCCTGCTCCACGAGGAGCTCAGCGACGCGATCGAGGCGGCCGCCGCCGGCGGGCACATGGTCGCCGTGCTCGACCTCGATCTCGACCGCTTCAAGGTGGTCAACGACGGCTTCGGCCACCCCTACGGCGACAAGGTCATCCAGGCCGTCTCAGCACGGCTGCGCGCCAGGGTCTGCGCCGAGGACACCGTCGTCCGGATGGGCGGAGACGAGTTCGTCATCCTGGTGCCCTTCGTCCACCGGGTCGAGGACATCCACGAGATGTCACAGCGGCTGGTCGACTCGTTCGCCGAGCCCTTCGTCGTCGAGGACCGGCAGATCTTCCTCACCGGCAGCATCGGGGTCAGCTTCTACCCGCGCGATGGCCGCGACGGCGCGGAGCTGATCGACAACGCGGACATGGCGATGTACTACGCCAAGGCCGCCGGGCGCAGCGCGTTCCGGGTCTTCGCCCCGGTGATGGCCGAGGAGGCCCAGCGGCGTACGGACATGGAGACCAACCTGCGCACCGCCGCCGCCGACGGACAGCTCTGGCTGGCCTACCAGCCCAAGGTCGACCTGGCCAGCGGCGCCGTCACCGGTTGCGAGGCGCTGCTGCGCTGGAACCACCCCGAGCGCGGCCCGATCCCCCCAGCGGAGTTCATCCCCGTGGCCGAGGAGTCCGGGATGATCCTGCAGATCGGCGAGTGGGTGCTCGAGGAGGCGTGCCGACAGGGGCGGGCCTGGCTGGACCAGGGCATGGCGCCGATCTCGATCGCGGTCAACATCTCCGCCGCTCAGCTCCTGCAGCCGGACCCGGTCGGCTGGGTGACGGCGACCCTCGAGCGCACCGGCTTCCCCGCTGAGCTGCTCGAGCTGGAGCTGACCGAGTCCCAGCTCTCGCAGGACGTCGAGACGACCATCCGGGTGATCCGCACCCTGCGTCAGCTGGGCGTCACGATCGCGATCGACGACTTCGGCACCGGCTACTCCTCACTGGAGTACCTGCGCCGCTTCGACGTCACCTCGCTCAAGATCGACCGCTCGTTCGTCGACGGCATGCTCGCCGAGTCCAGCGACGCGGCGATCGTCCGCGCCGCGATCGCGCTCGGCGGCGCCTTCGGGATCTCCGTCACCGCCGAGGGGGTCGAGACCGAGGCGCAGCAGCGCTTTCTCGCGGATCTGCGGTGTGGCGCGATGCAGGGCTATCTGGTCAGCAAGCCGGTCTCGGCCACCGAGTTCGCCGCGCTGCTCACGCAGGGCTGGGCCATCCCAGCCTGAGACGGCACCTCGGGGCCGTGACCTCAGCTGTTGTTGCTGGGCTGCGGCACGTCGACCTTGTCGCAGCTGATCTTCGGGTCCACACCGGCGTAGTTCAGCGGGCCGGCAACGACCGTCACGGCGGTCGTGGCGACCCGGTTGCAGCTCTGCAGCTTCTTGCTGCCGCCGTCGAAGTCCCCGCGCTGGCCGGCAGCCACGGCGCCGATCACCAGCCACACCACCACCAGTAGACCGATCAAGCCTCGCATCACGGCACTCCTCCGGACGCCCGGTGCATCCTCGGCCTCTCGGTTCCCGGCCGCAGATCCGGACATGCGTGCGGCGGCCAGGGCCAAGCAGCGCTGGCGACCCGCACTAATGCTCACCCCGGGCTTAAGTCGCATCTTCCGATGCCGAAGAATGGGCATGTGATCCAGCTCTTCGTCGGTCTTGTCCTCGTTCTCCTCCTCCTGGTCGTGCAGACCGTCGTCTGGATCTTCCAGCTGGCGCTCGCCCTGCTCCGCCTGCCCGTCACGCTCTTCTCCCAGGTCCTGCGGCCGAGGTCGGGTCGTACGCTCGTCGCATGACGATCGCCGCCACGCCCGATCCGCCGTACACGGCGGTGATCTTCACGTCGCTGCGCACCGAGGGCGACAACGGGTACGACGTGATGGCGGCCCGGATGGGCGAGCTGGCGGCCCAGCAGCCGGGCTACCTCGGCATCGAGGCGGCCCGCGACGGCCTCGGCATCACCGTCTCCTACTGGGTGGACGACAGTGCCGCCGCCTCCTGGAAGCAGGTCACCGAGCACCTCGTCGCCCAGGCTCGCGGCCAGCAGGCCTGGTATCGCGACTATGAGGTCCGCGTCGCCACCGTCACCCGCGCGTACGCCCATCCCAGCGGCGAGCGCCGCACCTGACATCCGGTCGGAAATGACAGAAACCGCAGGCGGGCCTGCGGTTTCACGTGGTGGAGAATAGGGGACTCGAACCCCTGACATCTGCCTTGCAAAGGCAGCGCTCTACCAGCTGAGCTAATTCCCCGTGTTGAGTTGTCAGACCTTGTCGACGACCGACGACCAGGCGGCTTGCTCGGCCTTGCTCTGGTCGAGCCGCTTCTTCGCCAGGACGACGCCGCCGGCGGCCAGAGCGATCAGGATCAGCTTCTTCATCGTCGTCCTCTCGTGAAAAACCCCGGTCCGCATGCTCGCGTCCGGGGCCGTTCCGTGCGCCTAGGAGGACTTGAACCTCCGACCCCCACATTATCAGTGTGGTGCTCTAACCGTCTGAGCTATAGGCGCGGGTGGCCCGGCCTCAGGGTGGAAGCCCCGTTGGCCGAACCGAGGTGAAACATTACCGGTGACCCGGCGATTCGATGAAATCGACGCTCAGCTGTCCTCGGCGAGCGTGACCTCGATGCCGCCGACGAGGGCAGCGGCCATGTTGTAGAGGAACGCGCCGAGGGTGGCGACCGCGGTCAGCAGCACCACGTCGATCACCGAGACGACCATGGTGAAGCCGAGCACGCGGGACGTGCCGAGGTAGTCCTTGACGTTGAACGAGCTCGACTCGCTGCCGACGATGTCCTGGACGGTGCGGTTGACCGAGTCCCAGACGCCGGCCGCGGACAGCACGCCCCAGACGATCGCAACGGACACGATCATCACGATGCCGAGCGCGACGGAGAGCAGGAACGCCGTCTTCATCACCGACCACGGGTCGATCCGGGTCAGCCGCAGCCGCGCCCTGCGGGGGCCACGGGTGGCCGCTGCGGGCGTGGCGACCGTGGGGGCCGTCGCGTTGCGACGAGCCTCCTCAGCCGCCGCGGCCAGCTTCTCCTGCACGCGCTTCGTCAGAGGGCGTACGGCGGTGTCCTCCCGACCGGTGTCGGTGCTGGGACGTTCCGTCATCAGCCGTCATCTCCCTCGATAGGCGTCTCGTTCGCCTCGATTGTTGCATCCGGCCCAACCTCGGCCAGATCCTCGTCGAGCTCGTCCTCGTCGCGCGCCTCGACCGAGCGGGCGACCACAGCAACGGCGTCACCCTTCTTGGGCGAGACGAACTTCACGCCCTGGGTCGAGCGACCGGTGGGCCGGAAGTCGGCGTTGATCGGCGAGCGCACGACCTGTCCGCCCGTGGTGATCGAGAGGACCTCGTCGCCGTCCTTGACGATGAAGGCGCCGACGAGTCCGCCGCGGTCCTCGTTCGCCAGAGCCATCGCCTTGATGCCCAGACCAGAGCGCGACTGCAGCCGGTACTCCGCGATCTTGGTGCGCTTGGCGAAACCGCCGTCGGTGATCGTGAAGACGTACTGCACGTCCTCGCTGGCCTGCTCGGTGTCCTCGGCGGCGGCGTCCTCGGCTCGGATGACCGACATGGACAGCAGCGAGTCGCCCTCGCGGAACTTCATGCCGGTGACGCCGGAGGTCGCGCGCCCCATCGGACGCAGCTGGTCGTTGCCGGCAGGGAAGCGGATCGCCTGTCCCTTGCGGGAGACCAGCAGGATGTGGTCCTCGTCGTTCACCAGCTCGGCGCCGATGAGCTCGTCGTCCTCCTCGCGGAAGTTGATCGCGATGACACCGGCCTGGCGCGGCGAGTTGTAGTCCCCCAGCCGGGTCTTCTTGACCAGGCCGGAGCGGGTGGCCAGCACCAGGTACGGAGCCTGCTCGTAGTCGCGGATCGCGAGCACCTGGGCGATGTTCTCATCGGGCTGGAAGCTCAGCAGGCCCGCCACGTGACCGCCCTTGGCGTCACGGGACGCCTCCGGCAGGTTGTACGCCTTGGTCCGGTAGACCCGGCCGGCCGTGGTGAAGAACAGCAGCCAGTGGTGGTTGGTGGTGGAGATGAAGTGCTCGACCACGTCGTCGCCGCGCAGCGAGGCGCCGCGGACGCCCTTCCCGCCGCGCTTCTGCGTGCGGTACTGGTCGGCGCGGGTCCGCTTGGCGTACCCACCGCGCGTGATCGAGACGACCAGCTCCTCATCGGGGATGAGGTCCTCCATCGAGAGGTCGCCCTCGGCCGCGATGATCT
>Ga0308169_10004474_pt1 | contig 13077 bp, 15 predicted proteins | sample PhyBR1_2_FD_202139 | JGI IMG/M metagenome (GOLD analysis project Ga0308169, IMG submission 202139) | Phyllosphere microbial communities from UC Gill Tract Community Farm, Albany, California, United States - DLSLSB.R1 | ecosystem: Host-associated > Plants > Phyllosphere > Unclassified | place...
CATCGCCACGTCCGGGGACTACCGGCATTGGGTCGATGTGCAGGGTCAGTCCTATGCCCACACCATGGACCCACGCACCGGCGCGCCCTTACGCAACTCGCTCGCAGCCGTCACCGTACTGGCCCCCTCTTGCATGCTTGCCGACGCCTGGGCCACGGCGCTCATGGTACTGGGGGAAACCGAAGGCACCCGTCTGGCGCAGGAACGCGGGATGGATGCCTTGTTCGTGGTGCGCAAAGGCGCGCGGCTCGAGGAAATCTTCATTGTTGGTGGAGAGATACCTGTAGCTCCCATTTATGCGCCTGGCTGAACCTGCCCGCGATCGCGATTTACCCATCCGCCAGATCATCGATTCCTCATGCTTATCATCTGACCACCAACAAGCTGCCCGGCACCGAGTACAAGGCTCGCTCCGTCGTGCTACCCACCAAGCGCTCCAGGCCGGTGCGTTGCACTGTGCCCATCACCACGACGTCCACCTCGAACTCCTCCAGAAACTCCTGGATCACCGGCACTGGAAGACCGACCACGAAGTGCCGGCGCTCGGCCGGCACACCGCAACGTTCAGCAAGGTTGATGAATGACATGTGCAGCGATTCGCGCAACGCATTGGCAAAATCGTCATCCCAGGCGCCGGCCAACAATGACGTTTCGCCGTCGAACGCAGGCGACAGGTCGCAGGCATACAGCAAATGCAATGAAGCCTCGCATTGCGAAGCCAGCGCGCCGGCCGCATGGACGATGCGCTCGTTCAGCGCATTGGCCTCAGGGTTCGAAGGGTCAACTGCGGCCACGACCCGACGCGGCAGACCATGCACTGCCTGGCTGACCAAATGCACCGGCACCGGGCTGTCGCGTAACAGATGACAATCCAGGGGGGTTGCGAACACGCGCTTGAGCAAGGGTTCTAGGGTGACGTCCTTGATTAACAGGTCGGGCTGGAACTGTTCGATATAACGCAGGATGTCCAGCAACGGATGAGTGGTCCACACCACGTGCGTCGTCACGTCCAGCCCCTCCTCCTTGAGCATCGACGCTTCCTCCATCATCCAGCGACGGTAGCGGTGCAGATACTGCTCGACCATCGCCTGGTCAATTTTCTCGCCCCAAAGATGGGTGCGTGGTGGCGGCTGGACGAAGGCGCAAAGATGCAGCGCAGCGCCGCTGGCCCTGGCCAGGGCGCAGGCCCGGCGCATGGCGGCAGATGGATGCAGGTCGGGTTCGACGATCAACAGCAGACGTTGGTATTGCCGCATCGCACACCTCCAGGGGCTTGTTCGCCTCAGGTTCAAACCTTGCGGCGTGGTCTACAGCGTGCACCCATCCAAGCCTGGAGCGGCTTGATCTGTATCAAGAGCAGGGCAATCGACGGATGGGCACCGGGGCACTGATCCAGATCAGAACCGAGCGCTGCCGAGAGGGTAGAACGGAACCCAATGCGCGGCTTTTCTGCGGCTTCGCACGTTTCCACTGATGGAGGATCGCATCATGCTGACTGTCAAAGACCACAACGAACGCGCCGCTGCCCTGTACGCTCGCATCAGTGGCAAACACTGGATCCAGGCACTCAAGGACGGCAGGCATGTCCTGATCAGGCCGCTCAGGGAAGAAGACCGCCAGCGCGAATATGACTTCATCAAGGCCCTTTCGCCGGAGTCCCGCCACATGCGCTTTCTGGCTCAAATCAACGAACCGGGCACCGCCATGCTCGACCAATTGATGGATATCGATTGCAAGACCCGCATGGCCTATATCGCGCTGGCCCATGACAATGGCCAGTTGATCGAAATCGGTGTCAGCCGCTACTGCGCAACCGCCGAACATGAATGCGAGTGCGCGGTGACCGTGGCCGATCCATGGCAGCACTTGGGGCTGGGCACGTTGTTGATGGAGCACCTGATCGAGGCAGCGCGCAAGAATGGCTATCGCCAGATGTTCTCCGTCGACGCCGCCAGCAATGCCCCGATGCGTGACCTGGCCCATGGCCTCGGGTTCGAAACCCGCTCCGACCCTGACGATACGCGGCAGGTCATCCACCGACTTTACCTCTAGCCCCGGACGCTGGCGCGAGGCGATGAGGCCCCGCGTTGCGTCGTGTTCCCCGTCAATCCTGCGGCTTGATCGCCCAGACGCTGCAGGGTGACCGTTGCAACAGCAGTTCGGCCGTCGTGCCCAGGCGCCGATCCAGGCCACGGTGCCCCGTGGTGCCCATGACAATGACATCGATCTGTTGATCGGCGGCAAACTTGCAGATGCTGTTCAGTGGCGCGCCTTCGATGAAATGGCGCTGCTGCGGCGCGACCCCGTGACGCTCGGCCAGGGACTCGAAGACTTCATGCTGGGCCTGGCCCAACGCTTCGTAAAGTCCGGTGGCCAGGGGCAGTGCGCCAATGCCCATGTCCGAGGCATAGACGGCCGTCCAGTCAAAGGCGTGCAGCAACTCAACCTTGGCATTGCACTGCTCGGCCAGTTTCACGGCAGCGTCGACGATCTGGTCATTGAACACCAGGTCCTGTTCCTCGCTGCGCAGCACATCGACAATCGCCAGCACTCGCCGCGGCCGCGGGTGGCGGGCATCGGTGACCAGATGCACCGGCACCGGGCAATCGCGTAGCAGGCGCCAGTCCAGCGGTGTGAAAAATACCCGCTTCATCGCTGGTTCAGGCTGGGCGTCCTTGATGATCAATGCCAGGGGCATCTCTTTGACGTATTGCTGCAAGGCCTGGTAAGGGTCTTTGCCCCAAACCACCTCGCATGTCACCTCGACCCCGTGTCGACGCGCCTGCTCAGCCTGCTGCGACAGCCAGTGCTGATGGGTTTGCAGATAGCCCTCGCGCGCCTGCTTGACTTGCTCGGGCGCGAAAAGTCCGGCTACCGCGAGCAGGTCCAAGTAATCGATCGCGACGATGTGCAGGGGCAAATCCAGCGCCAGCGCCAGTTCGGTGGCGCGGTCGAACGCCGGTGTACGGATCATGGCGTCGGGCGCCAATAACAATAAACGCTGAATCTGAGACACGGAACACCTCGGTACGTGGCAGCAGCCACCTGAAGGATCGAGGTTCCAGAATGGACGCATGCCTGGCGCGGGACTTGATCTTCATCAAGCAGCGATCACTCAGCCCGACATACCGGGCAGCAGCATCCCGGCCCACATGGCCAGTGTCATCAGCACCTGCCCGGGAATGACATAGCCGGCAAACCCTCGCCCACCGCTGAGCCAGGCCACCACGCACTTGCTCAGGGAGTTGCTGCTCAACGCCATCAGGACCGGCACGGCGATGCCAGCGAAGGGCAGCAAGCCAGCCTTCGCCAGCGAAGCGATGGACGCTGTCGAGGCATGGGCATCGGCCAGCCCACTGAAAATCGCGGTCACGATCACGCCAGCCTGGCCGAATACGTCGAGCATGGCCGATGACAGAACGGTGATACCGGTCATGGTCAGCGTGACCATCAACGCCAATTTGAGGCTGAACGCACCGCCTACCCTGATCGGCTTATCGACCTGTCCCTTGGGTAGCGCGAACATCAGCAGGCCCGCATAGATCAGGATCATCACCACGCCGCAGAGCAGCGGTCCCCACATCCAGCGCAACAGGGCCGGTTCAACCGCACCGAGGATCAGCGCCATTTGAGCCAGGGTTGCCAGGTTGGACAACACTGCCGCGGCGCTCAAGACTTTGAGACTGGCTGGCTGTTTTTCAGCGATGTCCCCCATGGCGGCGATGGTCACCGTCGCGGAGGCGAACCCCGAGGCAATCGCGCCAAGGGCGTAACCGTAGCGGGTACCCAAGGTGCGAACCGCGACATGCCCCAGCGCCCCTACCGCCATCAGCATGACCGTCAGGGTGCAAATGGTGCGCAAGTTGATTGCATGGTACGGCCCCAGGAAACGATCCGGCGCCAGGGGCAGCACCACCAAGGCCGCGATCAACAGCACCAGGCCGTCACGCAGTTCGGCGGCGCTCAGTTGGCTGCGGGCAAAGCGGTGCAACGGTTGGCGGCTGGCAAGCAGCCCGACCATCACCACGCCAATCGCCGTGGCCAGGGCCGGAGCGCTCACGCAGAGCGCGCCCAATCCCAACACCGCGAACAACGCCACTTCGCTGGTAATGCCAGGGTCTTTGTCGAGGTTCCTGCAGTATGCCGCCGTCACCAGCGCCCCAAGGGCCAGGGTCATGAACCCCAGTAACACCGGGCCGCCCGCCTGGACCGTGACGTAACCGAGCAGCGAAGTGATGGCAAAGGTACGCAGGCCCGCAGAGTCGCGCCGGTCCCCCTCACCCTTGCGCCGTTCACGCTCGAGTCCCACCAGCAGGCCGATCCCCAGCGCAGCGGCGGCATTGGCGAAGGCCAGGGTTTCAGTCATTGCAAAGGCTCCATGGCGAGGGCTCCGGTGGTCGCGGCAGCCAGGAAGAACACCCGGCCTGCTCTGCTCTCGCCCTGGAACGATTGATCATGCGCAACCATAGCGCTATTGCCCCGCCGCTGCCGCCCCTGATGCCATGCTTCGGAGAGGAGTTTGACGCAGATCAAATGACCACGCTCGATGGCGATCATGATCAAGCCAGCCACCACGCCGAGCGAAGGGTCGCCCGGTGCAATCAGGTTGTTGTCCGGGAGGTATGTCATGTCCACTCAACCACGCTTGATGCTCGTCGTGTCACCGCTGATGGAGCACAGCTCTGCCTTCGACCGGGCGGCCGCATTGGCCAGGGCCAAAGGCGCGGCGCTGCACATTGTCGCTTTCGACTACCTCGAAGGCCTGGCGACGGCCGGCCTGGTCAATGAACAGGCGCTGGAACAGATGCGCCTGGGCTACGTTGAACGCCACCGGCAGTGGCTGGAGGAACAGGCCAGGCCGCTGCGCAACCTCGGCCTTGAGGTCACGACGGAAGTGGCCTGGGTCGAGCGGCCCTTGCAGGAGATCCTGACTCACCTCAAGGAGCAGCCGATGGATGCGCTGATCAAGTCAGTGGATCCTGAGTCCTGGTTCTCGCGCATGATGTTCACGCCTCTGGATGTGCACCTGCTGCGCGATTGCGAAGCGCCCCTGCATTTTGTCAACAAGGTCACCCATGCGCGCCCGCGCAGGATTCTGGCGGCCATCGATCCCTTCCATCACGATGGACAGTACGAAGGCCTCAACGACCGGATCCTGAGCGAAGCCAACAAACTCGCGGCGACCTGCGACGCAACACTGGAAGTCATCTACGCCTATGACCTGTCTTCCATGACCGCCGCCGAATACGGCTTCGGCAATGGCTCGATGTTCTTCTCCTCGACCCTGGCCCGCCAACTCTACGAATCCCAGGGCGAAGCCTTCGACGCGCTGGCCGAACGCAACGGCATCGCCCCTGAACAGCGACGCATGATCATGGGCGACCCGGCCAAGGTGCTGGCCAGCTATGCCGCGTCCCATGAAATCGATGTCATCGTCATGGGACGAGTGCACTACCGCGGCGTGCATAAGCTGATCGGCAGTACCGTGGAGGCGCTGTTGTACAAGATGCCGTGCAGCGTGTGGGTGATTGCGCCGCAGCAGTTTGACTGAGGCCAACCCAACAGACAGATCGTGCTTATCGCGGGAATTTGGGTGAACATCGACCATCGAATACCGGAGCACTCTGATGAATCTTGACTGGCTCAATTTTACGCCTTGGTCATCTCTTGCCGGCGGGATGTTGATCGGCTTGGCGGCCAGTCTGTTTGTCGTCGCCAATGGGCGGATTGCAGGCATCAGCGGGGTGATCGGCAACTTTTTGCAGCGTGGCGGCGAAGGGCTGGGCGAGAAAGCCCTGTTTCTCTTGGGCCTGGTCGCCGCACCGCTGTTATGGGGCGTGTTTGCAGCATTGCCTTCAATCGAGTTCCAAACCGGTTGGTTCGGCCTCATTGTTGCGGGCCTGTTGGTCGGAGTAGGCACCCGCTACGGCTCGGGCTGCACCAGCGGCCATGGTGTATGCGGCCTGTCGCGCCTCTCGCCACGCTCGATGGTCGCCACGGCGTGTTTCATGCTCAGCGGTTTCGCCACAGTATTTGTCCTGCGACATGTGATGGGGGGGTGATCATGCGCAAATTGACGGCATTCATCGCTGGACTGCTCTTCGGCATCGGCCTGCTCCTGGCAGGCATGACCAACCCGAAAAAAGTGCAGGGTTTCCTGGATTTGGCCGGCACTTGGGACCCCTCCCTGGCGTTAGTGATGATCGGCGCGATTGGCACAGCCATCGCCCCCCTGGCCTGGGCGCGCCAGCGGACCCACTCGCTGCTGGGCAATCCGATGCAGTTGCCGGTCAAGCGTGAACTCGACCCTCGACTGATCGGAGGCAGCCTGGTGTTCGGCATCGGCTGGGGCATCGCCGGGATTTGTCCCGGACCCGCCGTCGCGATTTTGCTGACCGGGCATTGGCAAGCCTTCATGTTCATGCTGGCAATGCTGGTGGGCATGCTGTTGTTTACTGCGCTGGAAACCCGGCGTTAGGGTCCCTTCCCGCCTTAACCAGCGACTCGTTATGCCCAGTTACTCGAGGAGCCTGTCTGAGCAGCGTTCCAAGCCCGCAAACCGTTGTGATACAGGAAACTCGCTCAAAGGTGCCCTATTTCCAAGGTCGCGCAGAGCCCGCCCTCGGGGCGATTTTCCAAGCGTATGCGCCCTCCCAGACGATTCGCGATGGTCCGTACAATCGTCAGGCCAAGCCCTGCTCCCTGGTCATTGCCACGGCTGTAGAATCGCTCGAATAGCCGCTCACGCTCGGCCTCGTCGATACCCGGTCCCTGGTCCTCGACAGACAGCTCGTAGTGATCCTCCTTCTTGGCCAGCCGTACGGTGATCGTGCCGTTGGCCGGAGAAAAATTGGCTGCGTTGGTCACAAGATTATTCAGGGCAATGTCGATGGACACCGGGTCGATTCGAACCGGCTCAATCCCATCGCTAACGTCCAGGACCGGTTCCAGGCCCCGACTCAACAGCCAGGGGGTCAATTGCACCAGGCTGGCACGCACCGTGGCGGGTAGATCGATAAGCGCCGGCGCCGGCACAACAGCTGGCGGTTCCAGGCGTGCCATGGTCAGCAGCTGGTTGACCAGGCGCGTGGTGCGATCAACCCCGACCAGCAGATGCTCCAAGGACTCGCGACGACTTTGCTCATTGCCCGCCTCCATCAGGTTCTGCGCATGTACCCTGAGCACGGCCAGGGGCGTGCGCATTTCATGGGCAGCGTCGGCGATGAAGCGTCGCTCGCGCCCCATCACCTCCTGGATCTGCGCAAGCACACGGTTGAGCGCCGCCTGCATGGGTTCGAGTTCCGTGGGCAGCGGCATCATCTGCAAAGGTTCGAGCGAACCCGGGTGGCGGGCGCGCAACCTCGCGGCCATATCCACCAGGGGCTTGAGCCCCCAGCCGATAGCCAGCCAGATCACCGCGGCCAGGATCAAACTGCCGATCAGGTTGGGCACCACTGTGTGACGAACGATGCGATCAACCAAGTCCGCCCGTACGTCGTCGCGCTCTCCGACCCAGATTTTAAGGCCGTATTGCGCGTCGTCCAGGACGAACGCCCGCCATGAATGGTTCCTCTGGTCGACCACCTCACTGAAGCCAGGGACACTTGGCGGTGATTTGAAAGTTGGGGCACTGGAGGTATGCACCAGCACCGCACCTTGGGCGTTCCAGACCTGGAAAGCGATTTTGCTTTCATAGGGATGGCCATCGACCTTGGGCTCCGCCAGCCCCAGCGCCGCATTGAACGCCTGGTACAGCTTGGCGTGCTCCTTGCTGGCCATGGGCATGCGCATGACGCCTTGCAGCAGGCGGGCGTTCTGGGCCAGTTGGGCGTCGTAGACTTCGGCGATTTCATGATTGCTGTCATGCAAGTTGAAGACGGTGATGATCAGCAGGCCAAGGAACAAAAGGCCAAGGATCAACGTCAGCGTGCGGTGGCGGATCGAAGTCATCGTCGCTCCTCCACCAGATAACCCACACCACGAATGGTGCGAATCAGATCGGTGGAAAACTTCTTGCGCAGGTGGTGGATATGCACTTCCAGCGTATTGCTTTCAGCCTCCTCGCTCCAGCCGTAAAGCAACTGCATCAAATGATCGCGGGTCATGACCCGACCCGGCGGTGAAAGCAGTTCATGGAGCAACTGATATTCCTTGGGCGTCAATGCCACTGGCCTGCCCTGGTAGCTGACCTGCTGGGTGCCGGGGTTCAGGCTGATGCCGGCATGTTCGATCAGCGCCTGGGCGCGGCCGGCGCTGCGCCGCAGCAACGCCCTGAGCCGGGCCTTGAGCTCCGCCAGGTCGAAGGGCTTGACCAGGTAATCGTCGGCCCCGGCATCCAGCCCGGCGATGCGATCCTCGGTGGCATCACGGGCGGTGAGAATCAGCACGGGCAGGTTGGAGCCACTGTCGCGCAAGCGACGCAGCACTTGCAGGCCGTCCATCCGTGGAAGCCCAAGGTCGAGCACCGCCAGGTCGAAGGTTTCACTTAGCAACGAATGCAAGGCACTGCTCCCGTCTTGCAGCCAGTCGACGGTATAGCCCTCACGCACCAGCGCCTCCCGGATGCCTTCGCCCAGTGCCACGTCATCCTCGATCAGTAATAAACGCACGCGTACTCCTGTCAGTCGAGTTTCTTGTCCACGTCGGCCAGCAGCGCCTGGATTTCCTTGCGCCTTCCCGCATCGGCGCTTTCGCGCCCTGGTCGCGGCGCTGCCAGCAAGGCCTTTTGCAGGGCCGCCCTGGCTTCAACATAATGCTTCTGACGGTAGAGGTGATCGCCCCAGAAGTACAGGCTATCGATGCCGTTGGGGTTGAGTTGCAACGCTTGCTTGAGCAACTGCTCGGCCTTGTCCGAGTCGCCAAACCCAAGGGGCCAGCCGGGCACCCGGTCATAAAGCGCGCCGAGACTGGTGTAGGCCGAACCTTGAAGTGCCTTGGGGTCGAGCGCCAGGGCTTTTTCCAGATCGGCCCTGGCGTCCTTGACCTTGCCCAGCGCACCGATCCCGCCTTGGGCGCCGGCCCAACTGCTGCTGACGATGCCGGACCAGATCCACGCCTCGGCCACCGACTGGCGTTCCTGCTTGAACTGCGACGCTTGCGTCGCCAACTTCTCGAAGGCCTCGGCACGTTGCCCCTCGGGCAGCTCATATTGAATGTGCGCCCAGCGCTGCTGGATGTCGCCCAGGCGCTGCTGGTCGACGGCGTCCAGTGCCCAGACGCTTTGGCTCAAGGCCGCGACCAGTACACAGGTAAAAATCTTCTTCATGGCTTGAGATGCTCGTTCTCGGGTTTATGACTGAGGCGGCGGACCAGTGCCAATTGCTTGCGCAGACCACGGTCCACCAGGTTGGGGAGCAGGCTGTTGAGGCCGACGAAAAAGCGTTCAGGCCAGCCCAGATAGAGTTCGCGGCGGTCGCCGATGATGGCGTGGATAACCGCCGACGCCACGGTTTGCGGGTCGTCCACATTGGCTTTCAGTGCTTCGTTGAGGGCATCGGCCGCCGGGCTGTTCATCGATGTACGCGTGGCCCGTGGCGCCACGTACAGCACGCCGACGCGGGTATCGGCCAGCTCCCGGCGCAACGCTTCGGAAAACCCGCGCAAGGCAAACTTGCTGGCGCAGTAGCTGGCATAGCCGGGGTAGCCAATGGAGCCGTAGGTTGAACCCACGTTGACCACCATGGCGCTGTCGGCCGCCTTGAGCAGCGGCAGGAGCAGCTTGGTCAGGCAGATCGGCGCGCTGATGTTCAACGCCAGCATGGCGGTGATCTCGCTATCGTCCAATTGTTCGAGCATGGCGAAGTGGTTCACCCCTGCAGCATTGATCAGCAGGTTGATACCGTCCAGCGCTTCGGCGGCGACCAGGACCTTGCGCCGGTCGGCCAAGAAGGTCAGGTCGGCGCCGACCCAGCAAATGTGTTGCGGGTAGCGCTCGATCAACGGCTGTAACGCTTCGCGGTGCCTGGCGACGGCCAGTACCCGGGCGCCACTGGCGCAAAGCGCCTCGGCGATGGCCAATCCGATCCCGCCGCTGGCGCCGGTCAATACGACACGGGCATCGCACAGGCGCATGATCACGCTCCCCCATCGCGGGGCAAGCCGCGGAACATGTCGGTGTAGAGTTGGTACACGACCTTGGAGGCGTGAATCACCGCTGCCTGGTCCGCCGGATCTTCGAGCCGGTTCATCAAACCGCGGTAGGTCTGCATGTGTTCGATGTCCAGCGACCCGTGGGAGCTGAGGTAGCTGAATGCCGTGGGTGGCAATTCCAAGCGCTGGCGGATGCTGTCGGCGGCATGGGTCGCCAGGGCGATGCTGGTGCCTTCGAGCACGTTGACCATGCCGAACAGTCCTGCCGGATTGCCCCGGGCGATCAAGTCGTAGAGGTAACTGACCATCAGTTCGATGGGCAGCGACGGTTGGCCGTTGCGCACCGCCTCCTTGTCGCCACCGCACACGGCGATGTCATCCAATACCCACTGCTCGTGGCCATATTCTTCATCGATGTACTCGCACACGGCCTTGCGCAGCCATTCCAGGCGGGTGGGCAGGCGCGCGCCGCAGGCCATCATCAGCGGGACCGTGTGGCGTACGTGGTAGTACGCCTGGATCAGGAACGCCCGATAGCTGGCCAGGCTGACCTGCCCATTGAGGGCATCACGGATGATCGGCAGATTGAACAGCGTCTGCCGCTCCTGCTCGGTGGCTTGTTGCAACGTGTCGAAAAAATTCATGAAGAGAACTCCTGGGACGAAACGGATGGGATGAGCAGCGCCCGGTAATGCTCGACGATGGCATCACGGCGCGGGCGGCCGTTGGCGGTAAGCAGGCCGTTGGCCGTCGTAAAAGGTTCCTGCAGTCGCGTCCAGCGATGGGCCCGTGCGTAGTCGGGCAATGCCGCGTTGGCCTTGGCCACGGCCATCTCCAGCGCATGATCGGAGCAATCGGCGCGGCTGGGCCAAAGCAGTGCGTGGTTGTGGGGCAGTGCCTCGCCATAAACGAAAGCCTGGGCGATGTCACCGCCTTGGGTGAGTTCGGCTTCGACCCATTCGGGATTGACGTTGCGGCCGAAGCTGGTCACGAACTGATGCTTCTTGCGCCCGCGCAGATAGAGGTAGCCGTCAGCGTCGAACTCGCCCAGGTCGCCGCTGGGCCACCATTGGCCGTCAAGCGCGGGCTCACCCAGGTAACCCAGCAGGGTCGAGCCTTTGATCATGACTTCACCGTCGTCGGCCAGGCGTACCTCCACATGGGGCAACGGCTGGCCAACACTGCCGGCGCGATGGGCCTGTGGTCGATTGAGGCACACCACCGAAGCGCATTCCGACAACCCATAGCCTTCAAATATCGGCAATCCGATGCGCTGGGCCCGTTGCAGCAGATCTTGAGATACCCGCGCCCCGCCCACGGCGGCGAAGCGAACAGTGTGCGGATTAAATGCTTTCTGCTCAGCGGCCATCACCAGCATCAACAGCAACTGCGGCACCAGGATCAGGCTTTGCGCACGACGTTCGGCCAGGCACCCCAGCAGGCGCGTCGGGTCGACCCCGCTGGCGCCCTGGATGCCGAGGGTCTTCTGGCTGGGCAGGCTGAGCATCGCACCGGCATAAAGCGCCGCGTAGCACCCCAGGTTTTCCAGCAGAATCGCCAAGGGCAACAAGGCCAGATGGTGCCTTGCCTCGACCGGTTGGCTGGCCTGCTCCAGCTCTCGGGCAACCCGTAACATGCTGTCGGCGGCCAGGCAGACGCCTTTGGGCGTGCCGGTCGTGCCGGAGGTGAACGTCAGCTTGGCGGTACCCGCCGGCAGGCGGCTCGGCTCGTCGAAGCAACGCGCCCAGAACTCGCCTCTTTGCTGGTAACCAGCGGCTTGGAGCTCCTCTGCATATGCCGGTTCGGCAATCACCCGCTCGGCTTGGCTCTGCTCCAGGCAATGGCGGCGCTGGGCCTGGCTGAAAAATCCGGGCAGGAGAACACAGGCCAGTCCTTCGAAGAGCGCGGCCAAGTCCCAGAGGATGGCTTCGATGCCGTTGTCCAACGCCAGGGCGACGACGCGAACCTGCTCATCGCGCAAGCGTTGCTGGCGGTACATCACTTCGGAATAAAGCGTGGCGTAGTCCAGCTGAGAGCCGTCGCCCCACAGCGCTACCGCGAGGCCTCGACGCTCGGCGTGCCCGCGCAGGGTGCGCTTGAACAGTTGCATTTCAGGCGACATGACTGGTCTCCCCGTGAGTTGGCAAGAGCCCCAGGCGATTGAACAGACCGATATTGCGCAAATGAATGAAGCCGGCGCGGATGTTTCCGACGTGGACCCACGGCTGGCTCTCGTAGTAGCGGCCCCAAAGGTGACGATCCTCCCCCAGGCGCTGCGGGTCGGCCGGGCACAGGGTCACGGGCTTGAGGCCCAGGCGATGAAAGCTGTTGACCAGCCCGGCGTTGCCGGTGAACGCGACCCACTCCAGGCCGCCCATGGCCAGCAAATAAGTGATCGCAATAATGCTCAGCCGGGCGCTGCCTGTGTCGCTGGCAGCCAGGTTGCCAACCTCGACGATGCCGGCGCGATCCACAGGACGGTCCGCGGCAGCATTGATCAAAGGCTCGATGGGCTCATCCAGATAACGTTCGAGAAACAGTGGCCCTTGGGCGGCCCGACGCACCCCAGCGACTGCGCAGAGCGTGCCATGGACGTCATCGAGGCCGAACAGCTCTGGCATGAAGTGTCGGATATCGGCGCCGTGAACCTTGCGGAAACGCTGCTGGATGAACGCTTCGAATTCTGCTCGCCGAGGCTCTCCCGGCAAGGCCCGGTGCAGGTGGCGAACCGGTGGGCCGGCATCACCGAAGGCCAGCGGCAGGCGGATGTTCCAGTCGAAATGGGGCATGGGTCTACGTTCTCCGGGCTAGTGGGAGAAAGTATCGAGGCCGTTTCTTAACGAAGTCTGAAGGCGACGGACATCCCATTTGGGCACGTTCGAAAAATAATCCTGAACTGCCCCTGGCTGCTTTTCCGTAGTACAGTGGCCAAGACCGATAAATATCCATGTTGAGATGACCTGATAGGTCAGGATCCACTCAATGAAC
>Ga0308169_10004478_pt1 | contig 13068 bp, 21 predicted proteins | sample PhyBR1_2_FD_202139 | JGI IMG/M metagenome (GOLD analysis project Ga0308169, IMG submission 202139) | Phyllosphere microbial communities from UC Gill Tract Community Farm, Albany, California, United States - DLSLSB.R1 | ecosystem: Host-associated > Plants > Phyllosphere > Unclassified | place...
TAAACATGATCTACTCACCTCCCAGTTGAAGGCTTGCGCTAATCGAGGACCCTGTGAGCATATCCGAAAGTGTTAGGAGGAATGAGAGTGAGAGTTTGAAGAGGAGGAAACTTGCAGATAAATTCTCGACTTCGAACCAGTCTATCGCTTGTACCAATCCCACGAGACTCAGCAGTAAAGGTAACAGTCGAGCGTTGAACATCCTCGTTTCGAAGTGTGGTGAGCAGAGAAAGAAGAGAAGAGAGCGGAATTGCGAGAGAAGAGAAGAGGCGATCGAGAGCAAACTTGGCGTGCCTCTCCAGAGAACTTGAAGAACAAATGAATTTGATGATTGGAATGAAAGAGAGAGAGACGTTATAGTACCGGAACCGGTAAGAAGCACTCGAAGCTGAAGAGAACGCGACTCAAAGTAAAATAGAGCCTGTAAACCTCAAGCTCTCGTGAGGAAAGTAGAGAATCGAACGAGGAGGAGAAGGAGAACGGAATCGCGGCGACTGAGGAGTCGAGACACTCGACCATATAGGTCCGCTCGTTAGTGCGAAGCAACCAGAGCGACGAAGCAAGCGGACGTACATACTCGGTAAAAAGAGGTCAAAAGAGAACTGAGAAGGTTGCCGAAACGGGTAAGAGGGAGAGGTCAAAGAGACGAAAGCGACTCGTCCTCATCCAGACTGACTAGAGTACTCCCTATGTGAATCATTCCAAGCGTATCCCTTACCTTCCTTCCTTACTGTCCAAACCAAGCTGATCCTCAATCACTCTCACTCTGATCTCCCAAAAAGCTAGCAAACTTCTTCCTCTCTTCCAATTTCTTCCTCTGAGGTGTCCCTCCTCCCTTCTTCCCACTTCTCCCACTCTTCCCTTTCCCCTTCTTATCATCGTCATCGTCGGAGGAAGTGTCGGGATGTAAAGCTTTACCCGTTCTCAATCCCGTATGAATCGCACTACCTTGCAAAGCCTACACACCCCTCATCCGATACATAAGTTTACTCTCTCTCATCAGTACCAGAAATATGCAAAGGGTAAAGAGAAAGTTAAGCGTTACCTCAGTTTCCTTTTCCAATTCCCTCAAGTGTCCAACACTCTTCGCTTTACTCTCACTCGCCAATTTCCTCTCTCCTCCTTTAGATCCCTTACCTTTAACTTTTGCGATCAACCCAAGACCATCCAACAATTCCTCGAGATGTTCAGTCCTCTCTTCCGCAGAGAGAGTACGTTCTGCTCCAGTAGACGCAGTGAAAGGTCGTGTGGTTCCCGCATGCTTCAATAATACCTACTCATTACTCTCGGGTGAGTGAGCGGCAAGAGGGGGGAGAGAGAAAAGGAGGGGGGAGGGAAGGGAGAAACGTACTTTCATTTGTTTGATCCTAGATTCCTCCAGTTCAGTTCCTTTCTCTGCATCTCCTTCTTTCCTAATTGGTTCTTTCCTAGTCCTCGTAGTAGTCTTCTTTACTTCTTTACCTTTCCCCTTTCCTTTCCCCTTCCCTTTCTCTTCTCCATCCGAATCTGAATCGTCCGAATCAACAACCTCCTTGTTCTTTCCGTTCCTTTTACTCTTCGAACTCGAATTCTTCTCCTTCTTGGGTACTTCACGATCGACAGAATGACTAGAATCATCACTATCCCCAACAAATTCCGTACTCTTATAACTATCCTCTTTGCCTTTCCCTTTCGAAACCCTCCTCTTCTTAGGCTTGTCCATTCCTTCACTCTGACTCTGACTCTTCTTCGGAACAGGTTTCGAGGTGGATGCTTCAGCGTTCGATGAGGTGGAAGAACGTGATTTCGTCGGTTTCGATTTTGCTCGAGGTTGTGGTTGAGGAGTAGACGAATCTTCTGTACCATTCTCATCTTGTACCTCTTCGCTCATGATCATCACATCTGAACTTGCCTCCTCCTCTTCATCTGCATCTCCAAGTCCTAAAGCGTCCCCCAAAGCCTCCCCGATCATGCCCATGAAGTTCTGTATCCTCTTTCACACAGTACACGTGAGCTCTCAGGAAGAAGCTTAAACGTGTGAGAGAGAGCTAGAGACGTACACCTAGATTTTTTTCAGCTGCTCGAGAATACTTGTCCTTCTTTCCCTCGTCATTCGAAGAAGAAGAAGCGATCTTTCGTTTCTTTTTCTTCGGTTCCTCTACTACTTCCTCGTCCTCGTCCGACTCTTTGATAGGTTTCGAACTAGGTTTCTTTGAGGGTTTCTTCGAAGTGGGTTTCGAGATGATTACAGGAGAGGACGAGTCGATAGTGATTTGACTAGTCTGCGGTAAATTCTCCTCCTATTATCCCTCTCAATAACCCTTCGACATGAGTCCCCACTGCGCTCTGAAGAGCGAGAGAGAGAGAGGACTGACCAAGATTTCTTCCCAAACTTTGGAAACTTGTTTCCTCCCTCCTCCTTCCTTCCATTCCTCATTGGTCCATTTCATTCCGTGATTTTCGGCGAGTGAGGTGCGTAGGATGTTGTGGGTGGTTGAAGCGAGAGTTGAGGAGGATGAGGAACGGACAGAGTGGATTGAAAGGAGAGCTGTACGAAGTGAGGAGGAGGGCATCGCCAGTGTATGGAAGGAAGGGAAGGGGGAATAAGCTTGTGGTCCGTATGAGGTTGGTAGAGATCGAGAAAGTGGGAAAAAGTTGAAGGATGAGAGAGACGAGAGGGAGTTGGATCGGCACGCTTGAGTATGGTTGCTAGGTGTCAATAGAGCTGTATACTCGTGTTCTATTCAGTCTCTTGAAAGCAAAGTGAGAGGAGTGGTTGATGGGTTGATTCGTAACCTCTTTCGTAAACTCTCCCTCTCTCTCTCCACTACCTTCCCACTCCACTCAAACTCACTCAAAGATGGCAGGACGACCTTCATTCGCTGAATTGGCATCTAAATTCGCACGTCAACGCGCATCTCAATTCACTCAAGGAGCTAGAACGGGTGGCTCATCAGGAGGAGGAGGATCAGGAGGACCCACTCCACCCAACTTGGGAGCTATATTGGGAGGAACAGGTGGAATAGTATTACTCGCTGCAGGTGGTTTAGCTATCAACGCTTCCTTGTTCAATGGTGAGTTGGCCGATTACTTTCTACTTTGATCTTACCGATCGACAACTGATTATAACTCGGTTTCGATTGAGGCGTACAGTCGATGGTGGTCACAGAGCAGTTAAATATACTAGGCTTCATGGTGTAACTGATGAAGTATTCGCTGAAGGTACTCATTTCGCTGTAGGCCTCTCTCGACTCTCTCCTTCACTCTCCCCCATCTTGTCCCTCATTCGCTCATCTCACCCTTTGCGAATAGATCCCCTGGTTCGAAACTCCTATCCTCTACGATGTACGATCTAAACCAAGATCGATCGCTTCCCTTACCGGAACCAAAGGTACCCACCCTATCCTCCCCCATCCTCCTCCTTTCCCTCTTCTCTTGCTGATCACGAGTTTTACAATGGGTAGATCTTCAAATGGTTAACATTACATGTCGAGTACTGTGTCGACCTCGAGTAGACGCCCTCCCCAAAATCTACACTGAATTGGGAGCGAATTACGACGAAGTAGTTCTCCCTTCGATCGTCAACGAAGTACTCAAATCTGTCGTCGCTCAATTCAACGCTTCGTACGTTGTCATCTCCCCTCGCACTCCTAACTCTCTATCTCTCTGACGCGTGGAGGGAATCGAGTCGTTTACAGTCAATTAGTTACTCAACGAGAAATGGTTTCTAAACTAGTACGCGACAACCTCGAACGCCGTGGATCTCGATTCAATTTGATCCTAGACGACGTCTCTATTACGCACATGACTTTCTCTCCTGCATTCTCGGAAGCGGTAGAAGCGAAACAAATCGCTCAACAAACTGCGCAACGTGCGGCGTACTTGGTCGATCAGGCGTTGCAGGAGAAGCAAAGTATCATCGTCAAGGCGCAGGGAGAGGCTAGGAGTGCTGAATTGATTGGAGAAGCGGTTAAACAAAATAAGGGGTACGTTTCCGAGACCTCATACTCTCTCTCCTTTTTTTTTCTTTCAAGGCGGTGGGTGCTGATAATGGTCTTGAATGGTGGGAATAGATTCTTGCAATTGAGGAAGATGGAAGCTGCGAGAGAAATCGCTGGATTAGTCGCAAACTCTAACAACAAGTTGATGCTCGATTCTGATGCTCTCATGTTTGATCGTAAGTCTCTCTTTCCTCCCTTCTCCTCCTCTCTTTCGTCTCTGTAGTAGCTGACGATGAATGTGTATGTGATGGATAGTTGCGAACCCTAAGGAGGACGCTAAGAAGTAAAGAGAGGGAGTCGAAATCTCGCAAAAGATGTTCTGTCTTGTCTGTTTGTTTGCTCTCTGTACCTATTCCTACTTTTGTCACTGCTATCACATCTCCATCTCACCATCTCGTTTTCTATCTGCCCGCGTAAGCAAGAGGTAGCGTTCAAGACTGACAGTCAATCAAGGAACGCCTTCGAGAACCATAATTCGACTCTCGCTGTGCCTGGGTAATTGAACCCGGAACTCGCGTCAAGCAGAGGGAGAGCTTGTGCTAGTAGAACCAATGCAGGCGCAATTCCCAGGGAACGAGCGAAATAAAGAATCTCGAAAGAAAGTACCAGATGCCCGATGAAGCGAAGCACTGTTAATCTAGTAGCTCGGTCGAGGGAACGAGAAGAGGAGACGGCAGAAGCGAGTCGGGACTGAGCAGAACAAGCGCGAGAGATCGTCAATGGCAGTTGAGTCTCTTGCGAAGTTAGAAACGAGACGTCGTCCTACCGCTTCGCAAGCCCTTTAACTCGCCAGATCACTCCCTCCATGGTTTACAGTCCCTCTAGCCTGAACTATTCTCCCTATCACTTGGATTCGATTCACCCATCGCTTCTACTTCCGAATTGTTTGCCTAGAAACCGTGATCCCTCACTCCCTCTCGATGAGCCATCCCTTTCCTCAGTACCAAATGAAACATCTTGTTATACTCCTGTATGAAACCATTAGCGATCGCTTGCGTTGTTGGCGAGAGAATCGATTTGTTTGATGAAGAGGAAAAGGGAGAAAGAGGAAGCGAATTAGGAGTTCGCTGTGATCGAGAGGGAGCTGTAGAAGGTGAAGATAATCGGAACGAGCTGGCTAAGCTGTTCACAAGCAGTCGGGTTGTTTCGAAGTGAGAAGCAAGAGTGAAAGAATCGGAAGATTTCGTCCTACTTCCTACAACCTCACTCGACAATCTCGATAGACTCTCACAGCCCCGTCTATGCGCCACCGGAGGCAACAGGAACGTGAGCAAGCTGCACATTCGCTGCTCGCCGTCGTTCGTCAACTTTCAGACGATTCTTTCATTCAAGACCCTTTCACCACGTATCTTAGGCGGGAAGTGACAGGAAAGATGGAGCAGGTCAAGTCTGAGCTCTCGGAACAAGGCTACACAGTATGTTTTGCTGTTTCTCTCAGTGAGCAGCTTTGTTGATCGCTTTTTCTTCGTTTGTAGCCCTCTTCGACCACTCAACTCTCCCTCCAACTAGCTATCAACCTCGTTCAACCCTCCCACGATGAACCCCTTCCATACCTGTCCCTCCTGACCCTCACGAAACATCTCATCGATACCGTTGCCGCTCTTCACGCTTCTTCCTCCGATTACCCTCCACCGAGACGAGAACTACCGAATGAGATCCTGTACAGGATCTATCGACATGTCCGCACATGGAGTAGGCCTTCTCGCCGGTGGCCGGACGACGAGACGGAATCCGACATACCGACCATACAGCAGACTCTACGTGCTCTTTCCGCAACTTCCACTGCTTGGCGACGAATCGTCCTCCCTCACTGTCAAGGCTGGGTGTACCGCGAGACGATCGATCATGTCGATCACTTGGTCAGAAACTGGAGGAGGTATCCATTCCGAATCAAGTACCTCAACATCGACCTTTCGGAAGCAGACTTGTCATCCTACAATTACGATCAGCTCTTCCGTTATCTCGCCTATCACACTTCGGACCTCGTCGAATTCATCTTTGATCTCGACTTTGAGGATGCGAAGCAACCCCCGAGTTACTCGACATTCGTTTGGTTCGTGAGGGAAATGTTGTTCGATCTCGACAAACCGTCTAGCGTCCGACTCGCACTTTACACTGAAGTAGAGCTCCGACACTCGAACATGCTACTCGGTATGGGGAAACGTGGCGCGGACAAGTCGGAAATATACCTAGGCGATAGTTGGCTTCCTATTCGAGGGAATTCGCCCGTCGACTTTCCATTTCCCTCACTCGCGCCAGATCCTCCATGTTACACTTGTCGAACCGTCATAGCGGCACCTTGGAACGTCATCACCCCCTCAAAATTCCTCCTCCACACTCGGAAGGAAGACTTTACTCCTTCGCACCTCAGACGTCTCGAGATCACTTTGGAGGTATCGGGTCAAGATCGACCGACTTTACTCCGCGAGATCGAGGAGACCTTCGACGTCTTGTCGCCCAAACTCTCCCGGCTGTCAATTCGACTCCGTCTCTCTTCTCCCCATCGTCGATCCGAAGATGAATTCCTGTTCACTCAATACTTCATCAAAGGCCTCCGCGCATGCCCACATCTTCGTCAGCTCGAAATTGGAGGCACCGGGTTCTCTTCGAGCCTAATCTACCTTCTTACGGAACTACCCCTCGAAAGTCTAGAAATTCTTCCAACCTGGCCACCGATCACCGACACCTCGCTCCTCAACCTCATTGAGCCTTGTTACCCGATTTCGAAGACGTTGAAGGTTTTACAGGTCTACTGGCACCCGCGTGAGATGGTTGCGGAAGCGTTGAGGGCTAAATTGGGAGTGAATGTCACGAATCGGGAAGAGGAGGATGATCTTGTCACGCCGGAAGGAAGCGAGAGACGACGGTATCATTAAGTTTTGTCGTAGAGAGGTTGGTCAGGGAGTTTGAAAGGTGACGGGAAAGCATTGATTCGTCGAAATCCGAAGCGGACGGTCGAAATCAGGTTCTTCGCACTGAACTCGCTTGCTCTCTTTCGAAGTTTCTTTTGTCTTTCGAATCCTTTCTGTGAGATTACTGTATAGCTGTAGAGCAATTGAGAGAGCACTTGCGACGAAATAGTTGATTCACGCTCATAAAACTGAAAAAACCTCTCGTTGAACCCGAATCCCGAAGGCGATCTTGTACTCTTCACCCTCAACTTGACGCCTACTCAACCAAACAAGATACTACCACTCGGCCTTCTCCCTTTCCAAACAGCTCTCAGGAGCTAGTTCCAAACCTTGTTCCCCCCCCATCTCTCTCTCCTCGATTAACCTCCTGAATTCAACTTTCATCTTCCACCCTCAATTTAGGAGGGATGGAGCTACTGAATGAATCAGAGTCACGAGCGTTCTCTTCCTTCCTCGATTCATTCGCATCAACCGCATCTTCTCCAGCTGGTGGATTCTCCCCTCCTCCTCCTCCTCCTTCTTCTCTCCCTCCTCAACCATTCCCTCACTACTCGAATCAAGAGAATGGTGCGACTACTCAAAGTTGGAGGAGCTCAGAGGGACAGTCGAATGAGGGGAATCGGATTACTAGTGGTGCCTCGAATGGATTGAATGGTTGGAACGCTTCACCTTACCATCATGCACCTTATCAACAACAACGACAACAATCTACTTTCGCACCTCCTAGATCGAACCCTTACTATCAACAACAAATTTCCACTTCTTCTTCTTCTTCCTCCTCGTCGAATTTCGCCCACCGTCTTTCCCCTCCTCCATCAGCTCCTCCGATTTCACATTCTCACAGTCAGCAACAGCAACATCAACAACAAGATTCAGAAGCGGCGAAACTACGCAAGTTGCAACATGCCGAAGAATTGGAGAAATGGATGGCTCAAAGTCGACCTGTTCAACCCAGACAACAACAAGAGACGCATCAAACATCAGACGATATCCCTAGTCCACCGAAACGTACGAGGAGCTCAGAAGAGTACCCGGAACGACAGCAGAGGAGTAAAGATAGAGGGAATGGATTCATGCAGGGAGATCCGATCGCTATGATGTTGGAAGCGGAGAGGAAAGCTGGATATGCTTACGGGAGGAGTTTGAACGCTGCATCAATAGCGCCATCTACAACATCAGTATCACGCTTCTCCCCACCTCCTCCTCCACCTCCTCAAACTCGAACTAGGAGAGATTCAGATTCAGATTTCGTACCACCTCCACCTCCCCCTCCTGCCTCTTCCTCTCGTTCGACTCGTCGTAGACCTTCTACTTCCCTCAACTCTCAAGTCGAAGCATCCGGTTCAATGGCGGCCCCACCTCAACCTCCACCAAAATCTTCGAAACGCAAAGCCCCCGTTTCTACTTCCTCGAGTTCTCGTTCAACTCCGCGTACCTCGACCTCTGGCAAACCCGCTCCTCCTCCCTCCACGACAACCCTCAATTCCGATTCCCCTTCGCCGCTCGACCCAGAATCGACCGATTCAACTCTCGCTTCTATCCCCCCTATCCCCCTCTCAACCCCCTCCAACATCCCTCGAATCAAACCTCGTTCTCGACCTACTCGTCGCCGTCGTCGTCTCTCCTCCTCCTCAAATTCACCCGCCCCGTCCATCGCCTCGACTTCGACTTCGACACACGGGAAACCCGCTTTGTTGAGTGCCGAACAAAAGAAAGCGAACCATATCGCATCTGAACAGAAACGACGTGCGGCCATCAGGAAAGGTTATGATGGGTTGTGTGATGTGGTACCTGTTTTGAGGGAGGCGGTTGAGGAGTTTGAGGAGAGAGTTAGGAGGTTGGAGAGTGAAGGGAACGGGAAGAAGAAGAGGGGAAAAGGGAAAGGAGGAGATTTTGGAGGTGGTGGGGGAGGAAAGACGGGTGCTTTGATGGGTGGGATTAATGTAGGAGGGGAAAAAATTGATGGACGTGCTGGACCCAAGAGTGAGGCGGTCGTGTTATCGAAAAGTGAGTAATTACTATCCTCTCTTTCTCAGCATACTCTCCTCGCAAGGGAACTGACTGTCCGAGAGCATGGACATCTCACAGCGGTGGATCATGTTAGACAACTCTTGTTGAATCGTGCGACTTTACTCGAAAGACTCTCGAATGCTTATTCACAAGCCGAAGAAAGAGGGATCGAGATCCCACCTGCGATCGCAAACGAATGGGATGAACCTTGGGACGGAGGTAGCGATGAAGAAGAGGATCTCGTTAGGGTTAAGAGGGAAGAAGGAGCAGGCGAGGGGGAAGACGAGGAAATGTGGGAGGATGAATGAAGGAAACGCTCAGAGTCAGTCCTCCATTCTTACCCTTCACTGTATCTACTTGGACTCTCTTTTCGTTTGTGTCTATGTTGCTTGTCCATCTTGTTTAGTATTTTTCTGTTTTACTCCTTCGCCGTAATCATCGAAAATAGCAGTTCTTCTTTCTCAGAGACCTCTCTTTCTGATCTCGCTCGAGCATTGAGAGGTGGGTCGAGTCTCAGACTCGAAGTAGCGTATTTCAGCAGGCGAGGGTTGAAGGGGGTATCAAAGAAAGTGGGAAAATAAAGGAATCAACAAGAAAAGAGAGAAACGACGGAGGAGAGGTTATCAATGATAGAGGAAAGCGTTCAAACTCTGTCGCGACGCGGGAACCTTCGATCAGTATCTCTTGCCGGAGTGGGTGAGAACAAAGGGAGTTGTTGACTGACTTTAAACATCTAACCAATTTCCCACATCCAATCGCTACCCAATCCCCTCCTCCACCCCACGTAACATTGTTGATCTCGCCAGGAGCAGTATACGCCAAACTAGGTTTCTCGATCGTTTTCGGAGTCTGCGGCACACTCCTCGAGGTCGAAGGAGCGTTCGGTTGAGTATTGGTCAAATCCCACAGGAGCAGTGTTGAATCATCCGCTATTCACCACTATCATCAGCTTATACGCAAGGAAGAAGAGAGGGGAGAAGGATACTTACAGACAGTAGCCAACCAACCTGGACCAGGAGTTTCGGAAGATGAAGAGGAAGAAGAGTTTTGATGCATCGTTTCACCACCCCACGCCATCCCATTCACCGCTGACTGATGACCCTTCACTTCGAATGCAGGGGTACCAGGAGATCGGGTGTCCAAGATCTGAACGTCCCCTGAATCGGCATGAACCACACTGAGATACGTTGGAGAAGTTGGAGAGAACGCGAGTCGCAGTAGAGGGGATGGGATCGTGGAGGAGGAGGAAGCTGAAGGGGAAGAGTTTGAACCGGTTGAGCCGTTGCGTTTTGCGCTGGAGGAGGTTGAGGAAGAAGGGGAAGGCGCGGCTTCATAGAGGATTGTCGAATGCTCGAGGGATCGGAGGTCAAACATTCGAACGGAACCGTCTGCTCCGACTGAAGCGAACACTTCTCGGGATGCAGGAGACCACGCAACGTCGTACACTTCTCGGTCGTGCGCGATTAGTTGAGTTACTGGAGCTCCCGTTGAGATGTCCCACACTGTGCAGGTCTGCGATTGTGGGAGAGTCAGCGAGGAAGGCGCGTGATAGAAGAGATAAGGAGAGCGTACTGTGTCAATTGAAGAGGTGACGATATGTGTTGGTTCGAGAACAGACCAGGAGAAACTAGTTAATGGCGCAGAATAATCCGCTTTCGACTGTGAGACCCAGTCAACGAGAATCTATCGTCAACTTCCTTTCGCACAGATAGGTCATACCCCCAACTCGACTCACATTCTGTAGTGTCGCTCTACTAACCAATCTACTTCTCGACTGTTGCGAACTTCCTTGTCCGACGAATCCTCCTCCCCCTCCTCCCGCCTCATCCCCAGTCACTAGATCCCACAATCTCAAGCACTCTGAGCTAGTCGCCACAACCTCTCTCTGCTGATCCCCACCTCCCAAACTCGCCGACAATCGAGCCGGCGCAAACTGTACTGCCGAAGGAGGATAAACTAAATTTGCTCTTGCCGTTGGTTGAAACGCTGAACCTGCTTGAACCCTCGCTCCCGTCGTTCTTGATCTCAATGCGAGCTCTGAATCGTCCTGATCATCATCTTCCAAGTCGAGGTAAGAGGGGTCGAGTGAACAGATTGTCAAGTTATTGTTCCCTTGTTGCTGCTGTTGTTGTTGAGAGGAAGAGGAGGAAGTGGAGGGTAGAGAGGAGCGGTGTTCGTTGTAAGATCCGATGGCTAGCTTGAGGGAGGAAGGGTGAGAGTTTGAGAGAGGTGAAATGGAGAGTGCGAAGGTGGAACAATCTGAATGATAATCCAACATTGATGGCGCCCTGTACATTCGAGAGTCCGTGTCAGCTTACGTAGCTCTTTCACGGCTCAGGAGTTGAGAGAGTGGAGAGATAGAGGTTCGGGAATTGAATGATGAGGAGGGGAAGGTGAATCAACGAGGACGAGGTTGATTTCGAGTTCCGACACTTTTGGATGATAGCTTACATGATATAGAATGCTACGAGTGACTCCTAGCTGATCTGGTGAATGGGTGAGATGATGGAGAGGTGCAAGTTATGATTCATCTCTCTTGACTTCCCACGCTTCACTCGCTAAGTATATCGTGCTCTAATTGATCGCAGTAGACTACTAGTGCTTCTCTTTCTGTTTGAGGAGCTCTTCAGCTCTGCTTACTTCAAGTCTCGCTCTTCCCTTTCGCTTCGTCCTTCTCTCGCTCAGTCCCTTCAAGACTCCACCAACGCTCCCAAATGACTGCTCCCGAGCTTCGATGACTTCTACTGGGACTGCTGAACCCAGCAGCGCAACAGCGAATTGGTTGAGTCGAGTCTCCGCTTTCATCGGAATGTTTTCGCAGAGTTGCTGACCACCACACTCGGACTTCCAGGTATCGCAAGACTTACAGTATGCGAATGATATCCTGTCAGATCATCTCCCTTAAACCCGATAAAATCGGCTTCGACGTGCAGCAAGATAGAGGTGAGCAGCACCGTATTCTCGAAATCCCTTGTGACTGCTAGACTGACGATGTGGCTCTTGATGCGCTCACATCGTTACACTCCTTCACTTAATCTACACCTGTCTGACAACATTAGGCTATCGGTACGCTGCCGAGCCTCAAGAGCGAGATGTTTTCCAGGTGTCCGACTTTTCGCTTCTTCCTTCCCAATCTTCTTCCTTCTCTGTTCCATTGGGCACGGGCAAGGCCAGTGCGAATAATTCACTCATGTCGAACTTCGGTCGCTGATCGTAGAGTCGCGGTTCCGAGAAAGAGGTGAGTTGCGACGAAGTTCGAAAACTCTTGACCTCGAACTGATTTCGAACTCTTCCTACGTCTCACAGTCTCGCAATATCACGGATTCCATCCATGCTCGTATCGGTACAGAGAGCTGATTTTGCATCGAGTCCACAGACGCAGCCCGCTTGGATAGAGTCGATCTTGATCGCTTCTTCCTTCTCAACCTTCTCCCTTCATTCTCGCTCGCTCGCTCAACTCTCGCTAAACTCCTACGCTCTTCCTCTACATGCCATGCTATGTTTGAGAGCTTTATCTCGACGTTTCGCTCTTTCGTTCTCGCTTGTCTCGCTCTCCGGAGATCTGATTTCCCCTTTCTTTCTCATTCTCCCTCTTCGCCCTTCACTGCGCTGATATCCCTTCGACTGCGAAGTCGAAGGCAAAGGGTGTAAAATCTGTTTCCCTCCTCCATCTCTCTCTCTCTTCTCTATTCTTCACTTTCTCTCACTCCTTCGCTTCACTCCCTTCTCAACTACAAGAACACTCTATCAACAACACTCTCAAACTCCAAGACTAGTTCGAGCCGACGATATGCGCTACTCTACCACTTCCCTCTTCTTCTCTTCCCTCTCACTCTTCAGTCTCGCAACTTCTTCAATCGCTTCTCCAATCTTCAAGAGGGGATACGAAGGAGGAGGAGGAGTAACTGGATATGAAGGTGGATCGAACGGTCTATCTGGTTTGGGAGATAGTGAGCTACCCTCTCTCCGTTCCTCCGACTGCTCTTGAGCTGATTCATTGATTCCTAGTCCTCGGTCTCGGAGGAGGATCAATCTCACCTTCCTTCCTCTCTACTCTCGACCTCTCGAAACTCTCTGAAGCTCAACGCGCTCAACTCCTCCTCGCTCTCCAACACTCCTCTTCTTCGAAAGACAAGGTCAAGTTCAACGAGAAAGATTTCAACGAA
>Ga0308169_10004479_pt1 | contig 13068 bp, 12 predicted proteins | sample PhyBR1_2_FD_202139 | JGI IMG/M metagenome (GOLD analysis project Ga0308169, IMG submission 202139) | Phyllosphere microbial communities from UC Gill Tract Community Farm, Albany, California, United States - DLSLSB.R1 | ecosystem: Host-associated > Plants > Phyllosphere > Unclassified | place...
CTACAGCGAACCGCACTGGTCCACGCGGCAGGGCGCAGTTATGGCGTATGAAAAGGTCACCCTCTACGGTGTGCCCATCATTGCCCAGCGCCGGATCAACTACGGCCGGGTGGACCCGGTGGTGGCGAGGGAGCTGTTCATCCGGCATGCGCTGGTTGAGGGCGACTGGCGCACACATCACAAGTTCTTCCACCGCAACCGTGCCCTGCTGCACGAGGTCGAAGAACTCGAGGCGCGCATGCGGCGCCGCGACCTGATGGTGGACGACGAGACACTGTTCGATTTCTATGACGCCCGGATCGGCTCCGAGGTGGTGTCCGAGCGGCATTTCGACAAGTGGTGGAAGGAGGCCCGGCGCGATAACCCGGACCTCCTGGACTACGACAAGTCGCTGCTGCTCAGCGATGACGCCGAGGACCTTGATGAATCCGCCTATCCGAAGACCTGGCTGCACAAGGGTTTCGAACTGCCGTTGACGTACGAATTCCATCCGGTGGCTCCGGGCGCGTTGCCCGACCCTTCCGACGGAGTCACGGCCGAGGTACCTGTCCTGTTCCTGAACCAGCTGGACGACGCCCCGTTCCGCTGGCTGATCCCGGGCCAGCGGGTGGAACTGGTGACAGCCCTGATCAAGTCGCTGCCCAAGCAGGTCCGGAAGAATTTCGTTCCGGCCCCCGACGTTGCCCGCCAGGCCGTGGCGCTGCTCGAAACCGACTTCGACCCCGCAACGGATGAGCTGGAGCCGTCACTGGAGCTGGCGCTCCGGCGCCTCCGCGGCGCGATCATCCCGCCCGGCTCCTGGAACTGGGATTCCGTGCCCGCGCACCTGCGCGTCAGCTTCAAGGTGGTGGACACCAAGGGGAAGGTCCTGGGCGAAGGCAAGGATCTTGCCGACCTGCAGGAGCAGCTGGCACCCGCAACCCGGCGCGCCATCGCCGAATCCCTCGGCGCCACGCCGGCGTCCACCGCGCCCGGCGGCAAAGGCCAGGCGCAGCGCCGGGGCGGCAACGCGTCCGACGACGGCCGGGCGGCCCGGCAGCAGTCCTCCGCAGTGCCGGGCCGGCAGGCGGCAGCCGGGTTCGTGGAGCAGGACGGCCTGACGGAGTGGAGTTTCGGCGCGATCGAGCGCCAGGTCAGCAGCATGGTCAAGGGACACACCGTCACCGGCTACCCGGCGCTGGTGGACCACGGGCAATCAGTTTCCCTTCGCGTCTTCCAAACCCCGGAGGAGCAGCTTGAGGCGATGCGCGGCGGCGTCATCAGGTTGCTCGCCCTGCGGGTGCCGGCCCCGGACCGCTACGTCCTGGAGCACCTGAGCAACACGGAGAAGCTCACCTTCAGCCAGAACCCGCACGGCTCGGTCTCGGCCCTGATCGCTGACTGCGCGCTGGCAGCCATTGACAAGCTCACGCCGGCGGAGCTGCCGTGGGACCGCGCGGCATTCGATGCGCTTTACGAGGTGGTCCGCGCCGAACTGATCGACACCGTGTTCACCGTCACCGCGGTTGTCGAGCGCATCCTGGCCAGCACCCGGCGGATTGAAAAGCAGCTCAAAGGCACCACCAGCCTGGCCCTGATCAGTGCGTTGAACGACGTCAGGAGCCAGCTGGAACAGCTGGTCTATCCGGGGTTTGTAGCACGCACGGGCTACGCCCAGCTCAGCCAGCTGCCGCGGTACCTTGCGGCGATCGAAAAGCGGCTCGAACGGCTGCCGGGAAACGTCCAGCGGGACGCCGTCAACATGTCCGCGGTCCAGCGGCTCGAAGACGACTACGACGACGCCGTCTCGGCCCTGATGCCCGGCCGCCGTGCCGGCCGGGAGTTAACCCAGGTGCGCTGGATGCTCGAGGAGCTTCGGGTCAGCCTGTTCGCCGTTGAGCTGGGAACGGCTTATTCGGTGTCCGAGAAACGCATCCGCACCGTGCTCAACAAAGCACTGGCCCCGGCCTGACAGCCCCCGTCCAGAGAAGAGGAACCGCATGAAGATCACGCTTGCCCAGGGTGCTGCCGGGACGGAACTCGCCGGCCTGGGCCACGCCCAACCCGCGCACGTCATGGACAACCATGAACTTGAAGGCATGATGGAAACGAGCGACGAGTGGATCCGCCAGCGCACGGGCATCGTGACGAGGCACATTGCGGCCGAAGGTGAAACCGTGGTGGACCTTGCGGTTCCGGCTGCACGCATGGCCCTCGCTGATTCCGGGGCTGCCGCAACGGACATCGACCTGGTGGTGGTGGCCACTACCACCGCGGCGGAGCGGTCCCCCAACACCGCCGGCCGCGTCGCCGACGCCCTTGGACTTGGACGTGACGGCTGCGGCCCGGCCATCATGGACATCAACACGGCCTGCTCGGGCTTCGAGTACGCGCTCGGCGTGGCCGACCAGGCCATCCGCACCGGAAGCGCCACCCACGCCATCGTGGTCGGCGCGGAAACCCTTTCGGCCGTCACGGACTGGACGGACCGCGCGACGGCGGTCCTGACCGCCGATGGTGCCGGCGCCGCCGTCGTCCGTCCGACCGGCACCCCGCGCATTGGCCCGGTGGTCTGGGGTTCGGAGGCCGGCATGGCCGATGCCGTCCGGATCTCCCCGCCGCTGGGCAGGTTTTCGCAGAACGGCCGGGAAGTCCTCCGGTGGGCGTTGACCAAGGCCCCTGAGCGCGCCCGCGAGGTGGTGGCCCGCGCCGGCCTGGAAATGGACGACATCCAGGTCCTCGCCGCGCACCAGGCCAACCTGCGCATCATCGAACCCCTCGCGGAGGCGTTGGGCCTGACGGACCGGATCGTGATCACCGACGTCACGGAGTCGGGGAACACCTCCGCGGCCAGTGTGCCGCTCGGATTGAGCAAGTGGTGGCATACCGGGCGCATCCCGGAGGATGTCCCGGCCTTGTTGTTCGGGTTCGGCGGCGGCTTCACCTACGCCGGCATGGTGGCGATGACGCCGCGCCGGGGCTGAGCCTGGCGCCCGCCGCTGCAGCGGCGGGCGCTTTCGGCAGCTACGGCCCGGGCACGAACTCCCCGTGACCCGCCGCGCGGAGGCCTTCACGGAGTTTTTCCGCGTTGGCGTCCAGGACTGCCGGGTCCGGGTTCTGGTCGGCCGACCCGAAGTCAAAGTCGGCCATGCTGTTGGACGGCCATACGTGAACGTGCAGGTGGTTGACCTCGTAGCCGGCCACGATCAGGCCGGCCCGCCGGGCATTGAACGTTTCCACCTGTACGGCCCCAATGCGCCGGGCCACTTCCATGACCCGGGCCAGGGTTTCCGGCGAGGCGTCCGTCCAGCGGTCCACTTCCTCGGTCGGAACCACCAGCGTGTGGCCATCGGCAAGCGGTCCGGTGGTGAGGAACGCGGACACGTCGTCCTCGCGCCAGACGAACCTGCCGGGGATCTCGCCGTTCAGGATCCTGCTGAATAGGGTGCTCATGCGTCTGCCTCCTCGGCGGCTGCCTGCAACGTGCCGGTGTCCAGCACGAACCGGTATTTTACGTCTCCAGCGACCATCCGGTCGTAGGCATCATTCAGCTGGCCGGCGGACACCATCTCGATATCGGCCACCACGCCGTGCTCGGCGCAAAAATCCAGCATCTCCTGTGTTTCGGCGATGCCGCCGATCAGCGATCCCGCGTAGGCGATCCTGCGGCGGATCAGGGAACCCGGGTTGACTGGCGGCATGGCTTCCGACGGCAGGCCCAGCTGGAACAGGGCGCCGTCCACGCGCAGGGTCCGGAAGAACGGGTTCAGGTCGTGCGGGGCGGCAACGGTGTCGATGATGAGGTCGATGGTGCGGTCCGCGGCAGCCATGGCGGCCTCGTCCCGGGAGAGGACCACTTCGTCGGCCCCCAGCTCCAGCGCGGCGGCCACCTTGGCTTCCGAGGTGGTGAAGACCACCACCTTTGCGCCCATGGCCTTGGCCAGCTTGACCGCCATGTGGCCCAGTCCCCCAAGGCCCACGACACCCACGACGTCGCCTTCCTCGACCTCGAAGTGCCGCAGCGGCGAGAACGTGGTGACACCGGCGCACAGCAGGGGTGCGACGGCGGCTGGGTCCAGTGATTCCGGTACGTGGAGGACGTAGCGCCGGTCCACGACGATCGACGAGGAATAGCCGCCCTGGGTGATGGCGTCGCCGTTCCTGCGGTCCTTCGCCCCATAGGTTCCGGTCATGCCGTTTTCGCAATACTGCTCAAGGCCGTCCAGGCAGCTGTCGCACTCGCGGCAGGAGTCCACCATGCAGCCCACGCCTACCCTGTCGCCAACGGCGAAGTCGGTGACGTCCGTGCCGATCCGGCTGACAGTTCCCACGATTTCGTGGCCTGGCACCAGCGGGTAGGTCTGGCCGCCCCACTCGCCACGGGTTGCGTGTACGTCCGAGTGGCACAGGCCGCAGAACTCGATGGCGATCTCGACGTCGTCAGGTTTGGGCGCGCGCCGGGCCACGGTCAGCGGTACCAGGCCGCTGTCTCCGGATACGGCACCGTAGGCAGCGGCCAGACGGCCGCCGTCCTTTCCCGGCGTTTCGTCGGCGGCGGGGTCAATGGCTTGGGCAAGGGGCGGCGGCACAGGGCGTCCAGGTGTCATGGTTCGACGCTACCCTCGCCGTCGGCGAAGTTTCCAGCCCGGGTGCCGGTGCCTCCGGGTTCCGGGCCGGTTGCCACCGGAAAGTCGGGGCGGTTGGACCATTCGGAGAAGGAACCCGGGTACAGCGCGGCGGTGAAGCCTGCCAGTTCCAGCGCAGCCACCTGGTGGGCAGCGGTGACGCCGGACCCGCAGTAGACGGCCACGGGCAGGCCACCGCCGGCTCCAAGGGATTCGAACCTCCGGCGCAGCTCGGCCGGCGGCAGGAAGTGGCCGGACGCGTCCACGTTGTCCGCCGTGGGCGCGCTGACCGCTCCCGGAATGTGCCCGGCACGCGGATCGACCGGTTCCACCTCGCCCCGGTATCTCTCCCCCGCCCGGGCATCAAGCAACAACCCGTGTCCGGACCAGGTGGCGGCAGCAGCGGCGTCGATCACCGGCATCCCGCCGCCGCCCAGGTCAACGTCGCCGGGCACGGGCTGGACGGGACCGGATTCGACGGGCAGTCCGGCCTTTCGCCAGGCGGACAGGCCGCCGTCGAGCAGGTACGCCTCGGCAAACCCTGCGTTGCGCAGCATCCACCAAAGCCTGGCGGCCGCCATGTTGGCGCTGTCATCGTAGGCGACCACGACGTCGCCGTTCCGGATCCCCCACCGCCGTGCCGCTTCCTGGAACCGCACGGCGCCAGGCAACGGGTGCCTCCCGCGGTCCGGGATGGCCGGATCCGCAAGCTCGGCGGCCAGGTCAACGAAGACCGCTCCCGGCAGGTGCTCCCGCAGGTAATGCTCGTGTCCGCGGGGATCCCCGAGCACCCAGCGGACGTCCAGCAGGACCGTGCGGTGGCCGGCGGCACGCCGTGACTCGAGGCCGGACACGTCCATCAGCGGTTTCATGTGAACTCCTTCAGCGGATCCGGGCCGCGGGCTCAGGGTGGGTTTGTGGGTCTTGCCAACGGATTCCACTCTACGGGCGCCGCGGCTGCGGGCCCGGGTAGGCTGGTCCGGTGAAGATCGAGGGCAGCGGAAACGCGGACGGCAGCCGCCACAGCGGGGCGGACCGGGACTGGGCGGACAACGCCATCCGGACCATCAGGGCGGAAAACAACAGGTCGGCTGACACCCACCTCTATGCGGTGCCGCTGCCTGAGCACTGGGGCATCGAGCTCTACCTCAAGGACGAATCGACCCACCGTTCCGGCAGCCTCAAGCACCGGCTGGCGCGGTCCCTGTTCCTGTTCGGCCTGGTCAACGGCTGGATCCGGGAGGACACCACCATCGTGGAGGCCTCCAGCGGCAGCACGGCAGTATCCGAGGCCTACTTCGCCCGGCTGCTGGGGCTTCCCTTCATCGCGGTCATGGCACGGACCACCAGCCAGGAAAAGATCGCGTTGATCGAACAATTCGGCGGCACCTGCCTCCTGGTGGAGAACGCCTCGGATGTCTATGCCGTGGCCGAAGACGTGGCTGCCACCTGCAACGGGCACTACATGGACCAGTTCACCTATGCGGAGCGGGCCACCGACTGGCGGGGCAACAACAACATCGCCGAATCGATCTTTGGCCAGCTCAGCCTGGAAGGGCACCCGGTGCCGGACTGGATCGTGGTGGGGGCGGGCACCGGCGGAACCAGTGCCACGATCGGCCGCTACCTGCGGTACCACAGCCACCCCACACGGCTGCTGGTGGTCGACCCTGAAAATTCGGCCTTCTACCCCGGCTGGCTGGCGGAAACGGCCGGGCAGCCCACCGGCCTGCCATCCAGGATCGAAGGCATCGGCCGGGCGCGGATGGAGCCAAGCTTCGTCCCCACGGTGATCGACCGGATGGTCCAGGTACCGGACGCGGCGTCCGTCGCCGCCATGCGGCACCTGGACTCCTACGCCGGCCTGCACGCCGGCCCGTCCACCGGCACCAATCTGTGGGGCGTCTGGCAAACAGTGGCACGAATGCTGTCCGAGGGCCGGCGGGGCAGCATTGTGTCGTTGATGTGCGACGGCGGCGAACGCTATGCGGGCAACTATTACAACCCGGAGTGGCTGGCCTCGCAGGGGCTGGACCCGGCACCATACGAGGCCGTGATCTCGAGGTTCCTCGATACCGGCGAGTGGACGGCGGACTAAACCTCCACGGACTCGCGGGCCGCCAGATGCCTGTATTCGGTACCGTATTTCGCGCCGATTCGCTGCACGTGCCCTTCAATGAGGCCCAGCCCGATCTCGTTAAGCAAACCGTCGTGGATCTGGAACGCCCGCGGTGCCCGCACTCCAATAACGAAGTCCACTACCTCGGCAGACTTGCTCCACGGTGCATGCAACGGCACCAGCAGGGTTTTCACGCTGAGTCCGTCCGGGATGATGAACGAGTCGCCCGGGTGGTAGACATTCTGGTCCACCAGGTACCCGATATTTGCCACCATGGGGATCTGCGGATGGATCAGGGCGTGCTGTCCGCCGAAGCTGCGGATCTCGAAGCCTGCAACCTCGAACGAGGAGCCCGGTTCAACGGTATGGATCCTCGCGGCGGCGCCGGCGGCTTCGCCGAGCAGCTGTGCGGTCACGGACCCGGGCGCATAGAGTGCCAGGTCCTGGTTGCTGGTGAGGGCATCCACCACGGCCTTGGTGTCCAGGTGGTCCTGGTGCTCATGGGTCACCAGGATGGCCTGGGCCCCGGCAAGGGCCTCGGCTGATTCGGAGAAGGTGCCCGGGTCCAGTACCAGGACCCCGGATTCCTTCTCGAGCCGGACACAGGCATGGGTGTATTTGGTCAGCTTCATGGCGCCAGCCTAGGGCGCGTCCCGGAACCGTGTCCACGAGGCGCCGGCTGGTAATCTTGGTGTTTGCCCCCCCACGGAAGCGAGATAGTCCATGCCGATCGGCGTCAAGGCTGATTCTGCCGCCCCATCTCCGGCAGGAGGCGGCAAGGAACAGCGCGTCACCAAGCAGCGCAAGGCGGTCAGCGCAGCCCTGGACGACCTTGATGACTTCGTCAGCACGCAGGAGCTCTACCGGATCCTGCACAACCAGGGCGTATCCGTCTCCCTCGCCACGGCCTACCGGATCCTCCAGTCCCTCGCCGATGAGGGCCTGGTGGATGTGCTGCGCAACGGCGACGGCGAAGCCGTGTACCGGCGCTGCAGCGTGACCGTGCACCACCATCACCTGCTCTGCAGGAACTGCGGCAAGGCTGTGGAGGTGGAAGCGCCCGCCGTCGAAACCTGGGCAGCGCGGACTGCAGCAGACCATGGCTTCACCGAGGTGGACCACACGGTGGAAATCTTCGGGCTGTGCCCGGACTGCACCGCCCTTAAGGCTGCCGGGCGGCTGTAAGGACCCTGCCGTTGAGTCCTCGGGAGGTGCGCACGGAACCGATGACGCGGCACACCACGTAAATCAGGAAGGACAACGTGGTGACATAGGGGCTGATCGGGATCCGTCCGCCCAGGGCCAGCAGGATCCCGCCCACCGTGGCGGTGACGGCGAAGACGACGCTCAGGATTACCACCAGAACCGGCGACGAGGTCACGCGGAGTGCAGCAGCTGCGGGCGTGATCAGCAGTGCCAGCACCAGGAGGGCCCCCACCACTTGGATGGACAGGGCTACACTGACTCCCAGCAGGATCATGAACACGATGGCCAGGGTGCGGACGGGAACTCCCCGGGCCTCCGCCAGCTCCGGGTCGATGCTGGCGAAATTCAGGGGACGCCAGATGGCCATCAGGGCGAGCATCACCACCAGTGCGGCGCCGGCCAATGCCTGGAGCTGGACGGTGTCCACGGAGACGATTTGTCCCGTGAGCAGGCCGAACTTGTTCGCTGCACGGCCCTGGTAGAGGGACAGGAACAGGATTCCCAGGCCCAGGCCGAACGGCATGATCACCCCGATGATGGAGTTCTTGTCCCGGGCCCTTACCCCCATCAGGCCCAGCAGCAGTGCTGCCGCCACGGATCCGATCAGCGAGCCGAAGACCACGTCCGCGCCGATAAGGAGGGCAAAGGCCGCGCCGGCGAAGGAGAGTTCGGAAATGCCATGGACCGCGAAGGCAAGATCGCGCTTCATGACGAACGTGCCCACCAGCCCGCCCAGGAGGCCCAGGACCGCGCCGGCCCAGATCGAATTCTGGACCAGGACGAGCAGCTCGCCGTAGTTGTCGAAGTTGAAGATGGCTCCCAGGATGCTGTTGGCGTCCATCACGCCACCTCCCCAGCGAGGGCGTCCGCACCGGCGTGATGATGGTGGGTGGTGGCATCCGGCAAGCCGACGACGACGATCCGGCCGTTGGCGTGGATCACCTCCACATGGCTGCCGTACAGGTCCGAGAGCACCTCGGTGGTCATGACCTCATCCGGCGTTCCCACCCGGAAACGTCCACCGGCGAGGTACAGCACCCGGTCCACGTAGTCGATGATCGGGTTGATCTCATGGGTGACGAAGACGACTGCACTGTTCTTCTCATGGCTTTGTTTGTTGATCAGCGCACTGACCGCCTGCTGATGGTGCAGGTCCAAGGACAGCAGCGGCTCGTCGCAGAGCAGCACCTGGGGATCAGTGGCCAGTGCCTGTGCCACCCGGAGCCGCTGCTGTTCGCCGCCGGAGAGCTGGCCCACGGGGACCTTGGCGTAGTCGGTGGCTCCCACGAGTTCAAGGAGCTGGTCCACGCGCCGGTTGGTTTTCCCCGCAGACAGCCGGACACCCCAGCGGTGGCCGTCCACCCCCAGGCCCACCAGGTCGCGGGCGCGCATGGGCGTGTCCACCGGAAACGATTTCTGCTGTGGGATGTAGCCGATCAGGCTGCTGCCGCGTTCCACGGGACGGCCGCCCAGCGTGGCTTGCCCGGCGTGCAGCTTCTGCAGTCCCAGGAGGACTTTCAGGAAGCTGGTCTTGCCGCTTCCGTTCGGGCCCAGCACGGCGAAGAACTCGCCCGGCCTGATCTCCAGGTCAAGGTCCGACCAAAGCGTCCGCTGGCCGAACGCAAGCCCGGCGCCCTTGAGGCTGACAACGGAATTCACCGGTTGGCCTCCACGACTTTGCTGATGTTGTTCACGTTGTCCGTCATCCACTGCAGGTAGGTCTTGCCTTCGGGCAGGGTTTCGTTGAAATCCACCACCGGAACGCCGGCAGCCTCCGCCGCCTTTTTCAGCGCCTCGGTCTGTGGCCCTTCGGTCTGGGCGTTGTACGCCAGCAGCCGCACGCCCTTGGATGCCACCAGGTCAGTGGCGTCCTTCAGGACGGCAGGCGGAACATCGCTTCCCTCTTCAATCGCAGCAGTGTATTGCTCCGGCGTGGCGTTCTCCAAGCCCGCGTCCTCCAACAGGTAAAGCGGAACCGGCTCCGTGACGGCCACCTTGCCGCCCGCCGCGGCAGCCTTCACGGCGTCCAGCCGGCCGTGCAGGTCGGACAACGCCGACTTGAACGAGGCTGCGTTGGAGGTGAAGGCAGCGGCAGAGGCGGGATCCAGTGTTCCGAGCTTATTGGCGATGCTGTCGGCCATACGCTCCATGGCAGGCAGGCTGTACCAGACGTGTTCGTTGAAGTCGCCGTGATCATGCGCGTCGGTGGCGGCCGGAGCGGACGCAGTTGCCTGGGCCGTGGCGTCTTCCGGGTGGGCAAGTCCGGAGATCTCGACGGCGGTGAGCACGGCCGAGCTGTCCAGCTTGCTTCCCTCCACCAGGGTGTGGAGGAAGTCGTCATAGCCGCCGCCGTTTTCGATGACCAGCTGCGCCTTGGAAACGGCGAGCCGGTCCTGCGCGGTTGCCTCGTAGGAGTGCGGGTCCTGCGCCGTGTTGTTGATGATGGCGGTGACCTTCACCTTGTCGCCGCCGATCGTCCTGGCGATGTCTCCGTAGACGTTCGTTGACGCTACGACGTTGATGCCCGCCGCCGGGTCCGGTGCCTGTGCGGACTGCGGGCTGCATGCACTGAGCAGGAGGCCAAGTCCTGCGAGGGCGGCAACGACGGAGCTGGCAGCGGCTTTACGGCGCACGGGAGATACCTCAGTTCACAGGAAGGGAAGACAACAATGCCAGCCTATACCTAAATGCGAATGATTCCTATTTAGCCTTCTGATGTCCGTTGGACTGGCCCAGCCGTCGGATCCCGGTTGCCTGCGTGGCATCCCGGATTTCCCCCACAAGCTGTTCGATTACGTCCTCAAGGAACAGCACGCCGCGCGTCCTCCCGTCCGGGCCGATCACCCGGGCAAGGTGGGATCCCGTGCGCTGCATGACGGACATGGCCTTTTCGATCTCATCGTCCAGGGCCAGGTTGGCCAGCGACCGGACACGGCCCTCGGCGATCGGCAGTTCATAGCCGGACTCCGGGATGGACAACACATCCTTGACATGGAGGTAGCCGTACAGCATGTCCTCGTCATCCAGCATGGGGAACCGGGAGAACCCCGTCCGGCTGACCGCCTTCTCAAACTCCACCGGGGTGGTGGCTGCCCCCAGCATGACCAGGTTCTCCAGCGGCACCATGATGTCCTCGGCGGTGTGCTCGGAAAACTCGAGCGCGCCGTTGATAAGCCCGGCGTCGTCGTCCACCAGCCCGTGGCGGGTGGACTCCTGGACGATCGACTGGACCTCCTCCAGGGTGAACGATGACGTCACCTCGTCCTTGGGCTCAATCCGCAAAAGTTTGAGGATGTGGTTGGCGGACCAGTTCAACACTGAAATCACCGGGTGGACCAGCCGGGCCACGAAGAGCAGCGGCGGCGCCAGGAGCAGCGCGGCTTTGTCCGCCACGGAGACGGAAATGTTTTTCGGGACCATCTCGCCGAAGGTGACGTGCAGGAAGGTCACCAGCAGAAGCGCCACCGCGAAGGCCGCCACGCCCGCCGCCTCGGCCGGCAGGCCAACCGTCTCGAGGGGAACGGCCAGCAGGTGGTGAATGGCGGGTTCGGCCACCAGCAGGATCAGCAGGGAGCAGACGGTGATGCCCAATTGCGCGCACGCCAGCATCAACGAGACGTTCTCCATGGCGCGCAGGGTGGTCTGGGCACGTTTGGACCCGGCATCGGCCAATGGTTCTATCTGGCTGCGGCGGGCAGACATGATGGCGAACTCAGCCGCCACGAAGAAGGCATTGCCCAGCAGGAGCACGCCCAGCCACAGGATTCCGGCCCAGTCACTCATGGGTTGCTCCTGTCGCGGGCCTCGGGTGTTCCGGTTTCCTTCTCGGGCCGGAAGCAAATGCGATCGATCCTGCGCCCGTCCATCCTGGTCACGCTGAGTGTTCCGCCGCCGACGGGAACCGTGTCCCCCACTGCCGCGATCCTGCCCAGCTTGCTCATCACGTAACCGCCGACCGTTTCGTACGCTGCCTCGTCCGGGACGCTGAGCCCCGGGATTTGTTCGGACAGTTCGTCGGGACGGAGGAGGCCCGGGAAGTACCAGTCGCCGGAGGCGCTTTGAAGCAACCCCGGGCGGACCTTGTCATGCTCATCGGCCACTTCGCCGACAATCTCCTCCACGAGGTCCTCCAGCGTGGCGATACCGGCGGTCCCGCCGTACTCGTCCAACACCACGGCCAGCTGCAGGTTTCCCTCCCGCAACTCGGCCAGCAGGGCATCGAGGTGGATGGTCTCCGGCACCCGCAGGACCTCGGTCATGATGGCTCCCGCCTCGAGGTTCTGCCGGCGCTCCCAGGGAACGGCAACGGCTTTCTTGACGTGCACCAGACCGCGGATGTCATCGGCCGAGTCACCGATCACGGGGAACCGGGAGTACCCGGTCCTCCGCGCGGCATCAACGACGTCGGACACCGGCTGGTCGGCATCGATCGTCTCCACCCGGATGCGGGGCGTCATAACGTCCGCGGCCGTCCGGGTGGAAAAGTCCAGGGTGCGCGCAATGAAGTTGGCGGTTCCGGCGTCGAGCGTTCCCATTGCCGCGGAACGGCGGACCAGTGAGGCAAGCTCTGCCGGGGTCCGGGCGCCGGAGATTTCCTCTTTGGCTTCGAGCCCGAACACGTGCAGGACCCGGTTGGAGAATCCGTTGAGGACCAGGATGGCGGGCTTGAAGATGGCGGTGAAGACCAATTGCGGGCCGGCCAGTGCGCGGCCGACAGGGAAGGCCAGGGCGATCGCCATGTTCTTGGGCACCAGCTCGCCCAGGAGCATGGACAGCAAGGTGGCCAGCACCATGGCCAGGACGAGCGACGCCGATTCCACCAGCACGGGCGGCAGTCCGACGGCGGCCAGCGGGCCCGTGAGGATATGGCCCACGGAGGGTTCCATGACGTAACCGGTCAGGAGGGTGGTCAACGTAATGCCCAGCTGGCAGCTTGAGAGCTGGGTGGACAAGGACTTCAGGCAGGTGAGCAGCGGTACCGCGCCGGCATCGCCGTCGTCAATGGCGCGTTGGACCGTGGGCTGGTCCAGCGCTATCAGGGAGAATTCGACGGCCACGAAGAAGCCCGTGCCGGCGATCAGCAGCAAACCTGCGGCGAGAAGGAGCCACTCCATTCAGCATCCCGCCCGGAACGCGAGG
>Ga0308169_10004481_pt1 | contig 13065 bp, 14 predicted proteins | sample PhyBR1_2_FD_202139 | JGI IMG/M metagenome (GOLD analysis project Ga0308169, IMG submission 202139) | Phyllosphere microbial communities from UC Gill Tract Community Farm, Albany, California, United States - DLSLSB.R1 | ecosystem: Host-associated > Plants > Phyllosphere > Unclassified | place...
GGGAAAGAACGAGGATCGTGAACAAGTTTACTTGATTGGAAACGTCGTCGGATGGTGGATTTGCGTCATGGCTATTTCAGTGTTCGTTGGAGTGCTCGGAGCGGATCAATTGGCGAAACGAAGAGGGTTGACCCCAATTCCTATTCGTGAGTTCTTTGTTTCTTCTCGATCTCGTTCTCCAGTTCTCGAGCTCATCTCTCTGTGATGCTCTAGCTGCTCGAAATCGATTGTACAATACTGGAGGATTCTTCTTAGTCGCATGGCTCTACCACTACCTCCCCTTCTTCACCATGTCTCGCCAACTCTTCCTTCATCACTACCTCCCCGCCCACGTCCTCTCATGTCTCGTAGTCGGAGTCGTATTCCACTTCCTCTTCTGTGGCGATACCCTCAATTATCCGGTCTCGATCGCCGGAATTACGACTCGAAGAAGACCAAGACAGAAAGCTCATGTTGGGAAAGGAATGTATATCGCTTTGACCGTCGTGGTCGGGTTGTTGTTGGCAAACTTTGCGTTCCTCAAACCACTCACTTATGGAACGCCTGGGTTGACGGCGGATCAAGTGAATCAGAGAAGGATTTTATCGAGCTGGACTCTCGTGAGTTTCACATTTACTGTCCCTGTTCTCCACTTTGATGAATCGCGAGTGCTGACTAGAGATCTCGTTCACCCTCGTACAGCATTATGCAAAGTGATGCATTTCTGTTTTGGGTGAATTTTGTCGTTTTAATCTTCGTTACTAGATTTATTTGCCTCTCTCTGGTCTCTCATGCAAGCATCTTTTGTCGACACCTTCAGTTCTTTGTCAGATTTATACGCTGTCTCGTATCGGGATCAAAGCCAGGGAGGGACGTCTAGCGTTCACGATATGTACTTCCTCGATTTTTACGAAAACCGAGAGGACGGTGAAGTTCGACTTTGATTCGCTCGAGATCCGCTTTGTCTAGGATACGCTTCGTTCGCTTCATAGCGAGGCCTCCATTGAAAGAAGAAATTTCGAATGGATTGGAACGGATCCTACGGAAAAAAAAACCGGACGAGAATTCTTCGGTTTCGACTATTCACTCACAGCAGTGCTAGAGCACTTCCTCGAGCTCAGCAGACAATCAGAGGAGCTCTTAAGATGTCTTCCAACAAGCGTGAAGCAGCAGCTCCAACAGGCGATTCAGCAACTCCATCAAAGCGACCTCGAACTGATGAAGGACCAGCACCCAAGACTGCAGCTTCGAACCTAGCAGCATCAGAATCAACCAAAGGATCAGGAGATGCACCTTCCAGTCCATTCAATCCTAAAGATACAGACTCTCCTTCAGCTCGCAAAGATTTCAAAAAAGGTGGAGGGAGAGGGAAACGAGGAGGAAGAGGAGGGAGGGGTGGAAGAGGAGGAGGAGATAGTAGAAGTTGGGGAGGTAGGAATACCGGGAAGGGAGAGGGCAACATGAGGCAGTGGGGAAAGAAAGAAGGGGAAACAGAGGGAGATGCTGCAGCTGCTGCTGGTTCTGCTGAGGGTGGGAGAGCAGAGGAAGATAAGAAGGATAAACTGCCGAAGAGAAAGGTCGCAGCTCTGATAGGGTACAATGGAATCGGTTACAAGGGATCGCAAGTGTTCGTCCGAATTTCTCTCTTTGCACTCGATCTCGCTTGCCCATGCTGATTAGGCTTTCGTGTATAGTAACCCTGGTCAGGATACGATCGAAGGTGAGGTCTTCAAGGCCTTGGTAAAAGCTGGAGCGATCAGTGAAGACAATTCCAACAACCATCAAAAGGTCCGCATCTTTCGCGACTATTCATACATCGATCTATACTCACAAAGTCTACATTTACATAGGTCTCACTCGCTCGTGCTGCTCGTACTGATGCAGGAGTACACGCAGCTCTCAACGTCCTCTCCCTCAAACTGATTCTTACTCCTCCCGACATGCCCTCCGATTCGACTTTCGAAGACTACATCAACACTTTCCTCCCTCCCGCCATTCGACTGTGGGCGACTACCCGAGTCCAAGGTGCTTTCGACCCTCGCAAGCTTTGCGATCAACGACAGTACGAATACACTCTACCGACCCACGTCTTCCTCGGACCAAAACCTGCCTCAGAGATGGGCAAGATGCTCGAAAGAACAAGAACGGCATCAGCTCCTGTCGAAGGTTCTGAACCTCAACCTCCTATCACCTCACCAATCATCGAAGCTTCGAAAGAGTTCTGGGCGAGTCGACCAGAGGAGAGTGGATTCACAGAGGATGTAGCGGAGAAGAAGAAGTGGAGGATCTCGAAAGAAGCGTTGGAGCAAGCTAGGGACTTCGTTGCGGCTTACGAAGGATCGCACAACTATTACAATTTCACGGTTGGAAAGGATTTCAGGGATAGGAGTTGTCAACGAGTTATGCGTAAACTAGAGGTACGTCCCCCAGTACTCTCCTTTTGCACGATTCTTGAGCTGACGTGATTCTCGCTGCAGATCTCGGAACCTTTCGTCGTGAACGATACCGAGTATGTCTCTGTCAGCTTCCTCGGTCAATCCTTCATGCTGCATCAAATCGTAGGGCGATTTCTCCCATCTGCACATCTTGCCGTACTGTGCTGAGACGGGCAGCACTTCCCCTTTACAGCGCAAAATGATTGGTTTAACGATTCTCGCCGTTCGCTCCTCGACTCCCGCCTCACTGATTCCCGAAACTTTCGGTCCCTCTCGCATTCACATCCCGAAAGCACCTGGACTCGGACTACTTCTCCTCGAACCTCAATACCTTGAATACAACAAGCGAGTGACCGAAGCCAACACGAAGCTAGAAGATCTCAACAAAGCTGGTCGATTATCGGATAAAGATCTCGCTGATCAGAGACGAGATCCTTTGGATTCAAAGGGACTCGGGTTGACAGAGAAGATTGATGAGTTCAAGAAGGAACAGGTTTACAAGAGGATGAGACAGGTCGAGGAGGAGGAATTGACGTTCTCGAAATGGCTCAACTATCTCGATGTTCACATTGGATCGGACTTCGAGTACGTCCACACTCTCTCATCAGCTCCTCTTGATCGTGTACTGACAGGAAATGTTCGATGTATCAGATACTTGAACCCTAAGGGAGTGATTCCTGTTTCAGCAGTCTTCAAGAAGGGAGAGAACCCTGAACGACCGAGGGGACCTGCAGATGTGAAGGAAGGGGAAGCTGCTTTACCGCCGAGTGACGATGAAGGCGCTGGAGCTGGAGAGGATGATGGTTAGATCGCGATTCGCTGCGTTGAGAATTTTATCGTAATTGCACTTTCGTATACCTTTGTACCATAAATTGCATCATGAGCTCTTCAGAGTGGAATAAGACTAGCCCGAAACTTGCGAAAAGTAGAGACGAACAAACCCGAGAGTCACTTCTCTCTTCCTCTTTCTTCTCACTTCGAGTTCACATCTTCGTCTCTGTCTCTCCTGATCGACAGTTTCAGCTCAAAGTAGTAAGTGCGCGTTGCTCCCCATATGCTGCAAAGCCCTAGATTCTGTCTGACAACTTCTCCGTCGCACAGCTACGCTTCTTCTCAAACATGTTCACCTCTGATACTCGCACCATCAATCGCGATTGCAAAGTCACTTTCTCGCTTGACTTGAGAGGGGAGGAGGACGATCCTGTACGCCTCAAGCGAGGAATCGACAAGCAAAAACTTCTTCCTTCGTCTGTCCATATCGACCAAGAACCGTTCTCATTCACTCTTACCCACTCGCCTCGACTCAGCGAAGCATTTCTCGTTAATTTCACAATCGTCAGATCTGAGATTACAGGTGATCAATCGCTCGACATCGAACAGACTGTTTCAACTGTTTACTACGCTCGCGAAGGAGATGAAGTCGGCGTCGAGTTCAGCGAAGCACCTGGGTATTCTTGGATCCTTTCGTCTGGTAGTGGATCAGATGTCACTTTCCAAACTGAGCATCAATGGTCGGAAGTCACGAAACTTTGGGGAGACGAAGAACCGACTACGATCGATATTCACCTCACATTCTCGATGGAGACTGCGTACGACGTTCCTGTCGTCGCCACCTCTTCAAAACCCTCAACACTGCACCCTCTCGAAGCTCTCCCCTCTTTCGTCGAATCCCCTCGCCCCAACAACGTCCGATTCGTTCTCGCTTCTTCCCCTTCACGACCTCTTTACTCGACCAAATCCGTTCTCGCCGCCGCCTCAACTTACTTCCGGGACGCTTTCTTCCCTTCTCCACACCTTCGTCGCTCATCGGGAGGAGGACACAAGTCAATCTGACGAAGCTCGTTCACAGGGCGGACTTACGAGTTCTCTCCACATGACTATTCGACAATTCCTTTCGATTCTCATCAATGCTGGTATCTTTGGCAACTTCTCGAGCGTGTCCAGTGTCGGTTGGATGGGAGTCTTCTGGTGAGCGAAACTGTTGATGAGGGAAAGCTTTCAGAAGCAGGCTGACTGAAAATCGATGTTTACAGGGTCGCTTCGGGTATCTGGATCAAGATCAATCGCAAGTACGACCAGAAACCTGCACCCTCAAAGACGATCTTCGACGCTACGGAAGAGAGTCAGAGTATGCTCGAGAAGGAATCTTCCCCGAAAGAGAGAGCAGTGCCTCAGAGCAAGTCGAAACGATGTGAGTGCTTTGTCGCTTCTTCGAACCCACTCTCATGAGCTGACCTCGCACGTCCATCACAGATGCCCTGCAATATCTCCTGCCAATCTCAATCCCCGTCATCGTCACCATCATTCTCATTACACCTTTACTCGCGCGCGCGTCCAGTATTTCCCTCTCCTCTATCCACTCTCCGACCTTCCGCAATGTTAGCAGCTTCAGCACAGACTCACCTTACGCTTCGATCGATCTCGATTCGGCGATCACTTCGACAACCGGTCTATCTGTTACGAGCTGGGTTTGGAGGGGACGATACGAGAGCGATGAGAGTCTAGGTCGAGACTAGACGAGGTCGAGGACGAGGAAGGAAGGACGAGGACGATGAACGAGGAAGGGGAAAGTCTGGTCGGGTGCCGGCGACGAGGACGAGGTTGACGAGGACAGAAGAGTCTTTCGATATCTCTCGAAAGGAATCTCTCTGGGACGATGATAGCTTGCTAGTTAAGGTGAACTAAGAACTGAAATGATTGGCACGAAGAGAAAAGAGAAGAGAGAAGCGAAGTGTTCTCTTTAAGCAAAACTACAAAGAATAATATAGAACGCGATAGAACAAAAGAGTGTGTGAGATAGATCATGTAAGAAGGTTTCGATGTTAAGCAAGTAGAACCTGAGAGAACAAGATGGAAGGAGTGTGGGTACAAAGTAAAGCGAGACGAGAATCCAGAAAAGAAGGTTTCGAGAATACGCTAGAATGTTCTAGCGAGAGGATTACTTCGTGGTCGTAACACTATCTTCGATTGTTGAATTGACGAACTGGGGGATGGAAACGTCGACACTGCGGAAACGCCGACACCTTCTGATCAAGCTGCTGAAGAGGCTCTGAACACGGTCGAAGCCTCGGAAGCTGCCGCACTTTCGGTCGCAGTCGAAGGAGGACGTTGGGACGAAGAACTCCACAGTGCGATGGGTCCGACTTGTCGAACCGACCTTACTACGACGCCCTACATCAGCTCGGTATCGACAGGCTTCGTGAGTTTCCCAAGAAGCGGAAACTCTTACGTTCGCAGTCTCCTCGAACGAGCGACTGGATTCCAAACCTCGTCAATCTATTGCGATCGAGGTCTCGAGCGTACCTTTACCGGAGAGTGTAATCACAGGCTTGAGCTCTTCGTCAAGGCGAGTTCCCCGTCTCTTTCGTGTTGACCCTCGTTCTGTGACCCGATCGATGAATCATGATTCACTGACCCGACTCTCGATTTGACAGACTCATTTCCCTGCTCTACCTCGTATCATCAGTCCCAATCAAAGGGCTTTCAGAGACTACGGGACTCGATTCGATCAAATCGTTCACGTCGTTCGCAACCCCCTCGATGCTGTCGCTTCTTGGTGGCATCTTTCGCACGCTCCGAGAACAGCTGAAGGCTTCCAAAACCATGAAGGTAGGTGAATCTCTAGCTTCGAATGAGTTCATCCATCCTCTGACTCGCTCGGACACGACTGCAGCCAAACTCGACATCGGTAAATTTGGAGACGAGCAACGCAAATCTATCCTCAATCTAGCCGAACAATGGAGGCGGCACTCTGTTTACTGGCAACAAGCGCCGTTGCTCACACATACTCTTCGCTACGAGGATCTCAAGGCTCAACCTATTCCTCATGTCAGTCTATTTCGCACTATTCAAGCGTCGAACTTCGACTGACTTTGACCGACCTCTAGATGATGGGTCTCGTTTCATACCTACTTCCCGATCAAGATCTTCCTCCTCTAGCCGAGGTTGCGTGAGTGCATTCTGACTCACTCGTCGCATTCGCTCCTCGCTAAACAATGCGCACTTTTTCCAGCTGTATCGCCGAGCACGACGAGCACTTGCAAGCGTGCCACTCACGTCGTTCATCCGACTTTGCAACATGGGATTCCTACGAGGATGATCTTCGACGAGAAGTGCTCGCAATCGTTCGTCGACCAATTTGCGCTTTCGGTTATCAGCACGTTCCTCGCAACGCCCGAGGGAGCCTACCAGAGTGAGCTTCATTGTTTCAATTATCGAGGCTCAGGGCGGCCGACTGACGTCGCTGCTTCCCGCTTAGAATGGAGGGTTTCTGCGATCCTGTTCTTTTGGCCGATGAGGATTATGACGAGTCAGCAAAGTCCTGGATCTAGATGACTTCGTAGAAGATGTTTCTGTATATATTCGTAATAAGAGGAGCTATAGTATCATTTCGGTATCCTTCCGAGAGCTGCGGTTTGCAGAACGAAAAGCGAGTAATGCGACAACTCGTACTCAATGAAAGAGCTCGCCGCTCACGGGCAAGGTCCTGTCATTTCCGAATGCGTCGGCAAGGACCCGAGATAGTCCCCAGTCGAGCGAGCGCGGCTCTGTGCCGACCGAGACGAGTGGTTTCGTGGACGAGGTCAAAGCACATTTTCTCGTTCTGGTCTAGGTTCTGTGGCAGAATCAGCGTGTCCATTGCAGAGAGCTGCCACAGGCTGAAGACACTTTCGGCTGGCGCCTGTGGGCCCACAGACCACGGCTGAACGCAACAGTTGGGAGAGGATCGCGAACGTTCGAAACCGCGAAATAGTCGAGAGGATCAACAGCGTGCCCGCTGCTGACCTTGAGTGCATTGAAGGAGCTCGTCACAACAGAAGGGACTGACTGTGACGAAGGTCTACCAGAGAAACAGTCGAAAGCAGCGATTTCGCCTCGTTCCGCAAGTTTTGCTGCCGAATTACTGTTTGCCCTGACTTCTCATCACTGCGCTGAAGAGACTGCTTCCGTCGAGCGGGAGAAGTTGGCAGCTGTTTGTCGCAGTCGCTCGCGTTTGAACAGAGCACTCTGATGCAAGAAGAAGAAAAGGTTTGGGAGAAAAGCATACTGATTTGGGGTTTCAAAGCTAAAGCAAGGGTACACGGGTGTTCTCTACATAGTCAAGCGTCGAGACGAGACTGTATGAAGAGGGGGGGTAAATCAAGCAAACGAGGATCCGACGACGACGACGACGAAATCCTCAGTCTGTAAAATGGGGAGACGAGTCAGTTCCTATCGTAAGCATTGAGAAGCAGAGAAAGACGAACGTTGAGCCGAAGTTTTCGTAGGCGCAAGCCTTGGAGTCAGCCTTTGACTCGTCAGCCTTGTCTCCGACGGCAGAGAAGGCAGCAGAAGCGCGATCTCCAATAGAGGCATCGGTGTTACCCTTAGCGACCTCCCTCAGCGCCAGACAAGAGAAAGGAGGTCAGTTTCGGGTCGTCGAGAAGACATTTTGATAACTTTTCGAGGAACGTACTTGTTGCCCTCCTTGGACGCTCCAGCAGTGTAGGATTTCGCAGTCTCGGCTACATAGTTTGCAGCGTCACTCAAAGTACGAAGAGTGCCGTACAGTCAGAGCGAACTTAGACGCAGCGAAGACTGAGTAACAAGCGACAAGTATTTCATTCTTCTGATTGTCTGTCAAGTCTCTACTGAACCCTCCTCTTCACATCCCCTCCTCCTCGTATCAGTCCTCGTATTACCTCTCCCATCCCAACACGCTCATCACGCCCTGTCAGCTACCTCTCTCCACCCGCGAAGCTTCGGTTTGATCGTAAGACTTGACTCTGGTTTCTTTTGCTTCAGCTATTGACAGTACATTTGCTTTGAAGTTTGACGACAGTGATTCCGAGTCGTAAGGTAGGAAGACGTCGAGGCGAGAGAAGAGGAGAAAGATATGGTCATTTGTTGAGCGACGTCGAGTTCCGATTAATGGGAAGGGGGTCGAGATTGATAAGCGGGATTGAACGGAGCAGTCGAAGATCCGACGACTTGCCCTCCTTCTTGAGTCTGACTAATCCTGGTCCTCCTACGAGTCGACTGTCGAGTGGACGAACGAGAGATAGAATTCGAAGAAGGAGGAAGTTGCAATTGCGGTTCGTAACTCGAGGTTGAAGGACCGGGAGCATAGGAAGGGTAGGACGGATAGGAAGGATAGGAAGGGTCGAATGCAGAGTTGGGAGCGAATGATGAGTAATACTCTTGAGGAGGGAGGGGAGTGTAAGAGGGGACAGAGTAAGGGTAGGAGAGTGCTTCTCCTTGCATCGCTCCGAGAGACTGCTGAGCTCCTCGGATGGTCGGTCCGCTGTTCGTGTCGTAGGATTGGAAAGGTGACTGCCCGGGACTGAGGTAACTCCTATCGACGAGACCATCATCGGGGAAGTGGAATCCTCCTCCTCCAATTTGCTCGACTCCATGTATTCCCTCTCTCCAGAGTACACCGTTACTATCCATCCAGCCACTCATTTCACTGTCTCGAGGCTTCCTTTCGTCCATCTGATTCGCGATTCCGCAAGGAGTGTAAAAGTCAAACATCCATTCTCGAGGGTAATCGACAGGGTAAGGTGCCGCTTGATGACCAGAATTGTAGTAGGCAGCGTTTGGATCTTGCACCAGAGAAGGTATCTCGTCATCTTCATCGTTCGAGGCGGGAAGGGGAGAGGGAGAAGGAGGATCGGGGAATAGTGAATTCGAGCTGAAAGATTGAGAAGCGCGGTGACAGTCGAGGATATTGAGATCGAGTGTACTAGTGGAGGTGGAAGGAAGCGGATTAAGAGAGGAGGAGTCGGAGGAGGAGGGAGAAGACTCGGATTTTGACCTTTTCAACTTCTTATTCTCACTACACCTCACGAGTTTCTATCAGCTTTCTCGTATCCTTCCAGATCAATGAAGTACACTCACGAGCTTCCGACATCGCACCCTTCACTGTCTCCAATTGAATCCGCTACCTTACCCTTTCGCTTCCTCTTATCATCAATCAGATCGGCTGTCCTCCATTCACGACCGTAATAGAGTCCTCCTATGTCGAAATCGAACTCTTCAACCTCGGTGAAAGGATCCCCAGTCGTGCGCAACCACTGATTGGGAGTTTTATCAGTTGAGCGGAAAGTGGGAAATTGACAGAAGGAGAAACACACCTCAAGGTACTCGGCTTTCCCTGCTTGTTCGGCAGAGCTCATGTCCAATCGTACGAAGGAGTATCGCTAGGGTAAGGAGAGTATTGGTGATGAGGAGAAGAAGATTCAGTCCCTTGTTCTGCTTCCGACAGATTCATTGAGGGACATCCTCCGCATTTCAAGTCACGTTTTCCTCTCGACTTTGTCTCGAACCGTTGAGGCTAGTCGACTGCTCGAACCTCGCTCTAACGGCGTTCCTCCGTTCCTCTTCGAAACTTTAGTGACATCTCCTTCTCCTCGTCTTCCATTCTCTTTCTTTCTCAGCTTCACATCAATCTCGAACTATGCCTGCTAATCCTCGCGTCACGAATCCTAACGATAAGAATGTTCTAGTGAGTTCGAAGTTTCTTTTCCTTTCCTGCTTCCTCCTATTTCCGACGATGAACCTGATCCCACTTTCGCACTTTCCTCAATCTCAGTACCAAAACCTCAGTCAACCTGAAAGGGATCATCCTATCGGTCCCTTCTTGCACAAAGATCAGCTGCGACGCCTCAACCAACTTCTCAACGTCTTCAAAAATAACCCTGGACGAATCGAAACTATTCAACCTCTTCTCCGAGCCAACTTCCCACTTTACGAAGCCCTCTACGCCAACAATCCACAACTCAAGACTCCGTTCCAGGAATCCGTCTTCGCCAACATCGTTTACGCCGCCCGCAATCTCCCTCCCAACTCTCCTCCACTTCAAATCGCTCTTCTCATACTAGCCTGTCTGAAGCCAGCTCCCGGTGATCAAGACCCTCTCGATCCTCTCGCTTTCGGACCCACCTCCGAATACGCCCAAGTCATGGAAGGAGTGATCGCGAGACTGAACGGGATCCTCACCGCTACTTGGGTAAGCTTTCGAACTTCTTTCTCTCCTGATTTACTCTTGAGTCCTGACTAATCCCAAGTCTCTCTTTCTCTCCAGGATGCGGTTTACCCTTGTGGTGGAGCTGCTTTGGAAGGAAGGAAGGGAAGGAACAGAAACAAGACGAGAAATTCAGATCTTCTGGGTCCTTGGTATTCTGTCGCTCGCTGTTTCCTCGAATGTTCGTCCACCTCCTTCACCCCTCTTCTTCCTCTCGACACTTTTCCGCCTCCTCCCACCCCTCCGCGTCCCTCCGTTCTATCTCGTACTCCTCCTTGACCTTTCCTCGTCGTTTTCATCTTCTCCCCGATTCCTCGAAGTTTTCTCCCCCCCTGCTTCTCGTCTCTCTCGCTACTCCTCGACATACTCTCTCACTCCCATCAATGAAGACTGACTCTCTCCTCTTGTTTTCACAGTCGTTCTCGCTGCTCTCGAATTCGACAACGTCGAAATCAAATTCGTGATCGCTCACGGTACTTGGGCAACCGGACTCGCTCAAGTACGACCTCTGAAGCGCGCCATCGACCTCGTATCGTTCCCTCAAGTCTCACCTTCGTTCGCCTGCGATGTCTTCTCGGCTTGGCACCCTCGTGCGATCTATCGCGAGCTTCTACCAATCGTTCGAACTATGGATCTCTTCTGCATCGCTCTGATCCTCGCCTCTCAGCAAGATCCTACCCGAATCCAGCGAACCCCTCGTCAGATCTTCAACTTGATTCGATCAGGAACTCACAATCCTAGGTTCCCCATCGGAACCGTCGATCAAGTCCTTGCTATCGTCACTGCCCAAGAAAACGATCCTATTCCTGTGATCTACGATGCTGTTATGGCTAGGAGAAGCCTCATTGAGGCTGATGAAGGAGTTCTACACTACATATCCAGTTCGTCTTCTCTTCTTCTCTCCTTCGCTTTCCCGACTAACGATCGTCGACTTCTGGATGGAACAGGTTCGGGATGTGGCGGAGTCGAGATTGAATCTGTACTTGTCAAATCTACTACTTCGAAGGGTGTATGCTTCTCTTTGCTCGACGCCGGTAAGCCCGATTTTCTCTCCTCTTTTCCCCTCTTCACATTCTTCAGCTGACCTCGGACTGCTGATAGGTCACGCTACGTCTTCTTCGCTCAACGGTATGGAACTCAAGGAGGCTTTCGCAATGTACTTCCTCGAAATCAAACGAAACAATCTGATCGAAAACCGTAAGCTCCTTCTCGGTTTGACCGCCTCATCGTTTGCTCTCAAGTGCCTGACCGTTATACGTCGCGATTGCAACAGATATCGTCTCCGTCGAGGATGCGAGAGGAATGAATGCATCTCAACTTGCGGTACGAGACTTTCAAGAGAGAAATAGACAGTTCATTCTTCGAGAACGTGAGCTCCTCACCCCCGTCTCTCTTCTCGCTCATTCCCTATACTCACTCTCGTCTCTCATGCCGTAGACCCGAGTCCCGAGAGCGTTGCTCCCGAAGACTATGCAAAAGCTGCAGTGGAGCTCACCGGTCGTCTTCGACTCCAGAAGGGAGGTAAGCCAACCCTTTCCACGCATTGAATCCTCTCAATCACAAGACTGACCGTCGCTCTTCTCACCAGGTGATGACGCTGCTTTCACGAAGCCGAGGAAGGTTGTCGCAGTCAAGGAGGCAGAATATCGCCGCATCAAGTTCCTCGAGAAGGGTTAGCTTTTTCCTTCGTGTCTCCGGGTCGCAGTCGATACTCATATTCGATCTCCTAATCTGATCTGTAGCTGGAGTATCAGTTCCTGAAGGTGGCTCTCTAACGACGACTTTCTACAAAGTCAGTACCCGTCTACCTCAAGTTATCAAGCTTGGTGAGTTTCGTATTCTCTCATCTCTCGCTTCAACAATATTGCCCATGACGACTGGCTAAGGTCCTGACCAAAGTTTACGATCTGATTCTGCAGTCAAACTTCTCGACGAAGATCTCTATCCCGCTCCTCCTCCTATTCCGCAATCGGTCTCAGCAAACGCCGGAACATCTGTCAAAAGCTATCCTTCAAACGTCGCCACAGCTCCTCTCTCTTCGTTCGTCAATGAAACAACCGCGAACATGTACACTCAGCTTGTCGGAAGGTACGCGAGTCAAATGGATCTTACCAAATCATTCACACCCTCTACGATCTTCCGAATTGTCCAGCTCTCGTCTCTCTACAATAAGGCGCCTAACGACAAGAATTTCTACGGCGGTATCATTCAAAGAGCAATCATCGAACGAATGCGAGGATTCGAAGCCCAAGCAGGATCTATCAAGACGTGCCACAACACAGTTCCCAAGCTCACAGGGTATGCTCAGGTCGTCATCAACCGCTACGGAGGATTCGCGTTTGCGCTTCAGAAGCTCAAGATCTCGTTCAAACTCTCACCCGACGACATACCTCCTTCGCTCGCCGATGAGGTCAAGACTAGATTCTCTTCGTCTGCCTGGTTGACCGGGAACATGCCATGTGGTGTCGACACCTGGAAGAAATCCAGCGAATACGATCTCGCTGAGATCAAATGGCTCGCTCTGCTCTTCTCTTCGAACTACCTTCGCTGGTCTTACTACGGATAGTCTCTTCTCTCCCTCCTCCGCATCATCCCTCTCTCTTCATGTATCTTCTTTCGCTTCCTCTTCATGCCATTTTTTGGGGG
>Ga0308169_10004482_pt1 | contig 13065 bp, 24 predicted proteins | sample PhyBR1_2_FD_202139 | JGI IMG/M metagenome (GOLD analysis project Ga0308169, IMG submission 202139) | Phyllosphere microbial communities from UC Gill Tract Community Farm, Albany, California, United States - DLSLSB.R1 | ecosystem: Host-associated > Plants > Phyllosphere > Unclassified | place...
TGAGTTCTCTACCCTGCTCCGTCGTGACCACACTTCGGACCCGTCTCTCTCATCTTGGCGACAAGGGCGAAGGATCGAGCGACAAAGAGTCTAACTCGTCCCCTCCCGTGTATCACATCCCCTCCATCACATGATTGCCCTGAACACTGCACCTCAACCACCTGTTCTTGAGTCGCTGGCCGACGATCTGACATCAGCCCTGCATTACAGCCTTACCACGCCGCCCAGGCACTCACCTCCTCCGAAGTCTACCTGGAACAATTCCCCGTCACTCGCGCGGAGTACCTCGAGCACGGATCCTCCATCTGCCGCAAGAAGTTCGGTGGGCCCGCGTATAATGTCAACCCACCCGGCTTCACGTCAGGCGAGGTCAACATGGATGTGGACGACGACGAACGAGAGAGGCAGTACGCACTGGGATTGCTGGACAAAAAAGGAAAGGGTAAGCGGCGGAAGGAAGATGAGGAGGTTACGAGTGGAAATTGGGGTGGTCGGCGGCGGAGGGCATTGGGTTAGATGCCTGTTTGTATTTCACGTCATGTACCAGACCCATCTTGGTCTTACAACGCCCTTGTGATTGCGATCTCAACGAAGCAGAGCGACGCCAACTGCAACTAAAAGCCGCCGCCATGACAATCTTGCAATCAGATGGAGCTTCTCGCATAGGCATGCGGACACTGCCTCGCTTCGCAAACAGGAAGACACCAGCAATAGCTCGGAGACCGTTGCGCGTTCGATCTTTACTAACATATTCTCAGCCTTGTGTGCGTGATTGCTTCGTACCTTTCAGCGCGGTCGCTCGCAGCCAAAGACTGGAAAAACGCGTGGAGTGGCCTGACGCTTGTGTACTTCAGCTTCACCACCTCTCTGCGTTCGCCCTTTCCTCGTCCTGCCCTCTACGCCTCCCCGCCCACGAGCATCGGGCGCTTCGTGTTGTCCATTCGACTGTTACACCCCGCCTCGCCCCTAGCAATGCAGTTACTCCAGACGCCTTCCTGGGCGGCAGTATCTCCTCGCGTCTGTCCACCCCAGTCAGCATGCGTCTTTCGAGGTACCCGTACTGGCTCCGGTGGTCGAGATGCGCTGTTGTGCCAGCATCTTCGCACAGATGCCGGCAACGATGGCAGATGACTCACAATGTCCGATGTTGCGACCCATGAAGCGAGCCCCATGTCCGAGGGAGGGCAGGAGAAGCCGGACAGCTCGTACGGGGATTTTGAGTGATCAACCCGCACGGATTGCAGGGGAGCGATGACGGCGCAAAGGGCAGGGGGCGTCGATATACCGTTGAAATATCCTCAGGATGGATGGTGCAGATTTTCTGAAAGCAAGATGGGTTCATCCTCGATCAGATTGATATCTCAGGTAGCCAATTGCCCCCGGCTAATCAGCTACTGCCCCGGGCCGGGTGAGAAGAACAAGGGACATCAGCTATCGAGCATCCATTTCGCTGTGGAGGAGGTGATACCGGGGAGCTGGCTGGTCGGCGGCAGCCCTTCTCCGAAGAATAGCCTTAAGGAGACTGGGTCGGCACCATCAGGAATTCGTCTCACGGGAATGAGCAATGCCCCTCTGGGTGCCTTGCGGGGAACCAGCTGCAGCCGATTTGCCACCCCGTGGCAGCGTCGAAATACCAACGCGCAGTTTTCTGGGCACGCAAGTCGAGTCTCAATCAATAATTAGCAGCTTGAAGGGTGGAGCCAGGCGTTCCTTGCCGGGAAGGCCCCGGATCGACAGGCTCCCGGGCAGCTGCATCCGGGCCGGTCATATCGTCGTCGGCGTCAAGGCTCGCTACTGAGCAGGCAGGAAGGACACTGGTCAAGTTTGGGAAGGTGGGTAATCAGTCTGCGTCCAGTTCCCGATCCCGTCTCGATGTGTCGCTCTGGACATTGACCTGTCATGGCGACAGTGATCGTGGAACGCGGAAGATGGTGGTCGTTCTAGCAGGTTGGACTGTCTTACGCCGCGGGCTGAATCTGACGTGAAGTCAGCCTGAGGCTTGCTTTCGCTGCACACAGGGTTGCGCAAGTATGCTAGCGCGATCCATCGAAGATTCATCAGAGTTTCCAGACGGTAAAGGTCTTCTATGTCTACGAAGAGGTCCTGCAGTATAGCAGGTGTGGAGCGCACAACTCACATTGTTACGGTCATTATGATGTTAAACCTGGCCTTCCCAACGGGTGGGCCCACAATTTTCAAGGCTTCCTGGGTATACTCCACTCCTCACACTAGTTCCAGGGCGGCAGGCCCGAACGCGCAGCCAGTCTCGGGTTGTCGTCAGTCACCGGATGTCCACCGCGCCACTTTCAAGAATGCCCCAACAGACCAAAGACCAGATATCCGCCATTGATCACACCCTTCCCCTCGACGGCTGCCTTTACAGCGTTATGACTGACCATGACTTCGACTCAAGACGCGCAACCCTCGCTGTCGGTGTTGCGGTTGCTGTCCAGTCACAGCTCCGAGCAATGACTGTCAGCGCCAAGTGGTCGACTCCGCGCTGTTCACCGGCCAAACGACCAGATTATGTGACGGGTTCTCGAGTGCCGGACACGCTGTGGGCTCGCGTGAGACCTAAGCAGGTCTCTAAATTGTGCGGCGCTGATGGAAGTGAATCATCTCAACCCCAGCTCTCACACCGAGGTGCTCCTTTGCATCCACGGGGACTGCAGGCGTCACAACGTGAGGCCGACAGCGCGACGGCAGGAAGCTTATCGGCGGAGTCTTGGAGGCTTTGTCTTAGCCCAGTGTATGAAATTACGCGTTTTCGCGGCTCATTTGGCGTCTGCGATACGCCTTGACGGCCTTTTCATGGTCTTCTGGTCTGGGCACACATCATGCCCGGGCTTGGCTTGGACTTGAAACGCCGAGCCATCAGTAGTTCGATTGCTGAAGGTTTCATTTGCGCATACACCGGACCCGTGCAGCAAATCTGGGGTGCCCGACGTCATCTATTCTTGGCCCTAGCGCTGATGGCCGGCGATCCGGTATCCGCGGCCTGATGATCACTGCTTGCGGCGATGACGGTGTCCCGCGTCTCCGCGACACGGAAAGGGGTGTGCTCGATGGGAAGCGAGGGCAGGCGAGCGCAACGATGAGTGGCGAAGAGGTTGCCCAGAATATCCGCGCCCGGTTCGCTGAGGATCGTACGCCCCTTGCGGCCGGGTATGACTGTGCATTATTCGTCAATTCCCCGACGCCTCTGCCGCCTTCCAACGTCACGCCTCGACCCATCCCATTGGCCTACGCACATCCGGCGTGACGGGCTTTCCGTCCGAAGTACGTCGCAGAACACCCAAAGCGGCGACGGGCGGTAATGTGGCGGCCACGTTTTGCAAAAGTCGCGATAAGGACATGACACGGATTGACCAATCAGAGGCCGCGGTGGGTTGTGGCAGCAAGATAAGCAACCGCGGCTTCGCGTTGCTATCTGGTCTGCCAAGCGGTTGCTTATCTTCGCTGCTTTTTCGCCCAGGTCGGCCTGACAGGGCCAGGTCCCCCCTTGCCGCTGCCCCTCCTGGCCTCCCCGGCTGCATGCTCTCAAGGCACTCAGGAATTCCAGCCATGACAAGTCATCCTTATTCTCATCCGGCCCGACCTGCCCCCCGCCGCACTCCTCTGGGCTCTCTTCGGATCGAGGCATCGAACCAATCAGACGTGTCTGCTCACGCGTCCCCGTCGTAAGAGTTTGGAATAGCCAAGTCGTTTACGATCATCTCCGAGCGATAGACTCCCGAGTGAGACGAGTCGGCCAAACGGGATATATAGCCCTCGAGCGCGCCCTTGCCCGCCTGCCCGGCTTCCCGTTCTTCCTTTCACATCAACACATCAAACCATCACTGCTGTTCGATTGTTTGCATATAAATATCCTGCATTCATCGTCCGACTCGAGGCGCGTTTGATCGTTCACCCAGACCCGGCAGAGGCACACATTCACCATGGTCAACATAACATATACCGAGGCAAGCTCGGACATGATCTACACCCCGGACGACGGAAGTGATCCGGTCCTCTACAATGCCGGTGACATGGCGTTCAGTGGGTCACCCTCCTTTCCACACCGACGCCTTTCCGCGCTAACGTCAGTCATCGCGATGACAGCACTGGTCTGGATCATGGTGCCCGGAGTCGGTGAGTCTGACGTAAAGCTTATCTCCGTCGCGCCGTTCTCACGCGCCAGGCCTGTTCTACTCTGGTCTTTTGCGCCGCAAAAACGCCTTGTCCATGATCTTCCTCTCCATGGCCGGTATCGCGGTCGGCTCGTTCCAGTGGTTCTTCTGGGGCTACTCGCTCGCCTTCTCGGACGGCGCCTCGGCGTTCATCGGCGACCTGAAGTACTTCTGCCTCAAGGGTGTTCTCGCCGACCCCTCTATCGGCTCGACCCGAATTCCCGCCCTCCTGTTCTGCGTCTACCAATGCATGTTCGCTGTGAGTCGCGCGGAGCCACCTCTTATACCCAGGCAGCAGCTGATTCGTAGGTCATCACCGGTGTCCTCACCATCGGTGGCTTCGCCGAGCGAGCTAAAGTCGGCCCCGTCATGGTCTTCATCTTCATGTGGCTCACCATCGTCTACTGTCCCATTGCCTGCTGGACTTGGAACGCTGCCGGCTGGTCCTTCCAACTCGGCGGCCTCGACTTTGCCGGAGGAACGCCGGTCCACATCTCGTCCGGAACTGCCTCGCTCGCCATCGCCTTTTACCTCGGCAAGCGAAGGGGATACGGCACTGAGCGACTCGCCTACAAGCCGCACAACACCGCTTTCGTCGTCCTCGGCACAGTCTTCCTCTGGTTCGGATGGTTCGGCTTCAACGGTGGATCCGCCCTCTCCGCCAACTTGCGAGCTGTCCAGGCCTGCATCGTCACCAACGTTGCCGCTTCTGTCGGTGGTCTCACCTGGATGCTGCTCGACTACCGACTCGAGCGAAAGTGGTCCGCTGTCGGCTTCTGCTCCGGCGCCGTTTCCGGCCTGGTCGGTATCACCCCCGCTGCCGGATACGTCGGCACCCCCGCCGCCGTCGCCATCGGCTTCGTCACTGGAATCGCCTGCAACTTTGCGACCAAGCTCAAGTTCCTGCTCAACGTCGACGAGACCCTCGACGTCTACGCCACGCACGGTATCGGCGGAATGGTTGGCTGCATCCTCACCGCCCTCTTTGCTCAGGCTTCGGTCGCCGGCTTTGACGGCATCACCGTCATTCCCGGAGGTTGGTTCGACCACCACTGGGTGCAGCTCGGCTACCAGATCGCCGACGCCGTTACGGGCATGGCTTACTCTTTCACCATGACCACGATCATCCTGTGGATCCTGCACTTCATCCCGGGCCTGCGTCTGCGAGCCTCGGAGGAGGCCGAGATTGTCGGTATCGACGATGCCTACCTCGGCGAGTTTGCCTACGACTACGTTGGCACCGACCCCGAGCTCCGATTGCACCGAATCGAGTCCAAGCCGACGCTCCAGACGCACACCGGCGACGTCGTCGAGGCCGACGTCAGCAGCAGCAACTCTGCCCAGCACGAAAAGGTCGGACGAGACGCGGCGGCCCCTGGCGGCGGAAGAGTCGACCAGTAGATCGGCGCGCGTCGTTGATCATCAACTTTCAATCCAGTTAGCATTGTCGATCACAACCCGTCAAAATCGCCGTCGTGTTCTTGACCCCCGTCTTCGCTACCGTGCTCATGTCTCCTTGGCCGGTGCCAAGCGCCCTCGCAGCGCTCTTTAATAATTCTTAGAATAGGCAAAAACAACTAGCTCATCGTTTTTTGGTATGAATAACGTGACATGAAATGGGGAATGAGCAACGAGCGGCGTCGCACCGGTAGTGAACCGGCTTTTCGTCCCGGTCTCGCGTCTTGGCAAAAACAGCAGCTCTCCACCTGACCCCGTCACCTGTGTCATACGTCGAGCTCTTGCCCATTTCTGCATTCTAGCACTTCATACCTACGTCTGATACCGTACACACCCACCTCATGGCCACAGCGACAGACACAACGCCACTGAACCCCGCACCGGGGGTCAGCACCGACCGCCCCGAGGTGTTCAGATCGACATCGCGCGGCACCAGCAGCTCCTCCACATTTACCACCTTCCGCGACGCCTTCCAGCGTGCTCTATCCCCGCACCGCGAATCCAACGCATCAGAGCGCAGACCGTCCATCGGCAGTGAGTCGGGATCTGATCATTCGCAGGCCCCCTGTCCCGCGAGTCGACCGAGTGGGGGGTGGGTGGTCACGCCCCATCCAATGACATTGTGTTCCTGGTCCTTACCCTCCTTTGTCCTTCCTTTCTGGGGTGCATGTGACCTGTGCCGCGGTCGTCCGTGCACATCCGAAGCCAAGAGAGTTCTTATCACACCCCTTTGGCGACCCCTCAACCTCATTGGAAGGAGCCAAACACAATGATGACTAGTCTTATCGCCTGGGCGGCGGGGCGAGCATGTGGCCGACCAATCAGGACGCGGGATTGGGCCTCTATCTCCACCTCGTATCTATCCGCTGCTTCTGCGCCTGTTCCCAGGGGATTGCGCGCCAGGCCAGTCGTACATGGCCGATCCGAAAGGGAGACTTGGTCCATGCAATGACGGACTTGGCAGAACGGCAGCCTGAGATTGGACGAGAACAGACTGGGCGGCGAGGGCGGCGGCGGCGGCGAACGCGGTGATGGATGGGGTGGACTGATTGTCGTCATACCCTGTCCTGGTCCTCACACTCTATCACTGGTTGCATCCGATCTCTTCGTCCCTCACCCCTGTTTCCTATTGTCAACACGACGGATAGGAACCCGCCACACTTTCTCGACTCTCCAACTCTTGTCGTCGACTGCTTTAATTGTCGAAGACGTACCTGATACATAGCCAAGATGAGCGGACTCGAAGATGGACGAGGCCGACAGCCCCTCGTGAGTGCAGTCATCCTTGTTTTCCCGTCCATCAGGCTAAGACCAGGTCTCGACGGGACGAGGAGGTGTCGGTAACTTGATCAGGTCGCCATCGCGAGGTGTCGACCCGGACGTGCACCATGGATTGGAGCGGGGACGAGAGGTCGGCGCGCGCGATGCGTCTCGAGACCGAGTACGTCAAGCGCGCCCATCACTCTTCTCTCCGATTCAATTGCGCGCCTGGGCGCTGACAGCAGATGTTCCACTCCGGACGAGGCGGAGCAGGCAACATCCGCTCACCGTCTCAAGGCCCCAAGGCTACCGCCGAGGCGGTCCACGAAGCGCAAGAGGATAGCCTGCAGGCACGCCTGGTCGCAGAGGAGCGCGGCCGTCAGGCCGCCGGCAACTACTCGACCGGCCGAGGTGGTGCGGGAAATATCTCACGAAGCAAGTCAAGGTCCCGATCGGCGGTGCGAGACTCGCCGGCTCGTGGAAGCCCGGCGCCCGAGTACCGCGCTGCGGGCAGGGGTGGATGGGGGAATATTAGGGAGGAGGATCATGAGAGGAACTCTATCGACGAGCAGAAGGTCCGTCCGTCGTAACACGCAACGGAGATGGTGCTGATGATAGCGCCTTGCGGCCGAGGAGTATGAGCGCGAGGTGCGGGCGAAGCATGATGCTGCAGAGGCTGGCAAGCTGTGAGTTTGCTGCGGTGGTTGAGATCCGTCCGAACCATCTCCTCTTTTCCCCGTCCCCTATCTCCTATAGAACTCGTTCCACCGCATAATCAGCGTTGCCTTCTCTCCTCGCTCCCCACCCACCGCGCTGTGTCACACTAACCTCCAGCCACTCGAGCGGCAAAGGCGGCGCTGGCAACATCGTCGCGACCGGCCCACCCGGCGTGGACATGTCCCAGCTGACGCTGGAAGAGCGCGAGGCGTACGCCAAGGTGCATGCAAATGACCGCCAGCACGGCATCAGCACCGGGCGAGGGTGAGTCGAGGTCCACGCGTCGCACACTTCATGACTGACCCGCAGCGGCCCGGGCAACATCCATCGACCGGCCGAGGAAGAGCGCGGACGGGGCGGGACGAAGGAGCCCGGACTGGTGCACAATGTGCTGCGCTCGTTGAGCCGAGCGACCGGGCGCGAGGGGAGCACCGACCGGCGCAAGGGCGACTAGCTGGTATCGATACAACAGGAATGAGGCCTCGAGATGTTCGTTCGTTCTCAAACTCAAAAGTCGTGTAGTGGGGCCGTGCGGGGTAATAGTGATTGCGAAGCCCGCTTTTTCTACTTTGATCTATAGCTTAGCGACTGTATGCAGAATATGCTCTCGAGGCGTTCCTCGACAGCTTTGACGGCGGCGAGAGCATGCTAGATGCCATCCGTAACCCAAAATACCATGTATGAGAACTATACAAACGATCCCTCCTTCGTCAGGACACGTCTCCCAAATGTGTCCTAACGTTGCTTCTCCCTACTGTGAGCTTCCCTCCTCCCTTCGATCGCATGTCATCCCGTTCCACCCTTCGTGCCGGTCGTCATTGTCCCTCGAGTCCGTCGATGGCAGTCTAAGCACTATGTTCAATCTATGTCCTTCTCCCGCTCCACCCTCTCCTTCGCATCTCTGAATGCCTTTTCGGCCCAGAAGCCCATCTGAAGCCCGCTGCGCCGGTCACAACACCACACACCCCTTGTTCTTCTTCCTCTTCTTTCCACTTGCTCCCGTCCCCGGCGCTACCCCTCCCGTCTTCGCGACCTTGATACTCCTCACGATAGACTTGAACGCCGCCTCGACGTTCGCGTTCTGTTTCGCGGACGTCTCGTAGAAGTCGCATCTCAGCCGTTGCGCCAGCATACGTCCCTCGTCCGTCGATACCTCGCGGTTGTTGTACAGGTCGCGCTTGTTGCCCACCACGACGATGGGGATCCGCCGCCGAACCGGGGCCTGTTGAGGCGAATAGGGAGATTGGGGGTAATGGTTATATGGTGATGCGCCAGGCGACGAAGGACCTGCTTCGTCTTGTACGCGGTACACCCGCTCAATTATCCGTTCGACGCGCTCGAACGTTATCCGGTTGGCTATCGAGTAGACTATCAGGAAGCCCTCGCCGTCGCTAGGTTTTAGCTTACGCCTCGAGTGGAGGCGACTTCGGCTCACCGGATCCATTGATCGCGCAGAGCGGTGTACTCCTCTGCACATGAGCTTTGGCCGTCCAGCCGGCAAGTGTCAGCTCACCTTGCCCGGCGGTGTCGAGCACCTCGAGCAGACACGGTTGGTCGTCCACAACCCATTGTTTCCGGTAACAGTCCTCGATCGTTGGGTCGTACGTCTCGACAAATGAGGACATGGTAAACTGACGTCAGCTTGGGAGTCCTTATTCCGCCCAGAGCCTTCCTCCCTCGTTCTCTCATAATCAACCCCACAAAAGACCGGAACGCGAACAAAGCTCACCTGGACGGTCAGTGCAGTTTTGCCGACTCCTCCATCTCCCAACACCGTGATCTTGAAGAGCATGCGCGGTGCCGGCTGGCGTCAGCTCTGGGACTTTGTCTTGAATTTCCCTCGCGGCGAACCACTGACCATGATGAGAGCCGGATGTCGATCTGACGGATGGCGCAGGGGCAAAGGAAGGGTCGTGTGAGCGTCGCACGAGGGTGCGTCGGGTCCAAATCCCGCGTTTTATAACGTTCCGCTCGTCCGCTGCAAAATATGTGGATCACTGAGAAGAGACGATAGAGCGACGGTATACGTCTGCTTGGTGCGCGCAGCTGGAACGATGGCGGAGGTGGAGGTACCGGGCTGCGATGAAACGCGAAGGGACCTCGGTTGAGAATGATGTGCGAGCCAGCTTCGAGGTCTGGGTGTAATGTCCAGCTGCAATGGGACAAGCTCGAGGAGTGCGGATACGTTGCGAGCGGCGGATGCGGTGGTCGTCGTGCCCAAGGCGTACAAGGAAGGTGAGAGGATGAAGCTGGGTGTGTCCGCGTTGAAAAAACGAGGGTGGTCATCCGCTATGTGCTCGGCTTTGTCCTGGTAGCGCGCTAGTACACGCTCAGACGGCACAGAACGGGCCTGGACATGATGCCCCGGCCACCATTAAGCTTATACATGATTATTCCCACTTTCAGCAATCCCTCAGCCGATGATCCAGTATTGTGGTCCAGCAGTGTTTCTGGCGAGGATACTGTGCACTTGCTTCATCCTGGCGAGCAAAGGCAAGGTGACTCGAGCAGGAAGCACTCAAAAACCACTCGCTCTGCCTGCGCTGACATGACAACTGATGGGAGAGATCGTACATCGGCCGAGGGCTAGCTAATGCGCATTGATCTCCTGAACGGAAAGCCGAGGGGGGTTCCTTTGGCCCATTCAGCTTCCGAATCTAACGCTCTCCGCTCAACTCCCACCTCTCACTCACATCGTACCTTTGCATCCACTGCCATCAAGATGCCCAAGACGAGCCAGCGCAAACGGTCCGCCCAAGACGTCGACGAGAAGGCCGACGACGACGACTCGAACGAGGAACTCGACAGCTCGGACTCGGGATCCGGGACGAGGCTGTCAGTCCTCTGTATCACTCCTGACGACGTGCTGACCATCAGGCAGTCTGTCATTGCTGCGTTTGATGTGGTTCAAGGTGAGCAGCAGCACAGGCGTACAAACGGAGGAGGAGGGGTCTGACCGGTACAGACAACATCGTCAAGAAGAGGAAGAAAAGCATCAAGAAGCTGACTGGTATCGCAAGGAAGAAGAAGGACGAAGTTGTGAGTACTCTCCTCCTCGACTCTTCGTATCAAGCTGCTGGGCACATGCCGCTGGGTGTACTCGAGCGCTGAGGCGTAGCTCGCCCGTCAGACTCATGTGGTCAATGTCAGTCGTCCCACCGAACTGTGAGCATACCACGCTCACACCAACATCGTCATCTCGAACTTAGGCCCAGCAACGGGATGCTCTCAGACCTCCAAGCCAAGGTCGCCGAGAATGACACACTCATCGCCCAACTCTGGGACGAAGTCGCCCAGATCGACAAGGAGGCGCAGCAGGCGTGTAAGACGTACGACGACGAGATGGTCAAGATTATTCAGGAGCTGGGGGATGCGAGGAAGGGGAGTATCGCGGCGATTGGCAGGATCATCTCAGGTAAGCCGGGTGCTGACCGGCCGTTGTTCGCGTGCCTCACACCTGACTGGCAAGAGCACCAGTCTCTCGGCGGCGTCTTCAGCCTCCGGGCGGCCGACGATGTCGACGCTCCACCCTTGCGGTCAACCAAGAAGCCGCGTGTCACTGATGTGACGCTTATTGGGTCGGACTAATGAAGAACTAGGGGAGAGGACAGCCAGTCTAGGAGGAGGATGCTCCTGGCTGCGTGGTTCAGTTGTAAAGGACGAGCTTCTCGACAGAGGTCAGGGAGCTGGGAAGGCCTCATCTGAAGAGAAGGGCCTGAGCCGTATGGCGTAATATGACGAGCTATGAGAGTGAAGAGGCTCACTCGCAAGCCACGCATGCAGCTCATCGTATCGGCAAGCGACCACTAACAATATGGCTGCATGATGGGTAACGCTACAGTATGACTGGTCTACTCTCGCTTACTGCTTGCCAACTTCCTTTGCCGACTGCTTATCCCCGTCATAGAACGCCATCCAGACCTCACCTGTGCCCTTGACCTTCAACTCGCTCCCTGCGCCGACGAACCAAACACTACCCCTCGGCGCATCCGTCTCGCCGATGACAGTCCCCTCCGACTCCGTCACAATCGCGATCCCCGGCCCCGTGATCGGCGCAAGGGTCTCGCTGCCCTGCACGCGCAAGATCGAGAACTCCTCGAACGGTACGGCGTAGACCGTCGAGTGACCCTCTTTACCTTTATGGTACGGCTGCTTCTTGAGCAGGATCTCCTCCGCCGGAGTCGGCTTGGCGGTAATGGCCTTTGCGACGAGCTTGGTCGAGTTCTTGTCGGGCGTGAAGCCTACGTTGAGGACGTTGTCAGAGGCAGCCATGAGCTCGACGATTTCTACCGTCAGCACGAAACGCTCCTTATGCCAGTGCCAGAAAACGTACCGCCTGTCAGCCATGCGTGCGGCCCGTCGGCACCGACGTACATCCCCTCCCCTTTTTTCAGCTCGACGAGGTTCATCAGGAACCTGCCGTCAGCCGCCTCGCACCGTGATATGTCCCACCGACCACCACTCACAGACTGGCAAAGATCGCGCCGTCGCCCCGATTGTACTCGTCCAAAACCTTCACCGCCTCGACAAACCTCTCCTTCTCCTCGCCCGACACCTCCTCATCCACCCCCTCGAACGCCTTGCTTCCCTCCTTCTTCACTCGATCCGCAAATGCCGAGACCGCCCCCTTCACCTCCTCGCCCTCCATCGAGATAAACTGCTCAAACAGGCTCCTCGTCGTCTCCCAGTCTCCCTTCTGCGCGCCCTCTGAATCGTTCACAAACGCGTTCACGGCGTTTTTCACCTCGTTCGGCAGGTCTCGGACCTCTTTCACGCCCGAGACGAGCGCGCGGGACTGTGCGAGCGGTCGGATCCCGGCGAAACCCAAGAACCGGTCGGACAGACACACTGCAATCTCGGGCTTGTGGTTCGTGCTACAGTCAGCACGTAGCCCTGGCGAGACGGGGACCGACGCACTCGCTGAACTGCTCAGGGTCTTCCTTGTGCAGCTTCTTCGAGAGCTCGATGTCAGGGTGGATCTGCAGCGGGAGGGCCTGTTTGCACGTCAAGATCTTGAACAAGAACGGGACGTGGCCCTTTCCTCCAAACTCTTCGTCTTTGCTGTCGGGGTATCGCGCCGGGAACTTCTTCGCGTCGCCGAGAAGCTCGGGGTGCTGGGCGATGTAGTCGGACAGGAGCGTTTTGGGCTGGTCGAACAGGTGCGCCGGGTTGGTAGGGTGCGTGCCCATCCAGAGCTGGACGTCAGCCGCCTGCACTGGACGACACAGCCGCATGTGGGCTCACCTCGGCGTACGGCTCCTTGTCATCGATCTTCAGATCTCCACTCCCCTCCTGAGCGAGCACAGCCGCCAGCGAGTCATGGCCCACCTCACCCCCTAGAACCGGTCAGCCACTAGCGGTGCGCGTGTTTCATGACGCCTACGCACAAGGGTAGTTGTTGGGCTCGCATTTGACACGGAAGACGCTGTTCTGTGACGATTTTGACATGGCGATGGGAGAT
>Ga0308169_10004487_pt1 | contig 13063 bp, 23 predicted proteins | sample PhyBR1_2_FD_202139 | JGI IMG/M metagenome (GOLD analysis project Ga0308169, IMG submission 202139) | Phyllosphere microbial communities from UC Gill Tract Community Farm, Albany, California, United States - DLSLSB.R1 | ecosystem: Host-associated > Plants > Phyllosphere > Unclassified | place...
TCCATACCGCCGTCAAGGATACCGACCCGCATCATCGCGAGCATGTTGTGCGCGGCGTTCGAGTGGTCGTACACACCGCCGAAGAATGCCGTGGTCGCATCGGTACCGATCGCGCGCTTGATCAAGTGCGCTCCACCCGGGTGGTCCTCGGCGAATGATGAGCAGTCGTGGATGAAACCGTGGATCGCAATGAGAGATCGCTCCTTGGCCTCGGCCTGGAAGTCCTCCCACGAGATGACGGGCAGGTCGTTGGACGACTTGGGCCACTGGATCGACTCGGCCTGCTCCTGCAACGCAAGGAGCTTCATCGTGTACTGTCCCTTCTTGATCTCGTTGTCCGGGAACCGCTTCAGGTGGGAGGCGAGACCAAGCGACGACATGGTCCAGATGAACCACTTGGTCGGGTCGTACTGGTGCCACTTGATGGCGTTTCGGAAGTCCATCGGAAACTGATGGTGGAAGTTGTGGTAGCCCTCGCCGATGGTGCACAGCGCCGTCAAGAAGTGGTCGCACGGCGTGTGCTTGTTGTCGAACGGCTTGTCTCCGAGCCAGTGCGCAAGCGAGTTGACGCAGAAGGTCGACTATGGGTCAGCGCTGATCGACAAGAGGTCGCGCTGCGCTCACGTGGTGGACGAAACACAACCTAGCGGCACCGGCAAAGAAGAATCCACCTCGCCAGTCTCCCCATCCAAGTCCGGCAACAACAGTGGGCAAGATGAAACCCATGGTAAGGAGCAAGGCGAGGTAGTTCTTGTGCTGCCATTTGACGACCTTGTTTCGGCTCAGGTCCGAAATGTCGGCAACGCCAATCTTGCCTCGGGGCTTGACGATCATCCATCCGACGTGCGCCCACCAGAATCCCTCGTGAGCGGAGTACGGGTCAAGCTTGGTGTCGGTGTATCGGTGGTGAGCGCGGTGACCCCGTGACCACCACTTGATGGACCCTTGAACGGCACCGGCACCGGCGAGAGAGAGGGCGTATTGAAGCGGGACAGATGCGTTGTACGCTCGGTGCGCCCACAGTCGGTGATAACCGGCGGTAATGCCGAGACCAGTGATAAAGTAGTAGACCACCCTAGCTGTGAGCATACGAACTGGAAACCGGCAGAGCGGGAGAACTCACGACCAGATGGCGGTCTTGGTGTTCCAGTTGGTCGTGAAGATACCGTAGATCGCAATCGAGGGCGTGACGGTAATGGCCAAAAACGAGATCCACTGGATGTTCCAGAGAAGGTTCCTCCAGGTGACCGGTGGCAAGTATTTTTGCTTCTGGATCGTGGCAGTCACGTAGTTGTCGGGGATGTCGGCGTCGGAGGGGAGGAACGAGGTCTCAAGGGGCTTGATGCCAGCGATCCGGTTGATGCCTGTTTGAGTCAGCACGCGTCGAGCGGCCCGAGACAAAAGTGACTCACCGGAAGGGTCAGCTTTCTCGTCAGGCGTGTTCGGGGCGAACGCCGGGTCGTTGCGGTCCGCGGCGTGGGCGGTGTCGAAGATCTCCGCGCGATCAAGCGGGGGCGGCGTCGTAGGCATCGCCGAGGACGACATGGTTGGTAGGTGGACCGAGGAGGGAAAGTGCTCAGCGGCGAAAAAAGAAAGTGGAGCGTGGCGCTCTGGCGTTACAACACCCGTGTCAAAAGAGGTTTCACGGGTCGTGGTGTCGCTGGTCGTCACAGCGGTGTGTTCGGGTCGTGTCGTGAGAGGAGATGATGATGGTCGAGGTGCGAAAGAACAAGTCTGGTAAGGAGGCGACAGGGGGTTGTTATAGGAGGAAGGAGGGGGTGAGTGGGAGGTGACTACTGGACGGTAATTGGTTTGGCGGTGGATTCTTATTCCATGTCGCATCCACGGTCCTCATTTTGCCCCATACTTTTTTGCGCCAACAGGACCCTGAAATTTCACAACCCCCGCCCCGCCGTGGAGCAAGGATTCTCACCCACGCCCCTAGTGACGCTGATTGTGGTGATCGGTAGCCCGATGCATGGGAACACGGGGTTGTCACCGATCACCGTCGCGTGTATGGGTGATCCCAGACATGCATTGGCGGGACCGCCGATCAGCACAAGACGGGCCATTGTGAGGACCCATTTCTGATCTTATCTTTCCACGCCACTGAGACCGCCCCATGATCAGGCCCATTTTATGCTTTCGGCCTCCTCCGCTTTCCTGCGTTCCCCGCCGTGGACACAGTTCTGGTGCTGACAGGCACTTTCTGCCTCGTCATCGGTGCGGTGCCGATCGATGCAGCTTGTGGATATCACGTGGTGCTACGGAGAATCCCCACTCGTTCAGAGACTGGTCATCGACTCTGTTGCGTAGGGGCAGCTGGCTGCATGGAACGGCCGAGCTACCTGTCCGGCGAGATTACATGCATAAGCGTTCTCTCGGGGCGGGGCAGCCACATGGATATCGACGTGGAAGCCGATCAAGACGGATTTCATATCCACCAGAGTTCTCAAGGTGCAGCCATTCGGCCTTTCCCCCCGAGCCAGTCGGCAAAACTGCATATACACTGCGGATACTCGAATGAGGGGTATATCAAGACATGGAAAGCTACACCTGGTGTCTCTCGGGCCAAAGGGGACCGGCCCGGCACGACGCGTCTATGCCCGCAAGCCGGCCCTAATACCTTCCCACCGACTCTCCCAACGGCGAGACACTCCAGCTGAACCCGGCACTGCACGTCAGCGTCCGTCCCACGTCTCACCCATTTCTAGGTCACTCACAACTGCTGCTGTACCGTCTGCGACAGGTGCGAGTCATCCACGACCGAATCAAGCGGCACCTCCGACGTGAACTCCTCGTCGAAGTTGGACGTATCGATCGCGCTCGCCTACGCGTCAGTTCGCCGTCAATGCATCCCACGGTGTCACTCACAACAGCAGGCTTGAACGGCGGTTGAATCTTCTTCTGCCACAGCTTCTTGAAATCTATATGTCGGGCAAAGAACGGGTGGTTCTTGATCTCCTGCGCGCCGTTCACACCCAATCGCCTCGCGGGGTCGCGGTTGAGCAGGGCAGTGAGCAGGGATCGTGCCTCAGGGCCGCATTCGTCGGGGAAGCGGAGCGGGTCGGAAAGGATCTTGCGGTACATCTCGTTGGTGTTTTCGTCGTAGAAGGGCGGCAGGCCAGTGAGCTGATTGTCAGCCCAATGCTGCATCCCCTCCGGGTGAGCACTCACCATCTCGTACAGTAGAACACCGAGCGTCCACCAGTCAACGCATTTCGTGTACCCATGCCCGGAAAGCAATTCGGGGGCGAGGCTATGTGTCAGCTCCATGTACTTGCTGTCCCTTTCACAACGCACTACTCAGGAGTACCACAGAAAGCTACGATCAGCCTGAGCCCGCTCGTGATTTGCGTCTGTGCTCACTGTTTGTCGTATCCGAAGCGCTCATGTTCAGCTTACACAGCCCGAAGTCGCACAGAGCGATGTGTCCCGTGTAGTCTAACAAGATGTTCTCCGGCTTGAGATCTCGGTAAACAACGTTGAAACCGTGCAGGTGCTCCAGCGCAAGCAGCAGCTCCGCCGCGTAGAACCTCGATCTCGTCTCGTTGAATTTGCCCTCGCGTTGCAGGTGGTGGAACAGCTCGCCTCCGTTGACGAACGCGAGCACGAGGTACAGCTTCTCAGTCGACTGGAAGGAGAACTTGAGGGGGACGATGAACGGGCAGTTGACTTGGGCGAGGACGGTCCGCTCGGCGAGGGTGTGGGTGACTTCGGACCGGGAGACAATGTGCGCTTTCCGAATCGTTTTCAGAGCGTAGATTCGAAGGGTGTCGCGCTTGCGGACTTGCATGACCTGTAATTAGCGACAGTCAGTGTTGATGCAAACTTGACGCACCTTTCCGAAAGACCCTTTGCCGATGACTTTGAGAAGCTCAAAGCTGTCGATGGTCAGGGGTGCCTGGGCGGGCTTGAAAGAGACCTGGACGTTGATTGCTCCTGATCCGCCTTGGATCGGAACCCATTCGTCCATCAGGCGCTGAGGTCAGTACGCGTCCTGTCATGCAGATAGCGATCAATCTCGACTCACAGGACTCTCGAGATCAGGCACGAACCGGATCCCTCCCAGACACAGATCTGAATTGCCCATATCGCCCTCCCCTGCTGCGCCATTCTTCTCGCCAGCCGAATGACCAGGTTGCTTGGTCCGCAGATACGTCGTAATCGCGATGTCCGATATTCTCGAGACATCGAACGTCGCCGAGTACATCCAAACTGGACTGCTCAAGTCTCCGCCAAGCGCATCGACCAAGACTTCGTTCTTGTCGAACTCGAGCACAACATATGGGAGCCACCATAGCTGTTTTCGCTGCAGAGAGTCTCGGTTTCGTTGAGATGATCCGCCGACGGCTACGCGCGGTGATGAGCGAGGAAGAGAGAGATGAAGTGGGGTGAGCGTGTAGGGCGTTTTGAATCGGTTCTGGTACGGGCACTGTATGTAAGTTCCGTCAGAAGAGCACAGCAAAATGTAATGAGAGGGCGACATGTAGTCGGAATCACGATGAAGAGAGTAAGAGAAGGTTGTACAGTACGTACCCCCTTGAGGCAAGCTGAAACCCTTTCCTGCCGTCACTCGAATCTTGAGCATTCCGCTCCGCGCCACGGGCGGTTGAGCGGCATCAGGATTCGGATTGCCGGGCGTGGGTGTGGTAGAGCGTGACCCCGCTCCAGAACCAGACGGCGTTGGCGTGTTGGAATGGCGCGAGGAGAGGAGCGAGGAGGAAGACTCCTTGAGCTCTGGTGAGTCAGCATGCTGCTGGGCGATGTAACGGAATCAATCGATCACACGACATTGCCTCGTGGCGGAGCGAGTACAGATACTTCGGGGCGGACTAGACCATGGTCATTCGCGCTGGACTTACTTTTACCCAGCTTCCATGACATGACGACGGTCGTTCACAAATGCGAGGTCCGTGAGAATAATGCGCAGTGAGCGGGGCGAATGCGCGTGTCCGGCGCGTGACGATCAGTTCTGCGTGGTGTTGTGCCGAAGAGACGATCCGGGGAAGTTCGAAAGGGTGATGAGAGGCAACGAGTTATGAGTGACGGCTGCGACTGTGCACGAAGAGTTGGGACGAATGGGTGTGTCGAATGAGCAGGGTGAGAGATGCTGCTAATTGCTGGTCGGTGGTCATCGTAGACGAGAGCGGGACCATTTCAATGAGATTCAGGGTCCAGCCATGTGTCACTGACCCATACATCGGCGACCGCCGCCCCGCTCATCATGCTGAAACCGGGTTGTTGCCCCAGGATCGTCCTCGTTTAAACTGACTTACGCGACGTGGTCAGTCCCGACTGGCTCGTTTCAACATACTCGCGCGTTTTGGAATCTTCGCAACGACGAGACTTGACTTCTGACCCGTGGAAATCAGTGCTCCCCGTACGGATCGACGCGACATGGCCGACCGAGCCGAGGACGAGTCCAAGGGCGCTGCGGCAGCGGACGTGGAGAACCAGGTCGATCCGGGCGTTACGGGAGAACCGGATGAGCACCCGACCGAGCCGAATGCCACAACGGAGCACGCTGAGCTGGAGAAAGAGCCCGTCGAGGGCGACGCTGCAGTGCCCAAGCCAGATGGCGCGGACCCTGAGTCGACGGAGCCTAGGGGCCAGCAGGAGAGCGACAGCCGAGCGGTATGTCCCCTTGCTCTTGTCCGCGCGAGCACCAACTGAATCTCAGGCGCCGCCGAAAACCCTCCTGCCCTCACCGATGGTCCTTGACCTTCCTCCTACCACAACTATCGAAGACATCACTCAGTCACATGCGCCCGACTCGCCCACCATATCCCTCATCGCCTCGCTCCGGACGCAGCTCACGGAACTCTCGGACCAGACCAACGCGCTCAACACCAAGCTCATCGAGGCGATAAGCCGTCATGCCGACTTGGAGGACACTCACATCGCGCTGCAGACACGGCATAGTGAGCTCGAAGGGAGGGCAAGATCGCTCGCGGCGGACAAAGCAAGATGGGAGGACAGCATGAACACGGGACTGCTTGTTGAGCGGTCACAAATCAAGGATGAGATGCAGCGGCTGGCGGCGGGTCTGGTCGAGGAGGAGCGAAGACGAGGTAGTGCGGAAGTGAGGAGGCAGAAAGTTGAGGAGGAGGTGGATGAGCTGGCCGCGTCATTGTTTGACCAGGTGAGCCGCTAGCTCGCTTGCAGTGGGAGGGCGTAGAGTTAAATACAGGCCAACACCATGGTTGCCACGGAACGCATGGCACGCAATACCGCCGAAACACGTCTCAAGGAGACGGAGGATAATCTCGCCGCGGCCGAGTCGGCCATGCGGGACATGCAACTCCACTTACAATCCCTGCCAGCGGCCTCGACATCTCCACCCTCCGGCACCGTCACAAACCCCCGACGGTATCTCTCCTCCCACATGCCCTATACCGAATTCCTCAGCTTTTTGTCGCACCTGCGATCCCTCCGCCCACTCAAGGAGACCTCAAAGGCGATCTTCCCACCCCCGAGCATCACCACGCTGCTCGCTCAGCCCTTCGTTGCGCGCACGATCACCGAAGACCACGACCCAACCATCCGCCTCGATGCGGCACCGGACCTGTCTTACTTCTCCCGAAGGACCGTCGGGCCCGCCATCATCGCCGGCGAACTCATCGTTGAACCTGTCTCAGCCAACACGGTCATCACTGCAACCACCGGCGCGCCGCACGATATCAGCTGTGCGCAGCCCTCGTCGCCTTCGACGTCGCATTTCGGTCCGCCGCCACTCCACCCGACGCAGAAGCAGTCGCGGTTCTCGCTCAAACCTTTCTTCAACGCCACGTCGCCGAGCGCCGCGGCTTCGCCAAGCCAATCTCCACTGGCGTCGCCCGTTCCCGCCTCGGGCGGATCGTCTTTTGCACCCGTGTACGTCTTCCATGTGCAGACGACAAAGGCCTCAGGATCAACGGCTGGGACTGGGGAGAAGGAGACCAAGGTGTACCCGCTCTGCCGGACGGGTTGGTGTCTCGAACGACTGCGCGCAGCGTGCGAGCTGTGGCATTTCGTTCGCACGGGCGTCATTCAGCCCGTTTGGCACGGAGACGACGGGTATGTCCTCGCGGCTGAACAAGCGGCGAACACCGATGACGTGCCTACGCCACGACGGTCCAGTAGCAGGCTCGCGTCAGTCGGCAGACGAGTCAGCAATGGCAGTGTCGGCGGAACGGCTAGTCCGGCGGGCGATGCTGGGCCGCCGCCTTTGCCGGAGAGGAAGAAGTCGGGCGGATGGGGATTGGGTTTCAAGCTGGGTTCAGGTAGCGCAGACAAGCCCGCGCAGGGTAGCGGATGGTTCGGCCGATCGGGCAGTGCGACGCCGCCCAAGACGCCGACGGAGCTTCCCTCGAGCGATCTGCCTTCGACTGCTGAGGGCCTCGTGGCTTCGTCTACCGAAATGGGCGCGTCGGCTGATGGCGATCGGAAGCTGGAGGCGCCGATTGATCTGGAGCAAAAGATCGATGAGGAAAAGGTGGAAGGGGGAGATCAGGCGGTGCTTGAAAGCGAGGAGAGCACGCAAAATGTGCCGCGGATAGAACGACATGACGCTTCGCCCACGGCACCGGAGCCAGTGAGTGTCGAAGGCGAGCTGGCGGCTGCGGATCGCGGAGAAGGCAGCGAGCAGAACGAGCAAAGCGAACAGAGCGAACCGCTGCGGCCGACGGTCGTCCGAACGGCATCGAATCATTCGATGGCGACCTCTGCGGGCGGCACTGAGGAAGGTACATTCTCGACGCCGAAGGGACAAGCGCATGATCTGCCAGACGAACACGAGTCGGATCAGCCAGCGAATGCGGAGCCGGTCGAGCAACCGAGTGGTACCACCAACGACGAAGCACAATCCGAGGCAGAAGAAATCGAGGTTGACACCCAACCGGCTCCCGTTGTCGACCTCACCGAAAGCGCCCAAGCCTCCCCATCACTCGGCGCGCCACCGCCCATCCCAAAACGATCGGCCAACAGGCTCTCCCGCGTGATCGACCCGGAAGGCGGCCCATCGCGAGACGAGAATTCCACACCAGTCAGTCCCGTCCCGCCCGTGATCGAGGAGGTCGGCGATGCTGTTGCCCCGGCCGAGACGGAGATGCAAACGGCAGCGGGTGGAGATGGAGCCGAGCAAAGCGCTAGTCTCGCCCCTGTTCGCGCGGTTGTCCCGCCGCCCCTCCCGCCAAGACACCCGGTGACGCCGAGCAACCCCGTTCACCCGGACCCGCTCGTCGAGGGCGAGAAGCGATGGATGAAGCACGAGAGCGACGTGTGGGAGGAGAAGACGTGGAGGACGATCTTGAAGCTCAAAGAGGAGATGTGGAAGGCACGAGTAGGAGTGAGCGACGAGATTGATGGGTAGTTCGGAAGCGGTAATAGAGGGAGGAAGCTTTCATAGTCGGCAGAACATGCTCGTCGGACGCGACCTGCGCCCAGCATTCGCCGGGGATCGCTGAGCGCTGAGGTCCTAGTACTCGTGACAGAGATTGGACACTATTTTTCATCTGGTCGCATAAAGATTCGGGTGGCCTGTGTACATTCCGGCTATATGCATATCGTATCGAAGACGCCATATTTCGTGTGGAAGCAAATATGTGCCTCTTTGCGCGATGCTGCGCCGGGAGCATAGGCATACAGTACCGGGTGGCGACCGGCTGGACCAGCTCGTTGTTCTACTATGTCGAAGCCCGCACCTACGCTTGGAGATGGCCACGGGACGCTTCATAGGGCAACAAATGAAAAAAGTCATCGGACGGCCATGTATGTTCCACGTCTTCTTGCTCCACCCGCTTCTTCCAGAGGAGGCTCTTCTTTGTAAGTTCGTGCAGGCGACACGATACTGTCGCGGAGGACACGGGAACCGTACCTTGGCTCTGCCATACCTTCGATCGACCACCACAAATTGCACAGAGCCTCGTCCTGAAGCAAGACAGTCATTGCGTCGGAGCTCCCCCGCTCCTAGCTTGCTTGAGCCGTATCGGCCGCCAAGGAATTCGTTAATTTGATTTGTCTTCTTCTCCACGCGTCTGGGAGGGCAATGGAGATCTTCATGAGCGTAATGGTTCTCAACACCTAGTCACACCGCATCGGCAATATTTCTGCGTAGGCTATACACGCCAGCGGCCTGACAAGAGCGACCCGCTCATCATCGAGTGAAGCAACTTATCGATGAGCGCCCAGTCGGCCATGTCCGCCACGCGACCCGCGCTTCGAACTCGTCAACAAATATCGGCCAAAACGGCCATCACTCAACTCAAGTCGACCCTCACTATTCCTCCATCCACCCATCCCACAATGGACGACATCCCAATAGACCCGGCTCTGCTCGCCGAGTCGTCGCAGCAAGGTGCCGCGAGGGAGTACATACCTCCAACGGATGAGGTCAACGACGACCCACTCGTAGAGCTCAACGCCGGGATGCCCGAAGCCGATGACGGGGACTCGAGCGGATTCGACGATGATTCAGATGACGCATATGTCGACTCGGAGGAGGAAGAAGGAGGAGGAGGAAAGAAGCGCAGGGCTGCCAAGCCTCTTGAGCGGAAAGAGGACGATGCGGTATTCAGGTGGGTGGTCGCCGGAGCGGGCGTAGTCGGCTTCGAGTTGACGGCAGTCGGCTTGCTGGCGTTGTGGGCAAGGCGGGAGAGCAGGGGCGCATCAACGTACGAGAGATGAATCTTGAAGCGGAGATCGCCAGGGTGGACAGGGAGGACGTGGGGGACAAGAGGCCGCCATTGCGCAAGACAGTCAGGAAGGTGAGCTTGCGCCCAAGGACTGTTCCCGGGCGACTGAAGCTGACGCTAGACCCGAGCACAGCACAAACCATCATACGAAGTCAGCCAACTGCTCGGTCGAGCCAACATGGCCTATGTCCAAGGCGACACCGCTCAAACAATCACGCTCTTCACCGAGGTAATCCGACACGACCCATACGTCATTTCCGCCTGGAACACGCTCTCGACCGTGCTAGACCAAGAGGGCGACGAGGACGGCGCGCGAACGATGAAGTTCTTCGCGGCGCATGTGGACGACGAGGCCGACACATGGAAAGACCTGGCCAAGGCGTTCAGACGCCGCGGGCATATCCAGCAATGCGTCTACTGCCTGCGCAAAGCTTTGCGGCTGGACTCGGGGGATCTGGGCGTCTTGTTGGAACTGGCGGCGATTTACCGGTTGACGAAGAACCCGTCCAAGGTGCGCTGAATCCGGGGTCGAGAAAGGACAGACTGACGCCCAGGCTGTCGATGCGTTCAAGAAGATCTTGAAGCTCAATGCGCCTTCTGCCAGAGATTTCCTCTTCCTTAGTACTTTCCATGAGATCATCCTTGCGGGAAACCACCTCCGACTCGCGGCAAACTCGTACCGAGCCGCTTTCGACTGGCATGTCGCCAAGACCAAGCCAGACGCCCCGGACTCGACCATGGCGCTCGAGCATATCATCACGCTCACGGATGACCTGACGGCGCTGGAGCAGCTCGAAGAGGCTGTGCTGGTGGTCCGACGCGGGCAAAGATGGTTGCAAGGCAGGAAGCGCGAGAAGAGGTGGGACGCGGTGGACGACGATAGGGAATATGACCCACCTGACTTCATCCGAGAAGATCCGGAGGATGCTGAGGGTGCGGCGGAGAAGGGAGGCGGTGCCGGCGGCAAACAGGCGGACAAAGTCGCGCCGGATGTGGGCCAACATCCGCTGGAGATTCCGCTGCGACACCGGCTGGCGGTTCTGCGACTGAGATTGGGTGATGACAACGAGGCGATGGTGGGCTGGTAGTCGCCCGTTCAGAATAAATAGCTCATGCCAGATACACATCGACGAGCTGCTCGGGCTGGATGTGGAGCAATATCACGAGCTGTTCCTCGATCTTGGCAAGCTGCTGCTCAAGCGGGAGATGTGGGGCAAGGCGTTGGACTGCTTGGCAGTGATCCAGGAATGTGCCCAGGTGAGCACTTGCAGCACGCCAGCAGATCGAGAGCGACGAGCTCACATTCAGCTCGAAGACACACCATCGCTGATCTTCGACCTCGCGATATGTCACCAAGAGATGGGCAACAAGAAGCAAGCGCTCGAAGCCCTCGAATGGGGTGCGACTACCCTCTATCTTTCTTGGTCGTCCAGCTGACCGCAGTGGTGGAGAACGACCCGAATAATCTCGACGCGAAATACCGCATGGCCCAAGTACTCGAGCAGTCCGGACAGAAAGACCAAGCGCTCGAGCTCATTACCCAATGTAAGCTGGCGCGGCCGGCTGAAGACCTTTCCCCCGGACTCACACCCAGTCATCCAAGCGAAGGCGAACACCAACATCGCCCCGCAGCCGCGTTCTCGGTCGGTGGCGCAGCCGAGGAAGCGGCAGGCCATCGCCGAACGCGACGCCGAGCGAAAGCTCACAAAGGCGGTGCTTGCTGACCAGATGAAGCAGAAGATGCAGGCGCTGTGGGACGAGGTGCGGATGGCGGAGGAGGCGATTGGAGAAGGGGCTGACGGAGCGCTTGAGCGCTTTATCATGGCTGCGGGGACTATGGTGGAGAACTTCCGGCTGGCCCGGAGTAATTTCGACAAGAATCGGGTGGGTTTCGTTATCCGAGCACGCGATATGTGGGCTGATGAGCAGGGTGTTATCAGGGTTCTGAAAGAAGGGCCGGGAAAGAAACACGACTTGACGAGCCAAGCGCTCGCTCTGCAGGATAGGCTGGAGAGGATCATGGCGGGTAAGCTGGGCGAGACCGAAGGACAGGTTCGTGGCGAGCTGACGCGCAGTGGAGGAAGACGAGGAGCCGCCCGAGGCGGACAAGACAAGCAAGTACATTACGCTTCGGATATCGGAGTTTTACGGCTTGAATTGTGAAGAGTGGCTCAATCTGGTGATCAAGGTGGGGACTTTCGCAAGTGGATTGGATTTGTGTCACTCACGGCAGTATTGTGCCGTCTTGATGGTGAAGAACGAAGAAGACGTTGCGATGGATATTCTAGAGCATGTCGTCCACGCTGGGCTGTTCAACAACCGCCGCTCGGAGATCGCTTTGCGGATGACGATCATATGTGAGCGTCTTCATACATTGTCCTCTTGCAAGCTGACGCCAGCGTGCGCCATGCGCATACGGGCTTTCGACAAAGTCGTCGAGAACTGCAAACGACTAGCGCAGATCCACCAGTTCCGCATGGAACCGTTCCTGCTCTTGCTCGGCGCGCTCTCTGGCGGAGGCGCAAAAGCAGCCGCGGCGTTGCAAAATCACCAGCTGCAGAAATTCCTGCACCGCGAGCTGGTCATCCACGATGACCTGGTCCGAGGCCACAAGGCGACGTACAACCGCGAGCGGGCGAGGTGGAACCCCGTCACCCGGATAGGTGTCTCTCGCCGGCTGGGCGACGAGGTGCCCGAGCCGTATATGGTTGACGAGGACGGCGAAAGTGGGGGACGAGGTGGAGATTATGGTGAGACTGGGGGCGAGGAGGATGAGGCGGACGACTATGAGCAGTACGGATACGCGGATGCGGATGCGCAAGGGGGAGGAGAGGGGGAGATGGTGGAGTATGAGACGCCGCGGCCGGTCAGGGCTAGCCCGACGCTGAATATACTGTACGGGCAGTACATGCTCAGCACGAGGGCGTACCAGAGTGCCTTGTGTGAGTGCAACACAGCGTCGGGAGATTGACGGAGCTGACGGCAGTCTATCTGTTTAGGGGATACGAGCACGTGCAGCAGGACCCCCTGCTTTGCTTGATGATTGCTCAGGCGTACCTCGGGAGGGCGATGACTCGGCAGAGCGATAATCGGAATTTCCAGATCTCGCAGGTGGGTGCAGAGGTGCCGCATCCTCCTTTCGCGGTCTTCGGGGATGGCCCGGGCAGAGTCGCTGACAAACAGGGCCTGGCGTTCTTGACCAAGTATCGGAAGTACAGCCGGAAAGATGAGCTCTCGCAGGAAGAGGTCGAGTTCAACTACGGCCGCGCCTTCCACGGTATCGGTGAGTCGAGCCGAAAGCATGCACCGTCGCTGATCATAGGCGTACCGCACCTCGCTATCAAGCACTATGAGTTTGTCCTCCAATCGATCCAGCGTCGGATGAATGA
>Ga0308169_10004488_pt1 | contig 13056 bp, 10 predicted proteins | sample PhyBR1_2_FD_202139 | JGI IMG/M metagenome (GOLD analysis project Ga0308169, IMG submission 202139) | Phyllosphere microbial communities from UC Gill Tract Community Farm, Albany, California, United States - DLSLSB.R1 | ecosystem: Host-associated > Plants > Phyllosphere > Unclassified | place...
AGCCACCGCCCTCCTCCTCTGGACGACGCCCCTCCAGGCCCAGTCGATCCTCCGCGACGCCGAAACCGAAACCATGTTCGCGGAGATGTCCAACCCGCTGATCAAGGCGGCTGGCCTCTCGACGCGCGACGTGAAGGTCGTGCTCATCAACGACGAGTCGATCAACGCGTTCGTCGCCGGCGGGCAGACCGTCTACGTCCACTCAGGCCTCATCCAGGCCGCCGACAACGCCAACGAAGTCCAGGGCGTCATCGCGCACGAGCTCGGCCACATCGCCGACGGTCACGTCGTCCTCGCCGACCGCGGCACCAAGCCGGCGATGGGCATGTACCTGCTCTCGATGGTCCTCGGCCTCGCCGCGATGGCGGCCGGTTCCGGCGAAGCAGGCGCGGGCATCATGGCGGCGGGCCAGCAGGCGGCGATGGGCAGCTACCTCTCGTTCAGCCGCGTCCAGGAGTCGACCGCCGACGCGACCGGCGCGAAATTCCTCCGCGAGGCGAACGTCTCCGGCCGCGGCATGCTCAGCTTCTTCAAGAAATTGCAGCAGCAGGAATACCGCTTCGGCACCGCCAACATCGATCCATTCATGCAGTCGCATCCGCTCTCCGGCGAACGCGTCGCGACGCTCACCGCCGACCTCCAAGCCTCGCCCGCCTGGGCCAACAAACCCGACGCCGCGCTGGAGGAACGCTTCCGCCGCGTGAAGGCCAAGCTCGCCGGCTACGTCATGCCCGCCGACCAGACGCTGCAAGCCTACCCGCCCAGCAACCAGTCGATCTACGCCCACTACGCCCGCGCCTACGCGTATCACAAAGCCGGCTACCCCGAGAAAGCCGACGCCGAGGCCAACGCGCTGGTGAAGGCCGAACCCACCGACCCGTATTTCCTTGAAATCAAAGGCCAGATCCTGCTCGAAGCCGGCAAGCCGACCGAGTCGCTCGTCCCCCTGCGCGAAGCCACGGAGGGTTCGCGCAACAACCCCTTGATCGCCACCACCTTCGGCCACGCGCTGATCGCGACCGAGAACAAGGCGAACTATCCCGAGGCCACCAGGGTCCTGCGCACCGCGGTCGGCCGCGACGACCAGAACCCGTTCGCCTGGATGCAGCTTGGCACCGTCTACGAACTGACCGGCGATACCGCACGCGCCGCACTCGCCACCGCCGAGCGCGCCAGCATGGGCGGCGACATGCGCACCGCCTCGGCGAGCGCACAATATGCGCTGGCGAACATCCCGGCGAACACCACCGACTGGATCCGCGCACAGGATATCGCGATGGCCGCGCAGAACGAGATGGACGACAACCCGAAGCAGTATAAGCGCCGCAAATGAGCAAACTTACATTCCCCGCGATCGCGGTCGCGGGCGCCGTCATCGGAGGCCTCGCGGTCTGGGGCTTTGATCGCCAGGGCGGCGTCGTCGAGCGCGCACAGGTCGAATCGATCGTCCACGACTACGTCTTGGCGCACCCCGAAATTCTCCCCGAAGCGATGGAGAAACTCCGCGACCGCGAGTCCGGCAAGACGGTCACCGCGAACCGCGACGCGATCGTCACGCCGTTCGGCAGCGCCTGGGCCGGCAACCCCAAGGGCGACGTCACGCTCGTCGAGTATTTCGATTACAATTGCGGATACTGCCGAGCGAGCCTGCCGATGATCGCCAAGCTGATCGCCGCCGACCCGAAAGTTCGCGTGGTCTTCCGCGAACTCCCGATCCTCAGCGCCGAAAGCCGCATCGCCGCCCGGGCCAGCCTCGCCGCAGCACAACAGGGCAAGTTCGCCACCTTCCACGACGCGCTCTACGCCGGCGGCCCCGTCAGCGACGCCTCGATCGCCGCCGCCGCGAGCAAGGCCGGGGTCGACACCGCGCAGGCAAGCTTCACCAAAACCGCCGACGCCGAAATAGCCAAGAACATGGAAACCGCCGCCAAGCTCGGCATGACCGGTACGCCAAGCTGGGTGGTCGGCGACCGGGTGTTGTCGGGTGCTTTGCCGTTGGAAGACCTCCAGAAAGCCGTAGCAGCCGCCCGCGCCGGTTGACGCTCCTCTCCTTGTTTCCCCGCGAAGGCGGGGACCCAGCCTGGGCTCCCGCCTTCGCGGGAGAACAAGAAGGGGAGGGAAGGCCTATCATTCCCCCCTAACCACCCCCATCTGACACCCACTAAAAAGGGGTGCCAATGACCGAACCGATCCTGTCCATCGCGGGCGTCACCAAGACCTACAAGAGCGGCACCATAGCCCTCCACCCCGTCGACCTCGACATCCAGAAGGGCGAGATCTTCGCCCTCCTCGGCCCCAACGGCGCGGGCAAGACGACGCTGATCAGCATCATCTGCGGCATCGTCACACCGTCCGCCGGCACGATCAAGGTCGCCGGCTACGACGCGATCCGCGACTATAAGCAGGCGCGCAGCCGCATCGGCCTCGTGCCGCAGGAACTCAACGTCGACATGTTCGAGACGGTGCTCGCCACCGTCACCTTCAGCCGCCGCCTGTTCGGTCGCTCGGGCCACAGCGCGTACATCGAACAGGTGCTCCGCGACCTTTCGCTCTGGGACAAGCGCGACGCGAAGATCCGCGAACTCTCCGGCGGGATGAAACGCCGCGTGCTGATCGCGAAAGCCCTCGCGCACGAACCCGAAATCCTGTTCCTCGACGAACCCACCGCGGGCGTCGATGTAGCGCTGCGCCGCGACATGTGGAAGCTCGTCCACCGCCTGCGCGAGGGCGGCACGACGATCATCCTGACGACGCATTACATCGAGGAAGCCGAGGAAATGGCCGACCGCGTCGGCGTCATCAACAAGGGCAAGTTGCTCCTCGTCGACGACAAGGCGTCGCTGATGAAGAAGCTCGGCAAGCGCGAACTCGACATCGCACTCCAGGACCCGATGACGGCGATTCCCCCGGAGCTCGCCGACTGGGATGTGTCACTGGAAGACGACGGCAAGCGCCTGCGTTACGTATTCGACGCGCAGGCCGATCACACCGGCATCCCCTCGCTGCTCCGCAAACTCAGCGAACTCGGCATCGGCTTCAAGGACCTCGAAACCAGCAAATCGAGCCTCGAAGACATCTTCGTCGATCTCGTCGGAGAACGCGCATGAACACGCACGGTATATGGGCGATCTATCGCTTCGAAATGGCGCGCGCGCTGCGCACCCTGTGGCAGAGCCTTGTCACCCCCGTCCTCACGACCTCGCTGTATTTCATCGTCTTCGGCGGCGCGATCGGCAGCCGCATGCAGCAGGTCGGCGGCGTCGGTTACGGCAGCTTCATCGTCCCCGGCCTGATCATGCTGTCGCTGCTGACACAGAGCATCTCGAACGCATCGATCGGCATCTACTTCGGCGATGGAAATGGTGATCGGTTATGTCGGCGCGGCGACCACCAAGTCGGTGATCCTCGGGCTGATCATCCTCGCCACCGCGTCGTTCTTCGTGCCGCTGCGGATCGAACACCCGTTCGCGATGATCGCGTTCCTGATCCTGACCGCGGTCGCGTTCAGCCTGTTCGGGTTCATCATCGGCGTCTGGGCCAACGGCTTCGAGCAGCTGAACTTCGTCCCCGCGCTGCTGATCACGCCGCTGACATTCCTCGGCGGTGCGTTCTACTCGATCGACATGCTGCCCCAGCCCTGGCGGACGTTCAGCCTGTTCAACCCGGTCGTGTACCTGGTGAGCGGCTTCCGCTGGAGCTTCTTCGGGGTCGGCGACGTCGCGGTCGGGGTCAGCCTCGCGGTGACGGCGGGCTTCCTCGCGGCATGCCTGATCGCGATCGCCTGGATCTTCAAGACCGGCTGGCGGATGAAGAACTGACGTAAGAGAGATGCACCACCCCGGCGGAGGCCGGGGCCCATTTGGGGGACGGTGATAACGAAGGACCGCGCTCCGTTACCTCGACCTTTCAACTGGGCCCCGGCCTCCGCCGGGGTGGGCAGCTGTCCGCAGACCCTAGCGCATGACCGGCAACGTGATCCGCGAACCCGCGCAGACCTTCTGTGTCGCCTTCACGTAATCCGCCGGTTTCGCCCGAGCGATGTTCGGCACGAACGACTGCGGGTTGCGGTCGATCATCGGGAACCAGCTCGACTGCACCTGCACCATGATCCGGTGCCCCGCCTTGAACACATGGTCATGGTCACGCAGCGGCACGTCCCACGCGACCACCTTCCCCGGCACGAGAGGCTGCGGCGCCGTATCGCTCGCCAGGAACCGCCCGCGCCGCACCTCCATCGCAATCGGCAACTGATACCCGTTGAGCGTCCGGGCATAGTCGCCGGGCTGCAGGCTACGCCCCGTCACCGGCTCGGTATCGTCGGCCAGCACATCGATCAGCTTCACCACGAAATCGCTGTCCGTCCCGCTGGTCGACGCCTGCAACGTAGCCGACAGCGCCCCCGTCACGGTCAGGTCCGCAGTCAAAGGCTCCGACACATACCCCAGCACATCGGGCCGGTGATCGACGAAGCGCTGGTCGTCCGCCTCCCACCACGCCCAGTCCGGGCTGGCATACGTCGCCGACATCGGTCGCTTGCGGAACGGCACCGGGTTCGCCGGATCGGATATGTAATCGCGACAGCTCTCGCCCGCCGCCGGCGCGGTAAACGACAGGCCGCCGTCCGCATGCAGGTACAGATTGGTCGTCTTCGCGCCCGTCGGAGGCCAGGCGGCATAGGTCTTCCACACGTTCGACCCCGACTGGAACATCTTCGCCGCGAAGTCTGGCCGAGGCCCCTTCCCATGCAGCCAGTACGCGAAGAACGGCGCCTGGATCTGCTCCTGGAACTGCGTCCCGCTCGCCGTGCCGAGCGGGATCGGCCCGAGATGATCCGCGACGCCCTGCCACCCGCCATGCCGCCACGGCCCCGCCACCATCTGCGCCAGGTGGTTCGGGTCGTTGCGCTTCTGGCGCGCGTAAATCTGCCACGAGCCCCACGGATCCTCCTGATCCCAGAACCCGGCGACGTTCAGCGTCGGCACCGTCGTCTTGCCCAGCGCATCGGTCCAGCGCTGCGCGGTATAGAACCCATCGTGATTGGGATGATCGAGCAGCGCCGTGAACATCGGCACGCGCCCCTTGAACACGTTGCGATCGATCGCCTCCGCCGAGCCAGCCTTGAGGAAATAGTCGTACGTATCGCTCGGATACGCGAAGTCGGAATTCTTCGTCTTGTCGAGTTGCAGCGACGACACCCAATCGGTCGCATAGCTCAGCCGCAGCGCGCCGTTGCGGTGCAGGTCATCCGACTGCCAGTAATCGATCCACGCCGCTTGCGGAGACACCGCCTTCAACGCCGGATGCGGGTTCGCCAGCGCGACAGCGGCGGCGAAACCGGGGTACGACACGCCCCACATGCCGACCTTGCCACTGTTGGCCGGGACATTCTTCACCAGCCAGCCGACGGTGTCGTAGGCGTCCGTAGCCTCGTCGACCACCTTCGGGTCGTTCGGATGGACCGCGGTCGAGAGCGTGAACACGCCGTCCGACTTGAACCGCCCGCGCATCGACTGGAAGACGAAGACATAGCCGTCTTTCATCAACGGACCGAAGCGATCGGCGGTGGGAAACGGCGCATCGGGCACGCCGTAGGGCGTTCGCTGGAGCAGGATCGGCAGCGGCCCGGTCATCCCGCGCGGCCGCATAATGACCGTCTGCAACTTCGCCCCGTCGCGCATCGGCACCATCACTTCTTCGAAGGCGAAAGGCGACTGGGTCGCGGTCTGCGGCACGGACTGCGCGAGCGTGGCGACCGGGACAGCGGCGGTGACCGCAAGCGCGAGCAGGAGGGCGTGACGCGACATGGAATTCCCTTCGTGGACCGTGCCACGATTGGACGAACACAGGCCTACGAAGTCAAGCCGCGCGCCATGCTCCGGTCAGCATCGGGCGCAACACAAGCGAATTGAGATCGATCAGCGCGTGCAGGACCATCGCCAGCCACAGTTCCCCGGTCATAAGATACACAGCCGCCATCAGCGCGCCGACGAGCGTGGTCGCGATCACGCCCGCCCGCCCCTGATACAGATGCATCGCGCCGAACGCCGCCACCGCGACGCCGAACGCGACGAACGCGCTACCGGATACGAGCGCGACCAGCAGCGGCAGGAACAGGCGAAAGGCGAGTTCCTCGGAGATGCCCGCCGCGATCGACATGGCGGCGGCATGCGCGATCTCCGGCCGGTTGCGCGGGAGCAGCGAGCCGACATTGCCGATCGTCTTGAGGATACGCCAGTTGCCTCGTGTCGCGAGCACCGCGCCGATGATCAGGCCGCCAAGCGCGCTCCCGCCGATCATGCCGAGCAGTTCCGCGCGGCTGTCGCCTTGCAAGCTTGGGAGGAGCGTGCGGAGGGCGTCGAACTCGGGCGGCACGGTGACGAGAGCGTCGAGGCGTCCGAGCAGCGCGAGTCCGATCACTGCCGGCAGGACGAAGGCGATCGCAGCCTTGGCGATCCACAGGCGATAGGTCTTCTGGCGCGAGGCGGTGTCGGAGAGGCGCTTGATCCGGCGGTAGCCGAGCATGTCGCCCTTGAGGAACCAGACGAGGCCCATGATCATGACGAGGAGGAGGGCGTTGGGAAGGATCATACCGACACTTCGCCCCTCATGCGTTCCACCGCTCGTCCTTGTTCTCCCGCGAAGGCGGGAGCCCAGTCTGGGTCCCCGCCTTCGCGGGGACACATGGTGGGATGGTTCACCACGCTAACCCAGCCACCCCACCCCGGCGAAGGCCGGGGCCCAATTGGGGGACGTCGCTAACGGAGCGTTGCGCTTAGTTACTCCGGACGTTCCAATTGGGCCCCGGCCTTCGCCGGGGTGGAGCTTACTTTGCAACTGGGATGGTCGCCAGATCAATCAGTCCGATGCTCACCCTTCACCCAACGCACCGTCCCCGAAGAAGCCCGCATCACAACGCTCTCCGTCGTCATCTTGCCCTTCTTCCGCTTCACGCCTGCCAGCAACGACCCATCCGTCACGCCGGTCGCCGCGAAGATGCAGTCGCCCTTCGCCAGTTCCGACAGGTCATACTGCTTGTCGAGATCGGTGATCCCCCACTTCGCCGCACGACCACGCTCGTCGTCGTTCCGGAACAGCAGCCGACCCTTGAACTGCCCACCGACGCAGCGCAGCGCCGCGCACGCCAGCACGCCTTCGGGCGCACCACCCGAACCCATGTACACGTCGACCGTGGTCTCGGGATCGGACGTGGCGATCACGCCCGCGACGTCGCCATCGCCGATCAGCATGACCCCGCAGCCGACCTGGCGCAGTTCGGCGATCAGCGCCTCGTGACGCGGACGATCGAGCACGCACACGATCAGGTCGCGCGCCGGCACGCCCTTGGCCGCAGCGACGGCGTTGATGTTCTCGGTTGGCGTCTTGTCGAGATCGATGATGCCCTCGGGATAGCCCGGCCCGACCGCGATCTTGTCCATGTAGACGTCGGGCGCGTTGAGCAGCCCGCCCTCTTCGGCGATCGCCAGCACAGCCAGACTGTTCGGCCCCGCGGTGGCGCAGATCGTCGTGCCTTCCAAAGGGTCGAGCGCGATGTCGATCTTCGGACCCTTGCCGATCGCGGATCCCACCTTCTCGCCGATGAACAGCATCGGCGCCTCGTCGCGCTCGCCCTCGCCGATCACGACCGTGCCGTCCATGTACAGCGAATTGAGCGCCTCGCGCATCGCCTCGACCGCGGCCGCATCCGCTGCCTTCTCGTCACCACGACCGACGAGCGTGGACGCGGCGATCGCCGCAGCTTCGGTCACGCGGACCATTTCGAGGACGAGTACGCGGTCGAGAACCTGGCTGGCGGCAGCGGTCAAAGTCTATCTCCTCGGTATGTTTCGTCTCGGATAGGCAGCGGCCATCCGGTTGTCGACCCGGTCAGTCCCTCAGCAGGTCGTTGATCGAGGTCTTCGACCGCGTTTGCGCGTCGACCCGTTTGACGATCACGGCGCAATACAAGGACGGCTTGCCGTCTCCGCCGCCGATCGAGCCCGGCACGACCACCGCATACGGCGGCACTTCGCCCTTGAACACTTCGCCGGTCGCGCGGTCGACGATCTTGGTCGATGCGCCGAGATACACGCCCATCGACAGCACCGCGCCCTCGCCGACGCGGACGCCCTCGGCGACTTCCGCGCGCGCGCCGATGAAGGCGCCGTCGCCGATGATGACGGGGTCGGCCTGCAACGGCTCAAGCACGCCACCGATGCCGGCGCCGCCCGACAGATGCACGTTCTTGCCGATCTGCGCGCAAGACCCGACCGTCGCCCAGGCGTCGACCATCGTCCCCTCGCCGACATACGCGCCGATGTTGACGAAGCTCGGCATCAGGATCGCACCCTTGGCGATGAAGCTCCCGCGCCGCGCAACCGCACCCGGCACGACGCGGATACCCGCCGCGCGGAACTCCGCCTCGCCCCAGCCCGCGAACTTCGACGGCACCTTGTCGAACCCCGGTGCGCCAGCCGAACCGCCGTCGATCACGACGTTGTCGTTGAGACGGAACGACAGCAGCACCGCTTTCTTCAGCCACTGATTGACCTGCCAGCCGTCAGCGGTCGGCTCGGCAACGCGCGCAGTGCCCGCGTCCAGCATCGCCAGCGCCGACTCGACCGCATCGCGTACTTCGCCCTTGGTATCGAGGCCAAGGTTCGCGCGATCGTCCCAGGCGGCGTCGATGATGGTCTGCAAGGTCATGATGTCTCCAGGATGGTTTCGAGCCACGGCGCAAGCACCGGCACGATGAAATCGATGTGATCGCGCGCCGCGTCGGGCGATTGCTCGGAGCCGTTGTCGATCCACACGGTGGTCATCCCGATCGCCTTCGCCGGCGTCAGGTTGCGGGCCATGTCGTCCGCGAACAGCGACTCCCGCGGGTCGATGTCGAACGCCGCGCAGAACCCGGCATAGGCCGACGCATGCGGCTTCGGCATCAGGTTCATCGCGTGGATGTCGTGGATCGCCTCGAAGCTCTCGCTCAGCCCAAGCCGCTCCAGGATCCGCGTCGCATACGGCGTATCGCCATTGGTGAAGACGAGTTTGCGCCCCGGCAGCTTGGCGATCGCGGCGACCAGCGGCGCGTCGTGCTCGATCACGTCCATCTCGATGTCATGGACATGCGCCAGGAACGCGTGCGGATCGACGTGGTGCTCGGTCATCAACCCCGACAGCGTCGTGCCGTGGTTGTGGAAATACCCCTTCTGCACACGCCGCGCCTCGTCATGCTCGAGCCCGAGCAGATCCTGGATAAACCCGGTCATCCGCGCGTCGACCTGCGCGAACAGGTCCGCGCTCGCCGGGTACAGCGTGTTGTCGAGATCGAAGATCCAGTTGCGGACATGGTGTAGGCGGGGAAGCATCGCGCGAACCTCTAGGCACCGCGATCCGAGCGGGCAAGCCGGCGCCGGCGTCCGCGGTTTGCCTTGCCGTCGTTTACCATCGCGTAACACTTTGCATTCCAGTAGCTTGCTTAGCGAAAAGGGGTGGATTCCATGCGACGCATCAAGGCGGACCTGTTGCGATCAGCAACATTGGCGACGGGCCTTCTCCTCGCCGCCTGTGGCGGTGGCGGCGGTGGCGGTATCAACAGCACACCGACTCCGCCCGCAGCACCGACCCCGACACCGACCCCCGCACCGACTCCGACTCCAACGCCGACACCCGCTCCGACACCGACACCATCCAGCAACGACACCAGCGAATATCGCGCGACCGTCGGTGCAGTGTCGATGAACGCGCTCGCCGCCTATAACGTCGGCGCGACCGGCAAGGGCATCGGGGTCGGCGTGATCGACAGCGGCATCGACCTGCAGAGCCAGGAGTTCGGCACCCGCGTCTCGTCCGCCTCGCAGGATGTCGCCGGCAATGCGTCGATCGACGACGAGAGCGGCCACGGCACCGCCGTGGCTTTCGCACTGGCGGGACGGCGGAACGGCGCGGGCTCGCACGGCGTGGCATTCGACGCGACGCTGGTCGTACTGCGTGCCGACCGTCCCGGCACCTGCGCGACGGCCGCCAAGGACGACGAGGATACCGGCTGCAAATTCGGCACCGACGCGATCACCAGGGGCCTCGACGTGGCCCGCACGGCGGGCGCGAAAGTCGTCAACATCTCGCTCGGCGGGTCGGAGATGCCGCAAAGCCTGAAGGACGCGATCGGTCGCGCCACCGCCGCCGGTCTCGTCGTCGTGATCGCAGCGGGCAATGACGGCTCAGTCAACCCCGATCCGTTCACCAACGTTGCCGGCGAAGCGCAAGGCCGCAATCAGGTCATCATCGCCGGCTCGGTCGGGTCCGCCGATGGAATCTCCACCTTCAGCGACCGTGCCGGTACCGGCGCCGCGCACTTCCTCACCGCGGTCGGCGAAGGCGTCCGCGCGCCCGACGCGACCGACACCGCGTATTTCTGGTCCGGCACGTCGTTCGCCGCCCCGCAGATATCGGGCGCGGTCGCGTTGCTGGCCCAGGCGTTCCCCAATCTCACCGGCGCGCAGATCGTCGACATCCTGTTCAAGAGCGCGCGCGACGTCGGCGCGCCGGGCATCGATGCGGTCTACGGCAACGGCGTGCTCGACCTGACCCGCGCGTTCAAGCCGCTCGGCGCAACGTCGGTAGCGGGTTCGAAGGCGGTGGTATCGACGAGCGAGAACGCAACGCTTTCCGCGCCGATGGGCGACGCGGCGCAGGGTGAACTCGGCGCGGTAATCCTCGACGGCTATAATCGGGCGTTCGCGATCGATCTCGCCAAGACTATCGCCCGCCGCAGCCCCGAACGCTCGCTCGGGGGGGCGCTGCAATCGCGGTTCCGTAACGTCGCGCTGGCGCAGGGCGGCATGACCGTCTCGATGACGCTCGCACCACGCGCGAACGGCGACGTCGCGCTCGACCGCACCGCGTTATCGAGCGCCGACGCGACCAGTGCACGCGCGATCGCCGGGATGGTGACGCAGAAGCTCGGCAGCACGCTGTCGTTCGGCTTCGGGTTCGCGCAAGGCTCCGGCGCCTTGAGCGCACAGCTCTCGGGCCAGTCCGAACCCGCCTTCCTCATCGCCAACACCGGCGGCATGGGTTTCGACAGCAGCACGCGGGCGTCGAGCGCGATGCGACAGAGTGTCGCCGGGTTCGGCTTCACCGCGGGGATCGAGAATGGCGACGTCCTGACGCAGCGCGACGACGGCGACAGCGACGGCGGCGTGCGGCTCCGCGACCGCTGGCGGCGCTCGGGTTATACCCGCGCCTCGCTGACCATGGACCGGCGCTTCGGTGCGCTGTCGACGATGGTCGCCGCAACCCGCATGGACGAACGCGACACCGTCCTCGGCGCGCGCTTCGATGCCGCGCTGGGTGCGGCGCGCGCGGCAACATGGTTCGTCGATACGAAGGCGCGCTTCGACGCCGGCGCCGGCTGGAGCATCGGCGGTTCGATGCGCCAGGGCTGGACCCAAGCCGCCGTTCGCGGCGGGCTCAGCGGCAACGGCCTCGTCCGCACCAACGCCTTCGCGGCCGACATCGGCAAGGACGGCGTGTTCGGCCACGACACGGTCGGCCTCCGCATCGCGCAACCGCTTCGGGTCGCGCGCGGAGGCATCGACCTCGGACTGCCAACGTATTTCGACTACACCAGCAACACCGTTACCGACTGGACCACCCAACACCTCAACCTCGCGCCGCAAGGCCGCGAACTCGATGTCGAGATGCGCTACGGCGTCCCCGCGTTGGGCGGCGGCCTCGATACCAACCTGTTCTTCCGGCGCGACCCCGGCAATTTCGCCGCGCTGCCCAACGACTACGGCATGGCGATGCGGTACAGCCTGGGGTTCTGAGAGCCGGACCATAATCCTCCCCCGCAAGGGGGGATTACAGGTCAATTCGTCAAAAAGCTGGATAAGCTACCGCTCGGTACCTATCTCTGCTGCATGACACGCTATTCCCTGCTCGATCTGGTCCCCGTCATCGAAGGCGGCACCGTCTCCCAATCGCTCGCCAACGCGGCCGACCTCGCGCGGCACGCCGAGAGCATCGGGTTCCAGCGCTACTGGGTCGCCGAACATCACGGCATGACCGGCATCGCGTCGGCCGCAACCGCCGTCGTGATCGCGCATATCGCCGCCGCGACGAATACCATCCGCGTAGGCTCGGGCGGCATCATGCTTCCCAACCACGCGCCGCTGACCATCGCCGAGCAGTTCGGTACGCTCGACGCGCTCTTCCCCGGCCGCATCGACCTTGGCCTCGGCCGCGCACCTGGCTCCGATCAGCGCGTCGCCCGCGCGATGCGCCGCACGCTCGAGACCGACGCGAACGCCTTCCCGCAGGACGTGATGGAGCTCCAGAGCTACTTCGCCAATGACGGCCAGACCGGCATCGTCGCGACCCCGGGCGCCGGCGCAGATGTCGAGATGTGGATCCTCGGCTCGAGCACGTTCGGCGCGCAGCTGGCCGCGGCGCTCGGCCTGCCCTACGCGTTCGCCTCGCACTTCGCGCCCGACGCCCTCGATGCCGCGTTGGCGATCTACCGTCGCGACTTCCGCCCGTCGGCGCGCCTCGCCAAGCCACACGTCATGGCTGGCTTCAACGTGTTCGCCGCGGAGACCGACGCGGAAGCCGAACTGCTCGCCACTTCGCAGCAACAGTCGTTCGTCGCGCTCCGCACCGGCAACCCCGGCAAGATGAAGCCGCCCCTCGCCGGCTATCGCGAGTCGCTTGGCGCGCAGGGCAACCAGATCCTCGACCATGTGCTGCAATGCTCGGCGGTCGGCAGCCCGGCCAAGGTCGCGCGCGGCATCGCGGCGTTCGTCGAGCGGACCGGCGTCGACGAGATTATGGTGACGAGCGCGATCTACGACCACGAGGCGCGCAAGCGCAGCCTGTCGATCACCGCTGACGTGATGCAGGAACTTAAGATCGCTGCGTAAGTCGGCGCCACCGCCGTCAACACAGGCACCACCCCGGCGAAGGCCGGGGCCCAGTTGGGGGACGGTGGTAACGGAGGGCAGCACGTCGTTACTGCGACCTCTCCAATTGGCCCCCGGCCTCCGCCGGGGTGGTGCA